>ERZ808242.832-NODE-832-length-20343-cov-17.534602_pt1 | contig 20343 bp, 9 predicted proteins | sample MGYA00521244_ERZ808242 | MGnify/ENA primary metagenome ERZ808242 (study PRJEB31516, sample SAMN03275573) | gut metagenome | biome: mammalia-associated habitat; material: feces | host: Papio cynocephalus | place: Kenya | collected 2012-07-27 ... | reverse complement strand
GGCTTGTAGTTGGCAAAGAAAGTCATGACCTTGCGCATGGCAGACTGCGAGAAAGCATCCACTTTCCCGATGACAGTCTTTCCCAGGAGTTGGATGAACTGGCTGAGGTTTCTGGTGGCATTGATGTCGAGGTAGAAGCATTCGGTCTCAGACTCTTTCTGCTGTATCTGTTCGAAGACATGATGGACGAGTCCTGTCTTTCCGATGCGTCGAGGGGAAACCAGGACGATGTTACGTTCGTTTTGCAAAGCTCCAGTGATAAGCTCAGTCTCATGCTTACGGTCGCAGAAGTAGTCTGCGCCCTTATATCCATATATTACAAAGGGGTTATTTAGCTGTTCCATAGCGTTTTATCTACATTCCATATTTTATGTTACATGTTTTATGAAATGCAAACATAATGCTTTTATTGGAAATATCAAAAGAATTGCGCTGAAATGTGAGAAAACAAGGGAAAATGTGAGAAAATAAGGGAAAAGTGTCGATAGGTGCGCTAAATCACCTAAAAAACAGCCCTCATCTGATGAAAAACAGTATCAGATGGGGACAGTTTCATACGATAAAAACTTCGTATTACCAAATTTGGCGGAACATTTTGAAAAAATCACTGAGCGTTCTGCCCTCTATCCATTCCATCACGATACAATTTCCTAAGCTAGGTATATCCTCCATATTGGAAGCCGAAACGATGTTGGGATGTTGCAAGGAGATGAGAATGTCGAACTCTTTGCGTAAAAGCGAACGATAGATTTTTCATTTTTATGTCAAACCTAATTGAGCTTTATCTTTTGGGGCTAATCCGCTTACCATTCTCCTAATAATTTTTCTAAGTCCATCTTTAAGAAATCTTCTATGGGGAAAATATCTGACCCGACAACAATGGCATGTTGGGGGTTGAATTTATCCTTGAAATATTGGAGTCCGGTCTTCATTTGTCCGCGTCCACTCTTTACTTCGATAGCAGTAAGTTTGCCGTAGTAGTCGATGATAAAATCCACTTCTTCGTTTCGCTCTCTCCAATAAAAGACTTGATAGCCCAATTCATCCGACATGTTTAGCAAATAGCTTCCTACGGCACTTTCCACCCATCTGCCCCATTCTTTAGGGGTGGTATAGACCTGTTCGTATTTCGTGTTGGATAGGGCTGACAGCAAAGCAGTATTATAGACCATGAGTTTTGGCACAGAGTTATACTTTCTGGCATTGTCGTGGGCATACTTCTGCATACCTTTCAGCAATCTGGTTTCATCAAGTGTATTGAGATAGTTGGCAAGTGTCGTTACATTGCCGGCATCTTGGAGTTGTCCCAATATCTTGTTGAGTGACATTTCTTCTCCAGAATAGGTGCATCCCAAGAAAAACAATTGTTGCATCAGGCTTGGTTTGTAAATGGTCTTTGTCATCAGAATATCTTGCGTGATGGCAGGTGCGATGATACTATCCTTGATATAGCTTCTCCATCGTTTCTCATCCTTGATGTATTGTGCGCTACCTGGGTATCCTCCAAAATAGATATATTGGTTGAGATTGAGACCGAAAGCCTCGTGCATTTCTTCATAAGTCCAGTGTGACATGCGGATGAGTTCGAATCTTCCTGCCAATGATTCGGTGAGACCATCTTTGAGAAGAAGGCGTGAAGAACCGAGGAGCACCACCTTGATGTTGATGTCGTGGAAAGTGTCCCAGTCCCATTCTTTCTTGATAGCTTCGCTCCAATTGTTCACTTTGTGTACTTCATCTATCACAAGCAAGAATTCTGGCAAGTTGGCAAAATTCTTTCGAGCACGGGCAGTTTCCCGAACTTCGTTAATCCATTGTTGGTTTTGTGGGGAAACGCCATCGGCAGTGACAAAGATGTGGGGAATGTCTGTGTCGTTGAGAACTTGTTTTACCATCGTGGACTTTCCAACCTGTCTTGGTCCAGAGATAACTTGTATGAAACGTCTTGGCTCTGCAAGTCTGTCCTTGAGTATGCTGTATTCTTTTTTCTTAAACATGCTAGTTGGTCTTTAATTTGAAATCTTTTGCAAAGATATACAAAATTCTCAAAAGCAAGCTACAACATTCTCAAAAGCAAGCTACAAAATTATCAAAAGCAAGCTACAAATTTCTCAAAAGTTCGTTTCAAAATTCTCAAAAGCACGTTTTGAAATTCTCAATTTCAATATTCTAAAATGCGATAAAAAGATAAAATTACCAAATTTGGCTGTGATTTTTTTTACTTAATTTGGCTGGGATGTATTGTATAGTTTTGCATTGCTTAACTCCAGAATGTAGTCATTTATATAGGGTTCACTAATTAATTATCACCAAGAGGCCTTGTGGTGATAATTAATTAGTGAACCCTACCTAATGTTGCTAATATATTTCTCATTTTTGCTGCAAAAAGTAATTTTTGCAACAGTAAACAAACTTATTCTTAGTTTTCTATTGAGCATTTCACTATTTTCCTCTAGAATCACCCCAACTTGCTTGCTTTTAGTTTCTATTTCTTCTTTTGTTGATAGAAACATAAACTTTTCTGCAGAATTATAGAACCTAAAATAATTGGATATATCGGGAAAAACGCTTATCTTTACCCTCGAATTAAAAATTACTCCACGTTCCCCATTAAGTGACGATGAAAAAATAACTTGGCACGATTTGAGAGAGAATTCTATCATATGCAGAGATGGTTCCAGCCTCATCTTTTTGGCTCTTTTCCTCCCTCTCATCGGTCGTATAGCCCGCTATACTCCCTCTTTGAGTGAGAAAAATAGCTCAAAAATATGAGGCTCAAATCATACCAATTTATTTTTTCACCGTCACTAAAGAGCAGGCACCCAAAGGTGCCGACTGGGACTTCAAGTTGGCACATGTCTCATTCACGTGGTACGGCTTGTAGACCGCACCTCCTACAGATTGCTGTTCATATATAAAGATAAATCCGAGTACCTACTTATCCTCGACATATACAATCGTTATTGCAAATAAACCATGGCACGATAGCAAAACGTCTATCAGATAAGATGCGTCACCTTAATCTTTTTATACACTTTGCTTGACAGTCCCAGTTCGGCCAGGGTGTTGTCCTTGATGATGAGCTCCCCCTTCTGCAGGGAGGCGATGGCAGCCTTGACCTCCTGGAAGTCGCGTCCCGAGACACCGAAGAGATCCTTGACGACCCCGTCGGCGATGGTCTGTTGCTTCATGATGAGCGGATACTGGGCGTTGGCGTAGAAGTCGCAATACTTGCTCTTGAAGCTATCCATGCTCTGCGTGGCGAGGATGATGCTCAGTCCCTTGTTACGCCCCACGGCAATGAGGTTGCGCAAGGGTTGGTTGTCGAAGTCGAGCATGTAGTGAGCCTCATCGATGATGGTGAAGTGACGTATCTGCACCCGTTCGTCGTCCACGGCCTGCTTGGGCAGTTGCTCGTAGATGCTGTTGAGCTTCGATATGATGAAGTAGACGATGGCCTTGGCGATAGGCCCGTCCTTGGGGAAGGCATTCATCTTCACGATGAAGCACTCGTCGACGAGGCTCACCTCATCCTTCTCGGCGAAGAGGTTGTTGCGTATGAGCTGCTTCAGTACCGATGTCACGCTGTCGTCCTTGTCAGCGTTCTGCATCTTGGCCTGATACTTCTGCAGCATCAGCCGGAAGGTGATAGGGGCTCCAGCCGTCTGCTTGTAGGCATCGACGATGGCCTCGCTCAGCCGGTTGCTCATGTTGGCGCTGATGCTGGCGCGGTCAATGGCGCAGAGAGCCGATGCCATCTCTGTGGAGTAGAGGTTGATCTCGGTGATGGTCTTGCCGGTGAAGTCCTTGAACGGTGTGAAGGGCAGCGGCTGCTGCACGGGGTCGAGTATGGCCGAGCGGTCCACGTCGAAGAGGGCGAGCCAGCCGGTGTTGGCCGGGTCGGAGAACTCGCCCTTGTAGTCGAACAAGAGGAAGTTGACGGGATAGGGCGTCTCCGTCGAGAGGTTGCGCATCTGCTGGATGAGCACGGCCAGCAGGTTGGTCTTGCCCGATCCGGTGGTTCCCGCAATGAGGATCTGGGCGTTCGACACCGCACGCCCGTTGATGTTGAGCTTGGCCTCCATGCCCTCGCCATACTCTCCGATGAGCAGTTCCAGGGCAGGCAGCCCGTTGCCGCCGCCTCGCCGGCTATTGTCCGCCAGGAGGAAGGCGTTGAGGTGCTCCTCGTCGGTGAGATAGTCGATGCCGCGGTAGATCTCCTTGGCCACGATGCGTCCCACGGTGGTCGTGTCGGCCCAGTCGACGGTGCAGTCCTTGTAGCGCAGCTTCAGCAGGGCCGAGAAGAGCGACCGTTTGTTGTCCTTGGTGAAGAAACTGGGCATGATGCGCTGGCTCGACTTCGAGAGCACGATACTCCCGAGATCATCGACGCTTCGCTTCTCCGCCAGGCTCAGGCTGGCGATGAGGCAGATGCGCATCACCTTGTTCCATGTCAGGCTGACGCCCTTGCTCCAGGCCGACAGCGTTGCCTGTCCGTCGTCTACCTGCCTCGACAGGTTAAGACGCCGTTCGAGTTTTTCCTTCAGTGGCAGCACGGCGTCGGTGATACCTTCGGCCTGCCTGATGTTTTCCAATGCTACTTCCATTGTCTTTTCTTCAATAGGGGTGGGTTACGTCAATTGGTTTAGCACACCACGCCGAAGTATCCGTCTTCCACATGCGTGCTCTGGCTCTCCACGTCTCTGACCAGCGTGTAGGCACGCGAGACAAAGGGTTCGAGCTTCACAAGATCCTTGTCCTTGCGTATCTCCGAGGTGGTACAGAGCAGGATGGTCTGCTCTGCCAGTCCCGGGAAGTAGTCCTCCATCAGCACATCGCGGCTCTCCTCGTCGAGCACGCCCATCACCGTGTCGATCATCACGGGCGGGTTGTAGTCGCCGAGGTTGCGTAGCACCTTGAGCAGCACCTGTATGAAGATCTGCTTCGAGGCGGCGTTGAGCTGGTTGAGCGATATCTCGTTGCCGGCCTTGTGGAAGAGGCGTATGGTGAAGCGGTCCATCGAGTCGGCCAGCTCCACGCGCGCTATGCAGTCCTTGTAGGATATGAGTAGTTTGTTGAGCTGTTCCTTCATGTCTTCCTCGATCTTGGCTTTCTTGCGCTTGAGCAACGTGTCGGCCACATCCTCGAAGAAGGGCTTGAGTCTCATCAGCGTGTCATACTTCACGTCGGGCTCCTGCTGCAGCTGCACGTCATACTGGTGTATCTTGCGTTCGAGCTTATCGATGGCCACCTGCCGCTCGTCGTGCTCGCGCTTGAGGGCCTGCAGGGCGTGGCTGGCCTCCTCATAAGCCTTGATAATCTCAGTGTTGCCGCTCACGCGGCTGCGGCGCAGCAGGTCTATCTGGCTCAACTGGTTGTCATAGTTCTCCAGCCGTTTCTCCAGGTCGTACCGGCTCTCGTCGAGGGCCACAAAGGCATTGACAGCGTTGGCAGCGAGCAGTCCCTTAAGGGCATCAAGCTCACTGTCATCGAGAAAGGCATAGGTATCCTTGGGCAGCGAGTCGTCCTGACGGCTCTCCAGGTAGGCCACCACATCATCGTCGGCCACCGTCTGCGGGCAGAGCAACTTGGCCTTGAGGTAGCCTAAGATCTTGGCCGTCACATCGCGCATCTGTTCCACGGAGAGCACCCCCTGCCGTTCCTGCTTCAGGGCATTCTTCTGGCGGATGATGTCGTTCACCTCGTTGGCTACGCCCTGTGCCAGCTTAGGGAAGAAGACGTTCACCTCCAGCGTGTCGACCACCTGGCGGAGCTGCGTGTTGTAGCGCTTCGACAGTTCGCGCGTCTCCTTGACGGCCGCCTCGAGCTCCGCTATCTTGCGGTCGGTCTCGGCCGTGTCCTTGGCTCCCTCCTTTGCAGCGTCATAGTCGGCCTGGATGGAGACGAGATACTTGTAGCGCTCGTCTTGCCGCTTCACGTTGTCGTCTTGCGCCGCCAGCATCTTGGCGCGTTCCTCACAGAGACGGTTGTATTCCTCGGCCTCTTTCTGCGCGGCCAGGCGGCGGGCGGTCCATGCCTGCTGCAGATGTTCGGAGGCGTTGCGGAGCTGCAGATACTTGTTGAAGCCCATCACGTTCTGTATGTTGTCCTTGATGATCTGCGCGAAGACGTTCTCACGCAGCAGCTCACTCGACTGCATGGCGTCGAAGAGGAAATACTTGGAGAGCTCCTGCGGCAGGTTGGCCTTGATGATCTTGTTGACGAGCTGCTCGTTCTCGGCGCGCTGCTGTGGCGGCATGGCGGTTCCGTAGACAAACTGCGAGCCGTTCATGTTGAGCATGACACTCTCCACAGGCTTGTTGGCGGGGTTGAGCTTGTAGGTGCGGCGCAGCAGATACTGCTGTGCGGTGCCGAGCACCAAGCCCTCGAAGACGACCTCCAGCACGATGGCAGGCTCCACGCGTCCCAGCGCACCGTTGTTGAGCAGTTCCTGGAAGTGGGCCTTGTTCTTGATCTTCAGTCCGTAGAGGGCGCCGCAGATAGCCTCGAAGAGGGTTGTCTTGCCGCCTCCGTTCATGCCGCCGATGAGCACGATGGGCTCGTCGGCCTTGACCGAGAGGTCAAGGTCGAGACTGAGGTAGGTCTTGTAGTTCTGTATCTTGATTCGCTTGATGATCATGCTTGTCGTTTGTTAGTGCGTGCGGGGTCGTGCCCCGTCGCGCCGTGGTTCATTTCAGCTGCGCGATGGCATCGGCCACGATACGCTCGGTGTCGTCGTCGCCCATCTCCATCTTGTCCACCTTGGCGGCGTGATACTTGCGCAGAATTTCCTCGCTCAGCCAGTCGAAGTCGATATCGTGCTTCTCGCAGAGCGTGCGGATGAGCTCCAGGTCCTCGCGCCTGATGCCATAGTGCAGGAATTTGCCGTCCAGTCCTTTTGCCATAGATCGTTGCTTTTTGTGTTTACCTTTTATTAATATGTTAGGTGTGAGGGGCGTGGTCGAGAGTCCCATGTCATGCCCATAGCCCGGGGCAAGTGGAGCGGCGCCCTGGATAAGAGCCATTGCGTGAGCTCACGCCCTATCGGGGCAAAAGTGTTCAAGCCACTGCGCCCAGACTTTTGCCCTTTCAGGGCGTAGTTACATTGCCCGCTATATCCAGGGCGCCGCTTCGCTTGCCCTGGACTGTGAACTTTTGGCCTTTCAGGCCGTTCCGCATTGCTTGTTGCATGTTCCGTTCCGCATTGCTTGTTGCATGTTCCGTTCCGCATTGCTTGTTGCATGTTCCGTTCCGCACTGCTTGTTGCGTGTCCCGTTCCGCACTGCTTGTTGCGTGTCCCGTTCCGCACTGCTTGTTGCGTGTTCCGTGCGCGTGCCGTCACTGGTATCGGTCGGGGAAGAAGGGGTCCCATCCCGTCAGGTCGGTGGTGTTTTCGATGGGCAGCGATGAGTAGTACCAGTTGTTGTCGGCCGTCTTTCGGATGATGACACCGCCCTTGAGGTGCTTGTCCCGGTTCTCCTCGCTGGCCATGTATCGCAGCAGGGCGTTGTGCTTCTCCACGGCATCAGCGTCGCTGCCCGCGCTCTTGGTGTCGAAGAGGAACACCTGGCCACCCTTCATGCGGATCACATAGTCCACATAGAAGAGCGACTTCTCGCCCATCGTCTTCGTATAGGGCACCGCATAGTGTTGCCGGCCGTCGTCACCGTTCTTGTACCACCAGTCGATGCAGTCGGCATATTCCTCCAGGAACGCCTCGAAGTCGCGTTCCTGAAACGACTTGGCCTCTCTCATCTGCATGTAGGGCAGCAGGGCATGGTTGTGCACGTCGTCGTTCTCCGCGTAGGTGGTCTCATTGTATTCGCGTATCTCGGGCACGTTCCAGGTGTACTGCTTGAAGGAGCGGTCCTTACGGGTGCGCTTGCGCTTGATGATCATCTTGGTGTACTCGGCGATGGCGTTGCCGATGATGGCCGCAAACTTTCCCTTGTTGCGGTTGTAGAGGATGACACCGGGCACATCGGTCTCAAACAGGCCCAGGTAGTCGCCCATCAGCTCGTTCATACAGCCACGGAGCGTGGCCACCGCACCTTTCTCGTAGCCCGTCAGCAAGTCCTTGTAGAACTTGTCAAGCGCCACCTTTAGCTCACTCATGTTGCGTGTGAACGAGATGCGATTGTTGTCGTCCACCCGGGTGGTGCCCACCTCGCCGGTTATCTCCACGTCGCGCAGGATGCTCACCTTGATGGTGTGGCGGTCAAAACAGACGTGGTCGATGTCCTCGGCATGCTTTCTGTTCTGGTCAATGTCTATCATGGGGTCACCGCCATGTGACTCGTCGTCGTCAAAGGGATCGTCGTCAAAGAGGCGCATCTGCCGGGGTTGCTTAAACCATGCCTTGTTGAACGCCTCGACCAGCAACGGATAGAAGTCGGGGCCCAGGCGGTTGCGGTCGGCGCTGAAATACTGGCTGTAGGTGGAGACGAGCGCCACATTGTGCAGGTTCTTGCGGCGATACGAAAGCAGGGCATGGGTGATGTAGGTTTGCTCTTCGGGCGCGATGGTGATATACTCGCGGCTGAGGTTGGTGTATACCCATCCGTGGTTGAGTATGCCGTCGGTGTAGTAGTGTTGCTCGGGCATGCGCATGATGCGCCCCACGGTCTGCGTGCCAAACTCGGCACTCTTGATGTCGCGGAAGATGAGGAGCACGGCGGCACGCGGACAGTCCCAGCCCATGGCAATAGCCTGCTTGAAGAGCAAGGCCTCCGTGAGGTTGTCGTTGCGCTCCAGGCCGTCCAGGTTTTGCTTGTCGGTGGAGAGCCAGATGGCCAGCTTGCCATTGTCGGTGGTAATGTCATACTCGGCTTCCAGCCTCGCCTTCACCTGTTCCACGATGGCCCGTTCGCCCTCGTTGAGGGTCTCGCTGCCGTCATTGGGCAGTTGGATGAGCAGCAGCGGATTGATGCCGACGCCCTCACGCCCGTAGGCCTCCTTGATCTCCTGGCGCTTGGCGAGGGCGAGGTCGAGGAGGTAGGCGTTCTCGCCCACCATGCCATTGTCCTCACGCACATCGGCGTTGATGGTGATGCCGTCCTTGATCATCTCCTCCTTGATGACCTCCTCACGCGGTATGATGACAACGTCGTCAGCTCCACTCATCGAGGCGGGCTTCGGCGTGGCCGAGATGCGCAGCTCCACCTTGGCATTGAGCCGCTCCAGCGCCTTTTCCGACTGCTTGGCGTTCTGGCCCGTGAAGCGGTGCTCCTCGTCGATGATGACGATGAGGGGCAGGTGATGGTCGTCCTTGGTTCGCTCCACGATGTCGTAGAGCGAAGAGGAGTTTTCCGTGTCGCGCACCATCACGTTCTTGTCCTTGTTGATGCTCTCCCAGTTGACAAAGAACACCACGCCCGGCCGGATGTAGCCGTCGGCAGAGTGGTCCAGCTCGTCGTAGACCACAGGGGTGAGCACATGGGTCTCCGAGAAATAGTTTTTCATGCTCAGATAGCTCTGCTCGTGCAGTTTGTTGGGCGCTATCCAGATGACGGCCACCTCTCTCCCCTCCTCTGCCAGGCGCGTGGTCAGCTCATCGAGCATCTTGCTCGACATGACCGTCTTGCCCGAGCCCGTGGGGGCCTTGAACACCAACTTTTTGCGGTCGCCCGGTGCGTCAAGCATCTTGAGCGTCTTCTCGACCAAGGCCTCCACAGCCTCCGTCTGATATCTCTTCTCTTGCATCATTGTTGGCCTCCTTTCTCTTCGTTGTCAAAGTTGAAGGCGAGCTGTCGTGCCCCTCCGGCCTGCACTTCCTGCTCGCCTGCCGGTAGCTCGTCAGTCTCGTCGCCTCCAGCTTCCGCCAAGGGCTGCTCGTAGTCCATGGCCTGGGCAGGCAACACATTCTTGTAAGCGTCGTAGATGGCGGCAGGCAGAGCGCACAGCTCCACCTTGTCGAGCACGTCGGCAAAGTTGTCGTCATAAGCATATCGGGTGGCAGAGAACACATAGACGAGCACCTTGCCTTCCACGTCCCAGCCGGAGAGCGCGCGGGCAAGGGCGTCCACCGTCAACTCGTTGTAGATGACCAGCATCTTCGTCTTGCCATTGTCAAAATAGCGCGCACACGACGGCTTCAGCTTCCGCCCGGCAAAGAGCGTCTGCTCTTGATAGACATCGTGCTTGATGCAGAGCAATTCGGTCGACGCATCCATAAGCGCCCGCATGTTCTTCATCGTCTGCTCACGCGGCAAGAGCCGGGTCTTGTAGTAACGCAGGGTGTTGTGGGTGAGGCCTGCCACTTGAACGCCATTGGGGGTAGTGTAGCCCTCAATCACGCGCTTGTTGCGCTCGTAGGTCACCTTTTCGCAAATCTTCTTATCGTTGCCCTTTGCGTCCTTCTCTATACCTTGTACTAAGATGCACTGGAGATGTCCGCCGTCTTCAGCATTGAGTTGCATAGCAGCATGAAGGGTTGTGCCAGAACCTGCAAAGAAGTCGAGAATGATATTAGCCTGTATTGCTCGCAAAAATATTTGAAGCAGACTGGTCGGTTTAGGATGTTCAAACGGAAGATTAGCAAAAATACGTTTTAACTCTTTTTTTGCATTGTCATTGGAATAGATGGAGTCAGTCAAAGCTAAGGAGTCAATAGCCTTAACTCTATCCGAATATTCTATTTTGTATTGGCCTGTGTCCTCGTCTTTTACTATCTTGGCAAACTGATACGTCTTTGTGTAAATTCTTAAGCCATTTCTACTTTTCTTTAAAACAACATAATGATTAGAAAGCCCAAATTGATACAATTCTTTTGACCATCTCCAAGCCCAATCAGCACTTTTGTGATTTCCTTTTTTTCTTTCGATGTATTGCTGATAAGAACCACCAGGATACATCGTATAGCCCTCTATTTCAATTGGATAATCCAAGGATGAGCTATATTGCAAACTGTCATAGTCCAATGTTTGATTCAATTTATAAGCTCCGCGCTTATCTTTAAACTCGTCTTCATGCTTGAAGCCTTTGTCATTATGAGGTAATCCTTGAATTTCCACCTCCTTTATACTCTTGGTAAAGATTAAAAGATAATCATGATTACTGGCTATCTTATCAGTAGACTTTCCTGACTTTTTCGTAATTCTCGGTAACGAACCTATATAATTATCCTCTCCAAATATCTCGTCGCATAGCAACTTCAGCTGTGCCTGCTCATTATCATCAATAGAGATGAAGATAACACCTTTTTCAGACAGCAACCCCTTGGCAATCTTCAATCGCTTGTTCATAAACGACAGCCATTTGGAGTGACGGTAGCCATCCTCACGATCAACAAACGAATCGTTGTAGACAAAATCCTTGTTGCCCGTATTGTACGGCGGATCAATGTAGATGACATCTATCTTCCCACTGTGGGTATAGGTGAGTGCGGTGAGCGCTTCAAGGTTGTCGCCCTCAATGAGGATGTGGTTGGGTGCAGCAGGGTCGTCGCTGATGAGGGCGCGGCTGGGGACTTCCTCGAGCACGGGCAGCTCTTCCTGCAGGCGCAGCTCCGTCTCCTCGGGCTTATCCTCCCACACCAGTCCATACTTCTTCTGCGTGCGGAGCAGCTTGATAAGCTCCGACTTCTCCTCGTTGGTCAGACCCTCAAGGGTGGCTATCTTCTTCGCGAGTTCATGTTTGTTCATAAGCGGTCGTCTTCAGCGGAACGCATGTCGTCGCGACAAACATCCTTGCAGTTAGGCCGACCCCTCGGGCTGATAAGTTCGTTTCCATGTTTTGTTTAGGATAAAGAAATTGGCGTAGGGGTCATTGCTCCTTTGATGTCCCTGCACATTAGGCAATTCGGAAAACCTTGACAACAGGGACAGAAGCAAGAGGACACGCCTACGCCAACGCAGCATATATGTATAGCGACACACAGCCCCTCCTCCTGACAGCAGGAAGAGGGCGCATACGTGTCCGCGTATATATACACGTTATAGTAGACGTCCACCGCCATCTGCATCTGATTGTCTTTTGAAAGTTCCGAATTTTCAATGTGTCAGAAGCAAACGTTAGCAAACGTCATTTCCATAAGATCGATGGTCCCTGCCGATTGGCGCCCGCAACTCCTTGCAGACTATCGGCCGTGGGGCCACACTTGAATGATGGACCCGTCAAAGAGCCCACGATGCAAAGATAAGCAAAAGACAGGAAACAAACAAGAAACGCGCCCTGTTTTCATCGGGTTGGGCATAAAAAAGGTCATTACCATGCACCTTTTCTCGCCATGGCAGACTGAAGCAAACTTCGCTCTGCTCATCTGGCTTAACGAAAAGGCACATTTTAACGGTATGGCTTCCGATGGTCCAGGAGTCCATCACATCTCGGGCATATCTATTTGAGGTATCACACATTCCTTCTCATTCTCCGCCACGTTGTTATCAAATATTATATACGTATAAAATACTGAATTTCAATGTATTACACAACTTTTCAGGAATTATTCTTGTTATTTGCGTGCTAAAAAGAGGAATTATTCCGAAGAAACATACCGCAAAAACAGGAATTATTCTCTCAAAACACATCGCAAAAAGAGGAATTGTTCACAGAGCACGACACGCAGTTGCCGGCAAGGACTGAGACCTTCAAGCCCATCTCCGCGGAGAATATGACGGAACCTATCATCGCCATACATGGGCACTGATGCCGCCCACACAAAAAAACAAAATCCCTGCGAGCTGGCCTCATCGGCTCCTCACAGGGACACATGCATTAATGGTAATATTAGGTGGGTGGTGATGGATTCGAACCACCGAAGGCAGAGCCAGCAGATTTACAGTCTGCCCCATTTGGCCACTCTGGTAACCACCCTTTCCATGATCACTTTTCGCTTGTTGCGGAAAGCGAGTGCAAAGGTAGCTTCTTTTGTTGACAATCACGCATAATTGCCCGACGAATTTCAGAATTTAACATTTTTATACATAGCGCAAAAGTTCCTGGACGGAGCTCATAACAGGGCACACTGTATTCATAACAATCATTCAAGATGTCGTCGAAGCACGCTTTGAACTGAAGAAAGTTGTCGAAGTAGGATAAGGTGTCGCCATCGAGCACGCCAAGACAACCTTCCAACCGTCACCATCGTCTGATCATTCCCATTTCCGAAAAACCATCATTGTTCCTATGCCGCCAGCCCGGCCAGTGATTCTTACGCCACCTACGAAGCCTGTGATTCTTACGCCACCTACGAAGCCTGTGATTCTTACGCCACCTACGAGGCCAGTGATTCTTACGCCACCTACGAGGCCTGTGATTCTTATGCCACCTACTAAGCCTGTGATTCTTACGCCGCACACACGGCCTGCGCTCGGCTCTCTCCTGCCCGTCCCGCGCTCGACACTCTCGCTTGACGGGCTACATTCAACTTTTTCGCTCGACGGGCTGAAAGCCCAGTGAGTACATAGCCCGGGGCAAGCGAAGCGACACCCTGGGTAAACAACAAGCAGATGTAACCACGCCCTGAAAGGGCAAAAGTATACATTTGCAGCATGTTGCGTGACTATACTTTTGCCCCGTCAGGGCGCACGCTCACGCACGTCCTCTAACCCAGGGTGTCGCTTCGCTTGCCCCGGGCTATGTACTCACTGGGCTTTCAGCCCGTCAAGCGACAAAGTCGAGCGCAGGCCGGGCTGTTTACACTCCTGCTGCGTGAGCGGTTAAATTCGGTTTATGGCCAGGGGCATGGGAAGGCGGCGACAGCCGCCATGCTACTGTTTGCGGCATGAGCCGTGAGCCCCACTCACAAGGCCATGGACGCAAACAGCAGCATGAGCCCGTCAGGGCTTCCCATACCCCTGGAGTTTATATCGGTTTACATTCAAGCCCCGACCCAAGTGCCTCGCCACTCCAAAAATCCGGGGAAGAGCCTTTAAATCCGAGGCTCCCGTGGTCAACGACCGCCCCAGAAGCCGCCCGGCATCAGTTCTTGAGGAAAGCCTGTATCTTGTTGAGCGGGATGCCGAAGTTGAAGTTGTCGCTCACGGCCAGCTTGGCGAAGTTGACCGCCACGAGCCGTCCCTTGCTGTCGATGACCGGACTGCCACTGGAGCCCTGCACAGTGGGTATGCTGTAGAGCAGGCGCTCGCCGTCGGGTTGCTGTGTCACCTTGCCACTGGTCATCTGCACCAGTATGCCCCGTTTGGTGTTGGCAAGGATGGGTCCGGCGTTGTAACCGATCATATAGAGTTGCTGGTCAATCTGCAGGATGTCATCATTGTGTGACGAGAAGAGGCTTGTGACCTTGTCGACCAGGCCACCGGCGCTCTTGCCGTCGGTGGCAAACACATAAGCGTCGCCAGGTGTCTTCTTGTCTTTCAGTTGGATGAGCGCCAAGTCCACATCGTCCTTGTCCGACACCCTGGTCACCTCACAGGGGTTCTTGCCGATGACATCGCCCTCGGTGCTGACCCGCGTGCCGTTATAGGCGATGCCGACCTCGCAGACGACCGATATCTTCAGTTCATCGGCCACCATCTGGTTGTCGAGCCATTCACGCTGCTGCTGCAGGCTGTTGTACTGCTCTTCCAGTTCGTCCTGCCGGTTGACGATGTCCTGCATCTTCTCCGTGTCCTCATAGGGCGTGCCGTCGTAGTCGAAAGTGTAGCAGTTGGCCTTCTCCATCGAGAGGTTCTTGTAGGCGTTGTCCAGCTCGTCCATCTGCTGGGTGTAATAGGCCCTGATGGAGGCCACGAGGTTGTTGTAGCTCTCCTTGACCGCCTCCTTGTCGATGACCGGCTGCGCCACGTGGCGGTTGGTCATGATGGTGCCCTCCTTGTCGATGAAGAATCCCGTGCCGCTCAGCATCTGCCGGTTGTTGCGGATCTCGCGCTCATCGGTCGTGAGGTTCTCCAGGCTGCCGTCGTCATCGATGCCCGTGAAGTAGAAGGTCTCACCGTCGGGCACGTTCATCTTGTAATAATACTTGTTGAGGATGAGTACGACACCCGACTTCTGGCGGTCGAACATCTCCTTGGGTGAGCGCTCACAACTACTCACCAGGGCGAGGAGCGAGAGAAGAAAGAGAATTGTTTTTTTCATATTCAGAAAGAGATGATGGCAGGATGCGCCGTGACGGCGACCCTGTATGCGTGTATGTGTGTGTTAGCTGACGGACGGCTCCCCTCAGTGACGTCAGACGAACGGCTCGCAGAGACGCGCCAGCTGTTCCAAGGCCTGCCGGTCCGTGTCGTCGAAGGCGTCGAGGCGCTCGCTGTCCACATCGATGACGGCGGCCACCCTACCCTCCCGGAAGACGGGCACAACGATCTCGGAGCGCGACCGCGAGGAACAGGCGATGTGTCCCGGAAACTGCTCCACGTCGCTCACGATGAGCGTCCGCGCCTGCTCCCACGCCGTGCCGCACACGCCACGTCCTTTCGGAATGGTGTAGCAGGCCACGGGACCCTGGAAGGGGCCGAGCTGCAGCTCATCGCCCGCGACAAGATAGAAGCCCACCCAGAAGTAATGGGGAAGCCCCTCCTTCAACAAGGCGCAGAGGTTGGCCAGCGCACCCGTGCGGTTCCCTACGCCCGCCACGAGGCTCTCGGCCTGGGGCAACAGCGCAGCGTATGTGTTCTTCTTGTCAGTCATCTTTAGCAGCTTTGGATGTAAGAGGGCACTGCCGATGGCATGCCCCATGCAAAGTTACAACTATAACTTCAAATTCAGAAAGAAATAAGGAAAAAGTGCAAGAAAAAGCCATACACTTCATTCCCCTCGCGAGGCAATGCGTCCCAACCTGCAAGCAAAAAGGCCACCCTCTCACAATGGAGAAGGTGGCCTTATCTTCAGATTAGAGGTTCAGTCCTTACTTCACGACAATCTTCTTGCCGCCCTGGATGTAGATGCCCTTGGGCAGTCCCATCAGGTTCTTGGCGTCCTTGCGGACGAGCTGTCCGTTGACGGTGTAGACGTCGGCCGGAGCCTTGGTGCCTACCTTCACGCCGCCGATGCCGGCGACCACAGCATCCATCTCCTCCTTGGTGGCGAAGACCTGGATGGTCTTGTCGGAGTAGTACGCCTCATAGTCAGCGGTCTCAGCGTAGAGGTAGTAGGTGCCGGTGGCAGTCGGTGTCCATGTGGCCGTCACGACCGTGCTGTCGTTGGGCGTGAGCTCGCCAGAGTAAACGTAGTAGGGATCGAGATCGCCATAATCGTTCTCATCGTCAGCGTTCTCATAACCCAGGTACACATAGAAGTTGCGGATGGTGCCGCTGGTGCCCGTGTGGACGAAGGTCACGTCGATGGTCTTCTCCTGGCCCACGTAAGCGTACCAGACGCTGTCAGAGGGTGCGAGGGTGATGGCGGTGTCGCGGTCAGCCTCGATCTCTGCCACGTTGAACATGGCCGAGCGGATGGTGTCGCCCGTGAGCTGGTCGGCGAGGAAGGCATAGTAGGTGCCGGTCTTCGCAAACTTCAGCGTGAAGCGGTAAGCGTCGCCCTGCAGCGTGTCGCCTGCAGCGATGTCGGGGCAGGTCCAGTCGTAGTAGCTCTCGTTGGAGCCGCTGGCATCGGTGGTGTTGACATAACCCACGGTGACAGTGTGGCTCTTGATGTCGGTCTTGCCCTTGTTGACCAAGGTGATGTAGAAGGCACGGCCCACGCCAGGCTCCAGGTCGCTGTTGTCGTCAGCCTCGAAGGAACCGGTAAGGTGAGGAGCGGGTGTGAACTGCACGAGACGGAAGTCGGAGAACGACATCCAGTTGTGCACGGTGCTCGTGGCACCCTCCACGCCGAGCGTGACGGTGGTGTCGGCAGGCACGTCGAAGACGATGTAGCTGCGGTCCCATCCACGATTGAAGAGATTGCCCGAAGCGCCGGTGTGCGGCATCTCGGTGCTGGCCAGTTCGGTGTCACCCGTCATGGCGAAGAGCTTGAAGCCCGTCATGTCAGCGCTGGCGCGCGAGATGACCGAGAGGATGTACTTGCCCTCCTCGAGCTTCACCTCCTGTGTCAGCGATGTGGTCCAGGCGCTGCTGCTCCAGTTGTCGCTGTCGAAGTAGCGGTGCTCGGCGTTGCCGTCGGCATCGGTCCAAGGCTCACCCGACTTGATATTGATCTTGCCGCCAGTGGTCTTCCACACGTTGGCGTCGAGGTCAGCTGCAGCTGTCGGGTTGATGATGGAGTCGGTCATGTCGGTGGCGGTGGTGTCACTCTCAGCCATCACATTGCTCTCCGACACGATGCGCTCCTGCTGCTGCAGGACTGCGGTGAGCGAGTCGGCGGCAGCGGCCGATGCGGGAGCCACGGCCAGCGTGGCCTCGAGGTCGGCCACCTTCTGCCCGGCGGCGTAGGGATAGTCCTTCACGGCCTTCTTGGCGTCGGCCAGAGTCTTGTAGGATGCACGGGCGCCCGTCAGGGTCGCGGTAGCCTCGGCGAGGGCCGTGGTAGCCTCCTCGTAAGCCTCCTGTGTAGGCTCGGCGATGGTCTCATACTGAGCCACGGCCGCATTGAGAGCCGTCAGCTCCTCACCCGTCACGAGGGTGTCCTGCTGGGCCTCCTTGGCGGCAGCGAGGGCAGCCTCGTAAGCCTCCTTGAAGGTGGTGAGGTCCACCTGGTTGCTGGTGCAGTAGACACGGAAGTTGTCGAAGATGGTCCAGTTGGCTTCTGTGCCTTTCGTCTCCTGCTTGATGCCAATCTTCAGCGAGCCCGTGGTGACAGACACGTCAGCGAGGGTGTCGTTGTAGAGGCCGGCCGAGAAGTAAGAAGAGGCATCGGCCATGGTCTGCGGCACGTAGCCCAGGTCCGTGCTGGTGCCCACCGTGCCGTTCTGTCCGGCAGCGACGAAGATTGAGGGCACAGCCTTCTCCACCGTACCGGCGTAAGCCTTGGCGTTGAGCTTCTCGGTGGCAGCGGCAGCGGCGGCAGCGGCAGCGGCGGCGCCGCCGTCACGATAGTAGCCCTGGTAGACCACGGCATACATGCCGTTGGGCACCTCGGCCGTCTGGTAGACGTCGAACGTGGTGTTGTACTTCTCGGCGCAGAAGTTGGCGTTGTCGCCACCGAGTGCGGGCGAGCCTTGCCAAGCGCTGTTGCGCTGGTCATTGCGACCGAAGTTCATGCCCTGGAAGAGCAGCGTCACGTCGACAGGATTCTCCTTGGAGGCAGTGGCCATGGCAGCCTTGATGGCGCTGATGCGCTGTGCCTTGGACACGGCCACCCACTTGGCGTCGTCGGCTGTGCCGTCGGCTGTGGTGCTGACCACGGTGCCGTTGCCCGAGAAGGCGAGGAACTTGCCGTCGGCCGTGGCGAGGTTGAGCACCTTCACGGTGTCGTCGGCCGTCGACACGTCGCTGACGGTCCAGCCGTAAGCCCCGGAGTCCACATAGCCGTTGCTTCCGAGGAAGTGGGCTGTGGCATTGTTGGCCACACGCGAGTCGAGCGTGTAGGTGCCGTCCTCAAGGGCTGCCACGGTGAAGTCGAGGCCATAGTCATTGAGCGAAGCCTGTGTGCCCCAGCTGTTGCCGGCGCAGAGCCACTTCCGGGTGCCTATATTATAAAGGTAGTATTCGCCAGCCTCCAGTGCGGGAGCGGGCTTCTCCACGATGGCGTCAGCCGAGACGGGCAGGAGCTGCACCTTGCCCTTGTAGCTGCCCACGATGGCGGTGACCGACTTCACGGCCTCAGGCCAAGCGTAGTCGTCGGCAAGCACCTTAAACTGGTCGTAGACCTGCACGGTGTCGGTGCCCTGCACGGCAAAGTGGCCGGCGGTGCTGTCGATGAGCTGTGCCTCGCCGAGCTTCACGAGCTGTGACAGCACGTCAGCGGAGAGGTCAGCCAGCGTGACGTCCTTCGGCGTGAGCGTGCCCTCGGTGACGGTCACCTTGTCGAGGTTGGTGCTGTCGTTGGCCACAAACTCAGGTGTGCCGTTGTAAGGAGACGCCTTGCCGATGATGGTGCCGTTGAGCACCTGTCCCTCCTCGAGGGCGAGGCTTGTGTTGTAGAAGATGACAGCTGCGGTGCCGTCCTGCACGTAGATGTTGTTCTTGCTCACCTTGGTCACGTAGGCGTCCGTCAGCGTGAGGCGCACGGCGCTGTCCTTGGGCAAGGTGTTGAAAGTGGCGATGTCGGCCACGGTGTCGAAGGTGATGACCTTCACACTGGGCGTCACCGTCTCGCTGTTGGCGTTGTCGTAGGTGACCGTGATGCTGTTGATCTGCGTATTGCCAGCGACGGACAGGGCGACACTTGTGGCGTTGCCTTCCCATTCCTTAGCCGTACTTCCTGCTGAAGCGGGCTCGAAGGTGTTGCCGGCATTCCACTTGCTGCAATCAAAAGTGATCTTCGTGATGGCACGTCCCTCGGGAGCCGCAAACTTCACGCTACCGCCATAGAGGCGGAGCTGGGGCTTGTCCTTGTTGGCCCAGATGCGGTTGACAGTTCCAGCGCTTGGGGTGATGGTCATGGTTCCTTCGCCAATCTGGAAGTCACGATCTTCGGTGATGTCGCCTGCTGTGGAAGTGCCGCTCGACATGGCGTAAGTAGAGTCGGCGAAGTTGATCGTCGCCACTGCAGTGGTCGTCTGTTCTTCGGCCACGCCGTTGATGGTCGGCAACCCTGCCACGGCCACCATGCTGACGGGCAAAGCCAGCGCCATTGCACCGAAGAGATAAGAGTATATTTTCTTCATGTGTGATTGTTGTGTGTCGGCACGTCTGTCGGCCCGTTGGCGCGCCTTGTGTGTGTGGTTTTAAGATGCTGTTAGCCATTCCATCGGGCCGATTGATCCTTCCCGTCTGAGGGGTAAGGCCTGGGAGGCTGATGGTGAGGAGTGGGTGTGTTTAGGGTTTTGCTTCGTGTGATAGTTCTATGGTTTTAATGTTAGTAAAGATTTGTTTGTTTGCAAAGATAATGTAAATAAATCAAATATCCATCTGATTTTTCGAAAAAAAGAACGCTTATAAAGGCAAAAAACAGGTTACAGAGGACAATATTGAGGCTTTCAAGGATTATTGGGATCGGAAAGTCCTGTCTGACAAGTCTTGCATCGACATGACGCACGAACGTTTCATCAAATATGCAGACAAACGGAATTGGGCATATTTGTTTTGAACACGAATAGCACGAATTAAACGAATGACGTTGCAAGCCATTCGGGGAATTCGATAACGCTAAGGGCGTTAACTATCAGTCGGCATTCGTGCAATTCGTGTTATTAGTGTTCGAAAAAAGAACAAACGCATGGAAAAGTCACCGGTATTTGTTTTGAACACGAATAGCACGAATTAAACGAATGACGTTGAAGACATTCGGGGAATTCGATAACGCCAAGGGCGTTAACTATCAGTCGGCATTCGTGCAATTCGTGGTATTCGTGTTCGAAAAAAGAACAAACGCATGGATAAG
>ERZ808242.831-NODE-831-length-20368-cov-4.002757_pt1 | contig 20368 bp, 14 predicted proteins | sample MGYA00521244_ERZ808242 | MGnify/ENA primary metagenome ERZ808242 (study PRJEB31516, sample SAMN03275573) | gut metagenome | biome: mammalia-associated habitat; material: feces | host: Papio cynocephalus | place: Kenya | collected 2012-07-27 ... | reverse complement strand
CCGCCAACTGCCTGACCGCCCAGATATGCTTCCAGAATACCTTTTACTTTATCTGCCCATGGCATTTCAACCGGAGAACCGTTGTGCAGTACAACAACTGTATCCGGCTGTACCTTTGCCACTTCCTCGATCAGCCTGTTCTGGCAATCCGGCATTCTCATATGTGTTCTGTCAAAGCCTTCGGATTCAAATGCATCCGGAAGTCCTGCGAAGATCACTGCCACCTTTGCTTTTTTTGCTGCTTCCACCGCTTCTGCGATCAGATTTTCATCGATCACGTCTTCTGCATCGTCGTAGCCCTGTGCATACGTGATATTTGCCATGCCTGCCACCATATCCATGGCACTGTCTATCTTATGGGAATTGATATGGCTGCTGCCACCGCCCTGATATCTTGGTTTTTTTGCAAACTTACCGATAAATGCGATCTCATCTGTTTCGGAAAGCGGAAGGATGCCATCGTTTTTCAGAAGCACGATAGATTCCTCTGCTACCTTTCTTGCCATTTCGTGATCCTTGTCGCGGTCAAATACAGCTGTTTCATCCCTGTTTTCCACAAAACGATATACAATATTTAAAATTCTTTCTACGGTTTTGTCCAGAACCGCCTCGTCCAGCCTGCCTTCCCTGACTGCTTTCACGATCAGGGCATCATTGACACCGTAGGAAGCAGGCATTTCCAGATCCAGACCTGCCTTGATACCTTCTACTCTGTCATTGACTGCACCCCAGTCACTGACTACATAACCGTCAAAGCCCCATTCATCGCGCAGAATATCTGTCAGAAGCTGTTTGTTTTCTGCTGCATACGTACCGTTGATCCGGTTGTAGGAGCACATCACTGTCCATGGCTTTGCATGCTTTACCGCACCTTCAAAAGCTGCCAGATAGATTTCCCGCATGGTACGCTCATCGATCCGGGAATCGGAAGACATACGTCTTGTTTCCTGGTTGTTTGCCATAAAATGCTTGATGGAGGTACCGACATGTTTGCTCTGTACCCCATTGATCTGGCTTGTCGCGATCTCTGTTGCCAGGTACGGATCTTCTGAATAATATTCAAAGTTTCTGCCGCAAAGCGGGGAACGCTTGATGTTGACAGCAGGTCCTAAAATAACGCTGACGTCCTCTGCCTGGCATTCCTGCCCGAGTGTCTGTCCCATACGGTAGATCAGATCTCTGTTAAAGCTTGCTGCCGTTCCGCATGCTGTCGGGAAGCAGACTGCTTTGATACTGTCATTAATACCAAGATGATCCCCGCTCTGATCCTGCTTTCTGAGTCCGTGAGGGCCATCTGATACCATGCTTTCCGGAATACCGAGTCTTTCCACTGCTTTTGTGTGCCAGAAGTCTTCACCTGAGCACATAGATGCTTTTTCTTCCAGTGTCATCTGGGAAATGATTTCTTTTAACTGTTCTGCTGTCATTTGTTTTCTCCTTTTCCTTTTTATTTTCCGCTGCGTTCTCCCGCATTTTTATCTTACGTCCCATCTGTCTGATTTATCTTTAATCTAACATGGATCATAGTACTTTCCTATAGTCGTTTTTGACCAATCATTAGGTCAATATTGACTTTTTCTCCGCAATAATGCAGTATATTTCTATCAGAGTATGTTATATTCTGATTTATTTGATAAAAAGGTGGAAAACACATATGGCAGACAGCTCTTACCGTGAAATCTACAAACACGAACAGATCAAAACAGAATACGGGCTTCCCGTCCGTTATATTGTATACGAAGAAGACAATGCCTTTGTCAGCCGCCACTGGCACGATGATATGGAGATCGTTTATCTGCTTGCGGGCAGTATGGTAGTTGAGACCGGCGACTGCAGGCGGATCCTGCAGGCAGATGACTACATCATCATCAATTCAAGAGATATCCACAGCACACGCTGTATCGGTCATGCCCGGATCCTGCTTTTACAGTTTCCGATCAACTTTCTGCGAGCCAATATCCCGGATTATGACACGATCCGGTTTGAGGGCTACGAACAGCCTTTCCTGTCTCCGGAACAGAATGAAATGCGGAAACTGCTTTTATATGCAGCTGATCTGTATACAAAAAAAGACCAGGAAGGCTTTCGTCTTGCCTTCCTGGGTAATTTATATACGATCCTGTATACACTTGTGCGGGATTTCAAACGGATCCTCTCGCCACAGGTACGTTTAAAGACCGAAAAAAATCTGTCACGGTTATCCACCATTACCTCCTATGTGGATACCCATTATACACAGCCGATTTCTGTCGGACAGGCAGCCGCCCTGATCCATGTCGGAGAGGAATATTTCTGCCGGTATTTCAAAAAATACATGGGACTGACCTTTTTAGAATATGTCATGCAGGTCAGGATCCGGCATGTCGATCATGATCTGCTGCATACAGATCTGCCGGTCGCCGAAATACTGGAACGCAACGGCGTCAGCAATTATAAAGCCTTTCTGCTGAAATTCAGACAGCTTTATCATATGTCGCCCCGCCAGCGGCGGGAAGCTGCATCCTCGCAGCCTCTGTAATTACCTGCGGCTTACAGTTTCCAGGCACTGCTCTGTGTCTGCAGGCTGTACATATGGGCAAAGCAGCCGCCCTTTTCCAGCAGTTCTTTCGGACTGCCTTCTTCGACCACACTGCCATGATCCAGTACAATGATCTTATCTGCCTGTGCGACCGTACGCATTCTGTGGGCTATGACCATAACTGTCTTACCGCCGATCAGGGCAGACAATGCAGCCTGTACCTTTGTCTCGTTTTCCGCATCCAGAGAAGCGGTTGCTTCATCCAGCAGGATGATCGGTGCATCCTTTAAAAAGGCTCTGGCAATGGAAATACGCTGTCTCTCACCACCGGACAGCTCCGCACCGTTTTCACCGATCCTTGTCTGCATGCCATCCGGCAGTTTTTCTGCAAATTCCAGCACATTGGCACGTTTTGCCGCTTCCATGACCTCCGCATCTGTTGCATTCTTTTTGCCGACACGGATATTTTCCATAATGGTATTATCAAACAGTGTCACATCCTGGAAGACGATGGAATATAAAGATAACAGCGCTTCCGGATCTGTTTCTTTCACATTCATACCACCGACCGTGATACGTCCGCCGGTCGGATCCCAGAAACGGGCAGCCAGTCTTGATACCGTTGTTTTACCACAGCCGGATGGACCGACAAGTGCTGTTACCTCACCCTGTTTTGCGGTAAAGGATACATCGGAAAGCACCTGTTCTCCTGTTTCATAGGCAAAACTGACATGGTCGAATGTAATATCGCAGCCCCGGTTTGTCAGTTTCTCGCTGCCTGTCATTTCATAGCCTTCCGAAATCTCATTCATACGATCCACATTGACCGTCAGTGCATTTAATGCAGCCAGATTCATTAAAGAGCCGTTCATCGGTTCATAAATACGGGACACGATGATCAGAAATGCAAAGAAAGTGATCACATCGATCTCTCCCTTTACCAGAAGAGAACCCCCGGCAAGTGCCACACAGGCAATTCCAAACTTCAACAGAAGCTGCCCGGAATTGACGATCATACCAGATAAAAGCTCATGCTTCATTGTTGCATTTTCTGTCTCATCGATCTTGTTAAATAATCTCTGCAGATATCCTTTCTGCGAATTGGTGCTCTTTAAATCCCTGGAGCACTCAATAAATTCCTGGATACCATCTGCAACTGCCAGTTTTTTCCCGGTCAGATTTTTACCGCTTCTGACCTGGATATTTTTGGAACCGAACACGATCCAGATCGAAAACGGTAACATCCAGAGTGCTGCCAGCGCCAGCTTCCACTGATAGAAAAACAGGGCGACTGCAATAATGACGGTGGAAAATATCGCACCGTAAAACTGTGCAAACTGATGGGAGTATGCATGCTCCAGTGCTGCCACGTCTCCTAAGATAACGGTCGTCAGATCCGCACTGTCCTTCTGGTCAAAGAAAGACAATGGCATCTTTCTGAGCTTCTCCGCCAGAGAAATACGTTTGTTGCCGGATTCTTTGTACATGGCAAAGAAAGTTGCATTATACTGCATGTAATATAAAACACCGAGCAGTGCGATCGTCAGGATACTGCCGATGATCAGCAGCTGTGCATGGGCAAATGGTGCATCCTTTAAAATATCCTCTGCCAGTATATATAACAGACCGGTAGGAAGCATCAGTGCAATATTGACCAGAATACAGATGCATACGGATTTTACCATATCTTTTGCGCCCTGCTCGGATACGGCATATTTTTTCATTAATTTTGCTATCATTTACTGCCACCTACCTTCCACTGGATCGAAGTCTGATAGTCATTCCACATCTTCTCGTAAAGGCCGTGGGCTTCCAGAAGTGCTTCATGCTTTCCGGCTTCTTCTATCTTTCCGTTTTCAAATACAAAGATCGTATCTGCGTTTCTGACCGTTGTCAGTCTGTGTGCGATCATAATAACTGTCTTGCCGACTGCCATTTCTTCAAACGCTTTCTGGACAAGCACTTCATTCTCGGGATCTGCGTAAGCTGTTGCTTCGTCCAGAATGATGACCGGTGCATCCTGCAGGATGATCCTTGCGATCGCAACTCTCTGCTGCTCGCCGCCGGATAAGTAGATACCGCCCGTTCCGATCACGGTTTCGATTCCATTCGGCAGTTTTGCCAGAATATCATCACACTGCGCTTTATGAAGGGCAGCAAATACCTCTTCATCCGTCGCATTCTTTTTGCCCATGCGTACGTTATCCGCGATCGTACCGGCTAACAGTCTGCTGTTCTGGAATACATAAGAGATCGTATTGACTCTTTCCTCCTGCGCGATATCCCGGATATCGACATCGCCGATCCGTACCTGCCCGCTCGTCGCATCGTAAAATCTGGCGATCAGACCTGCGGCTGTACTCTTGCCACTGCCGGAAGGACCGACAAAGGCTGTTACTTTTCCTGCCGGGATCTGCAGGCTGATGTGAGAGACAGCATCCGGTAACTCTTTCCGGTAGCGGAAGCTGACATCTTCAAAACGGATTCCATAGGTCTGTGGGTGCTTTGCCTGTTCCGGTTCCGGAAGAGGCTCGATCGCCATGATCTCATGAAAACGGGCAATGGCATCTTCAACCTTCATGGATTCCTCTCCCATGAACATGATCTTGGTCAGTGTTGTGGCAATGACCGGTGTAAAGATTACATAAAAAACAAAATTCAGTAAAATGTTAAATGCCACATGATCACCGCGATACAGGATCAGCGTCAGAGCGATCAGAAATGCAAAGGTGCTGTTTACCATCATCTGATAGCAGACCATTGGCATACGCATCTCTGTTGTATAATTGATGCAGAATTTATAATAGCTGTCGATCGACGCCTTGAATCTGGAAAAACTATGTACCGTCTGGGAAAACGTCTTTACGACATTGATGCCTCTGACATATTCCACTGCTTCATTGTTCATGTTTTCCAGTGCCGTCTGATAATGTTTCATATCTTCCTGCATCTGTTTTCCGGTCATTTTTGTCATGCCCGCCATGCTCAGCACAACAGGAATCAGGCAGACAAGGCCGAATCTCCAGTTAAATACAAACAGCAATATGATCATGGCAGCCGGTGTCACATAGGCACCGACAAGATCCGGCAGCTGATGTGCCAGATAGGTTTCCGTTGCAGCTGCAGAATCATTGATGACCCTGCGGATCCTGCCCGATCCAAGCTCATCGGCAAATCCGATCGGAAGCTTTGCAATATGGGTAAGCAGCTCCTTTCTGATATTCGTTGCCACACGGAACGCACCTGCATGGGAGCACATCAGTGCTGCGAAATAAAGCAGCATGGAAACCGCCGCTGCAAGCACCGCAAGCCATCCGTTACCTGCAATATGTGCTGCATCTTTAAAATGCGGCGCGACTTCGATCACTTCCTTGATGATACGGAATAAGAACACATAGGTCAGAAGCGCTGCCACTGCACTGAGCCCGGAAAATACCCAGGAAAAATAAGTGCAGTACTTATGTCCGCCTGCATATCGCATCAGGACACGGAGCGCGCTCCCGTCTTTCTTTTTCTCCATAACCTCTCTCCTCCTTATGATTTCTTTCTCGCTACATCATAAGGGCTTTATTCTTCTATTTCTACTCCAAGCAGAGCCAAATGCTCCATTCGTTCACTGGATTTTTTATACTCACGCGGACTGCATCCTACGACAGAACGGAAAGCCGCCGCAAACTTGCTTGGATTGTCATAACCGAGCATTCCTGCAATTTCTGCCATACTGTACTTTGCCTCTTCTATGTAATGGATCGCCTTGTGCATCTTATAATGCTTCACGAATGTATAATAAGGTTTTCCATAGATTTCACTGAAACAGCTCTGAAACGTCGTCTGTCCGATCCCGTATTTCTGCACAAGCTGCGGAACGGAGAAGCGCCGGTCCAGATGCGAAACAACCTCTTTGTGGATCGCACGCACCTTATCATAATCCTGCTGTCTGTAATAGCGCTTCTGCAGCTTTTCCCCCTCCGGCGTTACCATACAGATCAAAAGAAGCAGTTCCAGGATCTTTAATTTCAGATAATAAGTTTCCACCTTCGGATCCACCTGATACATTTCATTCAGGATATGATTGATCTCCGGCAGAGAACGGATGAACATGGCACCATTTTCCCTGCGGATCTGTTTTCCGAGAAAATCAATCTGTTCCACAGCCTCCGGAAAAACATCTTTCAAATATGCCTTTGCCGTCTCCGGATCGATCAGAATTTCCACGCCCGCATAAAAGCCCAGTGGGAATTCCGGATTTTCCCGTTTGACACCGACCAGATTTGCCTCCATCTCACCTTCCCCAAGGTAAAGCTGCCTGCCCTCCACCTTACAGCCGAATCGTCCCCGTCTGCAGTGATTGATCTCGATCATGCTTCTGGTATCTTCGTTATAATCGGCCTCCACCGCTTCCTGTGAATGAAAATTGTTGTATACAAAATGTACGCCGGGCATGATCGGATGAAACACCATGGAGCTTGTTTCTCCGTTTTCTTCCATTCTCGACAGAATTGTCATAGATGGAGCGCCTGCCCGGTCAAAGCCTTTACTGTGCAATTCATCAATGATCTTCATATCCCATTTCTCCCTTCTGCCTGATTCATCCTTCTGCCATTCAAATAGTCATAACAAATACATGTTAGTTTATTCTAACTACGATGTCAAATAATTTATCTGATTACCTGTAGGAAACACTTTCGCACCCGGACGGATGCGCAACATAGTTTCCTATACAGTAAAAAGGAGCCGGAATGAAATTCATTCCGGCTCCTGTAAAGCACATTTGTAATTCACATTATTATGTATTTTATTCGTAGATCTGGAACATGTTCAGCTCGCCTGTCAGCTCATCCGATACCTTATACAGTCTGCTTGTTGCATCCTTGATCTCACTGATCGTTGCTGCAAGCTCCTCTGCAGAAGCTGCAGTTTCCTGTGTTGCTGCCGCATTTTCTTCCGCGATCGCTGAAAGGCTTTCTACGGAGCTCATAACCTGCCCTCTTGCCTGTGCAAGCTTTTCTGTATTGGAAGCAATGCTTTCGATTCCATCGATCGTTACCTGTAAGCCACCGCTTACTTTATCAAATACACGTTTGGTTGTCTCAACCTTATCTGCCTGCAGTCCGATGATCGCATCTACTGTATTCATCGTCTTAACTGCCTGCTCAGATTCTTCTAACAGATTCTTAATGATGCTTTCGATCGTCTTGGCAGATTCATTGGACTGCTCTGCCAGATTTTTGATCTGCTCTGCAACAACCGCAAATCCGCGTCCGCTTTCACCGGCTCTTGCAGCCTCGATGGATGCATTCAGTGCAAGAAGGTTGGTCTCATTTGCAATGGAAGCGATCAGCTCTGTTGCTTTATGGATCTCCTGTGCGGATTCATTTGTTGTATTTGTCTGCTGGTAGATCACTGCGATCTGTGTCTTAACCTTTTCTGAAATGCTTTCCAGATCCTGTACGCTCTCCACACCTGCCTGACCGGCTTTCTTCATGTTATCTGCGTTGTTCATCAGGTTCTGTACGGCTTCATTTGTCTGTTCAATGCCTTCCCCGATCTGCATAACGGCTTCGGATACGGACTGCGTCTCTGTTGCCTGTGCTGTTGCGCCGTTTGCCATATCTGACATGGATCTTGCAACATCATCGGACGCATTACTTGTCTGGTCTGTCATTTTCTCCAGTTTCTCGGAAGCTGCCACGATCACATCGGAAGTACTGCCTACCTTTGCAATTACCTTTGCCAGTGATTTGATAACCTGATTTGTATGACGGGCAAGTGTACCAGTCTCATCCTTGCGGGCTGTATCCTTTGGCTGTGCCATAACGGTCAGATTACCTTCTGCCGCTGCATCGAGCACCTTGATCGTACGGTTCAGGGAATTGACAAATCCCCAGAGTGCCAGCCGGATGGAAATCGTAACAAGAATTACCAGTACAACCATCAGCATGGCAAAATATTTTACCAGTGTCTGTATTTCCTGATCAGAGATCTTTCCTTTCAGGGAAAGAGATCCGACTATCATTGCTGCTGCCATTGCCACAACGACCGGCACAATAGCCACAAGCAGCATTTTTACCTTTAATGTAAAAAATCTTTTCTTTGCTTTCTGTTTTACTTCTTTCACAGCTGACTTACTTTCCATAGGTAACACTCCTTATAAACGACTTTCGTCAAATTGTATACGCTATCCCCTGTATATGCTATATTATAGTAACATATTTACCCGGAAAAGCAAAGGACATTTTGGTATTTTCGTTATGCTTTCCCGTCCTCAGATATCACAATACGGTTTCTTCCTTCCGCCTTTCCACGATACAGAAGATCATCGGCTTCTTTCACGATCTCATCCAGGGACTGCCCGCCGGTAACGCCTGTCAGGCCGAAGGTCAGAGAGACCGAAAACGTCTCTCCCTCATAGGCAAATGTCGTCTCCCTTATTTCATCCGCGATCTGTTCCAGTTTTTCATGCGCATGCGCGAGCGGCAGTTCAAATGCCAGCAGAAATTCTTCACCGCCCCAGCGTGATACAAGACCTTTTTCTTCCATATGTTTCTTAAAGATATTGGACACGCTCCTGAGCACCATATCCCCGCACTCATGCCCATAGGTATCGTTGATCCTCTTAAAGAAATCAATATCGCCGATCGTAACAGACAGAGACTGCTGTCTGTTTTCCCTGCACTGTCCGATCATTTTCTGCAGGCTGCTTCTGCAGGCACGACGGTTCAAAAGACCTGTCAGGGGGTCTGTCGTGATCATATCCTTCAGGGAACAGCTGACGGTCACCGCGTAGCTTCCCATTGCTCCGATCTCATCCTTCCGGCGCAGAACAGAGAGTGGCATCTGGGTGGAAAAATCGCTGTTTGCCAGATGTCCGAGATAGTCCATGATCGCTTTCAACGCATCTACCAGTTTCTGGCTGGCAACAATGCAGCACAGAAGTGCGGCTATGATCACAAGCAGACTGACTGCCATGGAATTCAGTACATTATTTCTGACAGATGCCATAACGCTTGCCCGCGTTTTACTTGCAAATGCCATGCCCACAACAGAACCGTCTTTATTATAAATAGGCACATAATATCCAAAATATGTTTTTCCGCCGATAGAAATCCTGCTGGAAAAATAGTCTTTTCCGTTTTCCAGCACCCAATGGCTGACCTGTTCATCCACACTCGTTCCGCTCAGACGTTTTCCCTTCGCATCCGTGAGCGTTGTCAGAACCCGTCTGTCACCGTAAAGCAGTGTGATATCCATTCCGTACGACTCTTTCAGGGAATCCACGATCGAATAATCGCCGGTAAGCGCAGTATCTCCTTTATAAATGATCCCATCCTGCTCATACATATCGCCAGGTGCGATCAGTGAATAGGTATTGTAGACCGAACGCGCTGCGATCTTGAGCGACTGGCTGACCTCATCCGTTGTTTCCCGTACAAGTGTCCTTGTTGAGATCAGTGTCAGAACCAGCCCCAGAACCAGGACCGGTACAAGCGAAAATTTCAGCAGGGTCTGTTTCAGACTCGTTTTTTTCGTATTTTCCATATGCATTCCCCCTATTTACTTTTGTTTTCCTTCTCGATCTCCGTAACAAGCTCCTCTAAATACATCCATCTGTCCATTTTTTCGGAAAGCAGCTCCCGTTTCTCCGTAAGCTGTCTGTCCAGCTCTGCCAGACGTACAAAATCTCTGGCAGCCCTGGCATACTCTTCCTCCAGCGCCGCAATCTCTTCCTCCAGCGCCGTGATCGTGTCCTCGATCGTTTCATATTCTCTCTGTTCTTTATAAGACAGCTTTTTCCGGTGCTGCCGCGTTTCCTGCCCTTTGTTGTCTTTTTCTTCCTTCTCCGGCCGCTGTCTCTGCACCTTTGCCTGCTCCGTTTTTCTTTGCTCCATGCGAAGCTGGTAATCCGTATAGCCGCCCTCGTACTGCGCAACCCTGCCTGCCTCCTCGAAAGCAAAAATGCGCCGCACGGTCCGGTCCAGGAAATAGCGGTCATGGGAAACCACTGCCACGATCCCGTCAAAGCTGTCCAGATAATCTTCCAGGATCGTCAGTGTGCGGATATCCAGATCATTGGTCGGCTCGTCCAGCAAAAGGACATTCGGCGCTTCCATCAATACACGCAGCAGGTTCAGCCGGCGCTTCTGTCCGCCTGAGAGCTTTCCGATCCTGCTGTACTGCAGTTCTGCATCGAACAGAAAGCGTTCACACATTTTCGCAGCCGATACTTCTCCGTCCTTTGTTTTGATAAATTCCGCCGTATCCCTGACATAATCGATCACACGCTTTTCCGGATCCATATACGCCAGTCCTTTTTCCTTTTCCCGGCTGATTTCCTGCGCATAATAGCCGATTTTGATCGTCTGACCGATCTCGATGCTGCCACTGTCAGGATATACCGCCGCATTTCCGGTCAGCTCTCCCGCCGCCGTTGCGATCATTTTCATGAGAGTTGTTTTACCACAACCGTTTTTCCCGACAAAACCGACACGGTCACCGCGCAGAAACAAATAGGTAAAATCGTGCAGAAGAACATGCTCTCCATACGCCTTGGACAGATTCTGAAGCTCTACCGTCGTCTTGCCCATCCTTGTGCTGACACTGCTCATTTCCACATTGCCGGTCTCTTCCTTCAGCTTACTGACCTTCAGATCCTCAAAACGCTCCAGCCTTGCTTTCTGCTTCGTGCTGCGCGCTCTTGCCCCACGCATGACCCACGCCAGCTCATTACGCAATATGCTGCGCCGTTTCCTGTCCGCTGCCTGGTCGATCTCCTCCCGCTGCGCTTTCCGTTCCAGAAAGCCTGCATAATTCGTATCATAGGAATACAAAGCGCCTCTGTCGATCTCCACGATCCGGTTTGCAATACTGTCCAGAAAATAACGGTCATGAGTGACCATAACCAGTGTACCCTTATAGCTTTTCAGGAAATTTTCCAGCCACTGCGCCATTTCCGCATCCAGATGGTTGGTCGGCTCGTCCAATAACAGGATATCCGACTCATGCAGCAGCACATTGACAAGTGCCACACGTTTTCTCTGTCCGCCGGAAAGCTCTTCCACCGGTGTATCAAACGCGGTAACGGAAAGCTCCGTCAGCATGGACTTTGCCTGTGCAGCCAGTGCCTGCTGTTCCTGCATACTCTGCTTGATATGAGACCGGAGTGCTGCCTGCAGCACTGTATCCTGCGGCTCAAATTCCGGCTGCTGGGACAAAAGCTGTACGGTTTTGTTCTTTGCCAGGATCACTTCGCCCGCATCCGGTTCCTCCAGTCCTCCAAGGATCCGCAAAAGAGTGGATTTTCCCGTTCCGTTAATGCCGATGATCCCTACTTTTTCGCCCTCCTGCAGATAAAAGGAAGCATCTGAAAACAATACTCTTCCCGTATATGATTTTGTAATATGATCCAGTGTTACGATATTCAATGTGTTCCTCCGTATCTGCCTATTTCTATACTTAAATTGCCTTTTTTCGTCTCATGGATGAGACCATGATATACAAATCTGCCATAACCGCGGACGGAAACAATACTGCCCTCTTTGCAGATCCCGCTGTTATTTTCCATGCACCTGCCATCCACAAATACCTTTTTCTCCCGGAACAGAAGCAGGCTCTGGCTGCGGGAAAGATGATACAGCTTTGCAATGATCCCATCCAGTCTGAGAGAGCTCACGATCAGCGTTTCTTTGGTTACCTGTGGCTTACTTTGCTCCGGTACTTCTTCCAGTATCGTGCATCTGACAACCGTATGCCTGATCTTTGTCAGATTTTCCACAATATAATCACTTACCTTTGCAAGGCAGAACAGATATGCCTTTCCATCGCTGAGCCAGATGTCGCCAAGCGTACTTCTGTCGATGCCAAGATGCATCAGTGCTCCCAGAAAATCCCGGTGTCCCAGATCTTCCGCAAACTTTTTCAGAGCAGGCGCGATCTCCACGCACACGATCGGGAACGGCTCTTCATAGCCCAGGCTTTCCTCGCTGCCAAAACGGATCACACACCGTTCACAGCCTTCACCGCCACCATATACGGTGTATTCCATGCCCGGCTGCTTCGCAAGGAGCCGGTAAAACAGATCCTGCTCTGCCAGTGTCAGAAATCCGGTAAATGTATAATGATTGTTCCGATAAGACTGCTCACTTAAATCCTGCAGCCTTTTTTGTACAAAAATGTCTTCGTCTGTCATATTGTCCTCACGCCCTGCTTATATACATCATGGTACTACAAACATGTACTGCTTGCAATCCCCGCAAAATCGTGCTAGAATACGCTCGTTGCGATTCCAGAAACCAAGGTCTATGGAAAAAATACCGAGTGTTCGAGACCTTCCACTCGTAAAACAAAACTAAAGGAGATATCTTTTATGAAAAAAATCAATTTTCTGACGCAGGCCGCCATGATCGCGGCACTTTACGTCGTCCTGACACTTGCCATCAGCGCATTCGGTCTTGCCAGCGGTGCCATTCAGGTACGCGTGTCCGAGGCACTTACGATCCTGCCTTATTTTACACCTGCTGCCATTCCGGGTCTGTTTATCGGCTGTCTGTTAAGCAACATCATCACCGGGTGTGCGTTGTTTGACATCATCTTCGGCAGTATCGCCACTCTGCTCGGTGCAGTCGGTACTTATCTGCTGCGCAGGCACAAATGGCTTGCTCCCGTTTCCCCGATCATCGCAAATACGATCATTGTTCCATTTGTACTTTCTTATGTATATGGTACGCCCGGAACCATTCCTTACCTGATGCTGACAGTCGGCATCGGAGAAGTTCTCTCCTGTGGCGTTTTGGGAATGATCCTTTTATTTGCGCTGAATAAATACAGAACGACGCTTTTTAGTATAGATGCATCATAAATGCATGACATGACGGGAACATCCGCCGATCAGAATCGCCTTCGGCGACGGCGGATGCTGCATCATGCATCATAGATGCATGACATTTTGGGAACATCCGCCGATCAGAATCGCCTCTGGCGACGGCGGATGCTACATCATGCATCTACGATGCATGACATGAAAAGCATCTGCGGGACACGATCGCAACATTTTCCCGCAGATGCCTTTTTTCTTTCCTATCTATTTACTGTATGTGATAAAACAGTTTCCGTTCGCTTCAAAATAATCTCTTGAATCATTCATACCCATCTTGGATATCGTTCCGCTCATCGGATTGAAGATGACCGTATTGAGTTCATTGTATCCCACGATCAGCACCGCATTTCCGTCATTTAACAGTGCCATGACAGGAATATCCTTTCCGACATAGTAAAGCACACTTTCCATGCTGCAGCCGGTCAGATCGAGCACCTTATCATCCGGCAGATTTTCCTGCAGGATATCAAACAGTGATTTCCCTGCCTGCAAAAGCTGCATGCTGTTTCTGCTGACACCTTCAAAGGACAGGATCGTATCGAGACAGACCGCAACGCTGCTCCGTTCTTCCGAAACCGTATCCGCCGTGATCTTCATGATCTGGTTGACACTGCTGCGGTTACTCTTCTCCCAGATGCAATTTCCGTTTTCATCCAGTACTTTTCCGGACAGTACATCCGCTTTTGCAACCGCCTCTCTTGCCTGCTGTACGATCGCAGAAAGCCTGTAGCCGTCATATACATAATAACATTCCTGCTTTTCCTCTGTCTGTGGCAGATGGATGGAACGCTCGCCCTCATACATCACCTGCTTCGGTGTCAGATATTTTATCTTATCCGATTTCAGGCTGCTCTTCATGGCAAGCTGTGCGATCTTTTCATAATCCTGCGTTGCAACAACTTCAACCGTATTTTTCTGCGTCGTCTCAGGCAGATCGTTCATGATCTGATCGTCCGCCACCGCCGTATAACCGCCGTTTCCGTCCGCACTCACACGGTGCAGATCGATCTGGTTCCCGTTGATCTCCGCTTCCAGCACATAAATGCCGTTCTTATTATAATCCTTTAAAATATCGCCGCTTTCATTCTGTATCTTCACATCATACATCAGAAAGAGCGTATTTCCCATATTGTCCTTTGTAATATCCGTCCGGTATGCCAGACCGTAGATCAGATCCTCATTCATAAAGCCGAGTGGTCTGATACATCTGCCGCTTCCCGCCTCGATCTTTGTCTGTCTGCCTGTATTCAGGTTCAGAAGAATGAGCTCCTGACTGCTATCCGCATCTCCGGTCAGCCATGCGATCATCCGGTTGCTTTCGGACACCCGATAACTGCCCTGCATCAGATTTTCCTGCAGCGCGGTATAGCTCTTTTCCACCAGATCGATCTGGTAGATCACATGATCCAGGATCAGGAACAGCTGGTTATTGTTGTTCACATAGGCAAGCTGTGAAATATCCTGCATCAGCCGCTGGGAAGATCCTGTATAAGGAATATACACTTCTTCCTCGATCGTGTTCAGCATACTGTTGTAATAATAGCATCCAACACCGACACTGCCCTCGTGATTACCACGGTTCATATAGCCGTATACCAGAAACCGCACATTACCTGTCTCATCTACACTGGCGATCCTGATACCGCCATCCTGATACAGCGTCCTGCTGTCCACATTATCACGATCATAAAAACCAAACAACAATGCGTTTTTGCTGTCTGTCAGGTTAACCGAGAACAACCGGTTTTCCTTTACAAATGCAAATACATTGCCGTCTTCACTTTCCGCGAGCTCCAGATTACCGTCACTGATACCCAGCGATAACTTGTTATTCGTATAGGAAGCCGCTTCCGGCTCAAAATAAGAATCCATGTCTCTTTCATAGTCGAGCAGATACATACGTTCTGCCGTATAGCGGATATAGTAATACTCCGTCACATTATAATACCGACAGCCTTCCGCCATATCAACGGACAGTGCATAACGCAGCTCTACATTTGCCACATATGGATTGATTCTCCTGACATAGACCTCGGGCTCCGTTTCTTCCTTGACGGAAAGATCCCCCCAGGTGATCTGCGCAAAACTCGAATGGATCGTTACCTTGCTATAGGTCGTGTTGTCTCCGTCCGCATTGGATTCCAGATATTTTGTCAGCTCCTGCGCACGCTCCTTGTCAAAACTTCTGCTGTGGAAATCCAGGGCAAATGCCGTCATATCGCTTACATGATATGCTGCATCTGCAAGTACGATCCTTGTATAATAGTAAATCGTCCTGCCTTCTGTATCTGTCAGCTTCAGACAGAAGGAATATTCGGTCTTCTCCTCAAGCAGATCCTTCAGCACAAGATCCACAGATACCGTACCTTCCGACTCCGTAAAGCTGTCTACCTCCGTGTCCTCGACAAGGCGCTGGCCATCTGCCGATCTTACTTCATAAGCAAGCGCGGAAATACTGTCCGCATACAGATCGATCTGCAGGGAGATCTTACGGTCATCCTTCTGCAGCGGTGAGATCGTATCGGTCAGCTGGCTGCAGTCCATTTCCTGGTCATAGCCATGCAGACAGTTGATACGGCTGTCGCCCTCCATCACGTAAACAAGCGGATATGTTGCCTTCGGCATTTCCGCCGTGATATCCATATTTCCTTTATTCATAAAATGATCGATCATCAATATCGCGATCAGGAACATGATGATCGTATATACTATCTTCAAAATCGATTTCTTCACTTCATTACCTCTGGACTGTATCTCCTGTTAGAAGGTCATATAATGTCTGGTGACAGGAAAGTGCATCAAGCAGCTCCTTTACCTTTTCTACGGAAGGGCGTTTTTGCATGCCCTTCTTTTTTACGCCGCGCAGGAGCAGATTTTTCGGCGTATGTGCCATATCGATAAATTCCATGATCTGCGTTTCATAGCCATAGCATTCCATAAGCTGCGCCCGGACTGCATCCGTCAGGATCGCCGCCATGCGGTCTTTTAAGATTCCATAGGAAAGCACGGAAGAAAGCATGTCACATTTGATCTGCCTGTTCAGCTCATGCTGACAGCACGGAACAGTGAGGATCACGCCCGCATTCCATGAAATTGCCTTTGCGATCGCATAATCCGTCGCCGTGTCACATGCATGCAATGTCACGACCATATCGACTTCTTCCTTTTCCCGGTAATTTTTAATATCACCTTCCAGAAAATGCAGATCCTCATAGCCATACCGATCCCGGAGACGGTTACAATGCTGGATCACATCTTTTTTCAGATCAAGTCCGATCACATCGATATCATATCCTTTTAAGATCTTCAGATAATAGTAAATCGCAAATGTCAGATAGGATTTGCCACAGCCGAAATCCACGATGGAAATCTTCCTGTCCCGCGGAAGCGCCGGCAATACGTCCTCGATATATTCCAGAAAACGATTGATCTGTTTAAATTTATCATATTTTGTGCGGACAATGCTGCCGTCTGTGTTCTGTACACCAAGATCCTGCAGAAACGGAACGCAGACACCTTCCCGCAGAATGTAATTCTTTTTACGGTTATGGGATAATCTGTCTTCATTACATGTTCCCATATCTTCCATCGCAGGGATCCGTTCGCCTGATGCACTGTTTCCGGATCTTTCCGGTTTCTTTGCTGCCCGCTTTTTCATCGTAACTTTTCCGTTTTTGCTGATCATGGCAGTCACCTGACAGTCCGCTGCCTGCAGGGAAAACTGGCGGAAGTTAGTCAAGAGCATCATAATTTCAGAGATCATTTCTTCCTTTTCATAATTCGCATGGAACACCTGCGTCCCCACATAGCTTGTCATCTGAAAAAGCAGCCTGTCCTTTTTCTGCACAGGCCTGATCCTGACCTTGGATGCCAGAAGTGCTTTATCTTCCCCCATGCCCTGTGCATTTCCGAAGGCTTCCGGCTTTTTGCGCGGATCACTCAGTATGATCTGCAAAAGATCCGTATTCAGCTTTTCTTTCAGTATCTGCCTGATCCGCTCCATTTATCACATTCCTTATCTGTCTGACCTCGAATAGTTTCATTTTAAGTTGCCTGCTTCTATTCGTCAAGGTACAAATCCGCAAAAGCATGCCCGGAAACGGTGCGCTTATTACGGATTTGTATTGCTCCGGACTGTTATGTTAAAACTGCAGGAATCCCATATCCTTTTTGTGTCTGCGTTTCAGGACTTCGTTCAGCAGGATCAGAAAGACAAGCTCATCGATTCCGTCCTGCGAAAGCACTTTATACAAAGGTTCCTCCGGCTTTGTCTGCTTTTTCATCTTATCCAGAAGATTGGCAGAAAGTCTGCGCAGCATAAGCTGATCCGGATAAGCATCATAGATCATGCTGCCATCATAGTCTAATATGCTGATCGATTTTACAATTTCCCGCTGCAGCATCCTCGCACCGTTTAAGTACATCTGCTGGAAGTATTCCAGATCTTCCACCATTCCGTTTTCCTTGGTATAGGCGACTGCGGGATATGTCATATAGAAAGGAAGCACATTCATCTTTTTCATGCAGGCCTCAAACTACTTTTCTCTATATATATGACAAAAGAAAGGGAGCTGTTACATAACAGCTCCCGCAAAATTCTGCTCTTCTATTTGACTGTTTCAATACGTGCCAGTGCACGCTGCAGCGCAGTCTCCGCTCTTGCGACATCAGTCTCGCTCGTCTTATGCAAAAGACGTTCTTCCGCTCTTTCCTTTGCCGCCTCCGCTCTGTCCAGATCGATCTCCTGCGGCCATTCAATGATCTCCGCCATGATCGTCACCTTCTCCGGCAGTATTTCTACAAAACCGGCGTGCAGAGCAGCTTCACGCGTTTCGCCATTTTCTTCCGTAATGGTAAGAATACCCGGCTTGATGATCACTGTCATCGGGATGTGATGTTTATAAATACCGATTTCTCCCTCGGTCGTATTAAACTCGACCATAACAGCCTCACCTTCGTAGAAAACGCGATCCGGTGTGATAATCTTCAGTTCAAAGTTTCTTTCATCTGCCATCCGGTCTCACTCCTTACTTTACGCGGGCTACCACATCATCGATGCTTCCGGCATTTAAGAAGTAGCTTTCCGGAATATCATCATGCTTACCTTCCAGAATTTCCTTGAAGCCTCTGATCGTTTCTGCAATCGGTACATATTTTCCTTCATAGCCAGTAAACTGTGTAGCAACGAAGAATGGCTGGGATAAGAATCTCTGGATCTTTCTGGCACGGTTTACAACCAGCTTATCATCCTCGCCAAGTTCATCCATACCAAGGATTGCGATGATATCCTGTAATTCTTTGTATTTCTGTAAGATCTCCTGTACACCGCGCGCTACTTCATAGTGCTCCTCTCCTACGATACGTGGATCGAGGATACGGGAGGTAGACTCCAGCGGATCAACTGCCGGATAAATACCAAGCTCTGAAATAGAACGGGAAAGTACGGTTGTTGCATCCAGATGGGCAAATGTTGTAGCCGGAGCAGGGTCAGTTAAATCGTCCGCCGGTACATAAACTGCCTGTACAGAAGTAATGGAACCATTCTTTGTGGAAGTGATCCGCTCCTGCAGGGCACCCATTTCCGTCTGCAGTGTCGGCTGGTAACCTACAGCGGAAGGCATACGGCCTAAAAGCGCTGATACCTCGGAACCTGCCTGTGTAAAACGGAAAATATTATCAATGAATAAAAGTACATCCTTACCACCTTTATCACGGAAGTACTCTGCCATTGTCAGTCCTGTCAGACCAACACGCATTCTGGATCCCGGTGGCTCATTCATCTGACCGAATACCATGGTTGTCTTATCGATAACGCCGGATTCCGTCATTTCATGATATAAGTCGTTTCCTTCTCTTGTACGTTCTCCAACGCCTGTAAATACGGAATATCCACCATGCTCGGTTGCGATATTACGGATCAGCTCCTGGATCAGTACGGTCTTACCTACACCGGCACCACCGAACAGACCGATCTTACCACCCTTCTGATAAGGGCAGAGCAGGTCAACGACCTTGATACCGGTCTCCAGCAGCTCTGTGTCCGTGGACTGCTCTGCGAAGCTCGGTGCGGCACGGTGGATGGGCTCGTAAGATACCCCTTCCGGTACCGGCTTGTTATCAATCGGCTGACCCAGTACATTAAATATTCTGCCCAGGGTATTCTCTCCTACCGGCACGGAAATGGGAGATCCGGTGGCGATTGCCTCCATTCCTCTTACCAGTCCGTCGGTAGTACCCATGGCAATACATCTGACAGTGTCATCACCCAAATGCTGGGAGACTTCCACTACCAGTTCTCCTCCATCTCTGGTAGGGATGCGGATCGCGTCATTGATCTCGGGAAGTTTGCCCTCATCGAAGCGTACATCCAGTACGGCACCGATGACCTGGGTGATCCTTCCTTTATTCTCTCCTGCCATTTCTACCTCTTTCCTGCCCGCCATGCGGGCATTACAATAGTTAAAGCGCCTCTGCGCCTGCAATGATCTCTGTAAGCTCCTGGGTAATGCTTCCCTGTCTTGCGCGGTTGTACTTCAGTGACAGATCACTGATCATATCCTCCGCATTACTGGTGGCATTATCCATGGCCTGCATACGGGCACCGTTCTCACTGGCTGCCGCTTCCATCAGCGCACCATAGATCAGACTGGATATATATTTCGGTATGATCATATCCAGTGCTTCCACATCTTCCGGCTCGAAATTCATCAGCGTTTCCGCACCCTCTGCGGATGCCGCCTCTGCATCATATTCCACCGGCAGAAGCTTCAACAGCTTCGGCTCATGGCTCACCGTGTTCTTGAAATGTGTGTATGCCAGATAGATCTCGCCGATCTCTCCGGCTGCAAAAGATGTCAGCAGCTTGTCCGACAGAAGCATTGCTTCGGCATATGCGGGCTCTTCGATAATCTCCGGATAGGATGCCTTCACGGTATAGCCCTTTCTCTCCAGGATCTCACGGCCCTTATTACCGATGG
>ERZ808242.830-NODE-830-length-20368-cov-4.086841_pt1 | contig 20368 bp, 24 predicted proteins | sample MGYA00521244_ERZ808242 | MGnify/ENA primary metagenome ERZ808242 (study PRJEB31516, sample SAMN03275573) | gut metagenome | biome: mammalia-associated habitat; material: feces | host: Papio cynocephalus | place: Kenya | collected 2012-07-27 ... | reverse complement strand
AGACGGTCTGAAAGCCCGCTGCGAATGGATCGCTCCGTTTACCGTATATCCGGGCGAGGATGAGCTTCTTGCACTTGCACAGGGCGGTCTTCGTGTTGTGAATGGAGAAGAAGCGGCTATGCAGTACTAAGCCCTTTTCTATAAAATTAGAGATATTATAATATGTAATAATACGAAGAAAACCATATACCAGTCAATCACGCTTGACTACCCTGCGATTTGCTATGAGCACATATTGCCGCGCTCCAGCCGCAAAAAAGCGTTGCGGTCTCTCCGCTGCGGCAAGTGCTTCGCAAATCTCGGTCGTCTACGCTATCGATTGTCCGGCATATGGTTTTCTTCTGTATTTCTACAAATAAAAATAGCTCCAGCATTATATTTCTATGCGATAGCTACAAATGCGTCTTTCTACTTGGCTAAGTACTGACAATGGATATGGTGCCACGACAAGGATGTCGTGGCAGCGAACCTGAGACATGGATGTCGAATGTTCGCGTGCCATATTCATGTTAGTACGTGCCTTAGTAGAAAAGCATGCGTAGCGTGCATAAAATATAATGCAGGAGCTATTATTTTTTAAATTTAAAATTAATGATGGAACAGGCGGATTCCTGTGAAGCACATTGCCATATTGTACTTGTTGCAGGTCTCGATGACATTGTCGTCACGGATAGAGCCGCCCGGCTGTGCCACATATTTCACACCGCTCTTATGTGCTCTTTCGATGTTATCCCCAAATGGGAAGAACGCATCGGAACCAAGTGCCACATCTGTATTCTGATTCAGCCATGCTCTCTTTTCCTCACGGGTAAATACAGGCGGTTTTTCCTTGAAGAACTTCTGCCATTCGCCCTCTGCCAGAACATCCATGTAATCTTCCCCGATATAGAGATCGATCGTGTTATCACGGTCTGCTCTGCGTATATTGTCTACAAACGGAAGATTCATAACCTGTGGCGACTGACGCAGGAACCAGTTATCAGCCTTAGAGCCTGCCAGTCTTGTACAGTGGATACGGGACTGCTGCCCCGCTCCGATACCGATTGCCTGTCCGCCTTTTGCGAAGCAGACTGAGTTGGACTGTGTATATTTCAGTGTGATCAGTGCGATCTCGAGATCGATCTTTGCAGATTCCGGAATTTCTTTGTTGTCTGTGACTACATTGGAAAGCAGCTCATCATCAATCTTAAGCTCATTTCTGCCCTGTTCAAATGTAATACCGAATACCTGCTTGTGCTCGATCGGCGCCGGTACATAATCAGGATCGATCTGGATCACATTGTAGTTGCCGTTTTTCTTCGCTTTTAAGATTGCAAGCGCTTCGTCTGTATAGCCCGGTGCGATGACACCATCGGAAACCTCTCTTTTGATGATTCTTGCCGTGGATTCATCGCAGACATCGGAAAGTGAAATAAAATCACCGAAAGAAGACATTCTGTCCGCACCTCTGGCTCTTGCGTATGCACAGGCAAGCGGAGAAAGCTCACCAAGATCATCTACCCAGTAGATCTTGCTCTCTACTTCACTCAGCGGAAGTCCGACTGCTGCGCCTGCAGGCGATACGTGTTTAAAAGAAGTTGCTGCAGGAAGCCCTGTTGCTGCCTTCAGCTCCTTTACAAGCTGCCAGCCATTAAAAGCATCCAGAAAATTGATATAGCCAGGCTTTCCGTTCAGTACCGTGACCGGCAGATCACTGCCATCTTCCATATAAATGCGGGAAGGCTTCTGATTTGGGTTACAACCATATTTCAGTTCTAATTCGTTCATTTGTATTCTCCCTTTTTGTTTGATTATATTTTACTGGTTCTTATTCACGATCTTAGAAGTATACTTTCCTGTCTCGATCTCAATGTATCTGACAAATAAAGATACTTTGTTATCTGCATTTAAGCTGTTCCACAGAAGCTCTGTGAATGCATCCATATCATCCGGAACAGAGATCAGCTCCGGCTCTCCTTCAAAGCTTGGAAGCGGATTGCCATCGCCCATGTAAGTATGGATGAAACGTCCTTCGCCCGCTACCGGATTTTCGTAGGCAAATGTGTAACGGCTGCAAGCCGCCGGATTGCCATTATTGCTCTTTAAAATAGACATTGCATAATTGAAGCCGCCGTTTTCAAGATGCATGATACCTGAAATACGAGGTGTGTAGTTTGGTGCATCCGGTTCAAACTCTCTGGTGCGCAGTGCCTGTTCAAATGTCTGCTGCTTGTCCATCAGTTCATAGATCGTATCTGTCTGATCGCCGTTTGTCACGATCGTCTTATTGCCCAGCACACGTACCGGTGCATAAATGATCAGACTCGGATCACTTAATTTACTTGGATCAAATGCCTGTGTGCGGATACCCTCCCCGTCCTCTACAAAAACACGGTTACGGCTGTTCTCACTTCTGCCCATGATAAAATATGCAGTTACCGCATACTTACCGTTTGCACTCTTTCCAATGATAATACCTCTGCCCGGATATGCATTTTGCTGCAATTCCTTTTCAATCGACTTCATCTGCATGCTATAAATCCTCCTAAAATGATTGTAGTTTGACTTTCTATCGACCATACAAATCTACTATAGCATAGTTATATATAATTTTGTATCTTTTTTTATACCTATACGCGTTGGATATTCTCTGCTATAATTTGGGAAAAGGAGAAAACAGATGACAATTTTGATTTTTTTTATTTTACTGCTATGCATCTATCTGGACGCCAGCAAAAAGATCGACCTGCTGACCGGTCCGATACGGTTTCTGTATTTTCTGATCGTACCGCATTTTCCATTTATTTTTTACTGCTGTCTGATTTCAGATCTTTCCTTGATTCCTTTGATATTCCTTGCCCTTGGGCTGGCAGCATTTCATCTGTATTCCACGATCCGGATGCATTTTGTGCCCTTCCGCAGAGATGAATCCGGCAATACACGGATCCGCATCGAATACGGTGGCATGCTTCTGTTAAAGTCTGGTATTCTCGGTATTTTTCTGCAGATCTTCCTGTATCTTATCCTGTATCTGACAAGCCAGTTCTTTCTACCGTCTTTGTCCGACAGACTTGATTATGGCGTCAGCTTTGCAACTGCGCTGTTTTTTATGTTTGATATTATTTACACATGTGTATTTATCCTGCTGTTTCTGCTGAATGGTGGCATCCGTGTGATCTGCACCTGCAGACGGCTCGGCATTGTGAAGCGGGTTCTGATCTGTCTCAATCTCTGGATCCCTGTTGTCAATCTGTTTCTTGCCCACTATATGTGCAGAGCTGTGAAAGATGAATATGCCATTGCAGTGACCAGACAGCAAAATGCCAATCTGCGCCCTTCCTCCGACGCCTGCAAAACAAAATATCCGCTTATTATGGTGCATGGTATCGGATTCCGTGATCTGAAATATTTTAACTACTGGGGACGTGTTCCGCGGATCTTGCAGAAGAATGGAGCCTGTGTCTACTATGGACATCAGAAAGCCTGGGGAACCATAGAGGAAAATGCTGCTGCCATTGCACAGACGATCAACAAAGCACTGCAGGAGACCGGTGCAGATAAAGTCAACATCATTGCCCATTCAAAGGGTGGTCTGGACAGCCGTTATCTGATCAGCCGCCTTGGTTATGCAGACAAAGTCGCCAGCCTCACAACAATGTCAACGCCTCATCGCGGTTCGGAGCTGATCCCATTTTTAAATAAACTGCCGGATGGCATCTATCGATGGATCGCCAGTCTTCTGGATCGTTCTTCCGCCCAGCTTGGTGATGAACATCCGGACTGCTACCATTCCAGCAAGCAGCTTGATCCCGCATTCTGCAGCCAGTTTAATGAGGCAGTGCCTGACAGCCCGCAGGTCTATTATCAAAGCTATGCTTCTGTCATGAAAAACTGCTTCAGTGACTCTCTTTTGTCAGTTCCTTACTTCTTTATGAAGCTGCTTTCCCATGAGCCAAACGATGGTCTTGTGACAGAAAGCTCTGCCAAATGGGGACATTTTCAGGGAACGCTGCAAAGCTGGAAACGCGGTATTTCGCATGGCGATATGATCGACCTGAAAAGAGAAGATATCAAAGGATTTGATGTACTGGAATGCTACATACAGATCGTGGTAAACTTAAAGGAGGAGGGATTTTAGCCCTCCTCCTTTATTACTCCAGTCCATACTTCTTTGCAATCATCTCATAATTGGGCATTGGAACGCCTGCCCTGCGTCCCATGCGGACGGGTTCAAATACAAGACCTTCCAGCTCGGAATCCTTGCCTGCCCAGATATCACGCTGCATGGAGGTGGAAGCCTCCGGGGAAAGCGTATCCAGGATATCCAGATTGGTCTTTACGATATCCACGAGGAATGGAATCTCCATTGCTGTCGCAAGCGCATCCATTTCCTGCATACATTTCACGAAAAGCTCACGTTCTTCGCCAGCCTGCTGGAATACATCGGCTTTGGCATCATAATAAAGTCCGCAGGCTGCCATCGGTGCCACATATGCATATTTCTGAAAAGCATCTCTTGCAATATTGTCGGAGATGACAGCCTCAATTCCCGCCTGTCGCAGATCCTTTGCGATGTCAAACATTTCCTTATTCGGCTCCTGCTCTTTTCTTGCACCGTATACAATACGGAAGATGCTGCCCTTCTGCAGGATCACCCCCGGCTCCTTGATCTCTGCTGCAATGTAGATACAGCCGTCAAGCACTGTCGGTTCCGGTAAAAGTGCCTGCAGCTTACTGCCTGTTCCGTAAATATTCAGGATAGGAATGATCACTGTATGGGCATCACTGTGTGCCTGCAGAAACGGTACAATATCCATAACAGAATAGCCTTTCACACAGACAAAGATCACATCGGCGATTCCTTCATAGTCATCTGCCACCATCGCATGTACCGGAACGGTGAAATCACCAAGATGCGGTGTTTCCATTTTAATGCCGTCCTTCTGCATCTTTTCCAGATGCTTTCCTCTTGCGATCACTGTCACGTCTTTTCCTGCTCTTGCCAGATATGCAGCGATGCTTCCGCCGCAGCCACCTGCTCCTACTATTACATAATTCATTCTGATTGCCCTTTCTTCTTACTTCTTTATTTTCCATTCATCATATATGCATTTACGCATTTTCCTGTCTGCTGTGACGTTGCTTATCAGACTATACCAATATATCCGCATAACTTCCGCCGCTTGCCTTGCACAGGTCATCCGGCGCAAGATTCATCTGACAGCCGATCCTGCCACCGCTGACATACACATCTGAAAGGGTCCTGGCACTGTCGCTGATAAATGTTTTGTACTGCTTCTTCATACCGATCGCCGTACAACCGCCGCGCACATATCCCGTTACCTGCGTGATATCCTTCACATGGAGCATGGAAACAGATTTCACACCTGCTGCTTTTGCTGCCTTTTTGAGATCCAGCTCTGCTTCGATCGGCAGAACAAATACATAATACTGCTTGTCATTTCCCTGTGTGACAAGCGTTTTATACACCTTTTCATGAGGCAGCCCCAGATTATCCGCTGTCTGGATACCATCTACAAACTCATCACATTCATATGCCTGATGCGTATACGGGATCTTCATCCTGTCGAGTATTCTCATGGCATTTGTTTTCACTTCTTTCTTTGCCATATAATTGCCTTCTTTCTTATAATACTTTGTACTGCATCCACTCGTAAATCAGCCGTGTACCTTCCATGATCGTATCCGGCAAAAGAGCACGCGCAACCAGTTTCGTTTCTTCTCCTTCGATACGCTCACCTTCTTCTGTTGTGCGGGCAAGATGCGCGTAATCGCCATCAATACTGTCTACAATATAATAAAATGTATTCATTTTTCATTTCACCTCTTCTTATTTGCGCAAGTTTCCTGCTTTCCCATATCGTATGTATCAAACAAAAGTTTTCTGTTCCATAGTGTAATCATTTATTTTCTCTCCTTGTGTCAGAAAATACATTGAATAAAGATCATATAGCAGACCGTTCCGCCCAATATGGACAACAGGGTATTATGCTTCCACTTATGTAAGCCAACCGTCAGAAGAACCGCTGCAAGCTCCGGAATTCCATGATTTCCGGAAAGCGGTGTCACACCTTTCAGACAGTATACAACCAGCATGCCCATGATTGCAAAGGGAAGCACCTCTCCCAGATACAAAACGATCGCCGGGGTATGCTTTTTAAATATCACAAACGGAGAGAAACGGATTGCCATTGTAACAAGTGCTGCAACTGCCACAATACCGGCCGCATGTCCCTGGCTGATCGTACTGCCAGCCATACATCCTAAATATATCATACTTTTGCGGCTCCTTTCTCCATCCATTTTTTCCCGATCAATAATGCGATCGTAATGCCGGTCATGGCTGGGATCAGAAAGTCATCTGCTCCAAATACAAGAAGACTGAGCAGTGAAAGCATAACACCGCAAAGTGCCGGAAAATGCTGCTTTGTTTTTTCCCACTGTTCCACAAAAATGACCACAAATAATGCTGTCATGGAAAATTCCACACCCGCTGAATTAAATGGAAGTGTGCTGCCTATGATACTGCCAAGCAGACTGCCCAATACCCAGTAAATCTGATCCAGCAGAGAGATCCAGAAATAATATTCATTCTCCTCTACTCCCTCCGGCAGTTCCACATCGCAGACAACCGAAAACGTTTCATCCGTAAGGGCAAAGATCAGATACGGCTTTTTTCTGCCCGCTTTCTGGTATTTTGTCAGCATCGTAATGCCATAAAATACATGGCGGATATTTACCATCAGCGTCATGATCGCCGTAGCAGCCAGAGATGCACCGCTTCCCAGCAGATCGATCGTCACATACTGCATGGAACCTGCGTAAATACACAGGCTCATAAGGAACGCCCATATAAGCCCATAGCCCTGCTTTTGCAGCAGGATACCAAATCCCATACCAAGTACAATATAGCCTGTCATGATCGGGATTGATTTTTGAAATGCATATTGTATTGTTTTCTTTCTGTTATTCATCTGCTTATTTATTTTTCATAAGATCCTTCAGGCTTTCCATCAAAGCCAGATCAGAATCTTTTACTTTCAAATTTGTTGTGACCGGTTCTTCTCCCGGGCGTGTTACAGTCAGTTGCAAAATAGTCCCTTCCTCGATCGGACGTGAAAACACGGTCTTTAAGAAGGAAATTACCTTTGGATGATTTTGTTCAAACTGTGCTTTCGCACTCATTAGTTTCATCAGTACTGCAGGATTCATCTATCATATACTCCTATAAACTATTAGCGTTAAAACGGGAGATCTTTCGATCTCCCGCCTTTTATTTCATCTTTTCACAGATCACTTACCATTATTTGTTAGCAAGCTCTGCTTTGATCTGCTCTGTAAGCAGTGGAACGATCTTATTCAGATCTCCTACGATACCGTAGTCAGCTACATCGAAGATTGGAGCATCTTCATCTTTGTTGATTGCGATGATGATGTCTGATTCTTCCATACCGGCTACGTGCTGGATAGCACCTGAAATACCGATTGCGAAGTATACGTTAGGACGAACTGTCTTACCTGTCTGTCCAACCTGTAACTCCGGAGCCATTCCGTAGCTTTCAACAGCAGCACGTGAGCAGGAAATCTGTCCACCAAGTACTTCTGCAAGATCTTCCAGAATCTTGAAGTTTTCTGCAGATCCAACACCACGGCCACCAGATACTAAGATCTTAGCATCCATGATATCTTTGATGTCTGAAACAGCTTTGGAAATCTCAAGGATCTCTACATATCTGTTGTTTGGAGTAAATCCAGGATTGTAGTTGATCACTTCTGCTTTCTTTCCAGCTACTCTGTCAAGCTTCTGCATAACACCCGGACGAACTGTAGCCATCTGTGGGCGGTTGTCAGGACATGCGATAGTAGCGATTGTGTTACCACCGAATGCAGGACGGGTCATTAATAACTGGTTGTGTTTCTGCTCTTTTCCAGGAATTGGATTAACAGGGAAATCACCGATCTCCAGTAATGTACAGTCAGCTGTAAGACCTGTCTTAACTCTTGCTGAAACTGTAGGGCCAAGATCACGACCGATAGCTGTTGCGCCAACTAACATGATCTCCGGCTTGTACTCATTGATAACAGATGCAAGTGCATGTGCATATGGCTCTGTTCTGTAATTCTTTAATTCCGGATCGTCAACAACGATAACCTTGTCAGCACCGTACTCAGCAAGTTCATCTGCAAGACCAGCAACTCCTGATCCAAGTAAAACTGCAGTTACTTCTGTTCCTAACTTTTCTGCAAGTCTTGAACCTTCGCCGACAAGTTCGAATGCGATACCGCTTAATTTATTATCTACCTGCTGTGCAAAGACAAATACGCCTTTGTACTTTGCTAATTCTTCTGCGTTCATTGCGCCCATTTTATTCACCTCTTAAATTAGATAATGTGCTTTGTTTTTAATGCGTCTACAATAATCTTAGCTGCTTCATCAGCTGTGTCTGGAGTAAATTTCTCACCAGCACCCTTACGTACCTTATCAGAAGCTCTTGCGATCTTTGTTGGAGATCCCATCAGACCGATATTGGAATCATCAACATCGATCAGATCTGCTCTGCCAAGTGTTGTAATTTCTGCATCACAAGCATCGAAGATTCCGCCCGGAGTCATGTAACGAGGCTCATTTAACTCAGAAAGAGCTGTGATCAGACATGGCATTTTGGCTTTCAGCATATGATATCCGTCTTCATACTGACGTTTTACGATAACGCTGTCGCCTTCAACCTTGATATCTTCTGCATAAGAGATGATCGGAAGATTTAAGTGCTCTGCGATCTGTGGACCAACCTGCGCTGTATCACCATCGATAGCCTGACGGCCTGTGATGATCAGATCATATTCCATTCCTCTAAGTGCACCTGCGATAGTGGTAGATGTTGCCCATGTGTCAGCACCACCTAATACTCTATCTGTGATCAGAACGCCCTTGTCAGCTCCCATAGCCATTGCTTCACGAAGAACGTCAGCAGCCTTTGGAAGACCCATTGTTACAACAGTAACTTCAGCGCCTGTCTGATCCTTGATTCTAAGAGCAGCTTCAAGACCTGCCTTATCATCCGGATTCATAATTGTGAGCATTGCAGCTCTATTTAATGTACCGTCCGGGTTGAACTGTACGCCACCCTTTGTATCAGGTACCTGTTTAATACAAACAACGATTTTCACAGTATGTTCCTCCTTATTTCAAAAGATTAGCTGAAATTACCATACGCTGAACTTCTGAAGTTCCTTCGTAGATCTCGGTAATCTTAGCATCACGCATCATACGCTCTACATCGTACTCTTTGATGTAACCGTAACCACCATGTAACTGAACACATTTTGTTGTTACTTCCATAGCAACTTCTGCTGCACATAACTTAGCCATAGCAGCTTCTACAGAATAAGAAGTCTTGTGATCCTGCTGATACTGCGCTTTCTTCATAGCAGCCTTGTATACTAATAACTTAGCAGCTTCTACCTTTGTAGCCATATCTGCTAACTGGAACTGTGTATTCTGGAACTGTGCAATGGAACGGCCGAACTGCTTTCTTTCCTTTACATAGTTGATTGTTGTCTCAAGAGCACCTTCTGCAAGACCAAGAGCCTGCGCAGCGATACCGATACGTCCACCATCCAGTGTATGCATTGCGATACCAAAGCCTTTGCCCTTAGCGCCTAAGATAGCATCTGCAGGGATACGGCAGTCTGTGAAGATCAGCTCGTATGTGGAAGAAGCACAGATACCCATCTTGTTTTCTTTTGTACCGAATGTAAATCCAGGTGTTCCTTTTTCTACGAGGAATGCAGAAATCTCTTTCTGAATACGACCACGTTTCTCGATCTTACCTGTTACTGCGATGATTACATAAACATCAGCTTCTTTACCGTTTGTAATGAAACATTTAGAACCGTTTAATACCCATTCGTTTGTTGCTTCATCAAATACAGCCTTTGTCTGCTGACCCTGTGCATCTGTACCAGCACCAGGCTCTGTTAAACCGAAAGCGCCAAGCTTCTTACCTGAGCAAAGATCCGGTAAATATTTGGCTTTCTGAGCGTCTGTACCGAATGTCTGGATCGGATCTACACAAAGAGATGTATGAGCAGATACGATAACACCTGTTGTACCGCAAACTTTTGAAAGCTCTTCAACACACATAGCATATGTTAAAGGATCACAGCCCTGTCCTCCTAATTCCTTCGGAACAGGAATACCCATAAAGCCTGCTTTAGCCATTTTTTCTACTGTTTCTCTTGGAAATCTGTGTTCTTCATCGATTTCCTGAGCAAGTGGCTTAACTTCATTTTCGGCAAAATCTTTAAATAACTGTCTTGCCATTTCATGTTTCTTACTTAAAGTGAAATCCATTTTTTAATTCCTCCATATTTATAGTTCAGCGCAAAGCTTACTGTGCATCTACAGGTGTCTTTGTACGGTCTGCATTGTATACATAGAAACCTTTTCCGCTCTTCACACCAAGATTGCCGCCACGTACCATCTTGCGGATCAGTGGACATGCACGATACTTGCTGTCGCCTGTCTCATTGTAGAGAACGTCCATGATAGCAAGGCAGATATCAAGGCCTACGAAATCACCGAGTTCAAGAGGTCCCATTGGATGATTAGCACCAAGCTTCATAGCTGCATCGATACCGGCGATATCTGAAACACCTTCCATCTTGATGAAAGCAGCTTCGTTGATCATTGGGATCAGGATACGGTTTACTACGAAACCGGCAGCTTCATTTACCTGTACAGGAGTCTTGCCGATCTCTTCAGCGATCTTCTTGATAGCATCTACTGTTTCAACCGGTGTGTTTACACCTGCGATCACTTCTACAAGCTTCATTCTGTCAGCAGGATTGAAGAAATGCATACCGATCATAGGACGTGTTAAGCCATTTCCGATCTCTGTGATAGAAAGAGAAGATGTGTTGGAAGCAAATACACATTCAGGCTTAGCGATCTTGTCAAGCTCAGCAAATGTTGTCTTCTTAACTTCCATATTTTCAAATGCAGCTTCTACGATCAGGTCGCAGTCTGCACACAGGTTTTCCTTTAAACCAGGTGTGATGCTGTTTAAGATTGCATCTACCTTATCCTGTGTCATTTTTCCTTTTTCTACAAGTCTTGCATAGCCTTTAGCGATCTTATCCTTGCCGCCTTCAGCCCACTCCTGCTTGATATCGCAGAGAGCTACTTCATAACCGTCAACCTGGGCAAATGCTTTTGCAATACCCTGACCCATGGTTCCTGCACCAATAACGCCAACTTTCATTGTTGTGCCTCCTTTAAATATTTGTTTATCTTTACCCACACATGGCTGGCAGGAATTCTGCCAGCCCGGTGTGTATATTACCTGAATAAATTAGCAGTTTTTGAATGGCTCTTTTACTTTTTCTTTGTTCTTGTCAAGGAAGAAAGCCATACCATACTTCTGGTCTTCTGTCTCGAAGCAGTCACCGAATAATTTCTCTTCGATCACAACTGCCTGATCCATATCTACCTGAAGACCTTCGTTAATTGCCTTCTTGCAGTTACGAACTGCGATCGGTGCATTCTTTGCAATGCCTGCTGCCATCTTCTGTGCAGCCGGAAGAAGCTCTTCCTGTGTATATACGGCATTTACAAGACCGATTCTGTATGCTTCGTCTGCTTTGATATTTCTTGCTGTGTAGATAAGCTGTTTTGCCATACCAGGGCTGACAAGTCTTGCCAGTCTCTGTGTTCCGCCAAAGCCAGGTGTGATACCAAGACCGGTTTCCGGCTGACCGAATACGGCGTTATCAGAACAGATTCTGATGTCACAGCTCATGGAGATCTCACAGCCGCCGCCAAGTGCAAAGCCGTTTACAGCAGCGATAACAGGGATCGGGAATGTTTCCAGCTTGCGGAATACATCATTACCCTTCTTACCGAATGCTTCGCCTTCTGCCTTCGTCAGTGTGCTCATTTCTCCGATATCTGCGCCTGCAACAAATGATTTCTGGCCTGCGCCTGTCAGGATCAGACATCTTACCGTATTCAGATCTACAGCGTCAAGAGTCTCATTCAGTTCATCAAGAACCTGTGAATTTAAAGCGTTTAATGCTTTTTCACGATTGATCGTAATAGTGCCGACTGCACCATTTACTTCATATAAAATATAATCCATTGTTGTTCTCCTTATTGACTATTCAGGCAGACAGATTACTCACGCTCAACGATTGTTGCGCATCCCATACCGCCACCGATACATAATGTAGCAAGACCCTTCTTAGCATCCTTTGCTTCCATCTCATGAAGCAGAGTAACAAGGATACGGGCGCCTGAAGCTCCAACCGGATGACCAAGTGCGATCGCACCACCGTTTGGATTTAACTGCTTATCTACATCAATACCAAGCTCTTTACCTACTGCAACAGACTGTGCTGCGAAAGCTTCGTTTGCTTCGATGATATCGAAATCTTCGATCTTCATGCCTGCTTTTGCCATAGCCTTCTTTGTTGCCGGAACAGGGCCGATACCCATAATTTCCGGTCTGCAGCCTGCAAGTGCGCCAGCTACGAATGTAGCCATTGGCTTAACACCAAGTTCTTTTGCTTTTTCTTCGCTCATAACAACGATTGCTGCTGCACCGTCGTTGATACCAGATGCATTACCGGCTGTAACGAATCCGCCCGGATTGATTGTACGAAGTTTTGCAAGACCTTCGATTGTAGAACCCGGTCTTGGACCTTCATCCTTCTTGAATTCAATTGTTTCTTTTTTCTTCTTAACAGTTACAGGAACGATTTCCTTATCGAAAGCACCGTTTTCCTGTGCTGCGCAAGCCTTTAACTGGCTCTTTAATGCAAACTCATCAAGCTCTTCTCTTGTCAGTCCCCATTCTTCGCAGATATTATCAGCAGTCTTGATCATATGGTAGTCATTGAATGCATCCCAGAGAGCATCATTTACCATTGTATCAACAAGTTTAGCATTGCCCATTCTGTAGCCGTAACGTCCCTGCATCATAGCATATGGAGCCATAGACATGTTTTCCATACCACCGGCAACAACGATATCAGCATCTCCTGCCATGATCATCTGTGCTGCCATGTTGACACAGTTCAGACCTGAACCACATACAACATTGATCGTAACAGCCGGTACTTCATTTGGAAGACCTGCTTTGATACTTGCCTGACGGGCTACATTCTGTCCCTGTCCGGCCTGGATTACACAACCCATGTAAACCTGGTCTACATCTTCCGGCTTAACGCCGGCTCTGTTTAAAGCTTCTTTAATAACGATAGCACCCAGTTCCGGAGCTGGAGTTGTGCTAAGAGATCCACCCATTGTACCGATTGCTGTACGGCAGGCGCCTGCTAAAACTACTTTTTTTGCCATTTTTCTTTCCTCCATATAATTGTTTCCCGCCCTTATTTTTCGGGCCCGGCAATGATTGTTATTTTTTTGTCATTGCCCACTGCACCTATTTTAACATAGCAAAAGTGCAAAAACAAGAGGGAGAATCGCTTTTCCCACAATTCTCCCTGTTTTTTGACAACCTGTATTTAATTTTCCGGTTCGATCAGTCCGTATGTACCGCCTTTTCTCTTATAAACGACGTTTACTTCGTCTGTTTCCGCATTGCAGAATACGAAGAAATTATGTCCCAGAAGCTCCATCTGGATACATGCGTCTTCCGGATACATAGGCTTGATATCGAACTTCTTAGTACGGATGATCTTAACATCTTCTTCATCCATATATTCTTTCTCGATAAATTCCTGTTTGAAGAAGCTGCCGGCCTGCTGCTTGTCCACCAGTTTATTCTTATACTTCTTCAGCTGTCTCTCGATGATCTCTTCCACAAGATCAATAGAAACATACATGTCGTTGCTTACCTGCTCGGAACGGATGATGTTGCCTTTTACAGGAATTGTTACTTCGATCTTCTGTCTGTCTTTCTCTACACTCAAAGTAACATGTACTTCTGTCTCCGGCGTAAAGTATTTCTCCAGCTTACCAATCTTGTCCTCCACTGCTGTCTTTAAACCAGGAGTCACTTCAATGTTTTTGCCAATAATGATATATTTCATGCGGCTCACCCTTTCTGTCTTTGATTTATGTGATAATTATAGCACATTTGCATATATATTTGCAATATTTATTCAAATTGTCTGTATTATTTGTACATCCAAAAAGTCAATACCTTTTTCGACGTTTTTCGTCAGATAACTGTTTTTTATGATTATCCCACAAAACAGATGTTCTGAAAGTTACCATAAAATCCCTTTATTTTTAACCCCATTTTATGTGGATAATGTGGATAACCTCGTTTATAAGTCACTTTTTCCCTTAAAACCGTTCTTCCTTATGTGGATAACTTTTTTCGACCCCACCTGTATTTTTTCTGCAATTTACTCTTGCATTCTCAGATCTTTGTGCAAATTGTCCATTATACAAAAAAACAACGCATCCTCCCCTGAAGATGCATTGCTTTGTCCCGCCCGGATTATTTTCCCTTTCATAATCCGCATCCATATGTACTTTCTCCGATTATCCTGACTGCTTCCCCACATATTATGTATTTTAACATAACCGCGCAATTTTATTGTAATTTAATCGCAATTTCATTGTACTAACCAGATAGTTGTTTGTCAATTCGTTTCTTGTTATCTTTTTGTTTTTATTGTTTTTTCAGCTCCTCCTTACTATAATGATAGATAAGTTTTAGAAAAGAAGGATTTCTCATGATAATGGCAGATACTCTCAGATTACTGATCACAATTTCCGTATGCTGCTGCATCACCGGACTTTTGATGTGGCTCTTTCTATTATGTAATAAGAAAGCCTCCATCCGGATCCTCCTGCTTTGCAGCATTTTGCTTATCATCCGTTTCCTGTATCCTTACGAGTTTCCGTTTACGCATTCTCTTTATCTTACAAAAGGATATCCCAGACTGAATGAATTTTTCAGCAAAATGTTTTCAATCGGCGGCACAGAAATTTCTGTAGCAGGCATTCTGCTTGGTATATGGATCACCGGAAGTCTTTGGAACGGTTTCCGTTTTTTGCGGCATTACCTGATACTGCACAAATCGATCGCACAGCTTCCTGCCTGTACAAACGATATGATCCTCTCACAGCTTGACCGGATCCTGGCAGAAAAACATTTTAAGAGATCCGGATTTTCCGTCAAAGTAAATGACAGTCCGGAGTCCCCTTTTGTAACCGGCTATTTTCATCCGGTCATTGTCATTCCGGGACTATCCATGTCAGAAAAAGAGTGGTATTATATATTATCCCATGAAACTGCACATTACAGACATGGCGATACGCTTTACAAGCTGCTCATTGAAATACTGCTCATTGTATTCTGGTGGAATCCTCTTTTTTATCTATTCCGCCGGAAAATAACGGTCTGCATCGAACAGTCCGCCGATCTGCTTGCCACAGAAGATCTGGATGCCACAGGCAGGCTCGACTATCTGGAATGTCTCTTAAAGGTGGCACGGCAAAGCCGGCATAATCCGATGCTTACTCCTGCTGTCCTCGCCTTTGACGGATATACGGATTCCGAGTTGAAAAAACGCTTTGCCTGTATCACGAAGAGTATTCGCAAAGGGAACGCATATGGCAACCATTTTACAAAATACGGCTTTATAGCTGCCATGCTTCTTGCTACTTTTCTGTCTTATGGTATCATTGTAGAGCCATGCTCTACAGAGACTCCGGCTGACGAACCCGACTCTTTTACGATCCATAATGACAACAGCTATGCAGTCAAGATCAATGATTCTCTTTATGAGCTATATATGGATAATGTATTGATAGGAACTTTTGAAGATCCGGCCAATCTGCCGGACATACCCATTTATGAAAAGGAGACTGAATAACATGCCTAAAAAACAACCCTTTCAGAAAATTACAAACCGTGAACTGGAGATCATGCAGTTCTTATGGCACGCAGATCATCCGCTCATCGCCTCAGAAATTGCAGCCATGAAACCTGATCTGACCGTTAACACCGTACAGTCCGTTCTCCGTAACCTGCTGAAACACAAATATATTGAGGTGGCGAAAATCGTATACAGCGGTACTGTTCTGACACGCAGTTACCGGCCGCTTATCACCGAACAGGACTTCGGTATCGAGCAGGTGATCAGTGACTTCCATTCTTTCAAGGGACTGTCCGTATCCCACCTGGTCGCCGGTCTTTTAAATGAGCCTGTTTCCGCTTCCGAAATCGATGAGCTGGAGGAAGTGATCAGAAAGCAGCGTGCATTATTGCAGGGAAACAAAACAGAATAGTAAAGATCTTTACAGGCACCGGTGCCAAAGCCGGTGCCTGTTGTATTATAGAAGAAAATATTTTTTGCGTGTATACAGACCAATATTATATTTACATTGTTATTACACTTTTTGTGTTTTTTATTTTCAGAATAATTTTAGTTTGATTATTTCACGCATTCGTATTATAATTTTCCTGTAACAGGAAAAGAGAGGGGTGAAACATGGGCGGTTATGTTCGCTTGCTGATAACTGTTTCAATCTGCTGTTGTATCATGGGATTTTTGATGTGGCTTTTTCTGAAACGCTATAAGAAAGCCTCCATCTGGATACTTTTACTTTGTACCGGTCTTCTTCTGGTACGGTTCCTGTATCCGCATGAATTTTCCTTTACGCATACAATAGGTGTAACAAAAGGATATCCTACAGTAAATCGGCTTTTTAACCATTCCGTTACAGTTGGTAAGCTTTGTCTTTCCATTGCACATATGATGATCGTTGCCTGGATTCTTGGCATTGTTGTATCAGCTTTTCTTCTGCTCTACCGCTACCACAGGCTGCGCAGAGATATCCGGCAGCTTCCCGCTGCACAGGATCCTGCTGTTTTATCGCAGTTTGCCCGTATTTTGGCAGAAAGACATTTTACAGGCTCCAGATTCCGTCTCAAAGAAAGCAGGTCGCTCAGCTCTCCTTTCGTGACCGGATTTATCCATCCTGTGATCGTTGTACCGACGCTTGCCTTGTCAGAACGGGAATGGTATTATGTTTTATCCCATGAAACAGCCCACTTTCTGCACGGTGACACGCTTTATAAGCTGCTGATCGAGCTCCTCAGCATTGTTTTCTGGTGGAACCCGCTGTTTTATCTGTTCCGCGACAAAATATCCGTCTACATTGAAGAATCGGCGGATCTGCTTGCGACAGAGCATCTGGATGATGATTCCAAGCTGGAATATCTGGATTGTCTGATCCATGTGGCAAAACAGAGCATACACCATCCAATGCTTTCGCACTCCACGCTTTCTTTTGACGGCTATGCCAAATCGGAGCTGAAGCAGCGTGTACTTGAGATCATGAAGAGCATTGAAGCGCCGCAGACTTCCGGCAGAAAACATGGACAATACGGTTTTATTATCGCAATGCTTCTCGTTACTTTTTTGTCCTATGCGGTGATTATAGAACCAACTTCTCTTGATTTACCTGCAGATGAGCCAAATGCTTTTTCTATTCCTACAAAAGGCAGTTATGCCATCAAAGCAGGTGATTCCCTGTATGAGCTCTATATGGACAACACTTATATAGGCACTTTTGAAGATCCGGCAAATTTACCGGACATACCCATTTATGAAAAGGAGGATTTACCATGAAAAAAGCACTTTATGCATTACTTATCTGCAGCACTCTGACAGTGGCTCTGCCGTCTCTCAGTGTCGCAAGCCTTGCAGCACCTGCGTCTTCAACCGAAGCAGAAGCCCTCAATGCAGCATCTGCTGTAATAGCCAGAAAACCTATTACAAAATGGTACTATAAGACAATTAATGGCGAACTTTACAAAAGATTATATGATACCACCAATGAAATATGGCTTACCGATTGGATCAAATGCTAGAGAGGAATGATAAATATGCCAAAGAAACAACCTTTTCAGAAAATTACAAACCGAGAACTGGAGATCCTGCAATTATTATGGCACACGGATCATCCACTCATCGCTTCTGAGATTGCCACACTGAAACCGGATCTGACGATCAATACGGTACAGGCTGTACTGCGAAATCTGTTAAAATATAAATATATCGAAGTCGCAGACATCGTATACAGCGGAACAGTTCTGACACGTAGTTACAGACCGCTCATCACTGAGCAGGATTTCGGTGTCAGCCAGGTGATCAGTGACTTCCATTCTTTTGAAGGGCTTTCTGTACCGCATCTGGTAGCAGGCTTATTAAACGAGCCGATCACATCAGATGAGATCTCAGAGCTGGAAACAATGATCGCGCAGCAGAAAGAACGTCTGAAACAGCGCAAATCTGAAAAGTAGTATAACGACAACTGAATATTGAATTTATTTGACGTGCGTCAAATACAGCAAGCAAATGCTCCGGGAATTCCCGGAGCATTTTTATCACTCCAACTCTTATATTACCAGGTCTGTCTGAGCACATCTCCCTTCAAATACAGGGTTCCTTTGATATCCTCTTTGATCGGTTGTATTTGTTTTTTCTTAACCAGATAAGATATATTTTGTCTGGAGCATTCTAACAGATCACAGCTTTCCGGTGTATCGAGCAAATTTCTTTTTGCAAAACAGATAAAGTCATCCGGAGTTAGCGAAAGATGTTCTCCTCTTTCATAAAGCATAGCGGACGGAATATCTATTGCATCATTAAATGTAATAAAATATCCCCCCGTTCCTACCATACAAGATTGATACAACATTTCATTTTTCAATACTTTGGAAATGCCATCCACATCTGTGAAATTTCGCAAATTGATCTTTTTCACGCTGTGATCAGAAAAAAAACACAAAATCCTATGGTGTTCACAAGCCACACAGTCTGTAACGCTTTTCTTTCTATCTGATACATATCGTGGTACTTCGTCTATTTTTCGTATATATAAGCTATCCTGTGCACATTTTCCGTGCGCCAGTTCCAGAAACTTCATTTCATCATAAGTTTCCATTTTTTGATTTTTTAATATCTGACTGATATTCTGCCTGCCACTCGGTATCACGCGTTCCTTTACCCAGAGGTAACTCATAGTACGTGGCACCGTGTAAATATGATTTTTCACAAGCTCGGAAAAAAGCAGAGGCGCAGTCCATTCGTCCAAGTCTTCCTGCAGCTCCACAATAAATTCCTTTTTCTTTTCGTAATACAGGAGAACACCAACAGATCTTTTATTTTCTCCATTCACTATTTCATAGATTTTCATAGATCTTATACCTTTCATAGATCATATTCCATATCTTATCAATAAATATCTCCGGCAAAGCAGCGGTAAGTCCTTCAAACAGAATATCTTTGTCCGTTTCTTTTAATCTGCCGGGAAATACATTCTCTGTCTGTATAAGCTGCAGATTTTCATAACAGGAATATCCACCAATAAAATTATTGCACTTCCTGTCCTCAAATATATCAAACTTTGCAGCTTCTTCCTCTGATAAACAGGAATACAAAAGCGACAGACCATGATCAAACAGAGGTGCAATCCTAAGTGTATGCGCCCTTGCATTTCTCAAGACCTCAATATTGGCTCCGTGCCTGTCTCTGTTCAATACAATGTAATCTACAGCAATCATTGTATCTACATACTTCTGCCAGTTCATCCGTCTGCAAAAATCATAGTGCGATTCTTCTTTCCGTGCATTTGCCATATAATAATTGTCTAATGCTATCTTACTTTCCCCTCTTTGCTTAAAGTCTGTAGAAGCGCATAAATAAGTGTCATATACGTTTCCCTCAATTTCAACATCAGCATGGATCAGCTCATAGTGCAGATGTTCCACGCCCAATACATTCAGCAAACGGTCTACAATGATCTCATTCACGCACTCATGTCCTATAATCCCCTTTACCGGATCATAATTAGACAATTTATAATATATCTTTTTCCCTGCCATATTTGATTCAGATTTCAAAAACGTTCCTGCTGTTCCGCTGGAGCTTCTGACATGCGACCAGTTCAAATAAGTCAGATCCTGCTTTTCGATAGTCATATTTACTTATCACCTCTTTTTCCTTTTTGCATTTACAATATAACATTTTATTTGACGTGCGTCAAATATATCAACATTGTTATTGCACTATTTATAATTACTTGCACCATTTGGCATGTTATTTTGATTATTATTTGCACCTTTTCGCATGTTATTTCATGTATTACCTGCACAGAGACGAGATGCGCGCTATGCTGCTTCTGTTTTTCTCTCCGTGAACCCCAGCCCATGCATAATCACCTGCGGTGATGGGCTGGGGCTACATCATGCATCTTTGATGCATGACATTGTACACTCGGTTGAAATCAAATACCGACTTCGTCGCCGCTTGATTTCCTTTTCCCGCTAATCGAGTAGGAGGGAAAATTAAATAAATTTTCCCGACCTCTCACACCACCGTG
>ERZ808242.828-NODE-828-length-20424-cov-8.189602_pt1 | contig 20424 bp, 15 predicted proteins | sample MGYA00521244_ERZ808242 | MGnify/ENA primary metagenome ERZ808242 (study PRJEB31516, sample SAMN03275573) | gut metagenome | biome: mammalia-associated habitat; material: feces | host: Papio cynocephalus | place: Kenya | collected 2012-07-27 ... | reverse complement strand
ACAGGTCTTATTTGCTTTTCCCTCTCTGTAACACATCATTGTCAAACCTACATTTCGACATACAAGCGTTTTACACAGTATAGTCGAGGTCCTCTAAGACCTCAAGCAGCTCGGAGCGCAACGCCGCATTGCCGCAGAGCCGCGCATCGGAAAGAAGAGCCGCGTCATCCTTAGCCTTTTCAAAACTTATATAGCGGAGGCTTTTTAAGTTATTGATGCCGTTGAATTTTGTCATAACCTCGCGCACGGCTTCGCGTTTCGGCTTGTTTTTAAGCACTGTAATGCCGCAAAGCTCAACTTCAATCGGTGCGAAAATCTCTGTCGGAGGAAGTGAAACCGTAACCCTGCCGCCCGTATCCGCAAGCGAAAAATCAAGCTTTTCTTCGCCTGACGCGACCCTTACGCTCTCGGCGGACACAATATCAGCAAATTCAAACACGTACTGTCTTTTAAGCGGAAGATAATCCTTTTCTTTTCCGCCGCAGAGATACAGCTTAATGCCGTTTTCGGTTTCGCCGACGGTGACCTCGGTTATTGAAAAGTCGCCGTTTTTAAAATTATTTGTCTCACCGTCGTCCTCATAGAGAGAAAAACTGCCGTTGCCGCGATATACTTTAAATTTCAATACGGTGGGGTTAAGGCAACTGTTTCCTTCGTCGAGAGACAGCGGAATTACAGCTCCCTCACGCGCAAAAACCGGCATTGTGTTAAGCTCGCTGTGTATTCTGACCGTCTTGGAACCGCGATATATTTTGCCCGTAAAGATATCTGTCCAGCGCCCCTTAGGCAGCCAAACGTGAGTTTCGGCGCGGCGCGTTTTTTTGTTCATCTTTGATGTGACGGGGCAAACCAAAAGCTCGCTGCCGAACATATATCCGTTGCGGCATTTGTAGGCGCCCTCACACTCGGGATTATTGTAGTATAGCGGCTCGCAGAGCGCTCTTCCGAATTTATGCGTGCGGTAATTCATAGAGTAGAGATACGGTATCAACTCGTGTCGGAGCCTTAAATAGCGTTCCGCCGTCATTTCGGCGTCCCAACCGTAATTCCACGGCTCCTTGCCCGAGAGCGGATCCTGATTTGAATGCAGGCGCATAATCGGCGAAAATGTTCCGAACTGCACCCAACGAACATACATTTCATCGTCGTGTTTGCCGAAACAATGGCCGCCTATATCGTGACTCCACCAAGTATATCCGCAATTGGACGCGGTAGAAGTAAAATACGGCTGAAAGTCAAGTGCACGCCAAGTCATAACGGTATCGCCGGAAAAGCCGAGAGGATACCTGTGCGAGCCTATGCCGGCATACCGCGAGAGAATGAGCGGCCGTTTGCCGGAACGCTGTCTGTCAAGATAATGATAGTGATTTAGCGCCCACAACGGGTCAAGCCCCGGCAGCTTGCTCTTTGTGCCCTGCTGCCAATCTATCCACCAAAAATCGACTCCCTCATCTTCATACGGATGATGTGCCTTATCAAAATATGTATTTACAAACTGCGGATCGGTTATATCGAAATTAACGGGCTTTTTCTCGGCAGGGTCAAGCCCCATGGCCTTTGCCGCCTCGTTGTAACAGTTTTCAAACGAACGTATACCGAGAGCAGGATGCAGGTTAAGCGTAACTTTAAGCCCCTGCTCGTGCAGGAATTTCAAAAATCCCCTGTAATCCGGGAAAAGCTCGGTATTCCAGCTGTATCCCGTCCAGCCGTCCGACCAGAACGCCGGGCGTTTTTTACCGTAGCCCGACTGCGGAAACTGCTTTTTTATGTCTACCCAATGCCAGTCCATATCAACCGTGGCAACGGTAAGCGGAATATCTCGCTTTTTAAATTCAAGCATCAGGTTTTGATATTCGCTCTGCGTATATGCCTTATAGCGGCTCCACCAGTTGCCGAGCGCAAAACGCGGCACCAACGGCACCTCGCCCGTGATTTTGTAAAGAGCGTTTACCGCTCCTATATAATCGGTGCCGTAGGCAAACACATATATATCACGTTCTTTTGCCTTGCGTGGCCTCACTTCGCCGTCATCGCACATTATAAGCGACTTGCTGTCATCAAATACAGCCGCTCCGTCACGCGAGATAACTCCGTCTTTGAGCGGAACCGCGCCGCGTGACCGATCAAGCGTGCGCGCCGTGCCCTTTAAATTCTCGCCGTTGTCACAGCTTGATACCATATCGCCGATTTTGGCGTACACCGCCGTGCCGTTTTTCTTGTTTATACAAAATTCGGCTTTTTCGGTTTTTATTATGATTTTGGTCTTTGTTATTTCGAAGGTGAAATCGACCTTACCGTGATTGCGGAACCATACGCTCTGTGTTGCGTCGTCGCAAAACGATTTTTCGTTTCCGCACTCGACCCTTATAAGATTCGGAAATATGACCGTTATTCTTATGCCGCCTGCTATGAGGATATTATCGGGCTCGGCCTTGCCGTCCGTCTTTGCAACAAGGCAGTCGCGGAGTTTTTTCTCTTCCATAATATCAGTCCTTTATCTCGTCAAAACCGAATGCACGGTTAAAAATCTCGATATTTTTAACGCTTGCACCGCATTTTATTTCTCCTGTGGCAATATCGCAGCCTGCAAGTCTTGCGTCGTAGCCCGAACAGTCGAGGTTGCCGTCCGTATAGAGCTTAATCATACCGTTTCTCTCACGCAAGGCGTATACCTTTACATTATCTCTGCCCGCGATTACGGTATCGGATTTCGCCTTAATTCCCTTAACGTCGAAAACAAGCTTCCCGTTTGCGGCAAAAAGGCTCAAATCTCTGCCGCCGAGAAGTATCATACCGTCTGTGGGAACACCCGAAAGCGTCAGCCTAAGAGCAAAGTCGCCGCGCCCCGAAACGCCGTAGGTTGTAGGTATACAGCCGTTTTTGAAATATGTTACGGGTACTTTTTCGGAAAGAACGTTGCCGTAAATATCTTTTACATCCGCATCTATGGCAAACTTCTGTAAATTTTCGCCCTCGGCAGGCAAATATACTCTGACATCACTGTAATTGGCACGAAGCTCTTTTTTAAGAGCCGTGCCGTCAAGTGTAAAGGTGCTCATATTTACAGCTATATGACTGTTAAATCTGAATTCGACTGTCTTTTCGTCGATAAATTTTGCCTCTGTAAGCTTTAACGGAGCTGTACTTTCGTTTGTAAATTTAAAAATTCGTATTTCATGCGGTTCTAAATCCACCGAAACGGTATCACCGTATGAGTATTTTCTTTCATCGGGTTTTTCCGTATACGGTAAAACCGTTACGCACGTCATATTTTCGGCGCCCTCGGCAACTCCTATAATTCTGTCAAGGACAAACGAGAAGCTCTGCTTTTTATTTGCCGGATTTCGCACCGAAACTATGCCGTTTGCGTTATCCCACGCCGAGTAGCCGTAAACGCTGCCCGTATCGGGGGACTCGCCTATCAGCTTTGAATTTCGCAATATATTGAAATTCTCCCTGATAAACGACAAAACATCGGCATTGATAAGCCACATATCCGGCGTAAAAAGGTTAAAGCTGTAATAAAGCTCCCAAAATGCGGTTCCGCGCGTTGATATCATATACATATATTTGCGGAATTCCTCATCCGTCATATGAATTTTTGCGGAATTTCCGTAAATAGGCTCGTGGTTATACATATTTGACAGCGGAAACTGATATTGTCTTTTTCTGTGGAAGTCAAAATATTTTGAATCGCGATATGTAAGCATTTTATCGATATCGCTTCCGCAGAGCTTTTCTCCGTCGGTTGTTTTATCTATAAAACCTATATCTCCGCTGTTTTGCATCCAAAAACTCTCGCTGTACATAAGATGCCACGGACTTGCGTTGCAATAGCTTGTCTGGTTAATCCAGAGATCCTTACCCTTTTTCTTACGGAGAAGGTGCATTTTTTCAAATATATCCGTCCAGTTTTCCCAGCAGTCCGTAAAACAGTACATACCGTGTTTTCCGCCTACGGGGTGCCCGTGATGCTTATTTTTACATGACTTCAGGAGGAAACCATCAAGCTTCCAGTAATTGATATCAAATTTTTCCATACAGTCGGTGAAGAAATCGAGTACATTTTTTGTATATCGGTGATCAGCCACGCACACATCGCGGCTCTGTCTGTTATAACCGCCCTTGCCGGAACGCTCCATTCTTCTGCCGAACCTGTCGGTTTTCAGATTATAACCGCCGCGTGGTCCGAGCCAAAGCCCGAACTCCGACGAAAACTTTTTGCTGAGCGCAGAGCTCTCATAGAGTTCGTTTGGAAATTTATCGTTGAAGCACCAAAAATCCTTATCGTAATCAACCCAGCCGTCGTCCACGACATAAGAATTGAGAGGCGGCACGCCGGCGCTTGAAAGTCCTTTTTCGATTTCAAAAAACGAGTCTCGGATATTTTCGCTTGTTATATCAAGCATATGGTCATACCAGGAATTATACTGAGTGCGAAGATAAATCGGTTTTGCAATACCCTTGATATATTCGAGGAAATCCGCTCTGACAACCTCCATATCAAAGCTGCGCGCCGCACCGCTCACAGCAGGATGCGAAACATAAGTCTCCTTGCCGTTTGACAGCTCACGCAGAGTTTTGCCGGCGTAATACCTTATGTGCGCCGTTTCATTTTCTATGTTATTGTCGGTGGTCGGAAATTCGCAGCCGAAATACATACCGTTTATATATATAGGTTGACCGAGAGCAGTCTGAAATTCCGACAGATACGCCTTTTCCATATCGGGTCTTGAAAAACGCATTTTCACATCGTCGCCGAGCGCGAGATATTCAAGGTCAATATAATCGATAAACAAATTGTCGGGATTGCTTGACGATACGGTAACATATTTTCTGATGACGGGATCCGAGTCTCTCGCCTCAAATGTCACCTGCACAAATACGTCCGAAGAATGAATACGGTACGGCTCAAAGCAAAACACGGCTTTTTTAACCGTTTCCTCCTCTTTCAGCTCCGTGCTTTTCAGCTTACATTCGGAGGACAATATTTTGCCCTTACCGAATATGCCTTTTTTGTAGGATATTACAAATTCCTCGGAGCCGTCCGACGGAGCACAGGAAGTCTCTGTCATTCGCCTGTTGACTATGCGAACGGTACGCATAGCTTTACCCGATACGGATATTTCACGCACCGTGTTTTCGTTTCCTATGTATATCGTCTCCTCCTCAGAAGAAACAAAAGCTGTATTTTTATTCATAAAAGAACTCTCTTTCGTTTTTGTTTTGTACCGATGGTAGGTTATTCCGAAAAAATTACTTTTTCCGTGGCTCTGACGGCGTCCTCAACTATTTGGGCGCACGGGCGCTTTTTGTAATATGCCGCCGTGCGTTTTTCCGCCTCCGGAGAAGCTGCGGTGTTTTTTGAAATGCCCAAAAGCTCGCGGCAGATTATGGACGGATTAGTTTTTTTGAATTCTGCGGCAATTTCCTGAACCTTTTTATACGTATAGGATTTTGCCTCTCTGTTTTCGCCCGTATCGTCGCCGTATACCATACCTGCAACCATAGCCGCTCCGCACACAGCTCCGCAGACCTCTCTCATTCTGCCGACGCCTCCGCCGAGACCCGACGCAACCTTGAGAGCCGTTTTTTCATCCATTCCGAATTTGTCGCAAAACGCCGCAAAAACAGCTTGCGAGCAGTTAAACCCTTTACCGAAAAGCTCAGCGGCACGCTCTGTATAAACAGACACAAATCATCACCCAATCTTTGGTTCGGCACAATAAGCCGAATGTTATAACGACTTCGCAGCACCGATAAAAGTTTTATACACAATTTATATTATTTTAACATAAACAGACATTATAAACAACATATTTTATAACCCGATGGCAAAAATCCGCCGATATTTCGTCAAAACGCCGCGTTAAAGCGCACATAATCTATTGCACAAAATCGAAAATGTGTGTATAATTAATAAAAATACAAATTATGAAAGAAGTAATACTATGGCGAAGAAAAATATTGACTGGGGTTCAATAGGCTTCAGCTATATCCCCACAGACAAAAGATACGTTGCCAACTTTAAAGACGGCAAATGGGAGGGCGGACTTACCTCCGACCCCAACGTCGTTATCAATGAGTGCGCAGGCGTTCTTCAGTACTCGCAGTCCTGCTTTGAGGGTCTTAAAGCGTACACAACGGAAGACGGCAGAACGGTATGCTTCCGTCCCGACCTTAACGCCGCAAGAATGAAATCATCATGCGAGCGCCTTAAAATGCCCGTATTCCCCGAAGATAAATTCGTAGAGGCTGTCAAAGAAGTAGTCAAAGCAAATATCGACTATGTACCCCCATACGGTTCGGGCGCTACACTTTACATAAGACCGTATATGTTCGGCTCAAATCCGGTTATCGGCGTTAAGCCTGCCGACGAATATCAGTTCCGTATATTTGTAACTCCGGTAGGTCCTTATTTTAAGGGCGGCGCAAAACCCATCACCATTCGTGTAACCGACCTTGACCGCGCAGCTCCCAGAGGAACCGGTCATATCAAAGCAGGTCTTAACTACGCAATGTCGCTCTACAACATAGTTGACGCCCATGAGAACGGCTTTGATGAAAACCTCTATGTTGATCCCGCTACAAGAACAAAGGTTGAAGAAACCGGCGGCGCCAACTGCATCTTTGTTGATAAAAACGGCACCGTAGTCGTTCCGAAGAGCCCGTCAATTCTTCCGTCTATAACCAGACGTTCGCTTGTAACAGTTGCAAAAGATTACCTCGGCCTCAATGTTGAGGAAAGAGAAGTTTACCTCAGCGAGCTTTCCGATTTTGCAGAGATGGGTCTTTGCGGAACCGCTGCCGTTATATCTCCAGTAGGCAAGGTATACGACCACGGCAAGGAAATTTGCTTCCCGTCTGGTATGGACGAGATGGGACCGACCATCAAGAAGCTTTATGATACTCTCACCGGAATTCAGATGGGCAAGATTGAAGCTCCCGAAGGCTGGATAGTTGAAATCAAATAAGCTTATACAGATATAAAAATGCTGTGGAACATACGTTCCACAGCATTTTTTATATTTGCTCACGATTAGGTCACTGAATATAATCCTCAATATAGAGTTCGTCACGCTCATTACAAGAACGCGGCGTAGTTTTAAGCCCCGAATAGTCCGTATTTTCCGCATATCGTAAAAACAGCGAATAGCATGGCAAATCATAATAATCGCTCATCTCGTGAGATATAAAATAGCGATGCGAAATACGCGTGATTTCCGGATAGTCGTTCATAGAGCCGTCGCTCACATTTTGCTTCACGGTTAGATTTTCCGAAGTGTCACGGTATACCGCGGTAACATTTTGCAGCGACACGTTTTTGACGCGGTATATTTCACCCTTGTGCTTACAGCCGGTTACAGCCGAGGGCATTTCCGTATTTTGAGCCGAAACATTTTTAATAACCACGCCGTCAATTCCGCCCACGGTCTTTTTGTCATATTTAAGTCTGTCGCCGAGCCAGATTAAAACGGGAGAACTGATGCCGTCCATTGTGATGTTTTCCGCCGTCACATTTTGTATTACCGCTCCGTCGGCGGATTCAATCGCAATTCCAGAATATCCGCCCGTAATTCCATCCGGTAGGAAGAAATAACAGTTTTCAATGCCGACATCTTTCACATCGAACTCGGTTTCGGTGCCTATTTTAAAGCAGTTTGCAAAGCTTGACAAAACACAATTTGTGACATTTACGTTTTTTATCTCTTTTTCGGGGGATTTCAGCACCAAGGCGTCGTCGCCCGTAGCTATAAAGCAATGAGAGATATTTACAAAGCTGCTGCCGTAGACGTCGATTCCGTCCGTATTTGCCACGTGCATATTATTATCTATGACAACGTCTTTAATTTCGGCGTTCTCGCAGCCGTTTAAAACGCATGTCCACGAGGCGGAGTCGGAGAGCACAATATTATTTATATTTATATTTTTGCAATTTTTAAAAAGAACTACATTGCTGCGGTTCGTATCCGAGGCAAAACGAATTCTGCGCCTTGCCTCTATAACGCGTGTATACAGATTAAATTCTTTTAAAGCATAGAGCGGAGTTGCGTCCTCAGGAGATAAGGTATAGCTCTCGCCGCTGCCGCAAATCGTGCCGCCGCCCGTCAGAGTCACATTTTCGGCATTTTCGGCATAGATTACGGCACCCGACAAAGGCGTATCCGAATTTCTGTTTTCCTCGGAGGTCAGCGAAACGAGCTTAGTGCCGCTTTCCACAAACAGCGTGATGTTACTTTTCAGCGTAATTGTTCCGACGCGGTATTCTCCTTTGGGAATGAGCACCGTACCGCCGTTCGGCAGGGAATTTACGGCGGCGTTTATCGCCCTGCTGTTTTCTTCGCCCGAAGCGTCCTCTTTAACGGCGGGCACTGCCGCTTCGTTCGGCCGAGAACATTCTTTTATGTATTCGCCGTACGGTATATTCGCTATTTTTGTACCGGATTCGTTCATTTTAAATTCGGTGTCGGTTTTGCCGACGGTTTCTTTATTTTTATGAGTTTTCATATAATACCTCACGGAAAATACAAGCAGTATCGATATTGCCGCAAAACACAATACGGCAAGGATTTTTAAAATTATTCTTTTTGCGGATTTGATAAAACCATCTCCCGACGCTTTTTATTGTGATGTAAACAGTAGTAATTATATATTATTGTGCTTTGCTTTGCAATAAACCGATGAAATAAAAAGTCGAAGCCGCAAAACAGCAAAAGCGTCCGAAAAAAGAACGTAAAAAAGGGCTGTAAAAACGAGTTTTTACAGCCCTTAAAAATTTTATTCCGCCTCGCGTTTTTTCTCCTCTTTTTGATTTTTAACGGCTTTAAGCCTTGTAAAATCTTCACGCTCTTTTTCTTCGAGCGCTTCGGAGATGTACTTAATCGTACCCGTAAACTGAGGTATCATTATATTGTTTAACGCGTTGGCGCGTTTCTGCGTTTTCTTGACCGCATCCGCAAGACGGTAAATCGAAGCCTCCGTCTCGGCGAGCTTTACGGTCATTTTTTTTGCCTCGTTGAAGTTTATATAGGCTTCGTCGAGGTGCGAGTTTGTCGAATTAAATCCGTAATACGGCATCAGCTTGCTGCCTTCAAGCGATATTTTCGGTATCTCGACACCCATTACGCTGCGAAAGTCAAGGGAAAGACCGTTATCGACAGGTATGGTCCTTGCGAAATTACCGCATACGCCGAGAGTAATGTTGGCAAGCTTCAAGGACGAATAAGCCTTGTCGTATACCGAATTTATATTTGCCTCGACTTCCTTGGCTTCGCTTATGAGCTGCATCATCTCACGGACAAGAATGTTACGTTTTCTGTCCATCAGCTCATAGCCGAGCTTGGCTAAATCGAGAGATTTCTGCGTCGCCATCAAATTGGCTTTTGTCGGGAACACCTGTGCCATCGGCTTTTCCTCCTTTTCCGAATTTTAAAGGGCTCAGTTTTTGCCTTTATAGTACTTATCAAGAGTCTTATCGTCAACACGGTCGAGCATACGGCGCGGAAGCATTGAGAGAAGCTCCCAGCCGAGGTCGAGAGTCCGATCGATAGTACGGTTTTCGGTAAAGCTCTGATTTAAAAATCTGTTATCGAATTCCTTGCCGAACTTCATAAGCAATTTGTCGTCGGGCGACAACTCGTCTTCGCCTATTACCGACGCAAGGGATTTTGCGTCCTGAACCTTGGCGTATGTTGCAAGGAGCTGGTTTGAAAGAGCCGAATGGTCCTCTCTTGTAAATCCCTCGCCTATACCGTCCTTCATAAGACGCGACAGAGACGAAAGTACGTTGACCGGCGGATAAATGCCTTTATAGTCAAGGTCGCGGTCAAGAACTATCTGACCCTCGGTAATATAACCCGTAAGGTCGGGAATGGGGTGAGTAATATCGTCGTTGGGCATTGTAAGAATGGGTATCTGCGTAACAGAGCCCTCAACGCCCTCTATCATACCCGCGCGCTCATAAAGCGAGGCAAGATCCGAATAAAGGTATCCGGGGAAACCTTTACGGCTCGGAATTTCGCCCTTGGACGAGCTGAATTCACGAAGAGCCTCGGCGTATGACGTCATATCGGTCAAAATTACGAGTATGTGTTTATGAAGAGTAAATGCGAGATATTCCGCCGCGGTAAGAGCGCAGCGCGGAGTCATAATTCTCTCGATTATAGGGTCGTTTGAAAGGTTTAAAAACATAACAACCCTGTTCATTACATTCGCCTCTTCAAATGAAGTGCGGAAGTAATTTGCAACGTCGTTTTTAACGCCCATTGCCGCAAAGACTATTGCGAAGTCCTCGGTATCGGAAATTGTGGACTGACGTACTATCTGAACGGCAAGCTCGTTATGCTTCATACCGGAGCCTGAGAATATCGGCAATTTCTGACCGCGTATAAGCGTTGCGAGAGCGTCTATCGACGATATACCTGTCTGAATAAAGTTACGCGGATATTCACGCGATACGGGATTTATGGGAGCGCCGTTAACATCGCGCTTCTCTTCGGGATAAACCTCTCCGAGACCGTCTATGGGTCTGCCGAGTCCGTCGAACACTCTGCCGAGAATTTCGGGCGAAAGGGGTATTTCCATGGGTTTGCCGGTAAGGCTTGTGGAAGCATTCTGAAGAGAAATACCGCGCGTACCCTCGAACACCTGAACCGTGATATGCTCACCGTCTATCTTAACTATTCTTCCGGTGCGCTGTGTGCCGTCATCAAGCTTAAAATTAACTATTTCGTCAAACGAGGCATCCTTTACGCCGTCAAGCTCAACAAGTGAGCCGTTGATAGCGTCAAGTCTTAAATGTTGAATTATCATTGTGCTCACCTACCTTACTTCAGTATTCCGTCCATAACGGCGTCGGTTTCTTTGATGTAATCATCGAGCATTCCTATATTGCTGTTCGGTACATCGTATTTCATCTTTGTGAACTTATCAAACAGTCCCGTGGCTGTTATCTTTGAAAGAGGTATCTGCCTTGCGACTACTTCCTTTGCTCTGTGGTACAAATGGAGTATGACGTGCATCATCTTAAACTGCTTCTCAAGCGGAACGAAGGTGTCGTCGGCATGGAATGCATTTTGCTGAAGGAAACCGACTCTGATTACTCTTGCAATTTCAATTACAAGCTTCTGATCGTCGGGAAGCACGTCCGCACCTATCAGCTTTACTATCTCCATAAGTGAGTTTTCCTCAAGTAAAAGTGAGCAAAGCTCTTCGCGGTATTTCATAAAGTCGGGCGAAACATTATCTCTGTACCAGTTTGCAAGGTCGCCCGTATACTCGCTGTAAGAGAGGGTCCAGTTTATTGCCGGATAGTGTCTTGCATAAGCGAGCGATTTATCAAGCGCCCAGAAGCATCTTGTAAAACGCTTTGTATTTTGCGTTACGGGCTCCGAGAAATCCGAGCCCTGAGGCGATACCGCACCGATAAGCGTTATTGAACCCTCGGTGCCGTTGAGGTTTTCGGTATAACCCGAACGCTCATAGAATTCGGAAAGCCTCGACGGAAGATATGCCGGAAAGCCTTCGTCGGCGGGCATTTCCTCAAGTCGTCCGGAAATTTCTCTGAGCGCCTCAGCCCAACGTGAAGTTGAGTCTGCCATAAGCGCCGTATCATAGCCCATATCGCGGTAATACTCCGCTATTGTAATGCCTGTGTAAATTGAAGCCTCACGTGCCGCAACCGGCATATTTGAGGTGTTGGCTATAAGCATTGTTCTGTCAAGAAGCGGTCTGCCGGTCTTGGGGTCGGTAATATCCGAAAACTCGGTAAGTACCTGAGTCATCTCATTGCCGCGCTCGCCGCAGCCGACATAAATTATGATATCGGCGTCGCACCATTTGGCAAGCTGATGCTGAGTCATTGTTTTACCGGTACCGAAACCGCCGGGGATTGCCGCCGCACCGCCCTTGGCTATCGGGAAAACGGTGTCGATTACACGCTGACCCGTGACAAGCGGTTTAGTGGCGGGGAGTCTCTTTTTAATGGGTCTCGGATTTCGTATGGGCCACTTCTGCAAAAGCGTAAGCTCTGTTATGTTGCCCTTTTCGTCCTTAATTTTTGCAACCGTATCGTTTACGGTGTATTCGCCGTCGGGCATTACCTCGGTAACGGTACCCGAAAGCAGAGGACTTAACATTATTTTATGCGTTATTACCGGCGTTTCCGGGCACTCGGCGTAAATATCGCCGCCGAAAATTGTGTCGCCGACTTTAACCTTTAAGGTTACTTTATATTTCTTTTCGGTGTCAAGCGGAGAGAACTGAGCGCCTTTGCCTATAAAAGCGCCGAATTTCTTTTCGATTGCGGGGAGGGGTCTTTCGATACCGTCGAATATGTTGCCGATTATTCCGGGGCCTAAGGTAACGCTCATGGGAAGCCCCGTTGAATATACCGGCTCACCGGGTTTAAGTCCCGTAGTCTCCTCGTATACCTGAATGGTGGTCATCTTTTTATCAAGGCCGATTACCTCGCCTATCAGCTTTTCTTTGCCGACGTAGACCATTTCCATCATACTCAAATCAGTCTCGCCTTTTATGGTAACGACAGGGCCGTTGATACCGAATATTACATTCTCTGACAAATATATCACTCCTCGATGGAAAGTCCCGAATGTTCAAGGAACCATTCTTTTTGCTCTTTGAGCTTTGTATCAAGAGTATCGTCGGCAAGGCAGTGCGTTTTCCGATCCGCCGCTCTCAAACCGCCGTAAACTATATCGTCGCTTTCGGTGACGACGCAACCGTTTTTAAATACCGCCTTGAGATCGTCGGAAAATACGAGATCCTCTTTACGTAAAAACAGCTCAACATCTCCGCCGTCAAAAGCCTCGGCAATCTCTTTTGCCGAAGAGATAAGCTTTTCACGGTAAGAATCGGTTTTTGTATACTCTTTTATTTTTTCGCCTGCCGCGTCAAACACCTTTTTGCAAAGTTCTGCGCGAAGATCAGTAAGTTCTTTTCTTGATTTTTCTTCACATTCGGAAACAGCGCTGTTACACTCTGCCTTTATGCGTGCGGTTTCGTATTCGGTATACGCCTTATAGCGATCCTCAGCCTCTTTTTGGAGAGCGCGCAAACGCTCGACGCGCAGACGGTCTGTCTCTTCGTCTATATTTTTGCACTCTTCGTCCGCAAGAGCCTTTATGGCAGATAAGAACGCCTCTGTCTTTTTGCTGTTGATTTCTTCCATGATCTCACCTCACTGTTCTTTAAATCTTAATACCGATGGCATCGCGGATATATTCGGTAATGGAATCACGGTTTCTGCCGTTTCCGTCGCCGTCGGGAATTGTAACAAGCAGCGGCCTGTTGCCCTGCTTTAATTTTTTCACCGTTTCGGGGCAAAGCTCGGCAACTCCTGCGGTTATAAGCAGTATGCCGATATCCTCTGCGGACAAAACCTCTTTAAAAGCTTTTTCGGCTTCATCGCGCGAAGTCACCCTCTTTGCTTCAATTCCGGCAAGACGCATACCGATCATAGCGTCGGTATTGTCGCTTATCAAGAAGAATTTCATAACAATTACCCTTTGTATCCGTAATCTTTTTTGGGAAGCCCCAAATATGCCTTTCGGCAATCAAAACAGCTCACAGTCTGTCTTTTTTCGGTCATAAGGCGACATACGAAAGCGCCGTGCCGCCGCGAACCGTTTTAGACTTTCTGGAGAATAAGGATTGAAATAACAACGCCGTAAAGCGCTATGGACTCACCGAGTGCAACGAATATGATTGATTTACCGAAGGACTTGGGATCCTCCGCGGTAGCGGCTATTGCAGCCGGTGCGCCTGCGGCAACGGCAATACCGCCGCCGATACCTGCAAGACCTGTTACAAGGCCTGCTGCCAAAAGTCCCATACCCTTTGAATTATCAACAGTCTCGGTAGCTGTTGTTGCTGTCGAAGCGTCGGCAGCCGAAGCGGTATTATCGTCTGCTGCGAATACGCTTACCGAAAGAGCCGCTATAAGGACCGTAAGCACTGCGAAGGTTGCAAGATTTACCGCAACTGAACGCTTAACGCTTCTGCCCTGATTTCTTTTTTTGATTATTGCATACGCTGTTGCAAGTATTGCCGCGGGTGCAAGGATGAGAAGTACATAGAAAAGAGTTGACATAATTTTATTCCTCCAACTTTTAATTTTGCGCGTTTAATTTTATCGGCTTGAAAGCCGTTCCGCCGCCCTCATAGAAACGGCTGAACATCTCGTAATATTCAAGACGAAGCGCCTGTATGCCGGTCAAAAGACCTTCAAGCGCAATGACAAGAACATTGCCGAGAATGATAACAAAGATGTTCTCATGTGCGCCGGCGAGTGAGAATACAACCATCATCATACCTGCATGGACAAGTACGAATGCGCCGACACGAAGGAATGATACCGTATTGCTCAAATACGAAAGCACATATTCGAGAAGTTCAAATACATTCTGAAGTATGAAGTCCCCGATGCTCTCCGGTTTCCAATCCGGTTTCTTATCGATAAGCCCTATCGGTATATCCTTTATCATAAGCAGAACCGCCGTTACAACAAGTATTACGGCGCATACCTTATTCGGTATGGGAGACGGGCCGCCCATAAAGCCCGAAGCGAGATTTACACCGGACAGATACATTAAAAGTCCCGTAAGCCCGTTTTGGCTGAACAGCGCTTCACCGAATTGTTTACGTTTTATGCATGCGTAAATATTAAGCAGCATTGCAACTATCATAAGCCCTATGCCTATGCCGATAGCTATCAAAAGAACCGTATTTACGCTCTCCATTACGGTCATCGGTTTGCCCTTCCAGCCGAAAGCGTGGTAAACGGGGTCGAGCATATGCTCATATCCGAACACGCTGCCAAACATAAAGCCGAAGAACATCGACGAAATTCCGCACGGAATAAGTATTTTGCCGAGCTTTATCTTTTTCTTTGCCCACATAAATATGCCTATGAGCATTAAAACGAAGCCCTGACCGAGATCGCCGAACATCATACCGAAAAGTATGGTATATGTTATAGCCACGAATCCCGTAATATCTATATCGTCATACGACGGTGTGCCGTACATATCAACATAAAATCTGTATGGATCAACAAAAGCCTTAAACAGCTTCGGCGTCTTTTTGAGTTTAACCGGAACCACGGTCTTGCCGTCATGCGGAGGATCGCTTATCTCGACCGAAATTTCATCGACATTTTTAAGTTCCTTTTTAAACTTCTTTTCGCTGCCCTCCGGTATGAACCCGGTAAACATAAAGTATTTATCGTTGTGCAGGGCATAAGAGCGAAGCTCATAAAGCGAATTCTGATATACGAGATTCGAATAAATCTTATTGCAGTGGTCATGCTCGGTCTGCCAAAGCTCACGGATTTTTTCGTCCGTCTCCTTTATCTGAGACTCGATTATCTCGATACTCTTTTTAATCTGCTCAAGGACTTCCTCAACGGTACCTGCCGCTCCGGGGACCTCAAACGGTTCAAACAAAAGGAAAGCGAATATACCGTCTATCTCGTTTACCTTGTCACTCGGCGCGAAATATGCGCCCCAGTAATCCGTTTTGTCTTCGGAGCAAGGGTAAAACATTACGTAAGGATTATCCTTAAATACCGTATTAAGCTTTTCATAGCTCTCTTTCGGCATATGACCGAAGCGTATCTTGACGAATTCGCATTGCGATACCTGGTCAAGGTCGATGCCGAGACCTTTAAAGTGCGAATATTTTTCAATACCGCCCTCGCAAACCGCCTTTTGGTCAAGCAGTGAGCTTCGCTGTTCGTAAAGCCCTATCACCTTTTTTTCAACGGCTTTAAGGTAAGACGCGTCCTTTTCGTCAACGTCCGAATCGCTTTCTTCTATGCTTTTAAATTCGAGATCAAATTTTGCAGCTTTCGCTATATCACGAAGTTCCGACAGCTCACCGGCATACGGATTGTCGTCAACAAACGGTACAAATCCCATTGACGAAGATATGTATTTCGCCGCGGAATCGGGATGAAAACACTCGCTCTCGCAAAGCTTTGCACTCAAGTCGTAAAGCTTTGTAAGGCTGCCGCTTATTTTGACAAGCTTCATCTTTTCGATAGCCATAGCCCTTACCGTCTCCTTTCGGTTTTTTTATAAGGTCAGTCAGGATACTTTAATCTTGACCGTTTCCGATTCTGTGTAAAACGCACCGTCTATCTCCTTGAGCTTTTGCTCCGTCTCGTCCTTTGTAGACAGCGGAAGCAAACCGCACAGGATATATGAGTTATTGTTTAAAAGTCCGTTCCTTAATATTTCAAATTTTTCGGACTCGTTCACGAGCGTACAGTAAAGTGAATTGCAAAGCTCGAAATGCAGCTTAAAGTAATACTCTTCAAGTGCCTCGGCCTCAAGTATCTGTCGGTTGAGAATTTCGATGTTTTTATCTATCTGCTCCTCAACCTTTTTGGCTTTGCCCGACGCCGACGGAATATTTATCGGCTCAAACAGCATAGATGCAAAAACGGAATCGACACGCTCAAAATCCGACTTCGGCACAAGATAAACGCCCCAGCAATCGGTCTCGCTCTCATATGATTTGAAAAATTCTATATACGGGTCGTTTTTATGTATTTCGAGAAGTCTTTTAAGGCAATCCTTCGGCATATGACCGAACCGCACCTTAACGAATTCGCACTCGGTGAGAGTCTGAATATCTACGGGAAGGCCGCTGAACAGGCGGATTCGTTTTTTACCCTCCTCGCACTCCTCCTTTTGCTCAAGCAGGAGCTGCTTATCACGTTTAAACTTCTTGTATTTATTGTATATCTCTTCGGTCTTTGAGTCAAAGTCCTGCGGCAAATCCTGCTTTTTTTCCGGTAAGGTGTATTTCCAGCCGGCATATTTAGCCACCGAAGCGAGCCGCTTTATCGGTTTTTCGTAAGGGTCGTCGCCCTCGACGCGCCTGAAATCAAGCGCGACCTCATTTTTGGTCACGGGCGCTTCGCTTTTGAAATTACCCGACAGCAGAACCGCCAAAACATCGCGGAGGCTGTCTTCGCCGCAAAGCACACGGACTTTTTTAAACTTCTCTTTCCTCATTACTTATCATCCGACTTTATCAGATATTTCATTATTTCCTCTGGCGGAAGCGAATACCTTATGCCCTCTATTATATGGGTTACGTTTTGCATTTCGTTTTCCGTTATCCCTACATAGCTTAAAAATACCGTTTCGGGATGTGTTGAATAGCGAAGCTGCTTTTCGTTTATGCGAAGCTGCATAATTGCGGTCTTGCGCTCAATTACCATATCGCCGTCGGGAAGATATTTGCCGTAGCGCGTCTTTTTGAGCAGTTCCAAAACCTCGTCCGGAGACGACGCCGCCAAAAGACCCGCAAGCTCTTTTTCACTGAATGAGGTAACTCCCGAGTTAAAGAAATTACCCGTATGTATATCGGAACCGCTGCCGTAATATTTTTTGAGCCTGTAAATGCTCTCAATGGTCTTCATATCCGACCTCATACGGAAGAAGTCAAGCAGTTCCTCGCGTTTTTTGCCTTTTTTGTATTTTTCGCATATTATCGACGAAGCCTCTGTGTACAAAAAATTATAAAGCACATTTTCAAGAAGCTGAACGGAGAACTCCGTTTTGCCGTTCATCGCCTTTTTTATTATGCTCTCATACCTTGTGCCGTGAAGCCCCGAAAGCAGCTCGTCAAAATTACGCGCTCTTTCTAAGGGGAGCATGGTAAGCTCCGAATGTTCTTTAAAGAAATTCGGAATAAACAAAAGGTATTCGCCTATATTGTCGCTGTCAAGATAATCGGCACAGGTTATTATGCAGTCAACGTCGTTTTTAAGGAGCAGTATCTCATAAAGATTTTGACCTATTGCCTTTTCAAAAGAACAAAGCGACGCTATACGCGAGAGCATATAGCGTTTTAAAACAGCCTCGAGGCGGGCACGGTGTATTTTGACATTTGGCACCGAAACAAACGCTTCGCTGTATGAAGTCCTGCTCTTGAGATAGTTGGCAGCCTCGTTGATGGTGCGGCAGTTTGCAAGATCAACATAATTTTCATTTGTCAGCGTGCCGGCGTACATTGCCCTCGCCTTGGCGAGAACGGCGTTTTGTGACAGATCGGAAAAGTTCATTTTCTGCCGCTCCTTTCGTTAATTTGTTTCTTTTTCAGCCTATAACGGCTTTAACGATGTCTTCGACCCACTTGTCGCAGTTTTCATCATAGATTTTTTTGAGCGTGTCGGACCGTTGTTTGGTCTGACTCTCAAGTTTAAGCGACGCACGGTTTACTTTTAGCTCAGCCTTTTCACGCGCCTTTTTTACGGCGTCCTCGGCGTTCTTTTTATGAGCGGCGTCTATTTCCTTTTTGCGGCGGGAAAGCTCCTCGGTGAGATTTTCACGGCGCTCTCTTGCCTTTTCGACGCTGAGCCTTGATGCCCTGTCTGCGTCTACAATACGTCTCAATGTATTTTCCACAAAAAAGCCTCCTTTTTGTCTTCAAAGACCTTTATTTACATCTGTATTTACATCTGTGTATTATACCACTAAATGAAGAAATTTCAACATCATTTTGTGCAAACAAAAAGATACTTTTGATAATAAATTAGTACATTTTATCTCGTCATTGTTCATAAAAAATACACAATTGTTTTTGCCATATATATGTGATATAATGCAAATATTAAATTTGTATTCAGAGAGGTGTATTAAAAGTGGATAATACTTGGTATAAAGAGGACGCCTTTTATCAGATATGGTGCCGCTCGTTTAAAGACGGAAACGGCGACGGCATAGGCGACCTTTACGGCGTTCTTGATAAGCTCGATTACATAAAGAGCCTCGGCGTGGACGGCATCTGGTTCTCGCCTATATATCCGTCTCCGAACGCGGACTACGGATACGATATTTCCGACTACAAAAATATATCGCCCGACTACGGCGACCTTGATTTGTTCAAAAAGGTTCTTGACGAAGCACACAAAAGAGGGCTCAAAGTTCTTATGGACCTTGTCGTTAACCACACCTCGGATGAGCACGAATGGTTCAAGGAGAGCAAAAAGGGCGACGACAATCCTTATCACGACTACTATTTCTGGCGCAAGGGCAAAGGCAAAAACGGAAAACGTCCGCCAAACAACTGGCTCTCCACATTTGAGGGCGGCGCCTGGGAATACGACAAAGACCTTGACGAATACTATCTGCACGTATTCGCAAAAAAACAGCCCGACCTCAATATGGATAATCCCAAGGTTCGCGAAGAAGTAAAGAGCATTATGCGTTTTTGGCTCGATATGGGCGTTGACGGATTCCGTGAGGACGTTATTACATTTATATCGAAAAAAGAGGGGCTGCCCAACGGTTTCCCGCTGCCGATAGCTACCGGTATAGAAAATTACAACAAGGGTCCGCATATTCACGAGTATCTCAAGGAGTTCCGCCACGACGTACTCAACAATTACGACTGCTTTGTTGTCGGTGAATCGCCGATGACCGGAGCAGACGACGCACTCAGCTTTACTGAGGGTCAGGATAAAGAGCTTGATATGATGATAAGCTTTGACCATATGCAGGCAGACTGCTTTATGACCGACACAATAGCGACGCCCTTTAACCTTAAAAAGATGAAATCGGCGTTTACACGCTGGCAGAAAAAGCTCTACGGCAGGGCGTGGAACGCGCTTTACCTTGAAAATCACGACCACCCGAGAATAATAAGCCGTTACGGCAACGAGAAATTCCGCAATGAAAGCGGCAAGATGCTCGCCACAATGTGTTATATGCAGAGCGGCACGCCGTTTATTTATCAGGGTCAGGAAATAGGTATGCTCAACAACCACCTTGACAGCATTGACAAATTCAAGGACGTTGTCACCTTTAACAATCAAAGGCTCTTTAAAAAGTTCGGCTTCTCGGACGAAAAATATCTTAAAATCGCAAATAAAACAAGCCGCGAAAACGCACGCACACCCGTTCAGTGGGACTCAAGCGAATACGGCGGCTTCTCTACGGCAGAGCCGTGGTTCGGCGTAAATCCCAATTACACCGAAATAAACGTGGCGCAGCAGGAAAAAGACCCCGATTCCATTCTCAACTATTACAGAAAGCTTTTAAAGGTAAGAAAGGAAAATCCGATAATCATTTACGGCGATTATGAGGAGCATTACCACGAAAGCAATGAGATTTACTGCTACGAACGCAACTTTAACGGTCAAAAAGCTCTTATAGTGTGCTCGTTTGCCGACCGCACCGTAACATTCCGTGCGCCCAAGGGCTTTGACCTTACAAAGGGCGAAGTGCTTATTTCAAACTACCACGACGCTCCCGCGAAAAAAGACATATGCGCTTTACGTCCGTATGAAGCGAGAGTATACCTCTATAAATAAACAAATTTAAACTTTTTTCGGGGCTGTAGGTTTGACAATGATGTGTTACAGAGAGGGAAAAGCAAATAAGACCTGTT
>ERZ808242.827-NODE-827-length-20430-cov-23.227387_pt1 | contig 20430 bp, 29 predicted proteins | sample MGYA00521244_ERZ808242 | MGnify/ENA primary metagenome ERZ808242 (study PRJEB31516, sample SAMN03275573) | gut metagenome | biome: mammalia-associated habitat; material: feces | host: Papio cynocephalus | place: Kenya | collected 2012-07-27 ... | reverse complement strand
ACGAGAACTACCGTGATGAGGTGGTTGAGAACGGGCAGTGCGATGACGCCATTAACATCTACATCGACGCGACTGAACTTCAGAGTGAGGAGGCTTAATGAACGAAATCAACGGCGTCACCAGTACAGAGATGGCCGAGCGTATTGCTCGAAAGATTGGCGGAGTGCTGATAGCGCTAAATGGCACGACGGCGCTGATAGCGGGCGGCGACATGAGCAAGCTGGGGCAGTCCCAGACGGCGTAGCCCCGTGCTATAATGTGGGCATGAAGCGAGAAGAACTGACCGTGCCGCTGTCGGAGTTGAAGCCCAACCCCGACAATCCGCGCACCATCAAGAAGCAGAAGCTGAACCAGCTGGAGAAATCGCTGGCCGAGTTCCCTGAGATGATGCAACTCCGCCCGATTGTAGTGGACGAGAACAACGTCATATTAGGCGGTAACATGCGCTACGAGGCGCTGAAAGCTAACGGGGCGGTAAATACACAGGTCGTGAAGGTAACGGGGCTTACAGACGCTCAGAAGCGGGAATTCGTCATTAAGGACAATGTGCCATTTGGCGACTGGGACTGGGACAAGCTGGCCAACGAGTGGGACGCCGAGGAGCTGAATGATTGGGGGCTGCCCATGGATAAAGATTGGGCTGACGTCAGCCAATTCTTCGAAGACGATAACGCTAAAGCTGAAGAAACCAGTCCAAAAACTGTCAAATGCCCAAACTGTGGGCATGAGTTCAGTCTATGACAAAGGTGTTCCTAGGAGGAACTTTATATCCTGAAGTATGTTTGCCGCCCTCACCGCATGGGCGGTTCGACTGGTGGTGCCTGACCAGTTTCTATGATGCTGGCAGTAAGTGGTGCAAGTTCTATATGGAGCATAACAAGCTCTTCAACGGCTACATCATGGACAGCGGGGCCTTCAGCTTACTCGGGTCACAAAAACACAAAACCAACGGTGTGAATTGGGACGAATATGTCGAGCGCTACGCCGCGTGCGTCAACAAATATGATGTGGATAACTTCATTGAGCTCGACCTCGACGCCATTATAGGTCTACCAGAAGTGGAGCGGTTGCGCGCGAAATTAGAACACTTGACCAACAAGCAGTGCATGCCGGTCTGGCACAAGAGCCGCGGCTGGGACTACTGGGAGCGCATGATAAGCAAATACAAGTACGTATGTATCGGTGGAATCGCAGCGTGGGACATTAAGCCGAATGAAGTCGGGATATTCAGACACTTGCTCCGAGCAAGCAACGAGGCAGGTTGCAAGGTGCATGGGCTGGGCTTTACGAACACTCAGAAGTTGGCCAGATACCCCTTCTATAGCGTCGATAGCTCAAGCTGGAACGGCGGTTGGAAATGGGGCCGCTTGCCAAGGTTTGCAGGTGGAAAAATAATCACGATAGAAAAACCAGCGGGCAGGAGGCTAAAAACATCAAATGGTGAGTGGCGGCCCGTTGTCGAATATTCATTTCGCGAATGGCTGAAATACTGCTATTATATGGATGATGAAGAAGCAGATAACCGAAAATAGCCCGAAACTGCTGTTCCTAGCAGTGGCGTACGTTGTCATCATCATGCTATGCAACATGAATAACAACGCAAAACCAATTATGTTTACAAGTTGGCTTGGTATTTACCTGGCCGACCTAACAATTCCGCTGATATGGTTATTGAAGGACACCATCCAGCGTCTATATGGCAAGAAGACTATTCGCCAACTGATTGCCATAAATGTCACTGTCAACGTATTCATCTACTTGTGGGCTACCATTGGCAATGCAACGGCGCCAGACGCCCTGTACGGGTACATCAGCGGCTCCGTCGTAATGTTCATATTCAGCATGATAGGGTTTTATGTCAGCGAGAACATTGACGCAACCGTCTACGACAAAGTGCCTGGAAGTCATGTTAAGAAGGCGTTGCTGTCCAATGTTGCTAGCGTGCCCGTTGATAGTTTGTTCGCCTGCGTCGGGTTGAAGCTGATTGGTGTCGAATGGCAATTTGTAATGATAAGCCTGTGCGTCCAGCTGATTCTTAAGCTAGGCATCCCAGCCCTTGTATACGTTGCCGCTAAGATTAAGAGCCGAGTATAATATCATTATGACCGACAAAACACGTACAAAGCAACGAAAACCAAGTGTGTCGCCTATTAGCGGCGCACCTACTCCTGATGGGTTCGAGAAGTACCCAGAGCGCCGTCACAATGGTGCGTGGAAGAAGGAGGACACTGCCCGTTACAAGCTCGAGCAGATGTTGAAGCTGGACGAGGCCGAGCTGAAAGCAGTCTACAGCGACCCGAAAGCGCCGCTGTTTGAGCGCAAACTTGCCGAGTGTATCCGCAAGGGCGACTGGAAGGTACTGGAGGGCATGATGAACCAGACCTACGGCGCACCGAAGCAACGGGTTGAGACCGTCGACACGACCCCGCACGGCATCAAGCTGACGATTCTGAGGCCAAAGGACGAGCCCAGCGATGCGACTAAAAAATAACGACCTCTGGCGGCGATTGAACTGCCAGCCGATACCAGAGACCGCAACGCTCTACTATCTGGACGGTGCGGCGTACAACGTACCGCCGTATGGGCGGCGCATTTGCGTGTTGGCAGTCAGCCGTGACGCCGATTCGTACCTGCTGAGCCACAGCAACGAGCCCGACGGCGTGACTCTAGTGGTCAGCCGTGACGAGGTGACCGCTCTGGACGGCGACGCTACCGATGCCGAGGTACTAGAGATGGCGACAGAGGCGCTGGCGTACTTGCCACGGCCGAGCAGTGAGTGCCGAGGACTGTGAAACAAAGAGACCCCAGGCTCGAGACCTGGGGATGTGTTAAGGAAAATAGAGTGCAGGAACAAGAGCTCCCGCACCTTTATTATACCACACCGCCCCTGTGGAAAACTCCGCCAAAAAAGTCTCAAAAAAGTGTTGACAAAGCACAACCCGTTTGATATACTGATAATGTCAGTTAAGGAAAAGGAGTAATCAAATGAAATTTCTAAGTATCGCAAAAATCACCGCCAAGTACAACGCCAACTATGTCGAATTGGGCAACGGTTCGGTCAGTGCAATGAGCCTGGCAAACGTCAAGAACTGCCGCAAGCATCGCGTCTGGGTCGGCGTCAACGAGAAGAACGAGCTGAAGGCCAGTCCTGTACTTCTAGGCAACGGCAACTATTGGGTAGACGACCTGGCCGACGATTTGGCAAACGGCCGTGTCAAAGCTGAAGACCTGCAGTAATCAGAACCCCGCAAATCGCGGGGCATTCTAGTGCCAAATTCGCTACAATGGTAGTATGAAGGAAATCAACGCAGATATGACAGACGACGGCGACATTCGCATCAAAAGTCTCACCCCCGCCCAACTCAGCGTCGTGGTCGTGACGAAGTTGAGTACTATGGAGCGCCAGCTTGACGATATCAGCAACCGCTTGGCGACCAAGGAAGACGTCCGAGCTGTTAATAATCGCATTGACGCCGTTAAACGGACGGCAGACGAAAACAACGCATGGATTAAGCGTCGGACGGTCGAGCTGGAGGCCGAGCGCAACAGCTTTGCAGGCAAGCTTCGCGCACGCTTTGGCGAGTACGCCGTGACGATAGCCATCGCCCTGCTGGTCGCGAGCTTCGTGGGCGGAATCCTGTTTTACATCGGCCATTCAGACGAGGCAGAGGAAGTCCAGAGCGAGGTGCGGACGCTTAAAGAGCTGGCGCCTTAGTACCGACCCCATACAACGGTTATAATGAGGTTATGAGCAACATTATTCTAGAGGCGGAGGCGTTGCAGGAGTTCGCCGACCTGTACAGCGACGCCTATCGCTACATTGTTTACTACAGCGGTCGCAGTACGGGCAAGAGCTTTGCTGTCGCCGACTGGCAAGTAACCGAGGGGCTGACCAAGCGCCTGAAGTTCTTGGATTGTCGTGAATATCAGACGTCAATCAAGGACTCCGTCAAGGCGCAGCTGGAAAGCTGTATCAATCGGCGCAACCTGGCGCAGTACTTCACGATTGGGCGCGACGAAATACGTTGTGACCTGACGGGCTCGACCTGGAGTTTTATCGGCATGCATAACAACACCCAGACCGTCAAGAGCTACGAGGGGATTGACGTGTGTTGGGTTGAAGAGGCGCAGACCGTGACTATGGACAGTCTTAAGACGCTCCTGCCGACCATTCGTAAACCTGGCAGTCGGCTGGTGTTTACTATGAATCGCCTGACTGACGCCGACCCAGTTTACCAGTACTTTACCGAGACCCCGCCACCCAAGACGCTCGTGAGGTACCTCGACCCGTTGACGCTCGACCGCTACGGCTTGCAACCGCAGGCCATGAAGGAACTGCGAGAGTCCCAAAAGAACGACCGAGACTACGCCTATACCTGGCTCGGCGAGCCGTTGGCCCAAATTGACAACGCCATTCTGCCACGAGACGAGCTGGTGGCGGCGTTTGAGCGCCACGGTGACAGCACTGGCGGGTGGGTCGTGGGTGTTGATGTGGCACGCTTCGGCGCCGACCGCACGGTATTCGTGGCGCGCAAGGGGCTGGAGGCCAAGGCGCTGGAGGTGATGACCAAGACGCCGATTACGGCACAGGTCGAGCGCTTGCGTGAGTTCGTCGCCGATATGGACGGCGTACGCATTCACGTTGATGACACGGGCGTGGGCGGCGGATTCACTGACTTGGCACGAGCCGAGGGGCTAGCGGTTACGGGCGTAAATTTTGCGCAAAAGCCGAAAGACCCCGACCGCTACCCGAGCGCGGCAAGCGAGATGTGGTTTGACTTTGCTGATAAGCTGAAGGCGGTGGGGCTGGCGGAGCTACAGGAGTACCGCCCCGACCTGCTATCAGAACTGTCGCAACGCTCGTGGAGCTTTGACGCCAATGGGCGTCGGGTAGTGGAGCAAAAGTCCGCCTACAAGGCAGCAGGCAACCGCAGTCCAGACCTTGCCGATGCCCTGCTACTGGCGTACTACGAGCCACGCCAGCGGTTCGAAGTGGACTGGGGCTGGTAGAGACCGCCCCAAAACGGCACAACTCGTATATAATTAGATTATGAATATTCGCAGCTTCTTCAAAAAGTTCACCAGCAGGGGCAGTGCCAGCCCTACTGTGATAACACAGCCAGTCAATCAGAGCTGGAACCAGCTTGTGGCGCTATCAGACTATAAGGCCAACTTCGCCGACGTCCGAGCCGTCGCCATGCGCTTTGATAAGGTTGTGCCATACGCTGTCGACCTGAACGGCAACAGGATTGACCCAGCACCACGGCCAATCGCCAAACTGTTCAACCCAAACGCCGACATGAACTATTACACCTTCGTAGACTACTTGGCGAGCGTCATTCTGACTCAGCCACGTTGTCTGATTCGTGTGGTGTGGGCGCGGAACAGCAACGGCGCCGAACTGGCGCACACCAGCGACAACATTGCCGGCTACGTGTTCATTCCGTGGGATTCAAAGATTAACCGAGGCGACGGGTCGGTCTACTACCAGTACAGCAACGGTGCGGGTTCGATTGAGACCGCCCTGCCCGACAGTGTAATGGAGTTCAACTACTCGATGGATACCGAGAGCTACGGCACGGGCGTCAGTCCAGCCCAGGCATCCAAGAAGTGGGCGACTATCGCAGACTATATCGCCGACTACCAGGCGGGCTTCTTCCAGAACGGCGCCAAGCCCGAGGGCATGTTTATTATTACCGCCCGCACCTCGGCGGACTACAAGAAGGCCAAGGATGCGCTCGAGGCCGTCCACAACCGTGGTAGCCGTGGCCACAATAGTTACAGTTATTCATTCAGACCGATGGACGAGAACGGCAAACCGCTTGGCGCAACCTCGCTCGAGTGGGTGAGCTTTGGACAGACCAACCGTGACCTGACTCTATCTGACCTGCTAGCCAAGGTACAGGAGCGCCAAGACAGTGCGTATGGCGTACCAGCAATCGCAAGGGGTAACGATGCAACCGCTACCTATGCCAATGCCAACGTGTCTGACCGCAACCTAGCGCTACTTGTTGAGTGGTTACTAAACCGCGTTTGGTATCAGTTCTACCACGAGATTGACCGCGTCACAGACGACAAGCTGACCTGGGATATCCGCTTTGATTATGATGTGCCGGCCCTGGCCGATGCCGAGAAGGTGAAGGCCGACACCGACACCGCCCGAGTCAACGCCATGATTGCGCTTGTCAATGCTGGAGCCACGCCAACGGCCGCCGCCGCAGCGCTGGGGCTGGACAAGAAATGGCAAGACCTGACGCTCGAGCCACAGACCGCCATCGGTATGGGAGACCAGCCGACAGACGACGGAACAGACCAGTCAGAACAACCAGCCGAGGCGTCAGAGCCGAGGGTTGTGGAAAACCGTCGCTTCAAAGGAGACAAGCTGACGCCACGGCAGAAGTTGTCACGGTGTATTGAACGAGAGAACCGCCGACTGCTATCGGCAATCCTAGCCAAGCGCAATGATTATACGCCGACCCAAAATGAGATTGACAACTTCGCCAATGAGATGGCGGGTATTCTGGAACCACTGGCCGTCGACACTCAGACCTCAATCATTAAGGCGCTAGCACGTCAGTTCGCCCTGGAGCTACCTGAGCACATGCCGACCGCCATGGACAGCAAGCGCTGGTGGGACAGGATTAGCACCGTCGCCCGTGGCCACGACGAGTACATCGCCGCCCGCATCGGCAAGGCAATCATTAAGGCCGAGACGGACGGATTGACGCAATCAGAAACCAAGAAACTGCTGGAGAAGATTGTTGGCCCAGAAGAAGCCGAAGAGATGGCACGCAACGAGATTGTGAACAGTGAGCGCTATGCGCACCTGGAAGCCGACCGAGTGCTGGCGGACGTCAACGGCGTCGTGTGTTATAAGACCTGGGTCGCCCACATTGACGACAGAACCTGCGGACTGTGCAAAAAGATGAACGGCGTGACTAAACGACTGGACGAGCCGTTCGCCAAGGCGGGCGACGTGATTGAAGCCGGCGACACGAGCTACGCCATCGACTGGCTGGACCTCGACTGCCCCGACGCACACAACCGTTGTCGCTGCACCTTTAGTGAGACCTTTAAGGCGGCGTAGCGATGGCAGGTATCCAGTGGAAGGGCGAAGCGCCACAGGGCTACTGGCAGAAGGTGTTCCGCGCTGGCGTCCTCAACATGATGAGTGACGTCAACCGTAAGGCGCAGATGAACGCGCCGGTGCTGACGGGCGCGCTAAGGGCGAGCGGTAGAATCTCAGCCACACGGGACGGGGCACAGGTCACCTATGGCTCGAGCCGTGTGCCATACGCCCGAGTTCGCCACGAGGTTAATAACCTGCATCCAGGTACGACCAAATACCTGGCACGGGCGGCACAGGACGTCAGCCGTGGCGACGTGGCGGTTTATTTTAGAAATGCAACATAGGAGGAACGGGATGGATTTGAAATGTAAGCAATGCGGGCGTTGGTTGGGACATACTGACGCCAATATAGAGGGCGTGACGATTAAGTGCGGCAACTGCAAAGCCAACAATATCTTTAACGTCAAAATTGTTGCGCCAAAATGGGCGAGATTCGCTTATAATGAAGGTAGACGCAATGACTGCGCGAAATCGGCAGAAGGTCAATCGAAGACCGCAGATGAGCCAATTAAGGCGTCAGAGGACAAAATTAATGGAGACTAAGAAATTAACGCAACGCTTTTCAGCTAAAATCGGCGACGGCGAAAAACGCGAAATCGTGTTCCTTGCCAATTCTGGCAAGCAGATGGCAGACGGCGCAACCGTCGACCTCGACACGTTGACCGTTCGAGACCCCGACACCGATGAGCTCGTGGCAGTCAAGGACCTATCTGAAGGCGACGCCAAAAACTACGTGGCGCTGTTGTCAGACCATTCGTGGGCTATCGATTCCAAGATAGGACAGGTTCGTGGGCTGTGGCTCGCCGACGGCGGGCTGTACGCTCGAGCGACACTGGCTCACACCGAAGCAGGCGACCACGCGCTAGCGCTGGCTAAAGACGACATGCTGGACACTTTCAGCATTACCGTCACCGTGCCAGAGAAGGTCGGCGAAGACGGAGTGATTCACAACGCCCAGATTCTAGAGATATCGGCGGTGTGGCTCGGCAATGATGAGCGGACAAAACTGATAAGCGTGAACAATAACCAGAAAGGACAAGCGATGACAGAAATTCGCGAGAACAAGCTATCAGCCGATGAGGCCGATGAGCTAAAGAACAAGTTGGACGACCTACTGAAGTCTTATACAGACGACAGCGCTGAGCCAACTGAAGACAAACCAACCCCTGCTGCTGACGACCAGCCAGCACAGAACAGCTTTGCGACTGTTTCTAAGAACACCCGTGAAGCTAAGGTTGAAACCAAGGCCAATACAATCGTTCATCAGGTCGAGGTTAAGAGCAACGCCAAGAGCTGGAAAGATAGCAAGGAAGCGCTACGCGCATTCCGCAACGCTATCGTACACAACAACGGCCGTATGGGCGGTGGCAACGCATACGCCGAGTACGCCCGCGTAGCAAAGCAGAACGGCTTGAGCGGTTCGGACATCCTACCGACCAGCATTGAGCGAATCTTCTTCAAGGGCTGGACAGACCAGGATTCAATCCTATCAACCTTCCGCCAGAGCGGCGCACGCCGTCTGACCGTGACCGCATGGCAGGCCGACGGTGAGAATGGCCGTGCCAAGGGTAACAAGAAGGGCGAAGCGAAAGCCGAGCAGACCTTGTCGCACTCTGACCGTGAAGTTATGACTTTACCAATCTACAAGAAGCTTGCGCTATACGTACACGAAATCTTCGACGACGAGAGTGGCGAGCTAGTCAAGTTCCGTGCTGAAGAGTTAGCCGACCGTCTATACGACGAAATCGCCCGTGGTGCTATCCTAGGCGATGGCCGAACTGCTCCAACCAGTGGCAACCCAGACTATCGTGTGTTCCGTGACAACCGTGGTTTGAATTCTATGGCTGCCGATATCAACGCAGCGGGCGACTTTGGTGCTATCGTAGCCACCAAGATTGACGCTGCTGACGCTCCTGCTACCCTATACGCCAAGGTTCGCAAGGCGTTGGGTAAGGTTCACGCCACTGGCAACAACGGCAAGGTTGTCGTGCTACCCGAGGGCGGTTCTGATGAGATTCTAGCTACTACCGACGCCAACGGCCGTCCTATCTATCCACTAGGCTCGAGCGTTGAACTAGCGTTCCCGAACGTCAAGTTCTTCGAGGCTGAGTGGATGAACAGCGCTAACTTCGACGTGATTGCATACGCCAACCAGGGCTACGCACTAATCGGCGAGGCCAACCCGAAGGTCTACACCGACTTTGACCTGAACATGAATCAGGACGTCATGCTAGTCGAGCAATTCGTTGGTGGTTCTCTATTCGGTCGCAAGGTCGCAGCTGGAGTTCTAAACAGATAGCAGAGGTTGAAGATGGCGAAGACAGTTGAATTTACAAAAACACAGCTGGCGTTGTTCGCTGGGTACGACACGAGCGGCCTAAGCGACGACGACTTCGCCACGCTGACCGAGGTCGCACTGTCAAGGCTACAAGTCTTGCTCTGCGACCCCGCTTTGGATTCTAGTGCGCTAGATTCGAGGCTCCTGCCCGTGCTGGCCGACCTCGTAGCTTGGACCGCCAACAACAACGCTGGTGATGACGGCATACAGTCGGAGACGGCCGAGAACTACAGCTATAGCAAGGATGGCGCCACGCCGACGAACTCGATTGTACGGCTACGTGAAAAGTACGCCGACGTCATCGAGGCGCTGAGTAAGTGCGACGACTTGCACGGGGCTGTGGAAAACCCAGAGTACAAACCGCTGTGGAAGCCTGACTACTACAAGGAGATTCTGCAATGAACATCTTCAGCAACTTCGCACAGACGGCCTACACGTACCACAAGCGGAGCGCGTCGGACACGTGGACGGGGTCGGACGCCGCCGAGGACTACCAAGGCTGGGGCGTGTTCAAAATCCGCAACCTGTCCGACCTGCCACAGCTAAACGTCACAGAGACGGCGCAGCCAACTCTCAACATCAAGCCGAGCGAGCCATTCATCAACCGCAAGAACACGGGCGCAATGGTCGGCGACAGCGTGACGATTCCGAGCTACAACGGCACGACCTATAAAGTCGTTGGCGTAACTACTGCGATGAACTATAGAACCAAAAGGGTTGAACACTACCGCTTGATTCTACAGGAGGTCGCGAAATGATTGTGCCGGCTCTAGTTCTAGAGATGGAGCGTGCAGGGCTTGGCACGGTTAATCAAGACTTGTTCTGGGAAGAGTTACCTCAGAGTCCACAATCAGAAGGCGTATGGGTGGTAAGCCGTGGAGATGGTGGGTCAGACAGCAACGCCCAAGTTCTGAGTCTGGATATCTACGCCCGATTCGCCAACAAGGTCGAGACTGAGATGCGGTTGCGAGCCGTTACGAACTGGATTCGTGGCGACGCCCAAGACTTGTGCAGTCTAGAGGTCAACCCGCACGACCTCGACGCCAACCAGCCCGATGAGGTGATAGCTTATGATGTCGTAAGCATTCAGCATACGGGCGCAACCCAGAATCAAGGTATTGACGACCAGTTCAGAATTCTCAAGACAATTACAATTCAAATTAAGTTTAACGAAAGGATACAGCAATGAAGAACGGTTTGATTTTCTACAAGCCGATGATGTATATCGCCAGCTACGGCGCCGATGGTAACATTGACACCAATAGCGTCATGGCGATTGGTCCGTCACGCTGGGACAGCGATGGTCTGACTCTATCAGCACAACCGCGCACCTACGACGACGAGACCCCAGCTGGCACATTCACCTATTTGACTGGCGTCCGCGAGGGGCACACCCTAAGCGGTAACCTGAAGGTCGCAAACATGGGCGAGCTAGCACTATTGGACGGCGGCACCGTGGGGACCGATAAGAAACACGGCCAAATGGCTTGGGGTTCGAACACGAGTTGTCCGACCTTAACCGACCGTGCCGTTGTGGTCGTTGACTTGTGCGACACGGAGAACACCGCTAAGATGGTCAAGATTGACCACTGCGATATCGCCGTGGGTACCGACGACATGACCTTGGGCGGTAGCGACCCATTCGTGGCGCCATTCAGCGTTTACGCACACCCAAGCGAAACCGCACCGGCAATTCTGTTCGGCTACGCCGAAGCCGGCAAGGTGTTCGACCCGACGACCTGGACAATCGGCGACCCAAAATCAGTGTAGCGTCGGTTGGCCTGGACCAGAGCGCTGCGAGCGTCGTAGCTGGTAAAACCGTGAAGTTAACCGCAACGGTCAAGCCAGACAATGCGACAAACAAGGCAATCGTATGGACTAGCTCAGACAAGACGAAGGCAACCGTGGCTGATGGGACTGTGACTGGTGTAGCAGCTGGCACCGCCACCATCACCGCCACGAGTGCCGACAACTCCGAGGCATCAGCGACCTGCAAGGTCACCGTTACCGCAGCTAGTTCCTAGCGATATTGTGCGACATTAAAGTGGAGGTATAACTATACGTCTGTGTCGCAAAAATGACCGCCCCTCGTGGGTGGTTTTTTAGTATAATATAGACAGAACAAGCTAAGTCCATCGATGGAGATTCAGAAGGAGGAACGATTCATGGCAATTCAATTCAACGCGGCAAAAACATACACGGACTTTATGAAGCAACAGCCCGACACGGTCGTGGAGGTGGAGCTGGAGGACGGCAAGCACAAGTGGACCGTTAAAAACGGCGCCGCATTCCTACAGTCGGAGCTATTGCGGTTCCAGGGCGAGATGATGCAAATCCAGAAGCTTACGAGCGAAGCCGAGAAGGCTGATGAGGCGACACAAAAGCAGGTCGTGACGATATTCAATAGCTCGGTCAATCGTCTGATTGACGCATTCAAAGAACAGGTCAAGAGTGACGACGGCAGTGCTAGCGCATGGATTGAGACCAACCGCAACGACATGCAGAAGTTGGCGGTGGTGCTAAGCGGTCTGGTCGCCGCAATTCAGGGAGCGCAGAACAAATAGCATGGTGACGTTCTACTGTCTAAAAGCTTGCAGAAAGTGCCCCGAGTTCACGGACGGCACGTTCGACGCCGGCGTGGCGAAAGCGGAGCGAGACGGCAGAACTTGGCGCATTGTGGCGCTCGACACCAGCGAGAAACTACAGGACTACATAGAGCGCGTTAAACCGACGCTATCAGTCAGTTCAAGGCTGCCCGTATGGTATGACGAGAGTCACAGGAGGCAATACTTATGAACTATTATGAGCAAGTTAACAAGAAGCTGAAGAACCGTGCGTTCCAAGACGACGACAAGGAGACGGCGACCAAGCTGACTCAGCTCGACCTTCAAAAGTGGAGCAAGCGGGTCAATGACGTCGACCTTCTGTACGCCGACGCTATCAACCTCGGCGGTTGGGACTTCTTCGAGGCGTTCAGGCACGGCGAAATCTCACAGGACTTCTTTGTGAGTATCGTCAAGGCGTTGCGCAAGTCCGCCGCTATCCGAGACAGTAAGCTGATTCGTGCCGTGATTACAACCAGCGCCGTCGCAGCGGTTGGCGGTAGTAAGGTAAAGCGCCCACTGCAGAAGATTGACGAAACTTTGAATCAGGAGGCTTATGGCGACTAGTGTTGGCGAGATTGTAGTTAATGCGAAACTAAACGCGGCGGCGTTCAATGCTGGTATCTCTAGCATCAACAAACAAGCCGAGGCGATGCGCAAGACTTGGGGCGACAAGATTGGCGATATGGCCAAAACGGCTACCAAGGTGCTTGGCGGCGGTATAGCGGCGACTGGGAGTCTTGCCATCAAGGCGTTCTCAGACTATCAGCAGATGACGGGCGGTGTTCAGAAACTGTTCGGGTCTGCTGCTGATGCCGTGATTCGAAATAGCCAAAATGCGTACAAGACCGCTGGACTCGACGCCAACAACTATATGGACACGGTGACGGGCTTCAGCGCTTCTCTGATTAAGGGGCTCGGGGGCGACACCGCTAAGGCGGCAAGCGTTGCCGATACCGCCATCCGTGATATGTCAGACAACGCCAATACCTTCGGTACGTCAATGGCGTCAATTCAGTACACCTACCAGGGATTCGCGAAACAGAATTATACGATGCTAGACAACTTAAAGCTGGGCTATGGCGGTACAGCGGCAGAGATGGCGCGACTGGTCAATGATTCTGGCGTGATGGGCAACAGCTTCAAAGCGACCGCCAAGAACATCAACAGCGTCAGCTTTGACAAGATTATTGAAGCTATCCACGTCACTCAGGAACGGCTGAATATTGCAGGCACGACCGCCAAAGAGGCTAGCGGTACGGTTGAGGGCTCGTTTAACCAGATGAAGGCCGCTGCTGGCAACTTCTTGGCGGCGCTGGGTGGCGGCGGAGATGTAGACAAGACCCTGCAGGAACTAATCGCAGCGACGGCGCAGTTCGGAGCGAATCTGGTTCCAGTCATTAAGACCATCGTCAGCAACGTCATCAATATCTTCGCCCAGATGTGGGCAGACTTCGAGAAAAACCACCCGATAATTTCGACCGCTATTGAAGCGTTGGCAATTCTAATCGGGACGCTACTGATGCCGCAGCTGATTAAGGTTGCAGCGACGACCCTGCTGGCCGGCGTCAATGCGCTCGTCGCAGGCGCTCAGATGTTGGCGGGGTGGATGATGGCGCTGGGCCCGATTGGGCTGATTGTAGCAGCGATTGCGGCGGTAATCGCCATATTTGTACTGCTGTGGAACAAGTTTGCGTGGTTCAGGGACGGCATCACGGCTGGACTGAAGGCCATTGGTGACTTCTTCGTGGCGATTTGGAACGGCATTCAGGCGGCAACCCTGGCGGTAGTCAACACCATCGTTGGGTTCTTCAGTGGCATGTGGGAAACGCTGATAGCGGCCATTAATCTCTATCTGACAATCTGGCGGGCAGTGTTCAATGCCATCCTGAGCGTGGTAAGTGGTACGGTCAACACCGTGGTTAACTTCTTCAGTGGCATGTGGAATACGGTTAGAGCGATAGTCAGCGGTGCGCCGGGGTTCTTTGGTGGAGTGTTCAGTGCCGCCGCCGGCGCCGTCAGAGGCGCATTTAGTGGCATCGTGGGGTTCTTCGGTGGACTGTGGAACTCCATCGTCAGCTTGTTCGGTAGGATTGGCACTAGCGTCGGCAATGCTATCGGCGGGTCCGTGAGGGGCGCTATCAATGCCGTGATTAGAGGCGCTGTAAACATCATCAATGGGTTTATTGGTACGATTAACGGCGCCATCAGCGTCATCAACGCCATTCCTGGCGTTAATATTGGTAGAATCGGGCGACTGAGTGCGCCAGGACTGGCGACGGGTGGTCTTGTGACTGGAAAGGGTACGAGTACGAGTGACAGTAACCCTTACATGCTCAGTCGTGGCGAGTACGTGGTTAGGGCCAAAGCGGTCGACCTGCTCGGCACCGACACTCTGGACGCAATCAACGAGGGACGGCTACCAGCGGCAGGCGGGGGTCTTGGCCAGCAGATTCAGAACTATTATTATCAGTTTAGTCAGGAAGCGAATAGTCGTTGGCAGTACAATAGAGTTGTGAAAGGAGCGGCGAACTGATGAACGTGCGATTTATAAGAGACGACGGCGAGAAGCTAGCGCTAACACTGGCGGACGGGTTTGTGGAGAAGTCCACGGATGACTATTTACCGGCGAAGTCACTAAGGACGTCGATGTTCACCTACTCAGGTGACGACGGTGGGCAGATGGTTGACCAGAACTACGACCCGTGGGAGATTACCTTTGCAGGATTCCTGAAGCGAACACGAGTCAATGAGGTCTGGGCAATCCGCCAAAAATTCATGACGTTCTTCGCCAAGCGCCACAACTTTACGGCGGTGTTCAAGCGCTCAGACGGTGTGACTATGGCGATACTGAAGGGCTGGGTGAGTTCAGCGCCACAGGTTACGCTATCGGGCAAGCTGGACCACGTCCAAAACTACAGCGTGACGTTGACATTCGGCGACCCGTACCTGTACGCTTATAAAGAAGACGAGAACGGCGACCAGGTCTACTCTGACACCATCACCGTGCCAAAATACGACGACAGCGAGGACGACCAAGGTTACGCTAGTTCGGCTGGTGGTTATGTCTACTACGGCGGTGGATACGTGTATATTGGCGCCAAGGTTATGATTCCGGTATTTACGATTGACAGTATCCGTGGCATCAACCCTGTATGGCGAGTGACTGGACAGGCCAGTAATCCGAAGATTACGAACTTAACCAACAGCAAGGCGCTCCAGTACGACGGCACGATACCCGCAGGGCAGGAGCTAGTGGTGGACTGTCAAAACCAAATAGCGATGATTGGCACCGCCGACGTCACACGGTTCATGTCGGGCGAGTGGCTGACGTTGGACATCGGCCAGAACAAGATTCGCTATGATACTGATGAAGCTAATGATACTACCAGCTCGACGCTGGAGTGGAACAGGGTATTAGGATAATGGCACTCACAAGCTCTGTACGGCGTCAATGGGACGATAAGGTATATGAGATTAGGATTTGGCGTAGCGGCGCTTACGTGGGCAATCTAGGGCGTCTGGTGCGAGATTTGACGTGGACAGTCAACCGCAATCCTGCCGTCGGCTACAATGAGCTATCATTTAAGGTCGACCAGCTAGCGTTCAGCAACTGGTGTAAGTCTCATGGCGTCGAGGTTGAGACCATCATTAAGCCGATATTTACAGATTGCCAGATTTGGGTCCGCGACAACCCAACGGCGACCAACGTCTGCGTCGCTCAGGGCTACCTGGACGCATACCCAAGCATTGAACAGAACACGGACGCTTACGATTATAAATTCACCTTTCACGACCAATTTATGAAGCTCCAGTACGGAAACCGTATCCCTAACAACACCAGCTATTACCAGTGGTACGCTGATGACTTGGTTATGGACTTGATTCTTCAGATGCAGAACCGCCAGAATGGGGCTAGCTTTGGCTTTACTCGTGGCAATACGCAAAGGCTGCCCAAGATTGACCGCACCTACACGGACTGGAAGCCCGTCAGCGAAGCTATTGCCGACATGCTAGACAATGAGACTGGAGCGGGACAGTTCGACGTCTGGATTGACCACGAATACAAAGTCAACATTGCTAAACCAAGAGGCGACGATACGGGCTACGTTTTCCACTATCCGTTTAACCCAGCGCTGAACGAGATTCCTATGGCGTCCATGCCGACCTACGAGGACGTGCCAGACCTTGCGACGTCATACCTGGCGGTTGGGTCGGGGCAGGGCGATGCTGCTATCAGCGCCGTCAGGAGCAACAGCGACGCCATCAATGAGTACGGCTATATCCTACAATACGGGCAATTCTCGAGCGTTACCAATCAGAACACGCTGAACCAAAAAGCACAGGCCGAGCTAGATAAAGCACTGTACCCAGACCCAGCGCCGACCATCGCCGTCAATGGCGTATTCATCAATTGGGAAACGTTGCACGTCGGCGACAGGGTGCGCTACATCAACGACGTGGCGGTCTCGTACGGCGCGTCTGGCACGGTTAGAATCAAGACCATCAAGGTGAACTGCGACGCCAACTTTAACGAGTCGATAACGCTAGAGACGGAGACTTGGAATGGCTGAGACGATTGAGCGCGAGCTGAGGCGGATGAGTTCCGAGCTGCGGGCTATGAAGGGGCAGAACCTGTCCATCTCCGCCGCCGAGACGATGGCGAACACGGGCGTCGACATCGAGTTCAAAACCAAGCCTTGGCACAGCGTGGACATCACGTTCCACCCAAGCGAGGGCTATGTGGAAAACCCTCAGGTTAATGTGTGGATAAAGTCGATGGAGATGTCTAACTATTCCAGTGACAAGCTACTGGCGGAGACTACCGTCGTCTATCTCGATTCGACAGTCTGGCGTATCCTGATGCCGTCGGCGTACTCATCCACGGGGACGACGTCGTCGGACGACATCACTGTAGGCGTCCACGTCAGCAGTCTAGTACCTGGGACGTTGACGTATGAGGATAAGGGAGAACCCACCAATGGATAGCGAGGTTCGGCAGATAGACCAGGGAATTCGCGCGTTCAAAACGGCGCAGAACGTCGCTGCCAAGAACGTCTACGCGTACAGGAGTAACGTCGTACGCTTTACTTTAACGCAGTACGACCTCAACGCTGGAGCGACGCCACAGGTCAAGTTCGTCAAACTGGGCGGGGCGAATCCCAACACGCTCTTGTGTTGCCCTGTAGTCCAATACGACATCGGATACGATAAATACGTCGGCTCAGATTATAGTCATCTCATATTCAGCCTCCCGTATTACGACGGGACTGATATTGGATTCAGAGTTGTCGACCTCGCGGTCGTGGACCCGGAAAGCACAGCCCATAGTACCACTGTGAGCATGTTCGTAATCGCTAACCAAAAGGTCAACCTGTATGTCTAGTACGATTTGGCGGAAGGTGATTGAACAAAAACAGGAGCTGCGGCGGCTTAAGAGTACGCAGATTGTCCCGGGCTCGGCCATCCCGTCGCACGCAATGACAGCGAGCGTTGACGTGACTGTTAAGGACACGGGCGTCGTCTTTGAGGACGGGTCATTAAGGTCGACCTACCCGTATGCGACCGCCATCGTGGTCGCCAAGCCCGTTGATGTGGTAGCCAATAAGGACTATTCAGGAATCAGCTCCACAATTGTCAATCTGATTACTTATAAAAAGGTAGCCGAGGACTACTACACTCAGACAAACCACATCGCGGCAGTCCCAGACGGTGGCGAGCAGGATTTGACTATCATAGACAGCGTCGCTGACGACGGGACAATCACGTTCAAGGCCGTACTACTACCTACGAATGTGGCAGTCGGCGATGGGACGTGGCGCTTGACCGTAAGCAGTCTGGGTCCGTTCCCGTACCGCATCGCCAGCTACTCTGTTCAGCGAAAAGAGGCCAAGCTCAACAATTCGTGATGCACCGCCACGGAATCGGCGGATGCGTTATAATTAAAACAGGTTAACGAAAGGATTCAACAAATGGCAATTACGGCAATGGGTATCGGCACCAAAACAGCGCCAGCGGACGTCAACCTCGACCCGCAGTCGCAGTTCTGGTCATTTTTAACCGCGTTCGTGAGTGGAGCAGGAACAGACAGCGACCACTCGGCACGGGCGTACTTTAGTGGATTCAGGGTGCGCCAGAACGACCCCGTCGGCATGTCGGTACTGGTCGGAGGCGAGGACGGCACCATCGACTCTGCTGCGTTCAAGCAGAGCAACACGGGCGCAATAGTCCTGCTGTCCACGGACGGCACACCACAGGAGGTTACAATCGCCACGGCTCCAGCGTCGGGCTCGCGCATTGACGCAATCGTCAGCTATATTGACAAGACTTCCGCCGACGCATCGAAGGAGACGCCAGGTACGCCGCAGTACGTCAAGACTATCGCCGTTCAGGGCACTGCGGCTAGTAACCCGTCCGCTCCGACCAACGACGAAATCACCGCAGCGCTACCGACGGGCGTTGGCGGCTTCTACCGCTGGGCGGACGTCAAGGTCGGGCAGGGCGTCATCAACATCACCGATGACAACGTCTCGGACGCCAAGCCAGCGTCGCCAAATGTATATTTGACGAATAAAGTAAATACCAATACAAGCAATATCACATCCCTGCAATCCACAGTCAACAACATCCGCAACAAGGATGCTATTGCCATCCGGGTCGTTGGCAAAGAAGTATCAAATACCAATATGTTTACAATTACCGCCCCAAATGTCAGCGGCTACAAGTTCGTGATGTGGGTGGCGTTCTATACAGCGGGGTTTACAGCAGTATACGGTGCGGGTGACCCCCAAAACGCTACCACAGGCGTTTTCTTTCTGGCCGGCGCAACGCCAAACGGTACGGTCAATAGTTACGCTTTATACGTGGCGGACTATTAAGGCGTGTATTTGCGTTAAAATGGTTGTGGAAGGAGACATTAATGAACAACGAATTTACTCTATCGAGAATAACCTCTATCGTGGCAGGTGTGCTGTCGGCGTTTGGGCTGGCGTACGTCGGAATTGCGCAGGTGTGGCATCTGCCGTACGGTGACGAGATTAACCAGACCATCGGCATCGTGGTGCAGTTCATCAGCGCCGTACTGGCGGCGTGGACTGGCAAGAAAATCACCGACGCCAAGAACGCTAGCAAGGCCAAGGCCGAACAAAGTGCTGATTCAACTGAAGAGGTCAAGGGCTAGAGATGAACACTGAATTTATTGGCGATGACGCGCCCAAGGAGCTAATCAAGGCGATTCAGCAGGAGGGCAAGTAGTGGCTGGCTCGAAGTTCGCAACTGAGTACAATTTTAACGTCGGCGGTCACATGACTGCAGGCAGGCAGGGGCACAAGGTCGACCGCATCGTGATTCATCACAACGCCAACACGAATGACGTGGTTCCTGGCGTTTGGCAGTCCCGCGCCAGTTCGGCGCACTATCAGGTCACCCCGACCGCTGTCCGCCAGTGCGTAGACGAGAACAACACGGCGTGGCACGCGGGCAACTGGGCGATGAACTTGCGCTCGATTGGCATTGAACACTTAAATAGTACAGGCGCTCCATCGTGGCAGGTCGCTCCTGAGACCATTGAGCGGTCGGCTCATCTAGTCGCCGACATCTGCCAGCGCTACGGCATCCCGTGCGACCGTGGCCATATCATCAAGCACAGCGAAGTTCCGCGGTCGACCGCCTGTCCCGGTGGGCTGGACATCGACAAGCTGGTCAATCGTGCCCGTGAGTTAATGGGCCAGCCAGCTGATACCTCGGCTCCAGTACCGACGCCAGCACCGGCCCCAGCACCAGCGCAGAAGTCCGACGGCGGTTATCTGTCGTTTGACTACCGTGGCAACGTGCGGAACGAGCCGACAACCAAGTCTGGCGTATTCGCAACGTACGACGCTGGCGCATGGGTCAAGTTCGACGGCTACGTCCACGGCGAGAGCGTGAACGGCTCAGACAAGTGGCTCCGCTCAAGCAGGTCAAAGAAGTATGTGCACGAGAGCGTAACAGGCGGCGTCTACGGCTTGCCAGACCTCGGGACGGTTAATCTATCAGCTCCAGCACCAAACACGCCACAGGCGGGCTCTAACGGGCTTGTAGCGCAGAATGGCACGTATAAGGCAACCGCCAACATGAACATCCGCCGTGCGCCAAGCATGAGCGGCCAGATTGCTGGGACGTTCACCAAGGGCGCAACGCAACGCTACGACAGCTACATCGACGCCGACGGCTACCGCTGGGTGAGCTGGGTTGGAGCGAGCGGACACCGCAACTATGTTGCCCGTCGCAACCTGAAGACTGGCGAAGTGTTCGGGGAGTGCTACTGATGCCCGACCTTCGCAGCATGAACCACCCGAGCTACAACCCCGACCTGGTTGTGA
>ERZ808242.822-NODE-822-length-20551-cov-3.769809_pt1 | contig 20551 bp, 22 predicted proteins | sample MGYA00521244_ERZ808242 | MGnify/ENA primary metagenome ERZ808242 (study PRJEB31516, sample SAMN03275573) | gut metagenome | biome: mammalia-associated habitat; material: feces | host: Papio cynocephalus | place: Kenya | collected 2012-07-27 ... | reverse complement strand
CGAGTACGGCTTTCCTACGGTGTCAGCAGGAAGAGTACCGCGAGACCGAGTGAACGTACTCGCAGTCTCGCGGCATTCGATTCTAAGCCGCTTGGTGATGACCGGCTCACCGCGTCTCTGACACTTGAAGATGATAGTCAGTAGTGATTATCGGCTGACTGTTGGGTCTTACTGGCGCGGTCCCGCGATCCACTAATGACCAGTCACATGTATGCTGTGGCCCGGGGGTCGCTTGTACTCGGGAAACCGGCGTAGCATTGGTCTGGCCACTGCTTAGCGCCACGCCACGCTGACTGCGGCGAGTCTGACTGCAACTGCCCGTAGTACTGCTCGTACGCTTGCAAGAGACGCAGTTCCATCTGTGGAGACAGCTCGTTCATGTGATCGTAGACTCGTGCGCCTCCCAAGGCGTCGATGTGCTTCTTCCATGGGTCTACATACTGCCAGTTGCCTGTGTTCACCCACACGTATAGCGTCCCATCCATGATGAACCAAGAGGGTTTCATAGTGAGACTGTTCATGAGCCGTAGCATTGCTGGCGACGGTGAGCCTGCAGATGGTTGCTCCCAATTGCTGGCTGACTGCACTGAGCCGACGTTCACAGAGTACCAGGTCATCTCTCTACCGGTGGTCACGGGGAATGGGGCAGCTAAGAACTTGCCTGAGAACCAAGACGTGTCTACGTCTGGCTGCGTTGGCTGGTACTCGCGACACCCGTTGAAGCCATGGCCTCTGCCTACTGGCTCGTAGACCCATTCTCCCGTGAACCAGTCTCTACTGAGCCTACTGCCCTCGAACCGCATAGACAGGAGACGCTGACCGTCTCGTACGTATTCTCCAGACCAGCGAATGAGCCGGTCGTTCCCCGCCAGTGCATCGATCATGTTCTCAAGTCTCACGTCTTCCTCGTTGACGTGGTCCTTACCACTCACGATAGCGAAGAATTCAGCGTATGGTACTCCTCCGCTGTCTGCGTTCCAACCATTCGCTATGGAGACTGGCGTCTTCTTCCATCCCCTGGCTTCCATGCTATGGACCATCTCGTTCCAGATTCTCTGCGTGGGAGTGTCGATAGGCAATGGTGCAGTCCAATCAGAATCTAGCGACCCCATGTAGTCTCCATATCGTCAGTCTATTGTTCTGTGACCTAAGATAGATGTTTCAGACTCAGACATCTGATGATAGACTATGATCAGCATGAGCAGTACTGCCCTGAGATGACAGTAGGACGACCATAGACCGGCGAAACCGGTATCCGGGATTAGTTCATCATGGCCAGAGTAGCCTCGCGGGATGGGCGTATGACTACAGTACTGGAGGCATGTGCCTTCTATCCGTCGTCCTCAGCGTCGAGTACTGCAACGCCACTATAGGGAACTGGCATGATAGTGGATCCTGCTTGCGTCGAAGTGCGTTCGGCGGGGTTCGAACCCGCGGCCTTCTGCTCCGGAGGCAGACGCTCTATCCACTGGGCTACGAACGCATGAACGGGGATAGCGGACTGGCTACCTGTCTTTGCTGGAGATTTTCTGTGGGATAGAAGAACTCCAGGCCATAGCCCCGAGAGAGCGGTAGACGGGACTTGAACCCGCGACCACCTGCTTGGGAAGCAGGTGCCCTACCAGCTGGGCCACTACCGCGTAAGGGGAGGCCTCGTCCCATGGGACTCTGCTCCGCTCAGGCCTCCCCAGACCTAGGTCTCACAGACGGCCAAAACAAACAAGAAAACTCCGTCTGCGGCAGGCTCACGCGCTGGTCACCCCCGTGGGGTTGTCCAGCGTCAGTCGATCCAGCGCCACGACTCGACCACGGGCGCACCGCAGTCAAGTCTACGTAGTAGCCTAGCCTGCAAGGCTACGGGCTGCTGGTCGACAGCAAGCATGCAGTCAGCGGTACAGCTGGCAGGCAGCAGGAAAAACTTCGGAAACCTGCTGCCATGCTGTACTTGACCATGCTCGCTAGTTGCGAGGGGCGGGATTTGAACCCGCGACCTCCGGCTTATGAGACCGGCGAGCTACCGAACTGCTCCACCCCGCTAGAGCCCCCTATCCGGATCGAACGGATGACCGATCGCTTACAAGGCGATTGCTCTACCACTGAGCTAAGGGGGCGTTCCCACTGTCTATGGCCATAGCGCAGTGGGCTGCCGGTGTTCCGCTAGGCCCCGGCTGGCCATCTCCTCGAGTTTAGCGTCGGTTGGAGAGGACAGACGGGAGAGTTTAGCCAGCCTCCGTGCTGGGTTCCATTGAACCGCTTAGTTGACCTCAAGCATGTTCAACTGACTGCTGGCGACTGCGGTCAAATGATCATAGTCGCAAGCAGCTTGAGCTCCCCTGTCTGGGCTCGAACCAAATCCTAGAGCTTCAAAGGCTCGTGTGCTAGCCTATTACACCACAGGGGAATAGAAGACCAGACTGGCTACCACTGCCAGCGACTCGAGGCGCTACCTCGCGGTTTCACCCCACGACCCCTAGGACATGGCCGCGGGCTCCGGTTATTTGAACCTACTAGCCTTCGTGCTCCCAGAGGGATTCGAACCCCCGACGCCTGGTTCCGAAGACCAGCGCTCTAATCCACTGAGCTATGAGAGCAAAGATCATTCTATCGACTGTTTCTGTCTGCAAGACTGCAGGCAAGTGCCCCCAGCGGGACTCGAACCCGCACGCACAAGGCACCCGATTTTAAGTCGGTCGCGTCTACCAATTCCAGCCATGGGGGCAAGATCATCGACTCTCCTTAGCATGCGTCCTGCCCCGCCCACAAAGAGAATGGTATGGACAGTGACGCTCTTTCATGCTAAGGAGAGTCTCCGTGGAGCCAGCGGGAATCGAACCCGCGACCCCCTGCTTGCAAAGCAGGTGCGCTACCAGCTGCGCTATGGCCCCGAACAGAATCCCCTGACCAGGAAACACTGCAAGCATCGCGCTGCTCACAGCCGAGCCATGTCATCAGGGGAAGTTGCGGGAGCGGGATTCGAACCCGCGACCTCAGGGTTATGAGCCCTGCGAGCTACCGAACTGCTACCATCCCGCGAGAGCCGACGGTGAGTATCGAACTCACGACCTATGCTTTACGAGAGCATCGCTCTACCATCTGAGCTACGCCGGCAGACGCGCAGCGTGCCCTTCTTCTGCCTGCAAGCGAGAAACCCCGTCTCACCTGCAGACAGTATGTGCGCTGCGCGAGAATGATGACGCGGATAGCAGTGAGGCGAATTCTGGGCGCTCTACCAACTGAGCTACCGGCCGCATTCGCAGCCAGGCGGGGCTCGGACCCGCGACCGCCCACTTACCATGTGATCGAATAGAAGAACTCCTCACTATCGCCGCGTCTAGTGGACCCGGATGGATTCGAACCATCGGTGTCTTCCGTGTAAGGGAAGCATACTAGGCCGCTGTATGACGGGTCCATTGAGTCAACGAGGATAGCAGACCGGCATTCACTGTTTCTACCCAAAAGAAATGTTTAGAAGAACTCCGGTCCATGGCCTCGAAGACAGAGCGGGCGACGGGAATCGAACCCGCGTGACCAGCTTGGAAGGCTAGGGCTCTGCCATTGAGCTACGCCCGCATCATACGGTGAGAGGATAGCGGCGAGGCGGTCCACTTCAGATTTCCAGTCAGAAACAATAGAAGAACTCCCCGTCATGGCCTCTCCCGAATAGATCGCGAGCACGTGGTAGCGTGCTCGCCAGTGACCTCGATGGGACTCGAACCCACAACCTAGGGATTAGAAGTCCCCCACTCTATCCAGTTGAGCTACAAGGCCAGAACGACGTCGCAAGCAAGCAGTAAGCTTGCTTGCCAACATCGCATGAGAAACCAGTCAGCCCCGAGTAGAGGCTGACGGCAGCATGTAGCCATGACGCCACATGCTCACAACAAGATCCACTATGCAGTTCTCAAACCACCCGCCACCACGACCACACTGCGGAGGCAACAGATCTCATAATAACACGCGCTGCGGACACTTGCAAAACGGCGTGTCTACATGCTTGTAGATGCCTACTGCCTGTGATCTCCAGACTCGAGTGAGCTGACGCAGTGAACGCACTCGTCTGACTGCAGCCCCCTAGACACATGCCAGCGGACGTGGGCCCTCCATCTCGCAGCCCGACTATAGTCCCCATTACTGTCGCCCCGCGGAACTGGAAGACGCGTCGCCTCTAAGAACCTCCTCACTATCAGACCGCTAACGCCAGACGCTTTGCCGACAGCATTCAAGGAGCAGCCCAGGCAACGCTGCTTTAGTCTCGTCTCCCAGGTAGAACAAGTCTGGCAGCGCAGTGTCGAACCACGTGGCGGGCTTACCATCATGCAAGTAGACTACGCCATCAGCGAGAGTCACGAGACGCAGCTCTTGGTCAGGAATGCAGAGCGCGACTACTGACTCCGCGTCCATGTACTTGCGGATAGCCTCAGCGTCCCCACAGTGCTCGAGCCAATGGTTGATCACATTGTTAGCGTGGGCTACAGCCTCTTCGAGGGCAATGGCGCCATCGGGATCGATGACAGTCCCCTTGCTATAGCCTTCCCCCAGCAAGATCCGGGAGAAGCCCGCCTCGAAGCCTCCGAGCTCCTACGGCTTGAGAGAGTCGAGGTCTCTCGGGTCCAGATCGTCGCCTGCGTACAGGCCATCAGCCACATGCAGTTCCATGTCGACATGCCTCCTTAGAACAGACAGACTCATTGAACGCGATGGATGAGCAGTATGAGAATCGAAGACTCGGCTTCTATCGCTATCAGCGCAGTCGGATCACTCCACGACGCCCGCGTCAGTGGCTGCTTCGAGCTCTGACTGCCGGATGTGCTTCCAGAGGAGCTCAGTCCCGTCCTTCTGATGGAACCACAGGTCATAGCTCGGTTCCTCGTGCTGCTCGAACGTACCGGTAGCGTCGACTATGGCCACGACGCCATATGCTTCTGTGAACTCGTGACTATCATTGGCAGCATTGTCCATGACGCCATCAGACGCGAACCGGACCTTGTCGCCGACCTTGAACTTGGGCTCGCCGATCTTCTTGCGTAGCGCGGCTTCCTGCTTAGCCCATCGGGCAGACATGACTGAGACCAGCTCTTCCACAGCAGCGCGGTTGATCTGTAGATCACCTCGACTGGTAGGCCGGTTGACCGAATACCGTGAATCATAGTAATGATCTCTGATCTTGTGGTCTCCTGGCATGCTATCCCCCCTAGCTTCTAATCTGACGCCACGCCTTGACGGCATGGCAGTATCCTATAGAATCAATCATAACACATAGCGTCGGCTGCTCATGTCTTCTAAGACGACGTTCTAACCGATTTGTGCACACAGAACATCTTGCACATGGAATCGTGCGAGAAACGCCAGCCCTATAGCCGGAACACGAACGAAGACTTCACAAGGAGACGCGGGATGGACGCCGCGACAACCAGGAGAGACAGTCTCGGGGACGCTGGAGACGAGGCTGACAGGCAGGCATACAGCATGCTGGAGGCGGCGGCAGGCGAATCCACCTCGTCGCCACATGGCCTTTCCGTGGATGATGGAGGCTCCATAGTCAATGCGGATCCCCAGCAGGGATCATGGGACTACTGCGAGAGCTCGCTAGACAAGCCGATACTGCTAGCCTGCACAGACGACGGCATCGTTGGATGGTGCTCGTCTGTCCCTGATCACGCAGTAGTCTCGCCCGGCGGTGAAGATTCCGGGAGACGCGTGTGCCCGTCTACGACCATCGTGTCTCCAGCGCACCGTGGACAGGGGATAGCCGACAGACTGCAAGAATGAGCAGGCGAGCGCTCCTGATCGTAGTCGAACGGCCGGCTCGCTATCGTCTCCAGTAGATCTCACGTGACTCTGCGATTGCAGCTATACGCCCTTCCTGCGAGGCAGGCTCGAACCCGATGAGTTATTCATGTTCTGGCAGTCACAGCGTCTAGGGGCGCATAGCTGACGTCTTAGGGCATGTTCTGGCGCTGTGACATGAAATGAATGGCCTAATAGACAGCCGATGGTCAGATCGACCAGTGACAGCCAGACGACAAGCATCTGCCCTGCATGTCGCAGAATCGTCTCCTATGCTCACGTCAAGAACGTCGTCTACAGCTATCGCAGTGACCACAAGCCGCCTGCATGATGAGTTCACTGCCGACTGAAACGAAGAAAAGCCCCGTAGCGCGCTACCGGATGCAGCGCGCCACGGGGCTTAGTCTGATGCAAGGAGCAGAGCTGGTGGCGGGAGTCGAACCCGCTTATGCGGTTTTGCAGACCGTTACCTAGCCGTCAAGATCCACCAGCGAAGAATAGACTGACAGCATTCAACCGAGAACAGTCGATGGAGGCAGTCGATCGCAGCCCACGAGGGATTCGAACCCTCACCCTCAGCTTGAAAGGCTGATGTGCGCAGACCAAGCACACCGGTGGGCCATAATATGCTACGCGGACAAGCATGCAGACGTGCACGCGTAGCAGTGCGCGCTCGATGGGGCTCGAACCCATAACCGCCAGATCCGTAGTCTGAAATTCTATCCAATTGAACTACGAGCGCATGTAGACGCACGGCTCTCGCTGTCTGTGATCAACCGTCTGCTCACAGCGCGCGCCTGGGTGATGAGGCCAGGCTAGCCTTGCCAGATCTATGAACCCATGGTTGGTGGACTCATAGCACGACGACGCCTGGCGCGACCGCGTTCCCTCCCGTGGATTCGAACCACGATACCCAGATCCAGAGTCTAGTGTCCTGCCGTTGGACGAGGAGGGAGTATACTGGTGGGCAGGCTGCGCCCCGACCACCAGTCGCGACTATCCCCTCAGAGGAGTCGCATTGCTGCGACCGAGCGGGCGACGGGACTCGGACCCGCGGTCTCCACCTTGGCAAGGTGGCGCTTTACCAACTAAGCTACGCCCGCATAGTCAGTGACCGCTCATGGCCTCACTTGCGGCTGACCGACAGCATCATGTCCATCTTCTCGCGAGCCGGACATGATGGACGCCGTAGACCACTGAGTCTCCACACGTCTTGACGTTGATTCCATCATACCACGGTTTCAGACCGCGACACGCTGGGATCAATGCAGTCAGACTGACCACATTCAGTGAGCCGCCAGGGGCTTGGACCCTGGACCGACGAATCATGAGTTCGCTGCCCTAACCGACTGAGCTAGCAGCTCACTGCTATCACCGGCGACCACGCCTGTCAGCACAGCCTACAGTGACGCAAGCAGGCCCGGTGGGAATCGAACCCACGTCAATGGTTTTGGAGACCATCGTTCTACCGTTGAACTACGGACCTATTCTGTTATCCAGAACCGCGCGGACATGCAGACTGCAGTCAGTCCACAGGCTACGCGGCGTGAGTCGGGGCAGCGAGATTCGAACTCGCGGCCTCTTCGTCCCGAACGAAGCGCGCTACCAAGCTGCGCTATGCCCCGGAGCCGGTCACTGGGCTCGAACCAGCGACCTGCTCATTACTAGTGAGCTGCTCTACCAACTGAGCTAAACCGGCATAGAAGCTGCGAAGCTAACGCTAAGCAGCCCCGGGCGACCACGACGGGAGTTGAACCCGCAAGCTCCTCCGTGACAGGGAGGCGTCCAACCGCAGGACCTCGTGGCCATCTGACTTCATGCCTGCTCTCGACTGCGGTCGATTTGCTGGCACTTAGCCTCACGTCCAAGACTATACTTAGACCACCATCGCAGTGGCGTCTGTAGACGTGTTCGCGAGTAGACTCGAACTACCGACCTCCTCCGTGTCAGGGAGGTGCGCTGACCAACTGCGCCACGCGAACGTCAATGGACTGGCAGTGACGACGACAGCCAGTCCCCAGCAGCTCTTGCGCGAGCGTGCCGGTCTTCCCTGCCCCAGCCGGAGTCGAACCGGCGGCCTCCCGCCATCAGGCGGTCGCTCTACCATTGAGCTATGGGATGCAGTCTGAGCGGGAGTGCGGTCAACACTGTGAGCTCAGACATCGTCGTGGACCTGACGTGATCCGAACGCGCAGCCTCCTCGATGCGAACGAGGCGCTCTACCGTTAGATCTGCAAGCCCAATTCGCGGTCACAGGCGAAAGCCTATGCTACCGCTTGCCAGATCTCCCTCAAGCCGTGCACAGCCTGGGGAAGCACATGTCCAACTGGCGTGGATCTCGCGGAGTGGACAGGATTTGAACCTGCGGAGGTTTCGCCCTCGACTCGTTAGCAGTGAGTTCCTTTCGACCACTCAGGCACCACTCCATTCGTCGCCACTGTGGGCGATGAGCGCTAGCCCGCAGGCCTGCGTTCATCTTAGGCCATCTCCAGTCTGTAGACCTTTGATGTCGCACCACGTGGCGACGAGAACTATAATAACACATGCTGGCTTGCGACACGCCGTAGCGCACATAGACGTTGAGCATGCGTTTACGTCTCCATGAGACGCCGGCCGCTGACTGCATCCAAAGCCAGCGGCAAAGTGCGGGCGGGTAGACTCGGACTACCGACCTCGACTTTATCAGAGTCGTGTTCTAACCTGCTGAACTACGTCCGCGTTGGGCTGGAGGGAGTCGAACCCTCGTCTACGGAGCCACAATCCATCGCTCTACCGCTGAGCTACAGTCCACGTGCCCCCAGTGGGACTCGAACCCACAAACCTAGATTAAAAGTCTAGAGTTATGACCATTTAACTATAGAGGCAAAACTTCAATCACCGCGGAGAGAGTCGTACAAAGCGTTAGCCTCACTGAGGCTCAACCCAGTCAAGCCAAGCCACCCGTCAACGTTGACCACAGCCTGCCTGCAGAACAAGCAATCGTCTAAACGTTTGCTACGATTCACATGATAAGCGACATGAGCCGCGAACCTGCTGGTGAGACGCTTGTGCAGAAGCATACATGACGGGCAATACTTGACACCACGACCACGAATGGCAGCGCTGCAGTCTTTAGCCGAGCATCGCCTAGTGCTCTCACTGACGAGTTCTGTCTTATCGAAGCCAACATGGTCAATGCACAATCGGCAATCAACGTCAGGCTTGCCTCGGCGGACATGCCAACGCAAGTGAGCTGAGTACAAGCCACGCTCAGCGCTTTCCTCAGGACTGGCAGAGCGTATGCGTTTCCTCTCTATGACGCCATACTGATCGATGAAGTCTCGTACGACCTTAGCGGTAGTGCCATACATCCTGCCTATCTCACTAAGAGAACAGCCATAGTTGATCATCCTGAGGACATCTGCAGCGTCTATCGTCTTCAAGACCCTGCGATCTTCCTCCAAGCATGCTGTTGAGCAGTATGCGTGCTCATGGACATGCTTTCTTCTTGAACGAAACACTTTGAGACAGTTCTTGCAATGATAGAACCATACCCTGCAGAACGAATGATTCTTCAAGTAATAGTCACATGAACCATACGATGGCCTTGGCCCATCATAATGATAGCTTATAGACGGAACCTGACCATAGAACAATGGCCGTAGCTCATTGAACCATTTGATCTCAAGCGTGTTCTTGGAGACAGCGTCGTCCTCGCAAGCCTCAAGCAACCGGAAGCACAACGCTGACTCATCGCAGTCATGCTCATCGAACCATGCTTGGAGATCAACGCGATGCTTCCCTCGCTTCAGCTTGCTCAGATGCTGCTTCCACCTGCCTTCGACGTCTTTAGACTGGCCCACGTACAAGCATGAGCCATCATCCGCGCCGAAGATCCCATAGATCCCACTCGTCATAGTACGCATAATACCTGCGATGAACGAGTCTACAGCTGCAAGCAGCCGAGTGCCCCGCCTGGGATTCAGACCCGGAGTTCTCCGGGCAAGAGCCGGAGCGTTTAGCCGATTGTCTTAGCGAGACATTCCAGGCTTTCACGTGGCTCTCAAGCCTGCACGCACTTAGTCTTCTTTACAGACGGACCGTGGCACCGTCTGAGCTCCCCCTGGTGGAATCGGACCGCCGAACACTTTCTACAGTGCGTCTGCGCGATCAACAGTCGCGTGGCATGCCTCTTGCCGACGAGGGAATAGACGGAGAACGATGATAGGCTGCTTATGCCCCGGGTTCTGTACGACGCTGACTGACTGCGAGTCTGTCAGCGCCGCGCTGGCCATCCATCTGGCAGCGGCTTCCTAAGCCGCCGTCTACGCTGGCTACCCGCGGACTCGTGGCGTGGACTGCCTGCCCGCTGCTTGCCATTGCTTCCACTGGGGGTTGCCTGCGCTCAAGCTATTAGACTTGAGCCGGTGGTCTCTTGCACCACCGTTCCACCCATCACCTGTGCAGTTGCTGAGCGCACTGCCATCGGCTGGACTGTTCTCTGCTGCCCTTACCGTCGGGTCGCCCCGCGCGGCTGTTAGCCGCCAGTGAGTCCACTGTGAAGCCCGGAAGTTCCCCACGATCCATGCACAGATGCGCATGGGCCGCGCGGCCAGCCGGCCTCCTACCATTGATTCTCCACAGTCCGGCATGTCTCCATGTCTGGCTGCAAGCGGATGGCGCGGGAGTCGAACCCGCTAGGCTGTCGCCCACCTCGCTTCCAACGAGGCCGTTCACCGTTCGCGCCGCCATCCATAGATCACGTCTGCCTGCAAGACTCATGCTGGCAGACGCCATCGTGCTCCCAGCGGGACTCGAACCCGCACTGAATAGATCCTTAGTCTATCGCCTCTACCAATTGGGCTACAAGAGCATAGGGCATGCTGCTATCAGCCAGCAGACTGAGAGCACGCTCATCGTGGAGCCACCGAGACTCGGACTCGGGTCGCCTTCTTGCTGGGAAGGGATTCTGATTCCGTATTGAACTACAGCCCCAAAGCTGCCCGTGCTGGACTCGAACCAGCGACAAACACGCATTAACAGTGCGCCGTTCTGCCAACTGAACTAACGGGCAATAGATAGGAGACAGTGAGACGGCAACGGGATTCGAGCCCGCGGCCCCTTCGACACCGTACTGTCTAACAGGGCAACCATGGGCTGCACGCGTGCGCCCACTATGCGGTTCTGCATTCAAGGCTTCAGGCTTTAGACCACTCAGCCATGCCGCCTCACTATCCGGAAGACCAGCGTTCTCACTGGTCGGCTATGACGCCGAGGTCTTGCAGTCTTCAGACTGACCAGCCTCTCCTAAGGTCGACTGCAGCCTTGCCCTGTTCCCAGCCTGGGGCGGCAGCCGACCTGCGCGGACGCAGAGGGAGTCGAACCCCCAGGGCCGTAGCCCACGTGTATTCGAAGCACGCCGCAGCTACCGATCTGCAGTGCGTCCATTGAACGCTATGCCTGACTGCATACTGAGCAAGCAGAATGGAGACAGCTCGAAGCAGCCTCTCCAGACATGGCGACGTGGTGGCAGATGGACTCGAACCATCGATGTGTCTGATGTCGCGGTTTTACAGACCGCTGCCGTCGCCGCTGGGCCATGCCACCATGTTGGCGCGCTGACAGTACATTCGCGTGCAGCCATTCTTCTCACAGTTCTCGGGGCGCCTGCCCCGGCTGGCATAGGCATCCTCGCTGGCGAAGCGAGGCATACAGCGCGCAGGCAGACGCCGGCGCCACCCGCTGCCGTCTACCCTGTCTCACCGCTCCGGACGCGGTGAGCTTGCGATCCCGACGGGACTCGAACCCGCGACCCCCACCTTGACAAGGTGATGAACTGACCAACTGTTCTACGGAACCATGACTGCAAGCAGCCGCCGCGGTGGACCCCAGGCTTCCCAGCTTGCTTCCCAAAGCTTCACAGGCCTTGGGTCTTTCGGATCCCCGCTAGCTGCGCCAGTGCCATGAGTCGACGCTGTGACGTCCTCATGGTCGTAGCTTGCACTCCTGGCTTACAGCCGACTGCTTGCGTCGTGGAGCCAGCGGGACTCGAACCCGCGATCTCCTCCGTGCTAGGGAGGTGTTCTACCATCTGAACTATGGCCCCATGCCTTCCGCTGGAGACTAAGCGCGGTTATGCCGCTCCACGCTTCGTCTTACGCTACGAGATTCCACATGGCTGAGCGTCGCGACCCGGCAACTGAAGCGTGCTGGCCCGCTTTGCCCTAACCATGCTGTCTCCTTGCAGAGCTAAGCAGTCTTGACGGGATTTGAACCCGAGTCTCCCGCTGACCACTGTCTTTCCAGTGGAGAAAGGCTTCCATCTACGGTGCCACTCCACACAGTGGATTTAGCGGGGCTCTTGCCTGTTGAGCTACAAGACTGACCATGCGTTAGCCCTGACGAGTGCCAGTCCCCAGTCTGGGCTGCATTCAGCTGTAAGCAGCCTTCCCCGCGAGCCGACCGTCAGAATGACGACACGCGAATCGACTGGAGGCTATGAACTCCCCGTGACAGTAGTGAGCTTCTGACTTCTCACCACGATCACAGAGCGCAAGCCCGCCGGGCTAAGCATGAGTAGTGCGTACGGGACTCGAACCCGTCGTCTCCATCTTGAGAGGATGGCGAGATGACCAACTACTCTAACGCACCATGTGTCAACACTGTTCAGTTCTCATCGTCGCGCCATGAAGCGCAACAAGACAACTATAACAAACATCCGTCCACGACACGCCATAGCGCCATGTGGCGATAGACGTGTCCTATAGACTGCGTCGCATTGATTCTATGATCAGTGAACGACGTAGCCACCGTGCCGTCGGCTGGCATCGAACCAGCGACCTCCGAGGCTTCGACTCGGCGCTCTCGCCGACTGAGCTACGACGGCGTGCTCACGGCTGGACTCGAACCAGCGACCTTCTCCGTGTGATGGAGCTGCGCTACCGACTGCGCCACGCGAGCATCGAGCGACTGCCGGAGGGCACGGCGCCGCGCGACTGCACTAACGCCAGCATGGTCTGCAGCACATGCTGGGCGATGGCGTCGCTATGGTAGTGCACGGGACTCGAACCCGCGCACCCTCACCACATGGGAGCGCGCTGCCATGTATGCTACGACTGACCCCCCCCCGACGTGAGCGCGATCATCGCCTAGTGGTCAAGGTGCCATCACCGTGCCCCCACGGGGACTCGAACCCCGGACTTAGACATTAAGAGTGTCCCACTCTACCAACTGAGTTATAGAGGCATACGACCCGTCCCTGATCGAGATCAAACGGGAGGAACTTGTTCTGTTTCTAAGGCTACTGCGTGAACTTTCCTAACCAAGTCTCGCGTAGCCTCGTTCACGTCCATGGAGCGTGATCGTGCCTTCACTGGGATTTGAACCCAGACCCATTCGGACAGCGCTCTGGACGCTGCGTGTCTACCGATTCCACCATGAAGGCAAAATAGACTACCGCCAGCTATGCTCGCCCTGACGGGTTTAAGCCCGTAGGCCTGCCAGCCTTGGCGCGTCGCGCAGGTCTTTGCAGGAACACTTCGCAACAAGCAGTAGCCGCGGCAGGCTGCGACCTGCCGCTGAGGACGTGCGTTCTAGACCACATGCCTCTTGAGTCGTGAGCCTTGGAGTCGAACCAAGCTAAGCCCGATTATGAGTCGGGTCCTCGCACCACGCGAGGCTGCCCACGGATTGATTCTCTTTAATGACTACCGGACGTCTGAATCTGAAGACGCTGGCTTCCGGTTCCATGCTTATGAGACGCATCGAAGTCACATAGTGTCCTCATGCTCAGACTGCATCCAGTCTTCGCCTCATTGCGTCTGCTCTTCACATGGCAGTATCCATGACAATGGCGATCAACCGTCTTACGGTCGCACGCAGCGCCAATAGCCATCAGCGTCCACAGGCTGTCTCCAGTCTGCTTCGACCATCAGCTACGACGAGCAGCGCGCCCTCGCAGTCAATCACGGGAATTCTTTCACATCCGGCTCCCGATCGGCCTCGCGCATCTAACCCAGCGCATCACTAAGGCTGCCTACTGTCTGCAGACACCATAGCTGGACCATGGCTCTATCGAGCCAACGGTTAGACTCCGTCTTCCCCTGGTTGCGGACCAGGTCCTCTTATTGACAGGCCACTTGGCCTGTGTTTAGCGCTTCTAGCCGCGAGGCTGTCCACGTCTGCCGTCTACCCTACTCATGGTAGACTAAGCCAGTCTGACGCTACGCTGCATGCTTGCAGTCGATGGCCAGAGCCATCTCCACAGTCATCCAACGCTTGGTAGGCGTCAGGCCTTCGCAGCCACCTGATGGCAGCTGCTTAGTCGGAACGGCGGGAGTCGAACCCGCTTACGCTACGTGAGCCCTGGTCCCTAACCAGGTGGACTACCGTTATCCCACGTTCCGATTGCGTCTTGTCCGCGAAGGCGCTCGTATTCGATTCTTGTTCGCTGGTTCCTGGCCATAACGATAGAAGCCCGGATCCACACTGGGATCCGGGCTTCTATGAAGCTCTCATGCTCACATGCTAAGTGAGTGGATCCCACGTATGATCAAACATCTGCTTGGGTTCATACGACTCATTAGAGCGAATGCTGACGCAAGCCCAATCGCAGGCATGACCGAGGACGAGGCTGGCAGACAGCTGTTTCGCAGACATAATCATCATGTTAGCCATCTTCCTGACCTCCTCGGTTCCATCATGCCGCAAGGCGCGGCGCCGTTTTCGTTGACATGTACCATAATACACGATATCAGGACTAACGCAACTGCGGCGTGTCGCGATTTTCAAGAATAGTCTGAGAACGTTGAGATAGCAACGATGAACGGGCATCAAACCTCGCTGACTACCGTGACTACCACGAACTCATGGCCGGTCATAGCAGCTACCATGGATCCGACTACGCAAGCATATCTCAATAGAAACAGGGAGATGGTCGGATTGATGAACGTAGTGCTCAACGTGATAGCGGCTGTGATAGCGCTCGCAGCGCCATTAGCCATAGTCTGGGCCGCTACGACTGAGAAGCTGAGACTGCCCGACGCTACTGCTATGATGAGTGGTGTCACCATAGCAGTCATCGTGCTCACTGCGCTGCAGCAATGGGGCGCTGGAGTCGGCTTCATGCTCGCGGTCTGCGTGCTCACCGTCGGCTACCTCGTCAAGAGAAGCAAGATGTGACACTATGGATCGGAGACAGCATGGCTAAGCACGCTGGCGGTCAACAGCCTGCAGACGTATGCGGAGACTACGCGTGGAGGCTACCGTTCCATAGCGGACATGACTACCATGTGATCAACGCCGGCGCGGGTCGGATCTTGGTCCGAGACGCAGACGCAGACGTGTACTACGCTGATGAGCGTCTCACAGTGAAGTCATCCACCAGCAGAGTGGCTATGGCGCTATGCGGGACTAGTCTGCTATGCGTCACTATAGTCGGCAGTGACGCAGACATAATAGTCGATGGACAGAACCATGTAGACAGTCTGCTCTTGACCTCAGGAGACAATCGTATGGAGAACATGCCTGAGGTCTGTCTGAAGCCTTCTCCGACTGGTCACCATGCGCCATCGCTCACCGTAAGCAGGATAGACTTAGAGCACGCTGACTTGACGGTTATGAGCGTCTCATTGACAGTGGATGGGCCTAAGACACGAAGCTTAGTTGACGCGGTAACGTACGGCGATGGGGCTGAGTATGGCACGGGGCTCGTGACGCTGGACTCAGACAGTCGACTCTTGTTAGAGAACGGGTCTGAACTCAGGCTAGATGGCTCTGTCACGCCGGGACGTAGACTAGTCCATTATGACCAGCAAGCAGGCGTAGCAGTGAGCATGGACGTCTTGCATGAGTCTACTATGGACGGAGACTACCGTCTCGCGTCATATGCGACTGGCGGCGCTGTCAGACTGGAAGACTACGTCCACGCCGACTCGTCTTCGGCCATATTGCGCAAGAACAGTATGTTGTCGTCATGGGAGCCTATCGACTTGCGTGACGCTCACCCGATCATAAGCAATTGATCTGCTCATAAGAATAGGGTGGGGCGCTACTCGGATTGATCGAGTAGCGCCCCACCCAGAGGCAGTCTGGCCTCACGTCAGTCTACTGTGGTCACTTAGAGCTCACAGTCTTGATGATAGCGTCCATGGCGTCTGGGGCAGGCAGTTCGACTACTGACGTGATCTTGTCCATCGTCCCCGGCACCTTGAACCTGCTCACGGAGTCTGTGCCCTGGTAGGTAGCCCCACGGAACCCATGCTTCTCCCACGCCAGCTTCTGCACTGCACTGGTCTTCAGCAAGTCTCTGAGCTCCACACCCTTGTCGTCAGTCGGGATGATGACGTGGGTAGACCACACTGTGGGCGTGATGTACGCTACGACTACGTCCCCCTTAGCCTGAGTGTAGATGTTCGGCTGGTTAGCCGCAAGGTCTAGGATCTGTGACTCGTAGCCGATCATCATAGGCTTAGACCCCTCACCGAGCGTGAGGAACTGGTTGAAGGAGTCCTCGGAGCTAGACTCCATCCACCCAGACTTGCTGAAGACGTGCTTGATCTTGTCTGCGTCCCTGCTCACGCTGTCTACGGTAGCAGGCTGACCACCATTCAGTACGGTGGCCACCAGCGCAGCCCACTCGTTGCCGGAGTTAGACTTCGACGGGTCAGTGGAGTCGATGCGGAACTGTCCATAGCCTTGAGTCCAGCCAAGATCCCGCCACGTCTTGTCTTGCAGCATAGCGTCCACTGCTTTCGCTGCGTCCAGCTTGTACACGTCCCCGTCCTTAGACATGACCCCGCTCTTCACGAGCGAGTCAGCTACGTCTTTGTACGTGTACAGCACGATCGGGCTGTTCAAGACGATGTCAGAGTCTCCAGTCTCCACTCCCTTCTGCTTGCCGTACTCGACTGCAGCCTGGCTAGACGGGAACAAATAGTCTACGCCAGTCTTGTCTGCTGTCATCATGTCTAGAGACCCGGCTTTCTTGTACTGCACGTCAAGCCCCGCGTCTGACGCCAGTTTCTGGAAGTCGGGGTCCTCGAAGAGGCTGACTTTCTCGCCACCGAGATACCCTTGCACTGTCTCCTTTGGGGGTGCAGGCTTAGTCTTGTTGACGGCGAAGACGATCGCGCCACCGATGATGCAGGCAGCTGCGACGATCGCCGCTCCTGCCACGATCTTGCTCTTGATTCCAGTGCTCTCCATCAGAACGACCTCCGTCAGTTGTAAGCTTTGACAGTCTTGAACACGCTGGCGAGGTCGCCAGTACGGCCATCGAACGTCTTGCCGTTCGACAGTTCGGCGAGGGCGTCAAGTTGGGTGGAGTCAGCGTCTCCGAACATGATCGGGAAGATAGCCGGCTTCTGCTTAGACGCACCCCATTCCTCGCGGAACCTGTCTTCGTCTCCAGTGTCCGACATGCCGTCAGTCATGAGCGCGATCGCGACAGTGTACTTAGACGGGTCACCGGGCAGGTTGCGCAGGGCTTCAGAGAGACCGTCATAGATGTTCGTCCCCCCGTCCACGTCAGTGTTGTCTACAGCGTCTAGCAGACCCCTAGTGTCAGCGCCTTCAGCCTTCACAGCCTCGCCAGCCCGACTGCTGAACGGGATGAAGATGTTCACGTCTTCGCTTCCAGGCTGGATGAACGCTTCCTTAGACTTCTCGGGGTCTAGAGCCAAGTCCATGCCCTGTCGCACGCCGTCATAGCCTTCGCCTTGCATAGAACCAGAATAGTCTACCACCCATACTGTCCACGCTGGCTTCCTTAGCTCAGACTGGTAGGCAGTGAGAGCAGCCGTGATCACGTCACTGTCGGGGAACTGGACAGTCTTCATGACGCTGGCGTCAGTCACGACGCCCCAGTCTGGGTTGAACGACGACTTCACGGTAGAGTCTGAGAGGTCAGAGACTCTTCCGCCTAAGCCTGCCCTACGCCCGATCTTCTCGAAGCCGAGCTTAGACTCGTCAGACGTGATAGCCTCCTGGAACTTCCGGAACGCCTGCTCTTCCTCAGACCCCTGACCACGATCAATGTAGCCGAGAGGAGAGTCAGACACGGCGATACCGTCAGACGGGTAGATAGCGAGCAATGGCTCGTGGCCATCTGCTGTCAACTGCTTGTCTGCCTGGACGACTAGGGACTCGTAGTTCACCATAGCGTCATGCGAGTCGGGGTCTTTCGTGATCATGTCTTTCAGCCAGTCAGACGAGCCTGAAGACCTGTCGACGCCAGACAGCAGTGTCTTCACTTGCGTCTTCACGTTAGAGTCAGCCAAGTCGGCGGCGGTGATAGGAGAATGCCCTGAGAACGCGGACAGGAACGCGAAGTAAGCGCTCGCGCCCGAGTTCGACTGGGTCGCGCTGGTCATAGCGAACGAGAGCTTCTTGTCTCTCACAGCCTGAGCTACGTCAGCTGTAGACACTGGCTTAGTCTTCCCCGAAGCGTCAGCCCAGCCAAGCTCGACAGCCTTGCTCTTCTTCACTCCGAACACTACTGGCGTGGTCGACGTAGATTTCTCGTTCTTCACCACATGCTTCGAGTCTCCCATCGTGATCCACATGCTGGAGGCGGGCCACACTGCGTCGTAACCGTCGCCACCGTTCTTCAGCACGCTCATCACGTCTAGCGAGCCCATCCAGTCCATCTTGACTGTCACGCCGGCTTTCTCGGCAGCCGACTTGATGACGTCTGCCGCCTCCTTGTTCTCAGAACCGGAGGCGATCTTGATAGTCTGGCCACCAGACCCATAAGTAGCCTCGTTCGCAGAGCTAGCATCGTCATTGGCTGTCTCGCCAGTGCAAGCAGTCAGGCCAGCGAGCATGACCACTGAAGCCAGCACCGCCGTCGTTCTCCTAATGATAGTCGCCATCAAGCGCTCCATTCCGTCTGTGATCACCTTGTATGCGGAGCACGCTGCTTGACTACCGCCACTGACCTCCTGCGTCTGGCCATAGCAGCGCGATCTAAGACTAATGTAACCACTCCACATGGACTCAGGCAACAATCTACGATGCTGGAGATGAAACAGGTGATGAACAGTAGGCATACCAGAGGTCAACAAGACGCTTCCTGCTAGACCATGTGGGTCATAACGCCATTAGAGGCCATTAGAGTTCATCTGCCTCGCGACACGCTGTAGCCTCCTATGTCTCTTTTGCAGCGCAAAGACCACCCTCAATAAGATCAGTCTCATGTTCTGAAACGGCAAGAGCGACAAGACTCCAGAGAATAACCGTGAAGACGGGGTGAAAGCAGTCGTGGCTGCGAGCGCTGTCATGGTGCTCGGAACAGCGGCCGTCGCTGGGGCCATGATCACAGTCGACATCATGAGCAACAAGGCGCCCGCAGCAGCCGCAGACCGCAGCAGGCAGTCTGCGGTCGAAGACAAGGAGAAGGCTGAGGAGAAGCGCTTCCATCCACTGGTAGACAAGGCTGTCTCCCTCGCTAAAGACAATCCACAGGACGCTAAGCTGAGTACGTCCTGTGTCCGGTCCTAGAAGCTGGCAGCACTGCAGACGACGATGAGCGTCACCCGGCTGACACGTCTCCAGAAGACCTAGGGCGTTTCAAGGAGACGGACGCTGCCGACGGCACGCCTTTCACGGACAAGCGCAGTTCATACGTGGAGGCGAGCATGTGGGGCGCGACCATGCCAGACGCTTGCTCTAACGCCATCACGCTCATCGCTGAAGGCAAGATCGGCTTAGGCGAAGACAGCAACGCCGGTATGCCCTACGTCAGTGTAGACATGCGTGAGACTAATGACGCGCTCGAAGAGGCTATCAGGGGACTGGAGTCTGAATCACCAGCAGACGTAGCGAAGAACAGTCCAGTGATGGGCTACCAGCTTGATGATCAGCCTGACTCGCTGCGCTATCATGACCACGAGTCTAAGCAGGTCAAGCAGACTGACGTCAAGTTCTATCAGAAGCACGGTTGCCCTGCAGGGAACAATCGGGATAGGGCTATCTGGCGCACGGACGATGATGGTAGCCTATCAGTCGACTGGGGCATGTCGTTCGCCTCTGTGATCACAGAAGCAGGAGACGGCGTCTCGTTCAACCTGGTTGGTATTATGTCGAATAGTGCCCTGGTGTCAGCATGGGAGACTATGGGGCAGTCTTACTATGGGGTCTACGAGACAGCCGGTCTCAACGAGTCTACGCAGGGTACTGACGCTACCAGGGTCATTGACGAGACTGGAGCGACGCGCCCCGTCCATGCTACTGGCAGCACTGGAGACACCGTGCACGTGATGGCGCACTCTCACTCGGAAGACTGGAAGGAGTGACCGATGAGGACGACGCCTCGCAGACGAACTGTCACTATTAGCTGACGATAGTTGCCTGACAACGAGGCACTGTTTTAAGATCTCGACTGAGGCTATCACCAGTCGGATGCACGTAGCCTGACATAGATCAAGGAGGAAGACATGGCAGTCGGAGACGATGAGGGCAAGAAGCCTGCAGATGACAATGAGGCCCGGCTTGAAGACGACCAGTCTCAAAGAGCAGGCGAAGCCGACCTTAGAGACAAGGGCACGCTCGGCGTAAGGGTGGAGACGTGGCTCACTGAGAAGATCGACCCGCCGCACGTCATCGCCATCTGCGTGTCTATGCTCGTTCCCGTCGTGACGGTGGCAGCGGCGAACAAGCAGAAGGCGCTTGAGATTCTGAAGGCCACTGGCACATGGTTGTGGCGGCAGTTGACTACGACGAGCGTCGTGACCACCAGTCTACTGCTGGCTGTTGTGCTACCGGGGTCGATCACCCTCGGGTTGAT
>ERZ808242.821-NODE-821-length-20558-cov-10.442618_pt1 | contig 20558 bp, 19 predicted proteins | sample MGYA00521244_ERZ808242 | MGnify/ENA primary metagenome ERZ808242 (study PRJEB31516, sample SAMN03275573) | gut metagenome | biome: mammalia-associated habitat; material: feces | host: Papio cynocephalus | place: Kenya | collected 2012-07-27 ... | reverse complement strand
TTGATCTCCTTATTATAGGTCAAATCATGATGCACCTGCACCAAAATGATGTACAACGCGGCGAACGCCACCGTCATCCCCAGAATGTTCAGCACCCCGGAAAGAGGTGTCCCCATTTTTCTTTTTCTGAATATGCCCATATCAATCATGTTTTATTATTATCGTTGCTTTGTTATATTCTCTTTTTCACATCGGGAATCTTTCTGCCTCATTTTTCGTCCGACGCACGCTAAATGGCCATAAACTTCCCGGACACGGAAAACCAACGAACCACTTCTGTGCCAAAATGCACAAATAATTATCTCTCAGCATATTACCCAAACAAAGAAAAATCAAAAAGTGTAAAATTTCTTTACACTCACTGTAAAAAAACTTTACACTTTCCGCTGATCACCGAGTCTGTCGAAGTGACCGTGTGGATGGCCAGATACTATCTGGAATTGCCGACGGATCTGTAATCCCAAACAATCTGCTTCTGTTTAAGCCGACTCTGGCCCATCAGTCTGATTGTGGTCTGGCTGACCACCTCGGCCGGCCATCCGTCAGCGAAATAATGCCAGTAGTTCCATGTCCCGACTTCGGCATCCTCTTTGACCTGTTTGTCGTATTCCTTGTCAAAATCCTCCTGCAGAGACTTGTCCGAAACCATCTCCACCAAAGCACCCATCATATCCTTAAGGTCCTTCGCCGGGATTTTCGTGTCCACTGTCGACGAGATTTCATATTCCATGGTCTCCGGATCCATGTTCACACTCATGTGGAGGTCGGAAGCATACGCCTTCTGGCTCTCGTCGGTATGCTCATCATAGTCACCGACCTTATATTCCTTGCCATGACAGTTGAACAGCGTCTCAATTTCCTCCGTGTAACCATCCACTATCGGGTCGATGTCCACCCCTTTAAGAATAGCATCCAGGTTGATGCCGACAGACTTGAGGCTATCCATCACCGGTAGCTTCATCATTTCCTCACAAGCCGAATCAAACAATTCCCGAGCCTGTTTCTTGATCTCCTTCAGGTTCTCGTACTTTTTGATGCGTCCGTACTCATCAGTCCTGAACCTGATCGTAGTACCCGCGATCTTGTCCGACAATCTGGCGACGAGTCGGTTCTGGAAATCTCCAAGGGGCGATCCATACACAGTATCATTCTGAAATTCAAGGAATTTATATTCAATTCCATAACCTTTTTTCGTGGAATCGGTCACAGTGAGCATCACTTTCGTGGAAACTCCGGAAATCTTGGTCGTGTCACCGTCCTTGACAGTCCAGCTTCCCTCGTTGATCCAGTAAGCCATCGTGTCCCTCTTGTCAAACCAAGCGATGACCGCCACCGATGAGTCACTCTCCTCACGTTCCTGTGAATATGATGACATTTCCCTGTCCTTGAAATTATCTTCCGTGGAATATGATCTCAATCCACATGAAGAAGTCACAGAGCCCGGCTCCCTTTCTCCCAAAGAATATCCCAAACCACCATTATTCCCAGCAAACGACAGCACCCCGGCTGCGATTCCCACCATCATAAGCAAAATTTTTCTCATTGTATATCAGTTTCTAAGACTATCATCCCGTAAAAAACGTCAGTAAATTTAGTAAAAAAAAATGAATATCGTATACCGGGTGCAAAAGTTCGCTTTCTGCACCCGGTAGTACAGGATAACAGCATCCCGGGGGCGATGTGTTGATCTTTGCCCCCGGGATGTGGCTCCAGCCACTACAGCATTCGATAGTTGGTAATCCTGCCGATCCATGGTTGGTGAGCCCTGCTGTGAACAATTCTTACATATTGCCAAACTCGTGGGAATTTCAGACATGACAGGTACGCACAGTGGGCTTTCTGTCGTAAAAAACAGAAATACGGCGGTCACGGAAGGAGTGGCATTGTCCTTTACATCAAGACATATTTCCTTAATTACCAACACATTAAACAATACACCTTGTCCACATCATAAATGACAGGCAAATGGATTTACTTTGTAAATTTGCATTAAACATTCCAGAGAATGATTGAGTGATTGGATGGTAATATTCACTAAGGTTTCATTGTAACATTCATTGGCATATTGATAAAATAATTGAAGTATGAAAAAATTGGTTTTATTGGGAGTTATCCTGCATTTCGTGATCGGAGTGGGTCATCTGGCTTGCCTGTTTTGTCTGAAGACAGTGTTCAACATCTATGGAATAAACGGGATGATGGACGAGATTGCGACGCATGGAGCCGGGCTGCCATATTTAATCACAGTTTGCATCGCCATGGCGTTTTTTGTTGCAGGAAGCTATGGGCTGTCGGTTCTTGGACTTATACGTAGGCTACCTCTCCAGAAAGCAGCGGTCATCACCATGTTGATTGTCTTCTTCGGGAGAACAATCTGGGGGATAACGATGCTGGTTGAGAATTTTTCATGGCTTGAAATGTCGTCAACAGGTGTCGCAGCTCTTCTTGGAATATGCTATATTCCTTGTCTGAACATCATGTCTGGGAAAAAGGCTAGCGCGTTGACAGGAAAGATCATCGCGAGATAAACAACTGTAAATCAATAGAAGAAAACTAAAATCATGAAATTAAAAATCATACGTGGCATCCAACTATTCTGGGCATATTTCATAACTCTTGGTGCTATTGTGGGTTTCGGGATGATGATTTATGATCCAAGCGGGATGACTTTCCAGATGGATTCGTTGCTTCCTATGCTGAGGGAAGCATTCCCTTGCATCTCGTTCATGTTCGAGGACTTTATCTGCTCGGCTTTCGCTCTGCTGACAGTCAACGGTATCACCAATATGATTTCCATCTACCTTATCCACAACAATAGCAAGTACGGCGCGTTGAGTGGCCTTCTATGCGGGTGCATTTTGATGTTGTGGATCATTGTGGAATTCTACATCTGGGGATTCAGCGACCTCTCAGTGGCTTATGGCATTTTCGCGGCGTGCCAAATCGTGAATGCGATCTTGTTCATGAAAACCAGAATGACGCAAGCCGATCTTGGAAAACTTTCAGTTTATTGAATGATTGATGTGGCTACAGGTGTTGAGAAACAGTTTCCGCGAAGTCTTTGACTTGGACAGTGTCCGGGACGGACTCAGAGAAGGTCTTGAGACAGAGAGGACAGGCGGTGACTATGGTCTGAGGGTTGTTTACCAATAGGTTACCGACTGAGGACTCGGTGATCTTGGCACGGTCACGGGCTTCGAGGGTAAGGCTGCCGAGGCTGCCTCCGCAGCAGATGCTTTCATCGCCTTCTTTGGCGGCTTTCACCAAAGTGCCGACCTGGCTCAAAACGGCGCGTGGTTCGGAGTAGACTCCGCAGCCACGGCCAAGCTCACACGGATCGTGATAGACAATACGCTCGTCTCCAACGTTCAGTTTCAGTTTTCCTTCATCGGCCAAACGCTTGATGAACTGGGTGTAATGAAGGACCTCAATGCCTTCGAGGGCATATTCATCCTTAAAAATCTTGTAGCAGATCGGGCAGGACAGGACCAGGGTGCGGCAGCCGGAAGAGAGGATCATCCTGCGGTTGGCTGAGATGGTCTCGTAGGCGGCGTCGGTCTTGCCGGCGAGCAGCAGAGGGCGACCGCAGCATATTCCACCATCGTGGTCAGCGAAGATGTAATTGACTCCGGCGAACTTGAAAACCTTTTCGACTGATTTTATGATTCTTGGAGTGAGGTGGGTCATGCAGCCAGCGAAGTACATTACTTTCTCTCCGGATTTTTGAATATTAGAGGTCACTTCGGCAGGCTCAGTGACCGAATGGGTTGGCTCAGTGGCCGAGACAGGAGCGGTCGCTGAGCTTGCCGAATCGGCTGATCCTATCGGGCAATCGGCCTTAAGGTAGGAATAGTCATACGGCAGCGGGTTGTTGACCGTGGCACGTTGAGCACGTCTGAGCGCAGGAGCGTCAACTCCTACCGGGCAAAGCGCATGACACTTGTCACACATAAGGCACTTTTCAGCGATGTCATTGATCTTCTTCTCATTATGCCGACGCAAGAAGCGAATAAAATATACCGACGAATATTTCAGATTCTTCTTCTGAACGTTCATCGGACAGGCATCCAAGCATAGCCCACAGCTTGAGCACGCGTAGATCTCAGCCTCGGCGACACCTTTGCGAGGATGACGGGGCTGAATGCCGGCGTTACGCAGCAGGATCCACAGGACCTCCGTCAAGATGTGCATGTAGCGGCTGAACGGCATCGCGGCGAAGAAGAGTCCGAGGCATATTGAATATGCCCACCAGACCGGCATGAAGAACAGTTTGTCTCCGAATATCCAGTGCCACAGATGGTTGACAGGGACAGTAAGGAAGCTTCCGCCGCTCAGGTCTGCGGTAAAGCTCTCAGCCAGAAGTCTCAACGGGAAGATCATCCAAAGGCTGTAAAGAGCCACACGGTCTGCCAGAGATGGTTTCGTGGTGTGCCTCATTCCAAGGACAATGGATCTGAATCTCTTGAATATCGCCAATCCGACTCCGGTCAGCACATAGAGCAGGAAGAAATCCATCAGGAAAAAGAAGAACGATCCTCTTAAGGTCACATGGCCGGGATTCATCCAGACAAAATACCGATAGAAAATCGGGTAGAAAAGTCCTCCATCCGTCCAGGCCAGATGCTTTGGCACGAACAAAGCCACCTCTATGTGACCGAGAACAATCAGCATGAACCAGCCGAAGGCGATTGAGGAGTGCATGTAGCCGAGCAGAGGCTTCCGCTTCCAGATCTTGGTGTGGAAAAGGCAGTCGCAGAACAGATCCTTAATGTTCTTCAGGGCAATCTTCGGAGTGACAAGGGATTTCCAGAACCTACGCCTGTCATCAGCCGGAATCTTGGCCAGCAGCCTGATCAGTCCCACGATCAGCCAGATCAGCATGAAACTGATGCCGACCACGAACGGAATCACAAAGTTGCTGTAGCCAGACGGGATTCTGTCGATGACTTCCGGTGCTGCCTGAAGGGTCAATGAATATAATAGAGGGTTCATTTCGTGCAGTAAATTTTAGAGTCGTTTGTCTGAAGCGCTTCATTTCTTCCTAAAAGGGGAAGAATGAGTATGAAGATATTTCTTCATAAAAAGACATTGGTCAGAGACTGTTTCTAAGTTGGTTGGTAAATACCTGATAATAATTCTCTGACAACTATTTTTCAGCGTACACCTTCGCTATTGACAGAATGAGATGCCGGGTGTTGATGCCGCGCGGGCAGACCATCGAGCATTTTCCGCAGAGCTGGCAGGACTTCAAAAAGCCTATAGCCTTGTCAGGATGGCCGTTGTGAAGTTCCTCTATGGCAGCACGGAGGCTTGTCGGCACGAATTGCCCGGCGGTGCAGACGGCGGTGCAGCTTCCGCAGGCCATGCACTTGCGCACATCAGGCTCAAGAGCGGCCAGCTCATCGAACTTTTTCCTGTCGAACAGGTCAAGATTGATTCTGGAACTTGGGACCAGACCGAAACCGAAATCTACCATCTCTCTCTAACCAAAGTCTTGTAATTCTTGGCGTCCGGGAATATGTCGGACAGGTACCTGTCGATCTCCACGACTGCCCCGCGGGCATCTGCAAGGGTCTCCGGCAGCGTTTTAGGACCAGTAGCGGCCCCGGCCAGGAACAGTCCCGGGAGCCGGCTTCGCTGTCCGGCAAGGATTCCGTCACGTACCGCGAAGAATCCGTCATCCTCAACAGGCATCTCCAACAGGTCCCCTACCCTCTTTCCGGAAGCGGACGGTCTCATTCCGGCCATAAGCACGAGGAGATCCAAGGTCACTTTCAGAGGTTTTCCGGCCACTGTGTCCTCTGCCTTCACGAGAAGGCTGCCGTCCACGTTCTCGGAAACCTCGGCGACACGGCCTCGGATGAAACGAACACCGTAGTCCTTCTGTGCGCTGAGATAAAGATCCTCGTAGTGGCGGCCGAACATCCTCAGGTCCATATAGAAACAATATACCTGGGCATCAGGGAAAGCCTGTTTCATCTCGCAGGCCTGCTTCACGGCAGTGGCGCAGCAGACTTTCGAGCATGAGCGGCAGCCGGACTTCTCGTCACGGGAACCGACACAATGGACGAATCCAATCTTCTTAGGATTATTGATCCTTATGTCGGTGCCTGATCCGAACCACGCCTCAAGGTCCGCGTTGGTGATCACGTGGTCATAGATTCCGTAGCCATATTCCTCCTTCTTTTCGGCCTTGAACAGGTCGAAGCCACTGGCCACCAGCACTGCGTCAGCAAGTACGGTGATTCCGTTGGAAAGGATTACGTTGTAGGATTTATCAAGCCTATTAATCGACTGTACCTCGGTGTCTGTAAAGCACTTGACTCCGTCCATCTTTCCGAGCAGCCCGTCAAGGGCAGCCGAGGCCGAAGCCCCGTCCGGGAACAGTCTGTCCCATGAGGCCAGATGTCCGCCAAGAGTCGATGCCCGCTCGATCAGAATGACATTGTAGCCCAGTCTCTGGAGTCCGGAGGCCGCCTCAAGGCCGGCAGGGCCACCACCTATTATTAGTATATTATTTTTCATGACTTCATCTCTTTCAATTCACAACTAAAATATTCAACCCCCAGTCACTTCGTGACAGCCCCTGAGGGGCACGGGGAAAGGATTCCCCGAACCCCTTCGGTCGCTTCGCTCCTAGTTCCGCAACATTCTACCGCCACTATGAGGATTAAAATGGTTGCCATTGGAATATTCATAAATAAAACTATTTCAGGCAAGTGCAAGGACCTGGGCGGCCGATGTCCTTGCCGTTCTTGCCGAGGAACTTGCGGGCGGGGTCATATTCAATGCCCATCTTATCAAGAAGCGGCTCAACACTGACCTGGTGGGTCTGGAGTCCAAGGTCCCAAGGGTCGTAGCCGAGCACAAGGCCAGCCACTTCTTCGTAGGTGAAGACCGGGATTCCGTGCCCCTGCTCTCCGTAAGTCTTGCCGGTCGACTCGGCGATCACATATTGCCATCTGTCAAGGAAATACGGGCATCCAGGGCAGTTGGTGATGATCATGTCCGGGTGGAACGGCTCCATGCTCTCGAACTTCTTGTGGGTGTTGGAGATGGAGTAGCTTCTGTTGCCCTTGATGAGGTACTGGCGGAAGCCGAAGCCGCAGCAGTGGCGACGCTCCGGATAGTCCACGATCTCGCCTCCCCACGCCTCGACCATTCCGACGAGGACGTAAGGATATTCAGCGCCCCCGACTCCCTTTGACGGGAACATCTTCGAATAGTGGCAGCCGATGTGCTCCACCACACGGAGCGGGCGGCCGGTGTGAATATTCACGAGCTTGTGTTTCGCCTGGGCCGCAATTAGGTTGCGGTACTTGTAGATGAGGTCGCTGGCGTGCACGAGGAATTTCGGCTTGCTGAACTCCAATTTGCAGGACTTCCAAAGGTTCTCACGCACCTTCGCCTCCAGTTCAGGGTACTCCCGCCAAGTCTCCATCGTCTCGCAGTAGAGGCCGAAAGAGGTGATGCAGGAGCAGACGTAGTTCTCGTAGCCGTTCTTCGCCATGAGCGCGAACTGGCGCGCGATGATCGTCATCACGGTCTCCTGCGGGATGGTGTCCGAGTGGTAGGCGATGCCACCACAAGTGGTGTGATGCTCAGTCTCGAATATATCCTTGCCCAGTTCCTGCCTTGTTATCCTCAGGAAAGTCGCCTCCGAAGCCGGGAAGAAAGTCTGCCTGATGCAGCTGCGGACGTAAAAATAGTGATCGTCCGGTATCTCTTTCTGGTAGTCTGACCAGATTTTCTGTTTGCCTTCGTAGATCATTGAGGGCTATTGGTTTAAGTGTTTCGGATCACTGTCCGTGTAGATTTTCGCTATGAACTCGTCCTCGGTGAGACCCATCTGTTTGGCCTTTTTCAGACCAGCCTCCCGAACTTTCTCCATCCTCTCGGTGGCTCCAGTCTCGTCAAAGATTCTCTTGAGCTGGTCACGGTCCTCCTGCGGGATGCGGCGCATCGCCCCGGGTCCTTCTCCGTCCAGATTGGCGCCGAGCCTTTCAAAGACATCGTCCAGATGCTTCTCCTCCCATTCCCAGACCTTTCCGGCCTCTGGATGTCCGGCATAGTCGAAGCGACGGGGATAGACGCAGTAACCGTAGTCCAACACGTTGGCGCACAAGTCCTTGGTCAAAAGGAACTGCTGACGGCCTTTCTCAGATTCAATGAAATAACCGAGTTCGATGGAGAGGTTGCGCAAAGCCATGATGATGAGCCCCGGAGCGTTCTTCCGAGGACATCTCGTCACACAGCTCATGCACTCACCGCAGTACCAAATCGTGTCGCTTTTGAGCAACTTCTCGATCTCGTTCTCTTCCTTGCTCTGGACGATGTCCACAATCCTTCGAGGATCATAGCGGTAGAACTCCGCCGCCGGGCAGATGGCCGTGCAGGTGCCGCAGTTGATGCAGGCGTTCAGCCCTTCCTTCAGGCGGTAGTCCTTCATCAGGAGGTCATACAGTCGTCCCATCGCCTTTCTTTTTAGTAGGATATTTCTTGGCCAAAGCCTCCAGATCGGACTTAGGGTTCATATTCCTTTCCATCCTAGCCAGCGTCTTGACGAATGATTCCAGATCCTCACGCGGGATGTCCCCCACAATCGTGGCGACCGACTCAAGAGAGAGTTCCGTCACCTTGTCCTTGATTTTCCGGGAATATGGCGTGACCTCGATGAGGTTCTGCCTCCTGTCCTTAGGGTTGCTGACCCTGCGGACCAGTTTCCTGTTCTCCAGTCCGTCAATCAGTTTCACGATGGAGTTCTTGTCCCTCATCGTGATGTCGGCGATCTGCTGCTGGGTCAGCACGCCCTCGTCCCAAAGCGTGTCCATCACCAGAAACTGCTCCGGGGTCAGGTTGAACCCTCCCCTCTGGAACACCTCCGACATACACTGCTTCACGCTGTTGTGCGCGATGTTCAGAAACATCAGTATCTGCTTTTCCAGTACCATATCTTATAGTAAGACCTTTTACTCTTTTTGCAAAGGTAACACAAAATGGTGAAAAACCGTCATAACAACTAAAACTATTCGTAAATATTCAGACTGTGATGAATTATGACTTTTTCGTCTATATCCTTTCCATCTTGTAGTGCAGTGCCTTTAACTCTATCGCGGCACCGACACGGTACATGGCAGACAGGGTAAGCCTGAAAATGTTGAACGCATCCACGCTTTGCGCCTCTACATTCTGTCGCATCATGAATGAATACGCATCACCGGCCAGAAAAGCCAGATCAAAGGCTATGTCAGCCGCTTCCTTTGAATTGAGCGGGTGCTTGAGGACATCCCTGGTGACATGCTCATCAAGGTCGTCAAAACCTCTTGAACCCACAAGCGATGAATATCCCTGATCCTTGTACCTGTTCCAGTCCTTATCCCACCAGCAGGCCACGGCCATCCCGATGTAGGCCGTCCATGCAAGCACGACATCCGGATAGGCGTTAAACTCCCTAACAGCGTCACCGGAATATTCCAACGCTATGGGTTCCCATCGGGCAGTGATGTCAGGACAGCTCAGCAACATTCCGTCCAACAGACCTCTTGCCGTGCACAACTCGACCAATCTGTCAACCAAATCACTCTCGTATTTCTCAAAACTGCCCATATCATTTGCCTTTAGACGTTGATTATCATTAGAACATTGACAACGAACCGCCCTATTTCAGGAACCCAAGAAGGTAATTCTCCATAACCTTGAAGCCTTCAATGTTCGGGTGGACCGTGTCTTCGGAGTATTCCGGACGGATCCGGCCGGTACCGTCCGACATCAAAGTGAAGTAGTCGACATACTTGATGTGCTTTTCTTTGGCATAGGCCTTGAGAAGTTCATTGAACCTCACCACCTGTTCGAAACTATCCTTCACTTCAGGTCTCCAACGGATGTTGTAGGAACCAAGCAGGGAACAGACCACCGGTTTGATTCCATTCGCCCTGGCTATCTCGCACATAGACTCTATGCTTCCGACAGCGGTCTCGACGCTGACAGCATGACCAGGATTGAGAGCTATGTCATTTATGCCGCAAAGTATCACCACGTACTTAGGCTTAAGCCTCACGACATCCTCTCTCATCCTGACCAGAATCTGAGAAGTGGTCTGCCCGCTGATCCCACGTCCGACAAAGTTGTTTGCCGTAAAGAAATCAGGATCCGCACGAACCCATCCTTCCGTGATGGAATCGCCCAAAAGGACAGCCTTAGGCTTCTCTGTGAGATTCGCGTTGGCCTCAGAATATTTCCCAAACCATGCCCAGTCCGCTTTTTGAGCGAACAACGGAGACACAGCCAGCAACAAGACAAATGAAAGAATGATTCTCTTAATGCACATATTTTCATCCAATTATGGTAGAAACCGTTTAACTCGACACCTTGTATGATTGTTGATTCTTTCCGCAAAGGTAACACAAAAAGGCAATATAACTTCGCTACTACCTGAACTTCTTGTCCTCTTCGAGCATTCCGAGGTAGGAGTTGTAGCGCTCGGGGGAGATTTGGCCGTTGTCCACGGCTTGTTTTACGGCGCAGCCTGGCTCGTGGGTGTGGGTGCAGGGGGCGAAACGGCAGTCGCGCGAGTACTTGAGCATTTCAGGGAAGTAGAGGGCGATCTCCTCCTTTTCAAGGTGGACAAGGCCGAAACCCCTAAGACCCGGAGAATCAATGATGAAGCCACCTGATGCCAACGGGTACATTTCGTACAAGGATGTGGTGTGACGGCCTTGAAGGTGAGCAAGGGAAATGTTGCCGACCTTAGGATTCAGGGACGGATCCAAAGCTTTGATTATGGATGACTTCCCTACCCCGGACTCGCCGGAGAAAAGACAGATGTGACCGTCCTCGGGGCCTCCGATGGCTGCCTTCAGCTCATCAATTCCCTCCCCAGTCAAAGCCGAAGTCTCGATCACTGGATAGCCGGCACTTTCATAGACCCTATGAAAATCAGCGAGCTGCTCAGGGAATTCCTTTCTGAATATGTCAACCTTGTTCAAGACAATTGTGGCCGGGATGCCATAGACCTCGCAAGTCACCAGCAGCCTGTCCAGGAACGGCAACTTTATCTCCGGGAAGAAAAGAGTCACGACAATGAACGCTCTGTCCAGATTGGCGGCGATCACGTGCGACTGCCTTGACAAGTTGGCAGAGCGGCGGATCACATAGTTCTTGCGGTCCAGCACCTCGACGATCGAGGCCGGATGGGTAGCGGAGGGTTCTTCTGAATATTCATAAGCAACCTTGTCGCCCACAGCCACAGGATTGGTCGCCTCGCTGCCTTTCAGACGCACCTTGCCTTTGAGCACCGCCGGAAAAGGCCGCCACTCCGGCAACCTCGAAAGCAGGAAATGGCTTCCCGCGTTTTTGACCACTGTCGCTTGTCCTTTCATATTCAGCGACAAAGATAATCATTCCTTTGAATATAACAGCAACAATCCTTTAAAGTCGCTTCGACAGGCTCAGCGACCGAAAGCATCACTCATGCGTGGCGAAACGTTGCTGGGCAAGCGCTTCGTACTTGGTGCCGGGACGGCCGTAGTTCGCGTACGGGTAAATTGATATGCCACCGCGCGGGGTGAAGAGTCCGGTGACCTCTATGTACTTAGGGTCCATCAACTTGATGAGATCCTTCATGATCTTGTTGACGCAATCCTCGTGGAAATCCCCGTGGTTGCGGAAACTGAACAGATAGAGTTTCAGGCTCTTGCTCTCGACCATCCGCACATCGGGAATATAACTGATTCTGATTTCGGCGAAGTCCGGCTGCCCCGTGATCGGACACAGGCTCGTGAATTCCGGGCAGTTGAACCTCACCCAGTAGTCGTTGCCTTGATGCTTGTTGACGAATGTCTCCAGAACCTCCGGAGCATAATCACTTTTATATTCTGTCTTCTTTCCGAGGGACTGAAGGCCCTCCAATTCTCTTCCTTCCGCCATAATATGATTGCTATATATTCTACCGAAAAATCTTACCTCGCGCCAAAAGAGACCTTATTCGCTCCACCAATCCAGGAATACACCCATGAATATTCACGAATCAGACAGCAAGGGCTATATCTCATTAACTTTGAATGGATTGTAAGAAATATTATTGTCGTAGGTGTCAATTCCCTCATGTGCCTTCACCTTTCTGACAACCCATGAGGTGACAGGCAAGATGATGATCTCGTACAATGTTTTCGCCACCACCTGAGTGAACATCAGACTGATTACAGCCCTGAAAGGAAGCATTCCGCCGAACGCAATCGGAAAGAAGATCAGGGAATCTGTCGCCTCTCCCCCGATGGTGGAGATGATGGCTCTCCAGCCGAAGCCTTTGCCTTTGGTCGCCACCTTCATCTTTGACATTATCCACGCATTTACCGTTGAGCCTGCGATAAAGGCTAGAAGTGAGCCTATCATCGATCTCGGAACAAGGCCGAACAACGAGTTGAAACTCTCCGCTGCGGCATAACTATCCTCGAACATCGGCCTTGGCAACTTCGTCACGATGAATGACGCAACCGACACAAAGAGGCACATCGCGAAGCCGATCCAGATTGTCAGACGAGCCTTTTTGTAACCATAAACCTCTGTAAGACAATCGTTAAGGATGTAAGAGATCGGAAACAGAAGTACAGCTCCGGTCAGTTGCACGGGAAGAGGTCCGACCTGCCAGAGCCTTGGGATGAAGATGTTGGAAACAACCAGACACACGCAGAATGTCACTGACATCCACACGTAGGTAACAGACAGCGTCTCACGCTGTTGATTTGTTGAATTTGACATTGTCTTTCTTGTTTTTAACGTGGTTTCAAGAACACAGGACCATTCCTTTGTCAGAGGGCCGGACCCTTTTGTGGGTGCAAAGATACAAATATTCCGGTGAAAATTCCTATCTTTACGTTCCTAAAAACGAAAAACAATGCTGACACAGGAAAACATCGACGCGGCCGTCAAGAATCTTTTCAATAAGATCAAATTCACGGATGAGCCTTCGGGGCTTTACGATCCGCTCAGGTACATGATAGCAATCGGAGGGAAACGGATCCGACCTACGCTTTGTCTCATAGCATATTCATTGTACAAGGATGAACTCACACCAGAGATTCTGGAGCCTGCGGCCGGCATAGAGGTTTTCCACAGCTTCACGCTCATCCACGATGACATTATGGACCGTTCGCCTCTTCGCAGAGGGGTGGACACGGTCTGGAAGAAGTGGAACTCCGACACGGCGATCCTTTCTGGAGACGTGATGTGCATCGACAGTTACGCACGCATCGCTAAAGCGCCTAAAGACGTTGTCAGAGATGTTTTGGATCTCTTCACAAAAACATCGGCGGAAGTGTGCGAGGGGCAGCAGTACGATATGGACTTCGAGCACCTTCAGACTGTCCCGATGCAGAATTATATGAATATGATCGGTCTCAAGACGAGCGTGCTCATCGCCTGCGCCGCCAAGATGGGAGCCATCATAGCGGGAGCGCCACAGAAAGACTGTGACTGCCTTTACGACTATGGCTACAACCTCGGACTCGCCTTTCAGGTGGCCGATGACTATCTGGATGCTTACGGGGACGTGAAGGTCTTCGGAAAGCCGATCGGAGGGGACATCCTCAACGAGAAGAAGAGCTGGCTGACCGTGAGGGCTTTCGAGAAAGCTGACGAAAACACCCGCAAGGACCTCTTGGAAGCGATGTCTATGAAGACGGAGACCGATGATGGAAAAACCACGAAAATCAGCAAGGTAAAGGCCATCTACGATGCCCTTAAGGTAGGCGAGGACGCAAAGACGGCCATAGTTGAATTGACGGAGAAAGCTTTAGGGTGTGTCAAGGGCATCTGCGATGGCGAAAGGCTTGAGACACTGCGTGATTTCGCCGACCGCCTTGTAGGACGCACAAAGTAGGCCAAGTAGACATTTGGGGTGATAATGTTGTGGAGAAAAGTCTCTATTAGACATTTCGGGTGATGGAAGGCAACTGCCTAGTAGTTTCGCGTCAGGTGTTCATCAATCAGTTTCTTCCTGTGCTCGTCTTTGATCCCGCTGTGAACCCTCATTTTTGACTTTATATCGGCGAATATCCCTTAGATTCCGTTGTTTGTTTTCGGTATTATCCTGTCCTTGTAAGACTCGAATGTCCAAAGCCATCTCATATTCCTTTTTTTTGCTCAGATAGGCGCTCCTAAGGCGAGGCCTCATATACGGAGGGGACTTCAAGCGTTTGTCGTGTCCCCACTCATCCAGGACATTACGATATTCGGCATGCCATGCACTCAATTTGGCCTCGAATTCGGATCCACACATATGCGTGATGCCATTTACGAGTTCCAGCAACTTGACAGATGCCTCTACCTCAGGGCTTTCAGTAAGATAACGCCGTACTCTCGGCTTGACACAGTATGTAATTGATTCATTATTTCCTCTCAGCGCAAATAACAATCAATAACTGTCACGAATATAATCGCGATGAATAACCGTTTTGGTACGCCCAAGGGCCGTCTGGGGTACCAAACAGGATTAAACGAGAGATCCGTACACGAAAGGTGGAACTTGAGTACGGGAAAATGACCAAGGGGTAACCGGTGATGCAGATCAGTACTGGCGCGGGCCGAAAATGGAGGTTCCGATGCGGACGATGGTGGCGCCGTGGCGGATGGCGAGGGGCCAGTCGTGGGACATGCCGATTGAGAGTTCGGTGAAATCGGGCAGTTGGGGGTAGCGGGCATCCAGACGTTGCTTGAAGGACTGGATGCGGGCGAAATCGGACTCGACCACAGTCTCATCGTCAGTGTTGGTGGCCATTCCCATGAGACCATGGATGCGGACGTGCCGGTAGGAACTGCCGCTGGCATATTCATCAAGGATGGACTCTATCTCCTGCTCGGTCAGGCCGCCTTTGGTGAGCTCGGCTCCGAGGTGGAGTTCCAGCAGGACATTGACGGTGCGGGAATTAACTGATGCCCAGTTATCTATCAAGTCCAACAGATGGCGGGAATCAACCGACTCGACCAAAGAGGCGTACGGCAGAACCAGTTTCAGTTTGTTGGTCTGGAGGTGGCCGATGAAATGCCACTCAATGTCCTGTGGAAGCTGGAGGGCCTTGGCGGCGAACTCCTGTGGACGATTCTCTCCGAAGCGGCGCTGGCCGGCCTGATAGGCGGTCAGGATGTCCGAGAACGGATGGAATTTGGAAACTGCCACCAGTTTCACCCCTGATGGCAGTTCCTTTTTGATGTTGTTCAGATTCTCTTCAATCATTCCGTAAAGAATTTTCGGGAATCAGGCATTTGTCTGAATATTCATTGAGCAGGATTAGCGGCGACCTTTCTGCTGCTCCCTCTGCATCTGGGCCTGCATCCTCTGAGCCTCTTCAAGACGCTGCTGCCATTTGCTCTTAGGCATCTTCTTGCCCTCGGTGGCCTTCAGTTTGGCGCGGATCTCGTCCGGATTCACGAACCACTTCCTGATCACCCAAGTCTCAAGCATCGTGATGAGGTTGGAGAGCAGATAGTAGTAGCTCAATCCGGCGGACAGGCTGTTACAAATGAAGAACATCATTATCGGCATCATCCACACACTCATAAAGCGCATCGAAGCCATCTGAGGATCATTAGCTCCAGGCTGTGACGCGGTCGTGATCTTCGAGTAGAAGAACATAGAGACGGCCATCAGCAGGGCGAACAACGAAAGGTGATCACCTATCAGCGGAATCCTTGTGCCAAAATCAATGATGGAGTCGTAGGCGCTAAGGTCATCAGCCCACAAGAAAGACTGCTGACGCAACTCGATGGATGCCGGGAAGAAGCGGAACATCGCCCACAGGATCGGGAACTGAAGAAGCATCGGCAGACAGCCGCCCATCGGGCTGATTCCGGCTCTCTTGTAAAGGTCCATCTGAGCCTGCTGCTTCTTGAGGGCATCTTCCTGCTTAGGATACTTCTCACTCAATTTGTCGATCTCTGGCTTGATGGCCTGCATCTTGGCTGATGAGGAGTACGACTTAAAGGAGAACGGAAGCACGACAATCTTGATGAAGATAGTCATCAACAGGATGATGATTCCGAAATTGGAGATGAACTTATGCAGGAAGTCGAACAGAGGGATGATCACGAACCTTGTGAACCAACCCACGAGCCAACCTCCCAGAGGGATAATCTTCTCGTATTTCTGGTCGAAAGACTTGAGGGTCTTGAAGTGGTTAGGGCCGAAGTAGAACTCAAACGGAACCACAGTCTCGTGCTGTCCCGGCTGGAAATCCATCCTCAAACGAGCCTCTCCCGTCATCAGGTTGTGGCTCTCGTCGTCCTCCGGAAAATAGTTCAATGCGAAATCAGCCGACGCGAACTCCTGCGGAGCCCTCATAATGGCCGAGAAGAACTGCTGCTGGAAAGCGAACCAAGACACCCTGGCATCCACACGCTTCTGCGCGTTGCGTCCCTTGGCGATTGCCTCAGGCTTCTTCTCACCATTGAAATAGTAGTCAAGTTTGGAGTACTGAACCTCGCCCTTGTAGCCCTTCTCCATTCTCGGTATGGTCACGAAATAGTCCACGTCGAAAGAGAAAACATTCTTCGGAATGACATTCTCCATCCCGACGAACGAGAGGAAGTTCTTCACTGAATATGACCCCGGGGCTATCGAATATCTCTGCTCGATGTAACCGCCACCGGCGAACGGCAGACGCATCGCGAGCGAGGTGTCAGTCTTCTCGGCGACCACGAAGTTGAAGTCAGCCGTGTTGATCGTCTCCCCGGCATAGATCTGAATATCATAGCGGCTCATCTCCGGCTTGAAAAGGTAAAGCTCGCCGCCGCCATAAGCGCTGTATTCCTTCAACTTGGCTGAATATGGCTGGGCACCTTTAGTTGTGAAGGTCACCTCGAACTTGTCGTTGGACAAGGCTACGATCTGAGCCTCTCCGCTGTGGGCGGCCTCTAGCAGGGAATCCTTGTAGATGCTCACCGGAGCGGCCACCTGGGCGATTGACATCGTGTCGGCGGAAGCCCTCTGCGCTGCCTCAGCGGCGGCTATCGAGTCGGCCTGCATCTGCTTCACAAGCGCGATGGAATCCAACTGCGCCTGATATGCCGCCTGTTTCTGATACTGTTTGTTCTGATAGAAGGTAAAGCCGAACAGGAGCAAGCCTATCAGGACAATACCTGTGATTGTGTTCTTATCCATTCCTGATTACTTCTCTTCTTCGCTCTCCTCTGCCTTGCGGATCTTGGCCTCCAGATCCTTCAACTCCTGCTTTGCCGCATCAATCCTCTCCTGCATCTTCTGAATAAGTGGAGCGGAATTCTTGGACGACGAGAAGAAACCGATGTTGTTCTCGTAGGTGTCAATGTCCTGCTGAAGCTTATTGTACTGCTGCACAAGACGATCCTTCTCACTGAGCGGCTTCCTGGAGAATCCTCCGTTCCTGCCGCCGTTGCCAGAACCCTGTCTTGGAGCCCTAAGTGAGAAATCAGGGAACTTGGCCTGCATGGCCTCGGTGTAGGCTGCCTGGACGGCATCCTTCTCCTTGAACGGAACGAATCCTATTCCCTGCCACTTCTCGGCGAAAGAGTGGGCTGCCTCACGGTCAGCCGCGGCGTCGCCTGAGAGGGCATATTCATTGATCTCTTCGATGAGAGCCTTCTTGGCCTTGAGGTTGCCATGGAAGTCGTTCTCCGGCTTGACGTTCTTGTCGCGCTCGTTGAAGAACTCGTCGCATGCGGCGCGGAAACGCTTCCAGAGCTGCTCGGACTTCTTGCGAGGCACGGCGCCGATCTCCTTCCACTGTTTCTGCAGGGCGATCAGAGCCTCGGTGGTCTTCTTCCACTCCTTGCTGTCCTTCAGGGCCTCGGCCTGCTCGATCAGGGAGAGTTTCTTCTCCATGTTCTCGTTCATCGAGTCCTTGAATTGGGTGTAATATTCCCTCTTGCGGGTGAAGAACTTGTCGCAGGCGGCGCGGAAGCGATCGTAGATCTTCTGGTTCTCCTTCTTGGTGGCGAATCCGATGGTCCTCCAAGTCTTCTGGATCTCCTCTATCTCGTTGGAAAGAGAGTTCCACTCGTTGGAAGACTTCACTTCCTTCCCGGCGATGGCCTCAACCTGCTCGCAGAGTTTGGTCTTCTCGGCCAGATTCTCCTGCTGCTTCTCTTTCTGGCCCTCGAAATAGGCCTGATATTTCTTGTTTATGACGGCGGTGGCGGCCTTGAAGCGGTCCCAGATGGAATCACGGTACTCCTTCGCCACAGGGCCGAACTCCTTCCACTGCTCGTGAAGCTTCTGGAGCTCGCGGAAAGCCTCGACAACATTCTCGTTCTCGGAGAGTTTCTCAGCAGCCTCGCAGAATCCTTCCTTGGCCTCAAGATTCTTCTTGAAATCGAGATCCCTCAAATCACGGTTGATCTTCACCATATCGTAGAATTTCTCCACGTAGAACTGGTAAGTGTCATTCAGGTCACGGAACTTCGTGGCCGGAACCGGACCGATCTCCCTCCAGCGGTTCTGAAGATCACGGAAAGCCGGGAATGTGGAGTTCACGTCCTCCTGTTTCTCCACGAGGTTCTTAAGATCCTCGATCACTGCCTGCTTCTGGGCGAAGTTCTCCTCCCTCTGCGCATCCTGCTGGCGGTTATATTCAGCGCGTTCTTTCTTATAGTTGGCATAGACACCCTTGAAAGCGGTCTCCATTGCCTCGAACGGATTGTCCTTAACTTCCTCGGTCTGAGCCGCAGGGGTCACCTCATCAATGACATCCTCCCTTGACGACGGCTCGTCAACCTTCGCTCCAAAGCCGGCCTCAGCCTTCTCCTTTGAGAGTTTCTTGTAGAAAGCGGACTTGATGGCCTCAGCCTCCTTGTACCTCTTCATCCTGTCATCGGCCTGGGAAAGCTTGTCGAACCTGTCCGACAACTCGGCGAGCGTGAGACTTCCGAGATCAACCGGAATCTCTCCGCCTTCCTCGTTCCCGGCGGCGTCCTCACCACCGTCATTCACGTCAACCACCTCCTGCGGGACGTCCTCGGTCTTGTCAGCGACCGTCTCGACAGCCTCCTGCACCTCTGGATTTTCTACATTCTCATTGAGAGCCTTTGGAGCTTCCTCTACATCTGGGGTCTGTTTAACCTCAGGAATATTACCTTCACTCATAAAGCAGTTAAATTATAAGAGTTTCTACTATGGCAATCCTTAAAAACAACACGCGGATCCCCGCCAAGTCATTTATTAAAAATTACTAAGCGCAAATATACCTAAAAAAACAATTAAAAAGCCTATTTTTGCAAAAAGGAAAAATAATATTCTATGCGAATTGACATTCTTACAGTCGTTCCGGAACTTCTGGACAGCCCGCTGAGCCACTCGATTGTGGGGCGGGCGATCAAGAAAGGTCTGGTCGAAATACACGTCCACAACATCCGGAAATATGGTCTCGGCCCGCGCGCCACGGTGGATGACTACTGCTACGGCGGCGACGCCGGAATGGTGATGATGATCGAGCCAGTGGAGAAAATGATAGACGAGCTGAAAGCGGAGCGGGAATATGACGAAGTCATCTACATGTCCCCGGACGGCGAGCGTCTGACTCAAGGAATATCCAATGAGCTTTCCCTGAAGGGGAACCTTATCCTCCTCTGCGGCCATTATAAAGGAATAGACCATCGAATCCGCGAGCATCTGGTGACTCGGGAGATCTCCGTCGGCGACTACGTGGTCAGCGGCGGCGAGATTCCGGCCGCGCTTCTGGCGGACTCGATCGTGAGGCTGATTCCAGGGGCTCTTAGCGATGAGACCTCGGCCCTGAGCGACAGTTTCCAGGACGGCCTCCTCTCCCCTCCCGTCTACACCAGACCAGCCGACTACAAAGGATGGAAAGTTCCTGAGGTCCTGTTGAGCGGCAACCCGAAACTGATCCGCGAATGGCAGGACGAGCAGGCACTGGAAAGGACAAGGCTCCTCAGGCCGGAGCTACTCGGCAACGCAGGCGGAAAACACGATTAAGCGATCGTAAATAGGAAAGATTCTGAAAAATTTTCACAGTGAGGAATTACTGGAAAACATTGACAGTCAATACAAAAGGCGGTTATTAACGTAAAACGTTTAAAACTTTTCCGGAAAAAGCCTTGTTTAAACGTTTTTTTTGACTACTTTTGCAACACAAAAAATGTGAGAGTACATCACACTCTAACGACTATGACCTTCTTTCAAAATAAGGTAATACACTACTAACTAACCGAAAAAAGTCCGCAGCGATGTGGGCTTTTTTGTTTTCTGTGCATATTCCCTGTAAAGTGGGGTCAACCAGGACCAAGTACGGACCAAGTCTAAAGAAAGGGCACTGCCTTGTTAACTGAATTATGTTATTTTGCGCCAACGCCAAAGTCAACACTGCCGGCCAAAGAGGTTGTTTGCTGATAGCTTGCCACCGGTTGATTCAACAGTTTGTCCAGCGAGAGCATTGTTGGCCGGACAAAATGCAGAAAACATACGTTTTGTCCGGTCGGAGCACAATCTACCGGACGAACAGCACTGAGTAATTACAGGCGATGAGAATCTTACAAACGGCTTTCAGTCACATGTCGAATCTGTGCCGGTGGAA
>ERZ808242.815-NODE-815-length-20622-cov-24.398308_pt1 | contig 20622 bp, 17 predicted proteins | sample MGYA00521244_ERZ808242 | MGnify/ENA primary metagenome ERZ808242 (study PRJEB31516, sample SAMN03275573) | gut metagenome | biome: mammalia-associated habitat; material: feces | host: Papio cynocephalus | place: Kenya | collected 2012-07-27 ... | reverse complement strand
TGTGCTTGTTGAAAATTGTTTTGTACATTAATTAAATGTTTATAAATGAATAAATACTCGAAGCCGTAGGCGTGTAGGGTCTACGGCTTTCGGGGTGCAAAGGTACTGCAAATCGAAGACAATACAAAATAAATAGCAATTTGTTTTCTGCATGTTGAGTAATAAAGAACGTTAAAAGTGCAACCACCTGCGTTATGTTTCCGTCCTATTTTGCGTATAAAGAGAAGATTCTATTTCGGATAGAATAGAAGAGAATAAGAGTATAAATATTAATCAACATAGAAGAGAACGATATGAGGAGAATTCTAATCAGTTTCAGTTTGCTGCTTACTTGTTCGTTGGCATCTGCTGCTTCGGACAACACGCTAACTAGCGATACCACGGCTTTGGATACTGCGGCTTGGTCGAAAGACCTCGATGCGGTGACGGTGGTGGCGAAGAAGCCCTTGGTGAAGACCGACATAGACAAATTATCTTACGATGTGGAGTCTGACCCAGAGTCGAAGACCAACAATATCCTGGAGATGTTGCGCAAGGTGCCGATGGTAACGGTGGATGGACAAGACAATATCAAGGTGAACAACAGTTCTTCGTTCAAGGTGTATGTGAATGGCAAGCCCAACAACATGATGAGCAACAATCCGAGTGAGGTGCTCAAGAGTATGCCTGCCAACACCATCAAGAAGATAGAGGTCATCACCAACCCTGGCCCTAAGTATGATGCGGAGGGCGTGGGTGGCATCCTCAACATCATCACAGTTGGCAGGGGCATGGAAGGCTATACGCTCACCGTTGGTTCCAATGTGAATACCAATGGCGGAGTGGGTGGAAATCTCTTCGGAACGGTACAGAAAGGCAAACTTACCGTGAGTGGAAGATACAATTACAACCATCGCAAGCAACCTCGCTCTTGGAGCCGCAATACGCAGGAGGTATTGGGCGAAACGGGTAGTTCCTCGGTGGATGACGCACGTACCTCTTCCGCCAATGTCGTATCAGAGTCCTCTACCACAGCTTGCTCCAATTTCCAGTCGGGTAGCTTGGAGGCAAGCTATGAGATAGATACCCTTCGTCTCGTTACTGCCTCGTTTGGACTTTGGGGAGCCAATGGCAAGGGAGATATCGATGGTACAGGCCTTGGAACTTATCCGAAGGATGGTAGTCAACTTTATCGCTATGCCGACTTCATGAAGACCAAGCAGAGCTGGTATTCCATCGACGGAAGCATCGACTATCAGCGTTCTTTCCATAAGAAGGACCGCTTGCTCACTTTCTCTTATAAGATCAACACCGAACCGAACACCCGTGATGATAACGATGTCTATTCGGACATGGAGGCGGTGGATGCTTGGCAGGATTACTTGCATCGCTTGAAGAACCAGCGCCACAAGCAGGATGCTAGCACCACCGAACAGACCTTCCAGATAGATTACACCACACCTATCGGAAAACTTCATACCCTGGAGGCTGGTGCCAAGTATATCCTCCGAAACAATAAGAGTAACGACGACCGCTACACCCAGGATGCGCAAAATGGGCAGTCGGGGCAAGCGACTGATGGTTATGCTTATGACGAGGAGAACAGTTCGCACTATAAGCATACCAACGACATTTTGGCTGGTTATCTCGGTTATGGGTTGAAGTGGAACTGGCTCTCTGGGCGACTGGGACTGCGATATGAGCATACGCTTCAAGACGTGAAGTATCTCTTGGGCAGAGGCGACAACTTCCGCAAGAACTTCGACGACCTCGTGCCTTCGGCAAGCGTCGGCTTTCGTGTGACGGATGAGGTCAACTTCCGTCTGGGCTACAACATGCGCATTTATCGCCCGGGCATCTGGTTCCTCAATCCTTATCTGGATGATAGCAATCCTGCGAGCATCAGCCAGGGCAACTCCGACTTGGTGAGCGAGAAGAACCATCGTTTCTCTCTCGGTTTCAATCTGAACACCAGCAAGTTTAGCTTGAACATGAATGCGATAGCCTCCTTCACCAACAATAGCATCGAGAGCGTTACCTCGCTGGTCAACGACCGCACCATCGTGGGCTTGCAGAACCCTACGGGCAAGGATGTGCTCTACACCACTTATCAGAACATCGGAAAGAAGAAGATTGGGGGAGTGAGTGCCTATGTAAGTTGGAATGTCTTCAAGAACACTCGTATCTACAGCAATCTCTATGGCTGTTATTGCGACTATTCCGACGGCATGAGTTTGAGGAACCATGGTTGGTACGGCTATACTTCTTCGGGCTTGGATCAGACCTTGCCAAAGGATTGGCGTGTTACCTTGAATTACTTCGGCATGACTCCAGACATCGTTTTGCAAGGCAAGGGCAGTTCTTATTCCAGCTATAGTATGAGCGTGAACAAGTCGTTCTTCGACAAGCGCCTGACCTTTGCACTGAGTGCCAGCAACTTCTTCCGTAAATATCGTGAAAGCGAGGATGTTACGGAAAGCACTAACTTCCGCCAGACCTCTTGGGGCAAGTATCGCTCCAGCATGATTTCCTTCTCTGTAAGCTATCGCCTGGGATCGCTCAAGGCAAGCGTGAAGAAGGCAGAGCGCACCATCGAGAATGACGATGTAAAGGGCGGCGGCAATGGCGGCAACTAGCCGATAATCTGCGAAAACATACGTTTCTTCCTTTCACCCTTCACCTTTTGCTTGAAATGCCGATAAACACTAGGGTTTCAACCCAAAAGGTGAAGGGTGAAGGGTAAAACACAAAGTATAGTTTTTGCAAATTTCTTTGTGAAATGTTCTCTTTTTCAGATAATTCTTGTATCTTTGCAGTAATATTAATGCATTTGGCTGTGTGAAAGCGGTTGAAACAATCTAATATTCTTTGATAATAGTAAAAACAAGACAAGAAAGGAAAAGATAAAATGGAAAAGATCAACGTAAAAGAACTCAATGATAATGTCTTCGAGACAATTGGTAAGGAATGGATGCTGGTTTGCGCCGGCGACAAGAAGAACTTCAATATGATGACCGCCTCCTGGGGTTGCCTCGGATGGCTTTGGAACAAGCCTGTGGCTGTGGTATTCATTCGTCCGGAGCGTTATACCCACGGCATCATTGAGAACAATGAATACCTGACCCTCTCATTCCTTGGACATAGTGAGGAGGCTCGCAAAATCTATAACTTCTGTGGCTCCAAGAGTGGTCGCGACTTCGACAAGGCGAAAGAGACGGGCTTGACTCCTGTGGAAACGGAGAATGGCTGCATCGGCTTCGAGCAATCTCGACTCACCCTGGAATGCCGCAAACTCTACAAGGACAATATGACACCAGAAAAGTTCCTCGACAAGAGCCTCCTGCAATGGTACGGCGAGAAGGGTGGATTCCACGATGTTTACGTGGTGGAAATCACCAATGCTTATAAAAAATAGAACAATTCAAGTTTTGACAGTATGGAAGTTAGAGAAGTAACTCCCCCCTTAACTTCCTTACTTTTGGAACTTCCGAAAGTTGAAAAGATCAATATGGCTCAAGAACAAACAGCAATTCGTGAACGCCAGAAGACTCGCTTGCGTGAGCCTGGACGTTACGTGGTGATGATGTTCAACGACGACTTCACCCCGATGGACTTCGTGGTGGACATCCTCGAAACCGTCTTCTTCAAGTCGGCGGAAGAGGCTGAGTCCATCATGCTGAAGGTGCATCGCGAGGAGAAAGCCGTGGTGGGCATCTATAGTTATGACATTGCCAAGAGCAAGGTGGAGAAGGCGATGGAGCAAGCTCGCTCGCAGAAGTATCCGCTCAAGCTCACTTATATGCCAGAATAATTTGCAAACTGTATGGTTGCACGGGCTGAAAGCCCAGAAGCGCCTAGCCCAGGGCAACGTCCTGGGTAGATGTCGGGAACAAATGCGCCCTGTAAGGGCAAAAGCATAAAATTCCCTATAAATGTAACGCTTTTGCCCTTTCTGGGCGAAATTCTTGCATACATATTACTTAGGGCGTTGCCCTAGGCTAGGTGTTTCTGCCCCTTCGGGGCGTATAGGACTATTTTAATCGTACAGGTGGATAAATTTTGAAGTCAAGAAAAGCTTGGAAGAATTTCTAGCAGGTATGAAAATTCTCTAATTCTTGATTAAAATAAAATATCCTTTAATTAAAAGAGAAAAGAAAGGAAAGAACAAGAATGGATAGTATGGGATTAACCCGATATATGAACGTCTTGATGGATGACGCGATGAAGCAAGCTCGGTTCTTCGACCACGAGTTTATCATGCCGGAGCACTTGCTCTTGTCGCTGCTTCGCCAGTATAGCTTCTGTCAGGCGTTACAAGAGGAAGGGGTGGACAGCTTGAAGATGCACGAGGAGTTGGTGGGATGGCTCGCCAAGCAGGAACGTGTGCCTTCTACCGTGAAGTATCTGCCGGAGCCTTCCTCACTCTTCAAGACTATGTTTGGCACAGCATGCGCCCTCGCCGTTGCTGCTGACAGAAAGCTGGTCAACGTGCCTCACTTCGTGCAGGCGATGCTGGGACTGCAAAACTCCGAGGCGGCTTACTTGTTGGGCAAGGCTGTGGGCGACCGACAAGGTGAGTTCCTCGCCAGCGTGGATAGTTTCTATCCGTTGGAAGGGGAGGCGGCTGAGGCTAACATGGGCATCAGTGGCGACTATGACGAGGATGATTATGATGATGACTATGATGACGACGAGGATGGCAGAAGTCGCCAACCTCAGGACTGGCATCAGCTCGTGACTTGCATCTCCGACAAGGTGGAGCAGCACAATCCGCTCATCGGCAGAGAGCAGGAACTCGACCGCACCATACAGGTGCTCTGCCGTGCCGAGAAGAACAACCCGCTGCACATCGGTGAGCCGGGCGTGGGAAAGACAGCCCTGGTGTATGGACTCGCCAAGCTCATCAATGATGGTCAGGTGCCTGAGCGCCTGAAGGGTGCTCGCATCTACAGCATGGACATTGCCCAGATGCTCGCTGGCGCCCAGTATCGTGGCGACTTTGAGAAACGCATCAAGATGGTGATGGAGGGCGCCACCAAGGAGGGCAACTGCATCATCTATCTCGACGAGATTCATAATATGATAGGTGCCGGTAGAAGCTCGGATGGCGGCCCGGATGCTTCCAACATGCTCAAGCAATATCTGGAGGCAGGCGACATCCGATTCATCGGATCCACCACCTACGATGAATACAATCGTTACATCGCCCAGAGCAAGGGCATCGTGCGCCGATTCCAGCAGATAGACATCAAGGAACCTACCGAGGAGGAGGCTATCAAGATATTGGAGGGCTTGCAGTATAAGTACAACAAGTTCCACAACGTGACTTATCGCAAGGATGCCCTGGAGTACGCCGTGCGTGCCAGTGCCAAGTATATCAGCAACCGCTGTCTGCCGGATAAGGCCATCGATTTGATAGATGAGGCTGGTGCCTATCTGGAGGTGCATCCGGTGGAGTATCGCCAACGTTCTTATGTAACCAAGGCGATTATCCAGCAAATCCTCACCAAGGTTTGCAAGATAGATGCTGCCGCCATCAAGGATGATGACAACGAGGCGTTGGCTCATCTGCGTCAGCACATGCTCGACAAGATTTACGGTCAGGATAAAGCTGTGGATAAGGTGGTTGAGGCTGTAATGATGGCGAAGGCAGGGCTCGTGGATGATGACAAACCATTGGCTTCGCTCTTGTTCGTGGGACCTACGGGAGTGGGCAAGACCGAGGTGGCTCGTGTGCTCGCCAAGGAGCTCGGCATCGAACTAGTTCGCTTCGATATGAGCGAATACACCGAGAAGCATACCGTGGCAAAGCTCATCGGTTCGCCTGCCGGATACGTGGGCTATGAGGACGGCGGGCTCTTGACCGATGCCATCCGCAAGACTCCTAACTGCGTGCTCTTGCTCGATGAGATTGAGAAGGCGCATAGCGACATCTACAATATCCTCTTACAGGTGATGGACTACGCCAGACTGACCGACAACAAGGGACAGAAGGCAGACTTCCGCAACGTCATCCTCATCATGACCTCGAATGCCGGAGCGCAGTATGCCTCACAGGCTAGCGTGGGTTTCGGTGGTGGCGTGAGCCGTGGCGAGGCGATGTTGGCACAGGTGAAGAAAACCTTCAAGCCAGAGTTCATCAATCGTCTTTCAGACACCGTGGTCTTCAACGACATGGATAAGCACATGGCAGAGTTGATACTCAGCAAGAAGCTCCGTCAGCTCGACCAAAAGTTGGCAGCCAAGAATGTAACCATCAAGTTGACCGATTCAGCGCATGAGCAACTCCTCAAGTGGGGCTTCACCAAGGAATATGGTGCCCGCGAGATGGATCGTGTCATCGGCAACCATCTGAAGCCTGTCCTCATGAAGGCAATCCTCTTCGGCAAGTTGAAGAAGGGAGGCAAGGCTACGGTTGATTTCGATGGAAAGGAATTAGTGATAAGGGAATAGGTTTAGAGTCAAGAATTAGAGAATTTAAGAATTTTTCCTTTAGTAATATTATATCTTGACGAATTAGAGGGAGAATTACAGGAATTCTTTCGACCTATATGGTTGAAACGGGCTGTAAGCCCAAAAGCACCTAGCCCAGGGCAACGCCCTGGGTTAATGTCGGGAATAAATGCGCCCTGTAAGGGCAAAAACATAAAAAAATCCCTATAAGTATAACGCTTTTGCCCTTACAGGGCGACATACTTGTATGCATTTTACCTAGGGCGTTGCCCTAGGCTAGTTGCTTCTGCCCCTTCGGGGCGTATAGATTATTCAGCCGTACTAGTGGAATTCTTTTTGTTCGCTTTGCGAACCTAATTCTCTAAAGAATCATGTTGGAGAGAAAAGTTTAACAAGAACGAAAATTCTCTAATTCTCTAATTCTTGATAAAAAATAGAAAGACAATGGTATTCGAAATAGACGATAGTTCTGACGAACTTTACTTCCCCGATCCTCATCTAGGCGATGACGACGGGTGTTTTGCGGTGGGTGGCGACCTGAGTATCGACCGCCTGCTGTTGGCTTACAGCAACGGCATCTTCCCTTGGTACAGTTTTCGTGACCAAGATGAGCCGCTGTGGTTTTGCCCGATGCAACGCTTCGTTATCTTCCCCGACGAAATCCACGTGAGCCATTCCATGCGCACGCTCATGAACAAGAATAAGTACAGCGTGGGCATCAACGAGGCTTTCGACGAGGTAATCAGGGCTTGCGGCAAGTGCAACCATCGCAATGAGGAGGATGGCGCTTGGCTGGGCGACAACATCATTGAGGCTTATACCGCCCTCCACGAACAAGGCTTTGCTGCCAGCGTGGAGGTATGGGATAACGAGACCAATGAGCTCGTAGGTGGCCTCTACGGCGTAACCATCGGCAAGGTGTTCATCGGCGAGAGCATGTTCTCGAAGGTGCCTTCTGCCTCCAAGCTAGCCCTCATCTTTTTGGCTCGCTATCTGAAGGAGCATGGCGGCAAGATGATAGACTGCCAGTTGGAAACACCGCATCTGAAGTCGATGGGCGGCAGATACATCTCCTACGAAGAATACATGAGGATTATGAACGAAGACTCGTAAATGAGACTGCAACGGACTCAAGTTAAAAAACTGATATAGAGGCGTTGCGGAAACATAATCTTATGAATGCACAAAGGCTAGGTTTCACGTGAAACCTAGCCTTTGCCGTTATCTGTTGTTTTGTAATCTTATGATGATGTGGGGACTTTTAGAATATTGGCTCACCGATACAGCCGTCTGGTGCTTGGATATGAAGCAAGGCGCAAACAGTAGGGGCGATGTCTGTCATGTAGCAAGGCTTGGTGCTGGCACCTTGTTTGATGCCCCAGCCCATGAAGACCAATGGAATGTGGGTGTCGTAGCCATTCCATGCGCCATGAGAGGTTCCCTTCATGCCATGGTCGTAGAAGTCTGGCTTCAAGACAACCTGTACGCCGCCGCTGCGCTCACGGTTGAAACCATTGATGATGCGGAATTTCACTTCCTCTGGGATGCTCTCGATGGAAGCCTTCTCCATATCGCAAGCATAGAGCACGTCCTTGTCTTTCTTCAGGCGGTTTACCACCACCTGCTTTACCTGTGCATAGTCGAGACCGAGGGAGTCAATCTTGTTGGTGTCGAAAAACACCTGATAGTTGAACACGCCCTTGATGAGGCTGCCTGCTGATGGATATTTTGCTTTCAAAGCCTCGTTGAGATAGTCTTGGGCAGCCTTGTTGCTCCAAGAGCCGGCAGGGATGCGGCGAACCTGCAAGAATTTTGCGTTGTTCATGCCGCCGTGGTCTGCGCTGAGGAATACGAGATAGTTGCCCTTGCCCACCTTCTGGTCGAGATAAGCGAAGAAATCGGCGAAATCCTTGTCCAGTCGGAGATAAGTATCTTCTATCTCTACGGCGTTAGGACCTACCTGGTGACCGATGACATCGGTGCAGGAGCAGCTCACAGCCAAGAAGTCAGTCTCGTTGCCGCCGCCCAAGTTCTCGCCAGCGATGGCTGCCTTCGCCATTTCCAATGTGTAGCTGTTGCCGAATGGAGTGCTGCGCAAGATGTCTGTGCCGTATTTCTTGTAGAGGGTAGGGAGGTCGAGAGGCAGGGTAGCCTTCACGCCTGGTTTTACTTCGCTCTCGTAGTCGTTCTCGTCGGCAGTGCTCTCCTTGTAAGTGTCGATAGGATAGAGTGTGTTCCACTTCTCTGAGAGATACTTCTTAGGTAGGTTCTGCTTATTGAACTTGTTTACCCATTCTGGCAACTTGTCCATGTAGAACGTACTGGTGATGAACTTGCCGTTTTTGGCATCAAACCAGTAGGCACCGTTGGCGTGATGGCCGGCAGGGAGGATAGAGGCACGGTCTTTGATGGCTACGCCAATCACCTTGCTACGGTCGTTGGTGGCGAGGCGAAGTTCATCGCCGATAGTGGTTGTCCACATGTTGCGAGGCGACTCGTATCCTGCCTTCCCATCAGAACCAACAGGCTTCACGGTGTAATCCTCCGTGCAGTAAGTTACCTTGCCATCCTTCATGAAGTTGTTGCCGGCGATGCCGTGGATGGAAGGAACGGAACCTGTGTAGATAGAGGTGTGTCCGATGGCGGTGACAGAAGGAATGTAAGGGATGCGGCAGTTTTCACAACTGAATCCCTCATTCAACAATCTCTTGAAACCACCCTCGCCGTAGCGAGTCTGATAGCGATAGAGATAATCCCAACGCATTTGGTCAACAACCAGTCCTACGACCAATTTTGGGCGTTGAGGCTGGGCTTGTGCGATGCCGCAGAAGCAGCAGAGCACGAAGATAAGCTTAAAAATCTTCTTCATTTGTATCAATATTTTGTAATACGTTTTAAATTCGGCTGCAAAGGTACGATTTATTTGTTACAAAACAATGAAAACGAGTAGAAAACTATATTTCAAACTTTCTATCTGAGTAGTCATCAAACGAAAAAAGCAGTTAAGCGATTAAACTTAACTGCTTGATTCTTAACGTGGACCAGCTAGGGCTTGAACCTAGGACCTCCAGATTATGAGTCTGTTGCTCTAACCAACTGAGCTACAAGTCCAAGGAATTTATTGCAAATTCGACTGCAAAGATACTAGCTTTTTGGCAAATAACCAAATATTTTCGGGAAAATCTTTTCCTTAGCGATATTTTTGTAGCAAAAAACGGTTGGTTTGATATTCTTGATGGACGATTTTCATATAAATTAATAAGAATAACACTAGATAAATCAGAATTTTGCCGTATCTTTGCACCCATCATATGCGCACGTGTATTTTATTTAAGGCGCGAAGCATTATAAAAAAGCAGAAGAAGTATTTCTCTTAGAAAATGGAAAAAGATAAAAACGTGAATTTCGGTTTGACCGACGAACAAGTTAAGCAAAGCCGAGAGCAGCATGGACGCAATGTCCTGACGCCTCCGCAACGTACTTCATTATGGAAACTTTATCTGGATAAGTATCGTGATCCCATTATCCAGATTCTGCTCGTGGCAGCGTTCGTTTCCTTGGTTCTTGCCTTCATCGAAAAGAACTTCATGGAGACCATCGGCATCTTTGTGGCGGTTTTCCTTGCCACTACCGTGGGCTTCTACTTTGAGCGTGATGCCGCCAAGAAGTTTGATGTACTCACAGCCCTTGGCGAGGAGCAACCTGTCAAGGTGCGCCGCAATGGCAAGGTGATGGAGATTCCTCGTCACGACGTCGTGGTAGGCGATGTGGTGCTGATAGAGGTGGGCGACGAGGTGCCAGCCGATGGTAAGCTGGTTACGGTCACAGATTTGCAAATCAATGAGTCGGCTCTGACAGGTGAGCCTATCGCCGAAAAGACATTGCAAGAAACGGGCGACGGAGCTTATCCTCCTGATGTGGTGCTCCGTTCCACCATGGTGATGAATGGTCGTGGCGAGTTTGTGGTTACTGCCGTAGGCGATGCCACTGAGATAGGAAAGGTGGCTCAGAAGAGTACGGAGCAGACAGCCGTTCAGACTCCGCTTTATGTGCAACTCGACAAGTTGGCGAAGATGATTTCCAAGGTGGGTTCTGTCGTTTCGGTTGCAGCCTTTGTTATCTTCCTCGTGCATGATATTCTTACCAACCCTGCATGGGGCGGCAAGGACTATTTCTATATGGCGGAAATCGTGTTGAACTACTTCATGATGGCGGTTACACTCATCGTGATGGCTGTACCAGAGGGTTTGCCGATGGCTGTGACTCTTTCGTTGGCACTCAACATGCGAAGAATGCTGAAGTCTAACAACCTTGTTCGCAAGCTTCATGCCTGTGAGACGATGGGAGCCGTGACCGTGATTTGTACCGACAAGACGGGTACGCTGACCCAGAACCAAATGCAGGTGGGTAGCCTGGAAGTAAAGAATGGCGATGAGACTCTGCTCGATACTGCCATCGCACTCAATTCCACCGCTGAACTCAATGAGGGTAAGGCTATCGGAAACCCTACCGAGTCGGCTCTCTTGCTTTGGCTCCACGACCAGGGCAAGGACTATGCAGCCATCCGCAAGCAATTCAAGGTCATCAAGCAGTTGCCTTTCTCTACCGAGCGCAAACTGATGGCTACGCTCGCCGAGGTGAATGGCGAAAGCTATCTCTTCGTGAAGGGTGCTCCTGAGATTGTGATGAAGAAATGCCAGATGGACGAGAAGATGCAGAAGCAGGTGCAGGAAGAGCTCGAAGGCTGGCAGCATAAGGCGATGCGAACGCTCGCTTTTGCCTATAAAAAGATAAATGTAGGAAATAACTCAGATAAAGCATCTCATACGGCAACTTCTGTTGATGCGAAAGCTCTTTTCGAGCAAGTTGCAAAGGATACCGACTTGTCACTTCAAGCTATCGCTGCCATCAACGACCCAATCCGTCCTGATGTCCCAGCTGCCGTGCAGGAATGTCGCCAGGCTGGTATCGAGGTGAAGGTAGTGACGGGCGATACCGCAGCCACTGCCATGGAGATTGGCAAGCAGATAGGTGTGTTTGAGGATGAGACAGAGAACATCGGTGCCGATGGCGAGATGACTTCGCTCGACGAGCAGATGATTACCGGCGAGCAATGGGAGGCTCTCTCTGATGAGGAGGCTTACGAACGTGCCAAGGACATCCGAGTGATGAGCCGTGCCCGTCCTACCGACAAGCAGCGACTAGTGGCTATGCTCCAGAAACGTGGCGAGGTGGTTGCCGTGACGGGTGATGGTACCAACGATGCCCCTGCCCTCCACTATGCCCATGTTGGTTTGTCGCTCGGCTCGGGCACTTCCGTTGCCAAGGAGGCTTCGGACATGACCTTACTCGACGATTCCTTCAAGTCCATCGCCAACGCCGTGATGTGGGGACGTTCGCTCTATCGCAACATCCAGCGTTTCCTCTTCTTCCAGTTGGTGGTCAATGTGGCTGCCTTGCTCTTGGTGCTGGGTGGCTCGGTATTGGGCACGGACATGCCGCTCACCGTTACCCAGATATTGTGGATCAACTTGATTATGGATACTTTCGCAGCACTGGCGTTGGCATCGCTCCCTCCATCGCATGAGGTGATGAAGGACAAGCCTCGCAAGGCATCCGACTTCATCATCACCAAGCCTATCGGAAGGGGAATCCTCTTCTGTGGCATTGTGTTCTTCCTCATGATGTTTGCCTTCCTCGTTTATTGCGAGCGCAGAGGCAAGGGTGGGGTAGATACCCATGAGTTGACTTGGTTCTTCACCACCTTCGTGATGATACAGTTCTGGAACCTCTTCAATGCCAAGGCACTGGGCAGCAATCATTCCGCCTTCCGCCATTTCTTGCAGGATAAGGGCATGATAGTCGTGCTAGCCATTATCTTCTTCGGCCAGTGGATTATCGTGACCTTCGGTGGAGAGATGTTCCGCACCGTGCCATTGTCTCTCTCGGAGTGGGCGATTATCATCGCCTCTACCTCGGTAGTGCTGTGGGCAGGAGAATTATGGCGAGGCATCAAGCGATTGCATCGCAAGTAAATTGCAAGCAAGCTGATGTGTTTCTCGCAAAGATTCGCAAGCAAGTAAGATTATTATAGATGAAGACAGTATATTATAATATGAATGATAAGCGCAAGGTTGCCGCTGCACCAGATGGGATGCAGTTGCAGCCTTGTGTTGCTACCATCGGATTCTTTGATGGTGTGCATCGGGGGCACCAGTTCTTGATTCGTCATTTGGTGGAGACAGCCCGACAAGACGGCTTGGCTTCTATGGTGATAACCTTTGATGAGCATCCTCGCAAGGTGCTCCAGAGTGATTATCAGCCTGAGATGCTCAGTACGCTCGACTCCAAGCTCCTCTTGCTCTCCAAGACGGAGGTGGACAATGCCGTGGTGTTGCATTTCGACCGACAGATGGCTGCGCTCTCAGCTAGGGAGTTTATGCAGCAGGTGCTCCACGACCATCTCAACGTGAAGAAACTCTTTGTCGGCTACGATCATCGCTTCGGGCATAATCGGGCGGAGACTTTCGATGATTACGTTCGTTACGGCAAGGAGATGGGTATCGAGGTCGTCAAGAACGAGTCTTTCCAAATAGATGGCATCAATATCTCCTCTTCCGTGATTCGCTCCTTCCTGAAAGAAGGCGAGATAGAGATGGCGAACCAATGCTTAGGCTATCCTTACACCATCATCGGAAAGGTGGTGAATGGCTATCATGAGGGGCGCAAGCTGGGATTTCCGACCGCCAACCTCGACATATCCCACTTCGGACAGCTGATTCCTGCCCCGGGGGTGTATGCGGTAAAGGCTCGTATGGAAAATACGGTGGTGTGGAAGCATGGCATGATGAACATCGGCACCCGACCAACCTTCAATGGCAAGGGGATGACACTGGAGACGCACATCTTCAACTTTGATGGCGACATCTACGACCAGTTGCTCCTCGTCAGTTTCGTGAAGCGAATCAGAGGAGAACGGAAGTTTGAAAGCCCAGAGGAGTTGACATCGCAGCTAAAGGAGGATGAAGAGACTGTAGTGGGGCTCTTCGACAAGGAAGCAGATGAATAGTTTTGTTGCTTCCATCCTTGTTTGCTGCGGATTACAAATCCGCAGAACACTTAACAGGGAAATTCTTAATTCTTAATTTTTAATTATAATATCGATGGCAAAGATAGATTTGAAAAAAGGTATATTGGATGTTATCCTATACATTATTATATTTGTAGTGGTCCAGATAGCCGTGCCTTATGCAGGTGCTGGCATTTGGGCAGGAGTGAAGCATGAAGGCTATACGAACGTGTTGAATATGATGCTTTCTGGTGCCAATCCGGTGCTCTTGGCATTGACTACAGTGTTTAGCAACGTCATCACGCTCGTTATCTTCCTGAAGACGAAGTGGACACCACTTACTCGTGAATACTTGCTTTCCAAGCCTTGGGTTACGCTCCTTTGGGTAGCCCTCTTTACATTGGGTGCCATTATTCCTTTGGAGTTCACCTATGAGCATTTGGGCTTGGAGATGGACGCGAATACATCCAAGGTGTTCGAGAGTTTGATGAAGGAACCTTGGGGCTATGTGGCAGTTGGTATTCTAGCTCCATTGGCAGAGGAAATCGTATTCCGTGGAGCCATCCTCCGCACCTTGCTGGGCATGATGAGCAAGAAGAACCATTGGGTTGCCATCATGATTTCGGCAGCCATCTTCGGCGTGGCTCATGGCAACGTGGCACAGTTTGTCAACGCCCTCTTGATGGGCTTGCTCCTGGGTTGGATGTATTATCGCACCAAGAGTCTTGTGCCAGGCATTCTGATGCACTGGGTCAACAATACGATGGCTTACATCCTGACCAATATTGCCCCACAGAGTGATGGCAAGCTCATCGACCTCTTCCATGGCGATGAGAAGACGATGTATTACGCCGTAGGCTTCTCCCTCTGCATCCTGATACCAAGTTTCATCCAGATGATTGTAAGATTGAAGAAAGCATAACGACAAGAGTGGAAATAGAAAATAGTATTTACTTATAAAAATAATTTGGGCTGCCAGTACATCCTGGCAGCCCTATTACGTTAGTATGTTATGAAAAATTTGAGAGAATTGAAACTTCACAGTTTCGTAATTGTTTTAACTAAACATGATTTTATAGAGAAAGCATAGAAATAATCTACTTTAATATGGTGGGAGCGGTTGATGTGCTCACTTGGTCGAGCCCGGAGCGCTGCATGCTATCCACCGTTGCAGAGTCGCCCATGGCTACGGAAACGCCCTTGCTACTCTTGGTGTATCCCACGTTTTCAACATCGTTCGCCTTGTCTTGGAATGGCACTTGGGCTGCGTTGCCCAAAGTCAAGAAGATGGCTACAATGGCGGCAGCCTTGAATAGAGGCTTCAGGCGCTCGGTGAGCGACACAACCTTCGCCTTGTTAGGCTCCTTGGTGTACTCATCCTCAATCATCGCCATCATCTTCTGGTCGAAGTCATCACCTAGGGTCTCTTGCTTAGCCTCGCCCATCTCGTAAGAGAAGAGTGCTTGGTATGGCTTCAGCTCGGCAGGCAACTCGTCCTGGCTGAAGAATGCGCGGAGAATCTCCTCTTCCTTGAGAGAAGTCTCGCCCTTCCAGTAGCGATCCAAAAGTTGGTTGATGTACTTATAATCCATATCTGTCGAATTGTTGAAATCTTTGTTTTACTGTTTGGCGAGCCCTGAAGATATTCACCTTCACTTGGTCCTCTGTGATGTCGAGGATGCTTGCTATCTCCTTGTAGGTTTTGCCTTCGATGTCTCGAAGTTGCAAGCAGGTGCGCTGTTTCTCAGGCAACTCGTTGATGATGTTCCTCACGATGTCCAGTTTGTCTTTCTGAATCATTCGTTCGGATGGAGTGGATGAGCTTTCGTCTAGTCTTTCCACCTTCTGCTCTTCCAGCGAATCATTCTGATTGTCCATCTTCTTGATGCGGTCGAGCGAGAGGTTGCGGGCGATGGTGAGGCTGTATGCCTCGATGGAGTCCAACTCCTGCCATCTGTCGCGATCGTTCCAGACTTTTATCAGGGTGTCCTGCACGACATCCTCTGCTTCCTCTCGGTTGAGAGTAATGCGCAAAGCCAATCTGAAGAGTTTGTTCTTCAGTGGCAAAACATCGTTTCGGAAACTGATTTCTTTCATCCCTCTATAATCAATGACGAGTGACTTGCAAGAAAGTTACAAGCCAACAGTAAAAAACTTATTATTTAACAATCTCTAACAAATAAAGGCGAATTAATGCTTTTGCCCTTGCAGGGCGATTCCTAGGCAACCCTTATACCTAGGGCGTTGCCCTAGGCTAAGTGCTTATTGGGCTTTCAGCCCGTTTGTTGCTTGATTTTTTTCTCTATGCCTTGATCACGGTTCCGTGTTTGCCGTCGATGGCGGTGGCAAGGGTTATGATCACCTCTTTTACGCCAGTGTCGATGGCAGCCAGGGCATTCTCCAGCTTTGGTATCATGCCGCCTGCCACGGTTCCGTCTGCCTTGTATCTCTCAAAATCGGCGTGGGTAATCACTGGAATCACGCTGTCGTCATCGTCAGGATTGCTGAGCACGCCTTTCTTTTCAAAACTATATATCAATGTCACATCGTAGTAAGGTGCCAAAGCCTTGGCGGTCTCGCTAGCGATGGTGTCGGCGTTGGTGTTGAGGATGTTGCCCTTGCCATCGTGGGTCAGTGGAGCCATTACAGGGGTGATGCCTTCTTCTATCAAGGTCTGGAGCATCTTGCCGTTGGCACGCTCCACGTCGCCTACGAATCCGAAGTCTACACCATCCTTGATAGGACGCTTGTGGCTATGGATGACATCCATGTCAGCACCGGTCAAGCCAAGGGCGTTCACACCGTTAGCCTGGAGCTTGGCAACGAGGTTCTTGTTGACCAAACCACCATAAACCATGGTTACCACCTCCAGCATGTCTGCATCGGTGATGCGGCGACCATTCACCATCTTGCTCTCGATGCCGAGGGCTGCCGCTACCTTGGTGGCACGTCGACCACCGCCATGCACCAATACTTTCTTGCCAGGAATGGCTGCGAAATCTTTCAGGAGCTGTGCCAGCTTCTCGCTGTCCTCAACGATGGCACCGCCCACCTTTACTACTGTTACCTTTTCCATAATGTACTTTAAACTTTTAGCTTTAAATTTTTAAACTTTATGATTAGCTAAAGCAATTATATTCTTCACTCATCACTCTTCGTTCTTCACTTATTGCAAGTACGTGTATCCGAAGAGACCATTGCGATAAGTGCCCAGGAACTCTTTGCCCTCATCGAGTGAAATCTTGCCTTCCTTCACGCTCTTGGTTACCCACTGCTCCAGCTGTCTCACGAGTTTCTTTGGGTTGTATTGTACGTAATCCAATACCTCCTCTACGGTCTCGCCATCGAATATCTGGTCGATACTGTACTTGCCGTCTTTCACGGATATGTGGGCTGCGTTGGTGTCGCCGAAGAGGTTGTGCATGTCGCCCAATATCTCTTGGTAGGCTCCTACGAGGAATACGCCGAGATAGTATGGTTCGTTCTTCTTCAATGGATGCAGAGGAAGCACGTGGCCGATATGGCCGTCGGTCACGAAGTTGGCTATCTTGCCGTCGCTGTCGCAAGTGATGTCTTGCAGGGTGGCGTTGCGGGTAGGACACTCGTTGAGTCGCTGGATAGGCATGATAGGGAAGAGCTGGTCTATCGCCCAACTGTCTGGCAAGCTTTGGAACAACGAGAAGTTGCAGAAGTACTTGTCGGCGAGGAGCTTGTCCAAGCCTCTCAATTCTTCTGGCACGTGTTTCATGTGCTTGGCGAGATTGTTGATCTCATGGCACACGCTCCAGTACATCGCCTCTATCTCGGCACGGGTCTTCAAGTCTACGATGCCATGCGAGAAGAGCTGCAATGCTTCGTCGCGGATTTGCTCGGCATCGTGCCAGTCCTCCAACATATTGCGAGGGTTCAGGTTGTCCCATATCTCATAGAGGTCTTTCACCAATTGGTGGTCTGATTCCTTTGCCTCGAATTCCTCTGGCATCTCTGGCAGGGATGCCGTCTCCAATACGTCGATGACGAGCACGGAGTGATGGGCAGAGAGCGAACGTCCGCTCTCTGTGATGAGGTTAGGGTGCTCGATGTTGTTCTTGTTGGCTGCCTCCACGAAGGTGTAAACGCAGTCGTTGACATACTCTTGGATGGAATAGTTCACGGAACTCTCGCTGCTAGAGGAACGAGTGCCATCATAATCGACGCCCAGTCCACCACCACAATCCACGAAGTCTACGTTGTACCCCATCTTATGGAGATTGATGTAGAATTGTGCTGCCTCGCGAAGGGCGGTCTGGATGCGGCGAATCTTGGTGATCTGACTTCCGATATGGAAGTGGATGAGTCGCAGACAGTCATGGAATCCCATCTCGTCAATCTTCTTGAGGGCTGTGAGGAGCTCGGCACTGGTGAGTCCAAATTTCGAGGCATCGCCACCGCTCTCTGCCCATTTGCCTGAGCCAGAGGAGGCAAGTTTGATGCGGATGCCGATGTTAGGCTTCACGTTGAGCTTCTTTGCCACCTTGGCGATGATGTCGAGCTCGTTGAGCTTCTCCACCACGATGAAGATGCGCTTGCCCATCTTCTGTGCGAGCAAGGCCAGTTCGATGTAGCTCTCGTCCTTGTAGCCGTTACAGATGATGAGCGAGTCGCTCTGGCACTGTACGGCTATGACGGCATGGAGCTCAGGCTTGGAGCCAGCTTCCAGCCCCAGGTTGAACTTCTTGCCGTGAGAGATGATTTCCTCCACCACAGGTTGCATCTGGTTCACCTTGATAGGGTAGATGACAAAGTTTTCTCCCTTGTATCCATACTCTTTCTTGGCCTTTTGAAAACAGCTAGCTGTCTTCTCGATGCGGTTGTCGAGGATGTCTGGGAAACGGAGCAATACGGGAGCGTTGATGTCTCGTAGTGCCAACTCGTCCATGATGTCGCGCAGGTCTATCTGCGTGTTGTCCTTGCATGGAGTTACATAGACATCACCCTTGTCGTTGATGCCAAAGTAAGAGGTGCCCCAACCGCTGATGTTGTAGAGCTCCTTCGAGTCTTCAATGGTCCATTTCTTCATTGTATATTTATTAATTTATCCTATTTTTTATGTGACACGTTTGCATTCTTTTTGCTCTAGGCATTATCGAAAAACAACAAACTTGTGCAAAATTACGAATTTTTTCTGTAAAAGTGCTGTTCTTGAATTTATTTTTAGTATTTATTTTAATCCGACTCAAAAGGAATGTTTTTGTAACAATTGTTGCCACATTTGTTGTCACCAATTATAGTACATTGACCATGTTCAATAGCTTTTTTAAACCTAAATTCCGCGACATTATAATTTAATATTTTTTATAAGTACCTGGGCAATAAAAAGTTGCTCATGATTTTGCCATGTCAGAAATTTTACTTATCTTAGTGTTGTAATAACAAACAAAATCCTAAATGACATGGCAAAAGTACGAATAAAATCTGAGAAACTCACTCCTTTTGGAGGAATATTTGCATTTTTGTTTTGAAATTTGTTATATGCTTCTGTTAAGCCCAAGTTTTCATCCATGCGAAATGACATTAAACAAACTAGCTGCTACAGTTTTTAGTTCCGCCTTACCTTTTATGTCAATATCATCTATACCATAATTTTCTTTTACGAAATCCAATAGCCATTGGTATATCTCTTTTATACTAGTCTTTCCTGCCAAAACTTGAACATACGAAGCATATTCTTCATATGCAATAGCATCAGGAACCTCTAAGGGATTCCAATTAGCTAAAATTTTCAAAATTGAATTACCTTTTTCCATCTATTTTTTTATTATTGGTCTATAAACTAAAGCGAACTAGGTAATTCGTAGAAAATGCAATTGTTTTGGAGACAATGAATATGTATGATATGGACATTTAAAACACCTGTTCTTATCATAACTTATATAGGAAATCTATCAAATGCATTTCTTTAAGAAGTTCCTAGTGCGCTCTGAATTCTTATGCCTATTTAATTATATATCCTTTAGGACGTCCCAACTCTGGTACGGCTTCTGCATTACTGAACGTTGTAATTATTTGTCGCTTATTATTTAAAACGACAGTATTCCCTTTATACTTATATTTTGTCGTAGTTGTACCGTATCTTCCTTTTCCACTTGTGCTTGTTCCATGTCTAATGATCTTTTTTATATCTTTTCTCGTAAATCCTCTTTCTAATGCTCTTTCTTCACCATGCTGAGTAAATAAAAGTTTGGGACCAACACTTAAAAGGTTAAGAATTCCCTTTCCTAAGAAGCACACAACAAACTCGGGATAAACAGGCTCAAGGGGTTTGTCTATTTTTGCAAGTCTTTGGTATTCTCCTTTTGACTCTATTTTTTCATGCATCATGTCATTAAACATGATAGTGAAAGCACCGGTAATCGCACCATTTGCAAATTTGCCACCACCGATTTCGTCAACAGTCCCACTGAGGATGGAATTTGCTGCAACCTCTCCAATTTTTCCTAAGGATTCTAGGTTATTATCTATAAAGCTTCCACCTAAAGAAGAAGTCGTTCCCATCATGAAGCCATGTAACATATTTCCACCTTGCAATCCTTCCATTGTTCCTTCCGAGAGTGTATGGGTACCAATTCGCAGCCAAAAGTTGTTGATGTCTCCAGCCAAATTATTAGCAGCTCCGGCAAGACCACCCCAGAATGCTCCAGTAAATGTTGACTTGGCTATTTGTCCAATATTTGCACCATTCAGCAATGCCCCAGTTAAAGCTCCAGCAGCTCCACCAGCAGTGCTCGCAATAATAGCAGCACCAATTCCAGAACCTGAGCCTGCCGTTACCACACTAACAGCAATGCCAGCTACAGAAGCAAACAAGGACTTCCAATTCTTGCTGAACCAACTATATCCCGATGGGTCTATGAGCGATAGAGGATTGTTGATGCAATAGGCATAGCGGTTCAAACTCTGTGTGAAGTCTGGACTTTGAACGAAAGGGTCGGCAGAAATGAAACGACCTACCACAGGGTCGTACATTCTTCCATCCATGTTTATCATGTCAAGCAAGTCAATATGTTCATGTCCGCCAAAACCTCTCTTTCCTGACTTCGGCGTTGCGTCACCCAAAATAAGATTTCAAGTTCAGCAAAGGT
>ERZ808242.814-NODE-814-length-20636-cov-44.125844_pt1 | contig 20636 bp, 14 predicted proteins | sample MGYA00521244_ERZ808242 | MGnify/ENA primary metagenome ERZ808242 (study PRJEB31516, sample SAMN03275573) | gut metagenome | biome: mammalia-associated habitat; material: feces | host: Papio cynocephalus | place: Kenya | collected 2012-07-27 ... | reverse complement strand
GCCGTGATTCCGCCACGAACGGTGTGCCATGGCCGTGCCGTCCGGTACTGAGATACAGCTCGGTACCGATCCCGCCGCCGGTACCGAGCCGCAGGGCGTTGCCGAAGGTCGTCGGACGAGTCGCCATGCACCGGCATGACGGATCGCCCGGCGTGGTGACGCTGCACGGTGCGCACGGTGCGCATGGTGCGCAAAAACGACCGGTCAATGTATGAAAGGCGTGTCGAAATCCATCAACGAGGATTTCGACGCGCCTTTGCTTTGCCTTATCATGAAGGTTCCGCCAAAAGCGGAAAATTTACGAAAGAGGACGTCGAGGAAGTTCACAGCTGACATACAGCCGAGTAGAATACCTTCGGTAATAGGTGTGCGGCATGAGCCGTGCCGGCGAAGACGTAGGGGACGAGGAACATGCCTGAGAATGTTGAATCTGCGACGACGGATCAGCAATCGCGCGAATTGCCCGGACGCATCGCCATTCCGCCGATCAAGGGCGAGATGGTGCATCTGCGTCCGGCGATGATCGAGGATCTCAATCGTATGGACGTCATCGAGGCGTATCTGGGCGCATCCAACATCACCGGCAAGGACAGCGGCGCGGAACGGAGCGCCGTGCATGCGTGGGTCCGTCGTTCCGTGGCGTGGAGCAAAGGCGAGTCATCGTCGGAATCCGGCGTGGGCGATCCGGAATCCCGCCGTACCATCGCATGGTCCATCGTCACCGAATCCGACCATGACGGCGATGGCGCAGTCGATGCCGCATCCTCCAACAACGTGATCGGCATGATTTTCCTGATCGACATCGACGGATGGGCCCGTTCCGCGCGCATCCAGGTGGTGCTTGGCAAGGATTACCGCGGACGTGGCTATTCGCGTGACGTGATGCCGCGTGTGATGACCTATGGTTTCGCACCGGAACCGGCCGGCCTCGGCATGCATCGCATCTGGGTGGCCGTGCCCGAGCAGAACACGCGCTCCGTGTCCGTCTACCAGTCGCTTGGCTTCGTTCCGTCGGGCCGTTCCCGCGACGCGTTGTGGAACGCGGCGGACAACCGTTATCAGGATCTGATCATCATGGACACGCTTGCCGACGAATTCGATCCGATCCGCTCGCTGGACGCCTTCGGCATGCATGTGATCGAAGACAATCCGGGCGTCAAAGAGGCGCTGAGCGCGCGTGAGCATTCGCTGGCCATCCGCATCAACGCCGACAAGAGCGATGCCAAGGATGGCGACAAGGCACAGGCCGAACATTCCGCGGTGGAAGAAAATCGCACGGCCAGTTCGCCACGGTCCGCGTGGTCGTCCCCGTCGGCCGAAAAGACCGTGCGGACGCAGCCGTCGCGGGGCGGATCCGAGGGAGGAAAGCAGCCGTCCGTCGAACGCAAATCGGTCAACGGCGATGCCGACGTGGAGAACAACTGGCCGTACGGGTCGAACGAACGAAAGACGTCAAAGGAAGCTTGGTGGCGCACGCTGGGACGTGGCCGCAAGCGTGATACGGAAGGTAAGTGATGAGCGCCGAAGATCTCGACAATTACGAAACCGACGCTGAACTGGCCCTATACAAGGAATATCGCGACGTTATTAAGCTCTTTACCTATGTGGTGGAGACGGAGCGTCGTTTTTATCTGGCGAACAAGGTCGATTTCAATGTGCGCTCGGCCGGACAGGACGTGTATTTCGACGTGCGTCTGACCGACGCATGGGTGTGGGACGTGTACCGTTCCAGCCGATTCGTCAAGAACGTCCGTATCGTCACCTTCAAGGACGTGAACGTCGAAGAGGTGCAGAAAACGGATATCGACATCCCCGACAGCATCTAGCGGTCGGCCGTATGCCTGCATAATAGGCCGCAGCCAGGCGCTTTGCGGTGTTCTCGATGCATGACCGCATGACGATGCGTCGCATGGCGTCGCGTCCGGCCGCGGATTTCGATGTATCCTACGGGGTCGATGGAATTCGTCTGTCCGTTACCTTCCATGCATGTTCCGTTTCTTTCGTTCGTATAGAACGGAGGCATTGGGCATTGGATGCCCGTGCATCATGCGTTGCCGTCCCTGGTTTCCAGATGATTCAGATCAGGCGATTCGGGCCGGATGATTGCATGGAGCCGGGCGATTATCGAGAGAGCGGTTCATGACGAAACCAATGATGAGGGGATTCGTGGGCTTCATCGCAGGCGCCACTGTCGCTGCGGTGCTGTCCACGGGAACGGCCGGCGCGGCGCTGGCACTGGAATCCGACGGTCATTATTACAGCAGCAAACAGCCATACGTGGCGCCGAGCGCGCAGACGACGGCATCCTACAGCGCGGCGCCGGAAGGCTACACGCCGATATACACCGAGAGCATGGCCCGCCATGGTTCGCGCGGACTGTCCAGCTACAAATACGACGCGTTGCTGATGAACATGACCAAAGCCGCCGAACAGGATGGCGGATTCAAATCCGACGCCATCAAAAACGAATTCGTCAAAAACCTGACCGCCATCACCGCGGCCAACGTCGACAATGGGTACGGCATGCTCACGGAACAGGGCGCCGAGCAGCATCAGGGCATCGGAGAACGCGCATACCAGCGCAACCGCGCGCTGTTCGACCAGGCGGCCGCCGACGGCGGCACGATCGCGTACCAGTCCTCCGGCGAGGCGCGCGCCACGGAATCCGGCGAGAATTTCGAGAAGGGATTCAATGAGGCGTCCGGCGACAAGCTGGCGAACAACGTCGTCATGCCGACCGATCCGGCCGACGACGGCGCCGGCAAGGACTTCCAGAAGAGCCCGGACACACTGTATTTCCACAAGGCCGACAATCCCGACGGCAGCAGGAAACAGCCGGGGACCAAGGCATACGACATCGCGGAAGCGTATCAGGATTTCGTGGCGAACGACGCGACCATCAAAGGCGCGGAAGCCACCATCGCGGACAACGAGCAGGTCAAGCGGGCCTCGCACGACGTGCTGTCGCAGATCTTCACCGACGATTTCCTGAACAAGCTCGCCACGGGCGAATACAAGTGGTACAACACCGCGGACGGCACGAAGAACGGCGGCGAGAACTGCGCTCCGAACGCCGATCCATCCAAGGACGCGAACGCCTGCGGTGACGGCAAGAAGAAGATCGCCAGCGAATACGATGCGGCCATGGACCTGTACAACCTGTACATCATCGCCGCGGACATGCGCGGTGAAAGCGGCGACGGCCATGCCTTCGATTTCGACCAGTACTTCCAAGGCGACTACGCGCAGGACGCCAAGCTGTTCGCCTGGGCGCTCGACGCCGAGGATTTCTATGAAAAGGGACCGAGCTACGCCGGGCAGGACCAGACGTATTCCATCGCGCAGCCGCTGCTCGACGATTTCTTCAACGCGATCGATGCGCGTGTGAACGGTGGCAAGACGGTCGCCACTTTCCGTTTCGCCCATGCCGAGACGATGATGCCGTTCGCCGCATTGCTGGGATTGCCGGGGTCCACGCAGCAGGCAGCGAACTCCACGACCGACGTGTACACCTATGACAACAATGCGTGGCGTGGCGAGACGGTGACCCCGATGGCCGCGAACGTGCAGTGGGACGTGTACGCCAAGCAGGGCGCCGATTCGCCGATTGTGCGCATGCTGTACAACGAGAATGAGATCGCGTTCCGTTCGGAATGCACTCCGGTGGCGGACGGGTCGAAATGGTACAAGCTCACCGAGCTGAAGAGCTGTCTCGCCTCCGGGCATCAGACGCTTGGCGCGGCGGCGCGCATCGACACCGCCAACGGGCAGAAGCCCCAGCCGGGTCAGCCGTCCAACGGCGGCAATGGCAACGTGGGCACGGGTGATGCGTCCAATGGCAATGCCGGCGGAGCTGGCGCCGGAGCGTCGGCTTCGGAAGCGTCGGGTTCGACGAGTGACCGGACCTCTGCGTCTTCCGCCGGCGGCCGCACTGCGCTGGGACGCACCGGCGTTTCGGTATCGCTGATCGTGGTGTTCGCCATCGGTCTGACGTTGATCGGTGTTTCCTTGGGGCTGTGGCGCATGTGCCGCTGAACACCCCGCCCGCAACGCGCCTTCCCGGCTTGTCGCACGCTTTCGTGGAATATTGATTCCATGGCGCGCGACAACGGCCGGGAAGGCGCGTTCGCATGTTCGTGCTATGGTTTTGCGATATTCCAAGGGGCGATTTTGTGTGCATTCACACAGATCGCCGTGTTCGTTTTCTCACCATCGTGTAGACTATCTGAGATTTTGTTTTTATAAGGAGACCTCAAAGTGACGCAAAAGCAATCCGTGGTGATTATCGGTGGTGGCCCTGCTGGCTTGACCGCCGCTTGGGAGCTCGTCAAGGACGGTGGCTCCGAGAACTACGACGTGACCGTGCTGGAGGCGACCCGCGAATTCGGCGGCATCTCCCGCACCGTCAAGCATGACGGCAACCGCATGGACATCGGTGGCCACCGCTTCTTCTCGAAGGACGAACGCATCATGGACTGGTGGAAGGAGGTCCTGCCGCTGCAGGGCGCCCCCAGCTATGACGACAAGAAGCTGCATCGCGAACACGATATGGAGCCGGGCGGCCCCGATCCGGAGGTCGAAGACAAGGTGATGCTCAAGCGCCACCGCGTTTCCCGCATCTACTGGAACCACCATTTCTTCGATTACCCGATCTCCCTGAGCGCCAACACGCTGAAGGCCATGGGCCCGAAGCTGACGCTCGTCGCTGGTTTCAGCTATCTGAAATCCATGGTGCACAAGCTGCCGGAAGACAATCTGGAGAACTTCTACATCAACCGTTTCGGTCGCAAGCTGTACTCCATGTTCTTCGAGGGCTACACCGAGAAGCTGTGGGGACGCCATCCGTCGCAGATCTCCGCCGATTGGGGATCCCAGCGCGTCAAGGGCCTGAGCATCATGGGCGTGCTGAAGAACGCCGTCCAGAAGCTGCTGCCGAAGAAGCGCAGCAACGACGAGGTGGAGACCTCGCTCATCGAGGAATTCTGGTATCCGAAGTATGGCCCGGGCCAGTTGTGGGAGACCGTCGAATCCAACTGCGAGGCAGCCGGCGTGAAGGTTATCACCGACGCCAACGTGGTTGAGATCCGTCAGGCCGACGGCAAGATCGCTTCCGTGGTGTATGAGGATTCCGAGGGCAACCGCACCGAAATGCATGCCGACGACTTCATCTCCTCCATGCCGGTCAAGGATCTCGTCAACGCCGTCGACGCATCCGACAAGCCCGCGCCGAAGGACATGACGGAAATCGCCAACGGCCTGCCGTACCGCGATTTCGTCACCGTGGGTCTGCTGGTCAAGCACCTGCGTCTGAAGAACACCACCGACATCCCGACCCTCGGCAACCCGCCGATCGTGCCGGACTGCTGGATCTACGTGCAGGATCCGGGCTACAAGGTCGGCCGTCTGCAGATCTTCAACAACTGGAGCCCGTATCTGGTCAAGAACGTCGACGACACCGTGTGGATCGGCCTCGAATACTTCTGCGAGGAAGGCGATTCCTTCTGGAACATGTCCGACGAGGAGGCGACGAAGTTCGCCATCCAGGAGCTCACCCGCATGCAGGTGATCAATGGCCCGCAGGATGTGCTTGACTCCCATCGCGAACGCGTCAAGAAGGCGTATCCGGCGTACTTCGACACGTACGACCGCATGCCGGAGCTTATCGAATACCTTGATTCCTTCGGCAATCTCTACTGCGTCGGCCGCAATGGGCAGCACCGTTACAACAACATGGACCATTCGATGGCGACCGCCATCGAGGCCGTCGGCAACATCAAGAACGGCAAGACGTCCAAGAAGAACGTGTGGTCGGTGAACACCGACAAGTCCTACCACGAGCAGAAGTAAGGACGGATTCGGGGCGTGACGCATGCGTCCCATGGCAGGCGCATTCCGCATGCGCCATGTCGAAGACCGATGGGCCCGCCGGCGATCGCCGGCGGGCCCATCGCGTTGTTCCGCGGCGGCTTGCGCTGGTCTCGGCGGCGTTGTAAGGTGAACAACGTTCCTGAGGTGTGATTTCCGCACGGGACATTCATTGAGCGGATATTTTCCGCATCTCTTTTTTCAAGCTTTGCAGGCGCGTGCCTGCGAGAGCCAAGGAAAGGCAATAACCAGTGGCAACCAGCCCGAATCTTGAAGATATGAAACTGCCCGAGCTCAAAGAGCTCGCCAAGCAGATGGGACTTCGTGGGACCTCCACGATGCGCAAGCCCGAGCTCATCGCAACGTTGCAGGCCGCTCGCTCTGGCGGTCAAGCCCCCGAAGGAGTCACCGTCCGCACGCCGAAGGCCGCTCCTGCCAAGGTTTCCGCAGATGCTGAGGCCTCGTCGGAGAACGCGCAGGAGACCAAGAAGTCCGAACAGCCGGCGAAGACCGCGAGGAAGCGCGTCGTCCGTGCCAAGCAGTCCGCGGACGAATCCGAGGCACCGGCGAATGGCAGCGTTGAATCCGCGGAGTCCAAGACCCGTGACGCCAAGGCCGGAGCGGACAAGACGGTCGATGACAAGGCGCCGGAATCCAAGGAATCGGATGCCAAAATCGCCGTGGACTCGATCGGGAACCTTGATGCGACGCCGAAGCGCCGTCGTCGCCGTGATTCCGACGCAGGCTCCGACCTGCTGGCGGAACTCGGCTTCGATGACACCACCACGAAGCATGAGGATCGTCGCCGCCGTCGCAGGGACGATTTCGAAGACATGCCCCGTCGCCATCGCCGTGTGACGGACGAGCCGGGCAATGAGGATGTGGTCCGCGATCTCGACGATATTCTCGCGACGCTTCCGGCGCAGCATGACGATGCCGATGAACGCCACGAGGAAAACGATGAGCCGGAATACGGTCGTCGCCGTGGCCGTGGGGATCGCGGCAACGACAGGAACAACGATCGTGGCGATCGCCGCGGCCGTCACATGCGTGGCCGCGACCGTGATTACGAGGAGCGCGAGGATCGCCGTGGCCGCAATGCGGATCGAGACAATCGCAATGACCGCAACGATCGCAACGACCGTGACCAGCGTCGCGAAGAGCCGAAAGAGGATCTCGTGCCGGTGGCCGGCATCGTGGACGTGCTGGACTCCTACGCGTTCGTACGCACGTCCGGCTATCTGCCTGGACCGAACGACGTGTACGTGTCCATGGGACAGGTCAAGAAGTACGGCCTGCGCAAGGGCGATGCCGTGCACGGTTCCATTCGCGCGCCGCGCGAGGGCGAACGCCGCAACCAGCGTCAGAAGTTCGTGCCGCTGCAGTCCATCGATTCCATCAATGGCATGACCGTCGAGGCCGCGCAGAACCGCCCGCAGTTCAGCAAGCTCACGCCGCTGTACCCGCAGGAGCGTCTCAAGCAGGAAACCGCGCCGAACAAGCTCACCGGCCGTCTGATCGACATCGTCGCGCCTATCGGCAAGGGCCAGCGTGGTCTGATCGTCTCTCCGCCGAAGGCCGGCAAGACCATCACGTTGCAGAACATCGCCAACGCGATCGCCACCAACAACCCGGAAGTCCATCTGATGGTCGTGCTGGTGGACGAGCGTCCGGAAGAGGTCACCGATATGGAGCGCACGGTGCAGGGCGAGGTCATTTCCTCCACCTTCGACCGTCCCGCCTCCGACCACACCACCGTCGCGGAGCTCGCCATCGAACGTGCCAAGCGTTTGGTTGAGCTTGGCCAGGATGTGGTCGTGCTGCTCGATTCCATGACCCGTCTGGCGCGCGCCTACAACATCGCGGCCCCGGCGTCCGGACGCATTCTGTCCGGCGGCGTGGACGCGCAGGCGCTGTACCCGCCGAAGAAGTTCTTCGGTGCCGCCCGCAACATCGAGAACGGCGGCTCCCTGACGATCATCTCCTCCGCGCTGGTCGAGACCGGTTCCAAGATGGACGAGGTGATCTTCGAGGAATTCAAGGGCACCGGCAACATGGAACTGCGTCTGAGCCGCGAGCTTGCCGACAAGCGTCTGTTCCCGGCCATCGACGTGAACGCCTCCGGCACGCGTCGCGAAGAGCTCATCACCAACCCGCAGGAGCTGCCGATCATCTATCGTCTGCGTCGTCTGCTGGGCGGTCTCGAGCCGGAGCAGGCCTACCAGACTCTGGTGCCGCGTCTGAAGAAGACCGCGACCAACCGCGATTTCATGGCGTCGCTGATTCAGCAGAGCAGCAACGCCAACAACTGAATCGTCGCACCGGGATGATTCAGCCGGAGGGCCATGCGTGTGCCGCATGGCCCTCCGTCGTATTTGCCTGGTGATCGCTGAGACCCTTCGCAGGGGGAGTGCGATGTGGGTGGAAAACGAGACGCGTATGGTCCGATGGACGATGATGCCCATGACGGTTGTATGTCCCGTACGATATGTGACCATTTTTCAATCATAAAAAATACTGCAAATAAGTCAAAAGATAATAAATATTCCGAACACTCAATAATATATAAAAATTTTTCAGAAATCGGTAAAATTTGTTGAAAAATCACGGAAAAAGATGTGGAAAAATGGCGTCGTTCTATGTGGTGGGGTGGGTATTCTAATGGTTGTCAACTTGAGCCGTCTGAGGGGACGGTGCCGTATGGCGCCGTAGGCGGCACGCTTGTTGGGAAAGGGGCTAATGTATGGCAGGCAATGACTCGGCGGCGCGTTCGACCGTTGAGCAGCTTGATGAGATCGACGAGACCATTCTCGGCATGTTGGAAAAGAATGGACGAACCACGCTGTCTCAGCTTTCCGATGCCACCGGTCTTTCCGTCTCCGCGGTGCAGTCGCGTGTGCAGAAGCTGGAACGCCGCAATGTGATTTTGGGGTACAAGGCGGTCATCGATGATGCGAAACGCGGTCTTGGCGTGAAGGCGTATATCGCGGTGACTCCGCTTGATTATTCGCTGGAGGGTGAGATTCCTGAGAAACTGCGGAACATCGAAGGCGTCATGTCCTGTGATTCCGTGGCGGGCGCACCGAGTTTCATGCTGGTCGCGCGCGCCGCCTCCACCAGCGAACTCGAATCGTTGCTGAACACCATCCATCAGACGGTTCCGGTGAGCACGCAGACCACCATCGTGCTGCACCGTTACTTCGCCAAGTAGTCGCGCCACCATTTCGTCAAACAAGGATATCGTTTTCGATACCGGTCACCCGCTTCGGTGACTGGCACGCGGTAATCTTGTATCCATGAACGATAGCGAACATGGTTGGCCTCGGCCAGAAGAAAACAACGAAACCGAAACCGTCATCGATGCCCAGACCGCGCGGAGCAATCCCGAAGTCGCATCGGAAGTGGCGAAGATCGCTTCACTGCGCCAGTCCATCGACAACGTCGATGCGGCCATCGTCTCCCTGCTCGCGGAACGATTCAAATACACGTCGCAGGTGGGGGTGTTGAAGGCGCGTGCGGGCTTCGCTCCGGCCGACCACCAGCGCGAGCATTACCAGATCGAGCGGTTGCACCGCATCGCGGTCGGTGCCGGATTGGATCCGGACATCGCCGAGATGTATCGCGAATTCGTGGTGACCGAAGCCAAGCGCCGTCATAAGCGCATCGCCGATGCCGGTGGCGATCCCGGCGTGCTCGACGTCTTCGCCTGATATGTCTGTTTTTAGCTGATTTTCAACGTTTTTCGGCATTCGTGCGCCGATTTGGGGCATACCGCGCATTACATTGAACACCTTGGAGTGCCGTATGGCGAAGGTTTTTTGAGGGCGATTGCGAGGTTCGGTATGCGAGGTGCGCGGAAGTTGCGCGTGTTCCGGAAACGTCGGTGGAACCGCGCCATGGGACGCCGCGAACTCGCGGCGGCGGTCGCCATGGCCGTGCTTTGCGGCGTGCCGGTCGGCGCGGTCGGCGTGCGGGACGTTCATGATGCCATCCGCCAAGCGGATGCCTATGCCCAGGAGGCGTCCGAATCCGATGTGATGAGCGCCTATCGCGGCACGGATGAGCCTGGACGGCTGTACCTGACTTCGGGTGCCGCCGATGGCACCGCTGATGATGGTTCCAACGGCGACGGTTCTTCTCAAGACGCCGTCACAGGCGGTTCCCAAGACGCCACCCGGTCGAGCCATGTGCCCGCAGGTGCGGTGGCTCTGCCATGGAAGATCCATGTGGACTTCACCCTGGACGGTCCCGATGTGGCAGCTTCCCGGATTTCCGGCGCTTCCGGAGTGGTCGGCATCCATGTGAGACTCACCTCCACAAATCATGACGCGACCTCGGAACTGGTGCCGGTGGTCGCCTTCACCATTCCGGTGCGTGTGGGCGACGACGTGTCCTCGTCCGACGGCGCGATCGTGTCTTCCGACAATACGCGGACGTTGGTGGCCGCGATAGGCGGAACAGGGGATGACATCGACTTCACCACATACGTGACGGCGCGGAAATTCACGATGAGCGCGTTGGCGATCGCCGCGGTGTCGGCATCTGCCGATGGTGACGCCGGAAGCGCCGGCGGTGTCGCGGATGGCACCGTGGACGATGTCGCCGGAAATAATGCCGCAATCAACGGTTTCAAACGGAATCTTGCCGGTCTGACCCATCGCGCATCCACACTGGTCGATGGATTGACGAACGTCGGCTCGCAACGCAACCAGACGCTGATACGGCAGCTCGAAACGCTTCGCGACCATGAGAAGGAACTGGCCAAGCAGACCATCGCGGCACGTTCCGAGACGCATCGACAGGCGTTCGACGCCTACATCGATGCATATGTCGATTCCTACACCACGCATCTTTCCGGTTCGCTGGGCGATACCACGCAGCTTTCCGCCATCCTCGGCACCGCGTCGGAATTGAACGGCGACACCGATGTGGCCCATGCCGTGGTGACGCTTGCCAATGCGGTGAACGACGTGAGCGCGGCGTACCGGCATGAAGGCGCCGCCGATGCGGTGGATGAGGTGATACGCACGATTGAGCAGCGCGGCACATCCGATCTGCTCGCCGAGCTGAACAGGCGCTCCGGCGAGGAGCGGCAACGTGGTTCCAAGGACTACAGTGCCGGCCAGTCGCGGCTTTCCGCGGCGATGATTCCGTATTCGATGGATTTCACCGATGCGTATACCGCGCGATTGCGTCAGCTGGGTGCTTCCTCGAGCACCGCACGCGATGTCGAAGCGCGGGCGATCGCCGATGTACGCTCCGGCATCGGAACGAACGAGAAGCTCAAGGCGGCGCGGAACAAGGTGGATGCGGCGATGGACGATTTGGCCGCCGCCAGCGAACATACCGGCCAGGCGAGCGCGTTCCATCAGATCGCCATCCGGTTCGCGGACCAGTTCGGCGCCGATGCCGATGCGGATGGCTCCATGAACGCCGATTCCGCAGATGATGGTTCGGGTGACGCCGATTCCGCAGGTGGGTCTTCGGCTGACGGTGGCTTGGACGATGACGGTTCAGCCAAGGGAGCCTCTGCCGATGGAGGCTCGGCGAAGCGCACCGCACGACGCAATGGAAGCCGCACGCGCCACAGTGATGTGTCGTCCGCCATCATTGCGCGCCAATCGGAATCGTCGCTTGCCTCCGGAACGGAAAAGGCGCGGTTGAAACGCCAGCGGAAAGCGGAGCTGCGGCAGGCCAAGGCCGCACGTGAGCGGGATGCGACGGCGGATTCCTCCAGTCTCGTCGATGACAGCAATGCCATCAGCATGGGCGATGTGATGAGCTACGCTGGCGGATTGCGCTCATCGTTCGGCGCGGCCGCCGACACCACGTCGAAGAACATGGCGAAGGTCGGTGGAGTGACGTCTGATTCGGCGAAGCGATCCGGTGATTCCGGGAAATCCGGGAAATCCGTCGATTCGGCGGAAACATCATTGCCGATCGGCGCATATGGACTTGCCGGATCGGGCGATCGCTCGTTGATCGTGCCGGACAACAGCGACATGATCGATGAAACGGTCGACTTGGCCGACGCCGCGGAAACGTTGGATGCCGTATTGCAGCAGGATGTGGATTCCGTGTTACGGAATCGAATCGCTGATTCCGCCCGGCGGCATGCCCGAAGCACCCAATACGTGTTGTCCGTTCCGGTGCTGTGATGCGTCGAAGTGTCGATGCATCACATCGACACTTCGACGCACTGGCGATACGGTTAAGAGCCGTTGAAAGGGCATTGGGAGTCGGCCGGGCTCTTTCATAAAAAGCGTGGGGCGGTAGATGCTGGAAGGCACCTACCGCCCCACGCTTACCGTTCCGGACGGGTCACTTCTTCTTCGGCTTCTTGGCCGGCGGCTCGCCGAGCTCGCTTTCGGCCACGGTCACCGCGTCCTCGCCCTCTTCGGACGCCGCGGCGGCGAAGGAGATCGGACCGGTCACACGGCCGGCCTCCGCGATGTCGCCCAGCGCGTTCTCGACGGAGGAACGAACCTCGTCGGAAGCCGCGAGCGTCACGGAGAGGATCGGGGTCTTCATCGAGACCTTGGCCTTCGACTTGATGCCACGCAGCGCGGCCAGAGCGGCGCCCGCATAGGTGAGCAGATCCGCGGAGGCATCGCCGGCGGCGGCCGCATACACGTCGGCCTTCGGCCAAGCGGCGCGGTGCACGGAGCCCTCGCCGTCATGCATCCAGCTCCACACCTCTTCGGTGGCGTACGGCAGGTACGGTGCCAGCAGACGCGCGAACGCATCCAAGCCCAGGCCCAGCGCGGTGCGCGCGGACTTCACGGCGGCCTCGCCCGGCACGTTGCCAGTGGCGTCGGCGGTGCCGTAGGCACGGTTCTTGACCAGCTCGATGTAGTCGTCGCAGAACTGCCAGAAGTAGTTCTCGATGACCTCCAAGGCCTTGGAATGCTCGTAGTTGTTGAGGCTGTCGGTCGCCTCGCGAACCACGTCGGCAAGACGCGCCATCGCGGCGCGGTCCAGCGGTTCGGTCACGTCGGCCGGATTCCAGTTGGCGGTGGCCGGAGCAGCCACATGATGGTTCTCGTCCTCACGGCCGATGGCCAGCGCGAACTTGGTGGCGTTGAGCAACTTGATGGCGAGACGACGGCCGATCTTCATCTGGCCCTCGTCGTACGTGGCGTCCAGGCCCAGACGCGCCGCGGCGGCCCAGTAGCGCACCGCGTCGGCGCCGAACTGCTTGATCGGCTTGTCCGGCACGACCACATTGCCCTTGGACTTCGACATCTTCTTGTGGTCCGGATCGAGGATCCAACCGGACAGGGTGGCGTTGGACCACGGCAGGCACTTGTTCTCCAAGTGCGCGCGGTCCACGGTGGAGAACAGCCAGGTGCGGATGATGTCCTGACCCTGCGGGCGCAGGTCCATCGGGAACGTCGCGTTGAAAATGGCCTGGTTCTCCTCGCCCGGCTCGTCCCAGCGGGTCACGATCTGCGGGGTGAGCGAGGAGGTCGCCCAAGTGTCCATGATGTCCGGCTCGGCGGTGAAGCCGCCCGGCACGTCGCGCTGGTCCTCGGTGTAGCCTTCCGGCACATCGTCGGTCGGGTCGATCGGCAGACGGTCCTCGCTCGGCGTGATCGGATGATCGTAATCCGGAGTGCCGTCCTCCTTCACCGGGTACCACAGCGGGAACGGAACGCCGAAGAAGCGCTGGCGGGAAATCAGCCAGTCGCCGTTCAGGCCGTGCACCCAGTTCTCATAACGCACGCGCATGAAGTCGGGGTGGAAGTTCAGTTCCTTGCCGCGCTCGATGAGCTCGGCGTTCAGCTTCTCGTCGGTGCCGCCGTTCTTCAGGTACCACTGGCGGGAGGTGACGATCTCGAGCGGCTTGTCGCCCTTCTCGTAGAAGTTCGTCATACGCTTGGTCGGCGTCGGCTCGCCGTCCAGATCGCCGGAAGCGCGCAGCTCGTCCACGATCACCTTGCGTGCGGAGAACGTGGTCTTGCCGGCGGTCTCCTGGAAAATACGCTTGCCTTCCTCGGATTCGATCCAATCCGGGGTGTCCATCACGATGCGGCCGTTGCGCTGGATGATGGAGCGCAGCGGCAGGTTCAGATCACGCCACCACTCGACGTCGGTGACGTCACCGAACGTACAGCACATGGCGATGCCGGCGCCCTTGTCCATCTCCGCGGCCTTGTGCGCCAGAATCGGCACCTTCACGTGGAACAGCGGGGAGTAGACGTACTGGCCGAAGTACTTCTTGTAACGCTCGTCATCCGGGTGCGCGATCAGCGCGCCGCAGGCGGCCAGCAGTTCCGGACGGGTGGTCTCGATGTAGATCGGGGTGCCGTCCTCGAAACGGAAGGCGACCTTGTGGTAGAAGCCCGGGTACTCGCGGGATTCAAGCTCGGCCTGGGCCACTGCGGTCTGGAAGGTCACGTCCCACAGGCCCGGAGCGTCCTTCTGGTAGGCCTCGCCGCGGGCCAGATTGCGCAGGAACGCCTTCTGGGCCACGCGCTGCGGGTGCGCGCCGATGGTGTGGTAGGTCTGGGACCAGTCGATCGACAGGCCGAGGGAACGCCACAGCGCCTCGAACTGCTTCTCGTCCTGGGCGGTGAGCTTTTCGCACAGCTCGATGAAGTTCTTGCGGGAGATCGGCACCTGGTCCTTGGCGCTGATCTTCTTGCCGTCGGTGCCCTCGAACGGCGGCTTGAAATCGGGATCGTACTTCAGCGAGGTGTCGACGCGCACGCCATAGTAGTTCTGCACGCGGCGCTCGGTCGGCAGACCGTTGTCGTCCCAGCCCATCGGGTAGAACACGTCGTAGCCGTTCATGCGCTTGAATCGCGCGATGACGTCGGTGTGGGTGTAGGAGAAGACGTGGCCGACATGCAGATGGCCGGAAACGGTGGGCGGCGGGGTGTCGATGGAATAGACGGCCTTGCGGTCGCGGGTGCCCTGGAACTTGTAGACTCCGCTTTCATCCCAGTTCTCGCGCCACTTGTCTTCGAGACCGTCCACGCCGACCCGGTCGGGGAGCGGCGTGAGGTTCGCAGTGATGGTGTTATCTTGGCTTTCAGTCATAGTCGTTAGTCTAGAAAGCGAATGTGACAACTCACATCATGCGGTCCTCGGACGTGCGGCCGCTCCCATGACGTCTGTCCGCGCTGTTCCCGTGACGCTTGTCCGCGCCATTCCCATGACGTCGTCCGCGTCGCTCGTCTATTCCAGTCTGCTCAGCGGCAGGAAACGATCGGTCATGTTCTTCGGATACCCCTGCACGCCATCCTCGACCGCGATGAAGGTCTTGCGCGCGTACAGCCAATCGCTTGCCGCGTTCTCGCTGACCGTGCGCGCGTAATCGCGCATGCGCGCCTGGTAATCGGTGTCGTTGGTGGCCGCCGACGCGTTCGCATACGCCTGCTGCACGTCGCCGTTCTCGAAATGGAACACGGACTGCCCGTTGGTGAAGACGCTGGCGTCGCCTTCGTCGCTCATCGTGGTGAGCGCGATGTTGTATGTGCCGGCGTTCATGCGTTCGGTCACTTCGGCCGCGGTGTCGAGCACCTCCAGATTGACGCCGATGTTGAGCTGTTCGATTTGCGATTTCACGGTGTTGCCGATCTGCTCATACTCCTTCGGTACCAGCAGGTCGATCGTCGCGATGTAGTTGGCGCCGAAGTAGGAGCGGAGCTGCCGCGCCTGCTGCAGATCGTAGGGGAACAGTCCGGTGAGATCCTCATACCCGTCTTCAAGCGGGCCGATCGGACCACCCAGTGCCGCATAGGCGTCTTTCGCATCCTTCGCGATGGATGCCGCGTCGATGGCGAAACGCGTCATCTTGCGGATCTGCTCGTCGGAGAACGGGCTCTCGTTCGCGCTGTTGAAGGCGAGCAGCACCTTGTCGAATCCCACGCCGTTGTCGACGGTGATGCCGCTCTGCTTCTGCAGCGCCTCGGCGGATGAGGCGCTCAGCGGCACCGCCATGCTGATTTTGCCGCCCTTGAGCGCATTGACCATGGAGCTTTCGGAACTGTAGTAGTAAAGGACGATCTGCCCGCATGCGGCCTTGGTGGATCCCCAGTAGGCGTCGTTGCGCTGGAGCACGATCTGCGAGGACGACGAGCTTTTCACGGTGAACGGGCCCGATCCCACGGCGGTGTTCTTGTAGTTGGCGTCGTTCTGCTCGTCGTACACGATGCCGGCGCGTCCGCTCAACGCGCGGAGCAGCCGCGGATTCGGCTGGTTCAGGGTGATGACGACGGTGTTCTCGTCCGGATTGGTGATTTCCTTGAGATCGCCGAGCTGGTCCGCGTCCACGTATTGGTTGTTGACGGTGTTCTGCAAGGACCAGACCACATCCGAAGCGTCGAGCTTGTCGCCGTTGGAGAACGTCATGTTGCTCTGCAACGTGAAGGTGTAGGTCAGTCCGTCGTCGGACGCCTGCCAGGAGCGTGCGATTCCCGGCTGCAGTTTGTTGGTGTCGCTGCGCGATACCAACGTCTCGTACACGTTGCCGAGCAGCGCCTGTTCCACTTCGTCGCCCTGTTCGGTGCGGATATCCAGGTTTTTCGGAGCGTCGCCCGCGATGCCGACGGACATGGTCGATTCGGAGGTGAGGGAGCTGAGCGAGGTGATCGGATTGCGCAGATTCACCAGCGACCATCCCAGCCACATCACGACGGCGAGCACGGCGGCGACGCCGAAGAAAACGAGCCAGCGCGTCGCCTCGGCCTTCATCGCCTGGGCTTTCGGATTGTTCTGACCTTGTTCATCCATGGTGTCGAGTCTAATTGGCACGCGCTACACCGCCGCGGTTGCGGCGCTACACGGCGAACGCGCTCGGGCAGGTGTCGTTGAGCGGGCAATCCACGCAATCCGGTTTGCGCGCGTGGCAGACCGCGCGGCCGTGCAGAATCAGCCGATGCGACAGGTCCGTCCATTCCTCGGGCGGGAAGCATGCGGTGATCTGCCGTTCTATCGCCACCGGATCGGGGGACGTGGTGGACCAGTCGGCGCGCCAGCGCAAACGGCCGGTCACGCGCATCACATGCGTGTCGACGGGGAACCCCGGCACGCCGAACGCGTTGCCCAGCACCACGTTCGCGGTCTTTCTGCCTACGCCCGGCAGCGTCGTCAGCGCTTCCATGGTGTCGGGAACCTTGCCGTCGAACCGCGCGCACAGTTCATGCGACAATCCGATGATGTTCTTCGTTTTGGTGCGATGGAATCCGATGGGATGGATGATGTCCTCGACGTCCTCGGGATTCGCCGCGGCGAGTTCCGCAGGTCCGGGGTAGGTGCCGAACAATTCCGGCGTGACCGTGTTCACGCGCTTGTCGGTGGTCTGCGCGCTCAGCACCGTCGCCACCAGCAGCTCGAAGGGATTGGAGAAATGCAGCGCACACTGCGGATGGGGGAATTCGGCGCAGAGAATACGATATTCCTGCTGCATGCGCGCCAAACGCGCCTTCTTGGATTCGCGGGGCATTGCCGACCACCATCACCTTGGGTGTTCGACGCCATCCGCCGAACATACGTTACCTAATATCTATGTGTGATTCCATGCGTGACGCACGCGTGGCATGCATCGTCCGAATCGTTGATCCGGCTGTTTGCCGGATGCGTCAAACATATCCGGCAAACGTATCCGTCAAACAGGTCAATCCTTATCGGAAGGACCCTGCGCCGCGGCGTTCTTCGCTGCCGCCTCGCCCTCCTCCTCTTCCGGAGGGTCGAAACGGTATCCGACGTTGCGCACGGTGCCGATGAGATGCTCGTACTCTCCGCCGAGCTTCGCGCGAAGTCGCCTGATATGCACATCGACGGTGCGCGTGCCGCCGTAGTAGTCGTAGCCCCATACCTCCTGCAGCAGCTGCGCGCGGGTGAACACGCGCCCGGGATGCTGCACCAGGTATTTGAGCAATTCGAATTCCTTGTACGCCAAATCGATCGGATGCCCGTGCAGGCTGGCCGTATAGCCATTGGTGTCAACCACCAGATCGCCGGAGCGGATGAGACCGTCCTCGTTCTGAACGCCGATCTCATCGGCACCCGACGCCGCGCCGATCGGATTGTTGCCGCGCTCCGACACCAGTCGCAGCCGTCCCTCGACCTCGGCAGGCGAGGCGGAGGCCACCACCACGTCGGCGATGCCCCACTGCGAATTGACGACGGTGAATCCGCCTTCGGTCAGAATCAGCACGATCGGCGTGGAAAGCCCGGAGGCGTGGATCAGACGGCACAGCGTTTTCGCCGTGGCCAGATCATCGCGCGCATCGAGGAAAAGTATGGTGTTTTCCGGCATTTTCACGAGACTCGCCGCATCCATCGGCAGCACGCGCACACGGTGGGAAAGCAAAGCCAGGGAAGGAAGGACGGTTGCCGGGTCATTTGCGAACGTCATAAGCGTCAAATCCGTCACGGCGGCTCCCCCTGTTCGAGATATCGTTGCTGTGATTGTACTCTCGCCGTGTTTTATCGGCGTTTCATCAGATTTTATCTGAACGATGTGGACACTTTCGGCTACATTTATTGGTATCGCATACGTTATGACCATATTATGAAAAGGGGTTGAGATGGCTGCCTCCGAAGCCGCTTCCATCACACCTGACAAAGGATCTTTCGGCAAAGTGATCGCCGTGCAGGTCGTCGCATACATCATATTGGCGGTGCTTTCGCTGGTTCCCGGCATCTCCTATGGCGACCCGTCGAATCCGGCGATCGTCTCGCCCGTGGTCATCGCCTCCGTCTCGATGATCGTGTTGCTGACGGTGTTCTCGCCGTTCCGCGATGGTGCCGTCGGGCATGTGATCTCCGTGGTGGCCGGTCTGCTGTCGGTGGTGTGCGCCACGACGATGATGCTGGGACGCGTCATTTTCCCTACCGTTGCCGGGCATGACGATTTCTGGATGCAGGAAGGTTGGATTGCCGGCGTCGGCGGTCTGCTGATCGTGCTGATCGTGGTGTGCTTCGGACGCCAGATGGCCCGCGAACGGCGCACGCATCTGATTCGGTCGCTGTCCCACAACGTCGTGGAAGGCGTCGCGATGATCGCCTGCGCCGGATGGTGCTTCCTGCCGACGTTGCTGGCGAATCGCGGCGACAATGCGGCGGCGTCGGATTCCGGTTCCGCGATGGTTCGGATCATCGCCTTGGTCGTGGTGGCCGCGGTGGTGGTCGGATTCGCGGTCTGCTCGTATCTGTGGCGGCGTGACGCCGATCCGGAGCCGACTTCACGTAAGCCGTGGATGGGCATCGCCCTGCTGCCGGTCATGCTTTCCGGCATCGTGGTGGGACTGGCGTCCTACGCGACGGTTGTGCTGTGAGCGCCGGGCGCGTTGCCAAGCGCATTGTCTGAGTCGAAGCCGTACCTGCAATCAGGCGATGAATCCGAGGTGCTCCAGCAGCACTTTCACACCGATCAGAATCAATACGATGCCGCCCGCGATCTGCGCGGGCTTCTGCCAGCGCGAGCCGAACGCGCGGCCGATGTACAACCCCGCGGCGGAGAACAGGCCGGTGGTGACGCCGATGATGATCACCGAGATCCAGATGTTGAGCGTCATGAACGCGAAGCTCACGCCGACCGCGAACGCGTCGATGCTGCATGCCACGGCGAGCGGCAGCATGTGACGCCAATCGAATTCCGCGGTCTCCTTGGCGTTCTCCTCGTCCTCTTCGAACGCCTCACGCACCATGTTGCCGCCGATCAGGGCGAGCAGGCCGAAAATGATCCAGTGGTCCACGGCGGTCACGTATTTGCTGAATGTGGATGCCGCGAAGAACCCAAGCAGCGGGAACAACGCCTGGAATCCGCCGAACCACAGGGCCGTCTTGCATGCGTCGACGCCGCGTAGTTTTTTGACGGTCAGTCCCTTGCCGATGGAGACGGCGAATGCGTCCATCGATACGGAAACGGCGATGAGCAGGATCTGAATCAGCATGTTCGGTAATAAAAGGTTCATCCCACCGTGCCTCCGTGGGATGGGCCTCGACGGATTCCTCCGCCTACGCCTAGGGATGGCGGCATGGAACTGCCGCGGACTGTGGCGTCCGGTGGCCTTGCATTCGGCGAATACCGTTCGCATGCCGTGAATTACAAGCCATCACTATATCGCGGTATGGGGAAATCCGCAGTTTGTCGTGAGAAGCTTGGTATTGCGGGCGTGAAAACGGCGTCTTACACCCAAATCCTCTGCTGTTGCCTTCCTTGGCGCCCGATTTCTCCAGTGGCTGGATGATTTGGCTGTTTGAGTGGTGCTTAGACGTACTGATTTCTCCAGTGGCTGGATGTTTTGGTCGTATGGGGGTCTGTTGAGCGGGTGTTTTCTTCCAGTCGGTGGATGATTCGGTCGTGTGAGTGGTGTCTGAGTGTCCGTATTTCTCCAGTGGCTGGATGATTTGGCTGTTTGATAGGTTACTAGACGTACGGATTTCTCCAGTGGCTGGATGTTTTGGTCGTGTGCTGGATTGCTTAGCGGGTGTTTTCCTCCTGCGGCTGGATGATTTGGTCGTATGGAGGTCTGTTGGACGGGTGATTTTTCCAGTCGGTGGATGTTTTGGCTGCGTGAGCAGGCGCTAAGCGAGCTATTTCTCCAGTGGCTGGATATTTTGGTCGTGTGAGTGGTGTCTGAACGTACTGATTTTTCCACCCGATGGATGATTTGGTCGTTTTAGAAGCTGTTGGGAGTCCTGTTTCTTCCAGTGGCTGGATATTTTGGTCGTGTGAATAATGCTTAGATGTACTGATTTCTCCAGTGGCTGGATGTTTTGGCCGTTTTGGGCTATTTGAAGAGATGCTGAGGATG
>ERZ808242.813-NODE-813-length-20676-cov-3.973910_pt1 | contig 20676 bp, 12 predicted proteins | sample MGYA00521244_ERZ808242 | MGnify/ENA primary metagenome ERZ808242 (study PRJEB31516, sample SAMN03275573) | gut metagenome | biome: mammalia-associated habitat; material: feces | host: Papio cynocephalus | place: Kenya | collected 2012-07-27 ... | reverse complement strand
TTTTCACAAATACAACTTCGTCCAATCGTACACTACCCGAAGGGCACCGAAGTAGAAGCCTTCTTTGGAAAGCAGGTACAAAATTTTACTGACACCGCAGCCAATGGTAAACAGCAGGAAACAGAAACATACCCATTTTTCTTTTCGTTCCCATGGATGTCCTTCTTTTCCTTTGGCTAGGAAAAGGCCACGACTGATGACAGAGAGAGCCAACGTGGACGACCGCCGGAGGCAGCGAGCCAGGAGCGGTTTAATCATATGGGGAATGTGGGTAATCACTTGGTGTCTTCCTTTTTCACTGCCGCTTCGGAGCTGCAGTGCTACCATAACTTCCCCCGCTTCAGCTGCCAGTACAGGGAAAAAGCGAATAGCTGTGACCAGCATGAATGCCGCCTGGGGTGAAAGATGCCATGCGGTCAATCCTTTTAATAGACTTCGTGGATCGCTGGTCCAGCACACCAGAAGGCCCAAGGTAATCATGGACACAGTACGCATCCCTTGGATGGCCCCATAAATGATCCCTTCTCGATAAATATAGAGCCCATTGGTCAGTGTGCCCAGCACAGGAAAGCCCGGAGAAATCAGTGTCACCAGGGGCGTTCGTGGATTTTGGGCGAAGAAAAGCGACTGGCTCGCAATGGAGCCCCACAAACCAAGCAGAATGAAAATCGCCAGCACCCGCCATTTATACAGTGGCGTTTTCCCAAGAAAATGAAGCACCAAGGTCCCGGTAAACAAAATAAATAAGGTGCGGGAATTGTCCACAATGATCATCATCAACGCATAGAGAAAGAGAAAAGACAATTTCGTCCGTCCATCCAAGCGATGTAGGAAGGAGGCCCCATCGCCGCCTTCCCACAATTGTCTATAGGACATGGGCCATCACCTCCTTGATGGATACGCAAGGTTCGATGCCTAGCTTTTCCGACAACGTTAGCATAGGCGGAATGGAAAGACCACTCTCGATGAGCAATTTCTTGTCACTGAAAATACGATGAGCACTGCCCTGCGCAATGAGCCGCCCTTCTTTCAAAAGCAAAATCTGATCCGCCAATTCTGTAGCCAGTTCGATATCGTGGGTACAGAAGAAAATCGTGCGCCCTTCAGAAGCCGCATACAAGAGAAGTTCCTTGATTTCCTTTAAACTTTTCTGGTCCTGCCCCGTGGTAGGTTCGTCCAGAAGGAGCAAATCATTGTCCTTCCGTGCCAGCATGGCACCGAAAACCACCCGAAGCCTCTGTCCCTTCGATAGAGCCAGCGGGAAATCATGACGATAGTGGCGAAGATGCAATTTCGTCAGCAAATGGTCCAATTCCTCTTCGGTGAGCGTCTTATTATTCCATGACAATTCCTCTTCCACCGAATCGGTAAGGAGCATCAAATCCGCTTCCTGCCGCATATAGCCGATATGATGGCGCTGCTTTTGGGCTGGTTTTCCTAAAAGAAGAATATCTCCCAAAGTTGGCGCGTCCAAACCAGACAATAAATTCATCAGCGTTGACTTACCAGCCCCATTGAATCCCATAAGCGCATTGATGGTTCCTTTATGAATTTGGAAATTCACACCATGAAGCGTTTCTTTTTCTGCTCCCTCATAGCGATAGTGCAAATTCTTTCCTTCCAGAATGACCGGTCCTTGTGAAATCGGTTCCTTTCTGTCCACATGCGCCGCCAGCGGAATCTGGGCTTCCTGTATTTCCTTTGCCACTTCTTCTACGTGTCCAGAAATCTTTGGCAAATGGAGCCAGCGGGACAATTTCACCGCCTGGGGTTCCCGAAGGCCATAGGCTTCTGTATTTCCTAATACATTCCAAGCTTCTTCGGTTTTGCCATCGTAGACAAATTCCCCTTCGTACATACAGCAGATTCGAGGGAAATAGCGAGCCAGCTCGTTCACGCGGTGCTCCACCACCAGGATGGTCATATGATCTTCCCGATTCAGCGATACCAATAATTCCAGGAAATCTTTCACCCCTTGGGGATTCATCTGGCTCACCGGTTCGTCCAGAATAAGCAATTTCGGATGGGTCACCAAAATAGACGCCAGCGCCAACCGCTGCCGCTGCCCGCCGGACAAGGCATGGATGCTTCGTTCCTCAAAACCGGAAAGTCCGGTCTTCTCCAACGCCCGTTGCACTTCCGCTGCAATCACATCGGCTGGTTCTCCGCGGTTCTCCAAAGCAAATCCCACCTCATCGGCTACAGTCATGGCAAAAAGCTGGTCATCCGGCGTCTGGTACACCGTGCCCACCAGCAGACCGATATCTTCTGGTGATAGGGCCCGAAGATTTTTTCCCTGCAGCAGAATCTCTCCCGAAAGTTGTCCTTCTTCTTCATCCAAAAGCCCCGTGATGGATTTAATCAACGTCGATTTCCCGCTGCCCGAACGGCCCGCAATGAGCACCATTTCTCCTTCTTCTATGGATAGATTCACATGCCGCAAGGTATCTTTCTTCCGAGACAGATACCGGCAGCACAAATCTTTGATTTCCAGCATCATGATCCCATCACCTGCTTCAAACGACTTCCGATTTTGTACCCCATCCAGCTGCCGATGGTGCTATACAACAGTCCATTCATGATCATATACAAACCGATAAACCAATCGGCATAATAGAGCCGATAGAAAAACATGAGCTGCTCCATATTGATAAACGTGATGCCCGCATCGCAGCAGCCAATCAAAAAAGAAATTCCCATGGCATAGACCGGCGATATGTCTTTCTTCCGATAGAAACCGACCACCCAGAGAGCCACTTCGATGATTACCACCGACACGGCACAAATCAAAATGCCCACCGGCGTCACGCGGCCAAAGAGCACCGCCGACAAGAGCCATCGCATAAGGAAAAACAGGGCCGCCACACCGGGCTGACGAAATAGAATCAAAAGCGCCATCAAGAGTAAGTATTGCACTACCCCGGAAAGAAGCCCCGTCACCAGTCCGGAAAAAGGTCCCAAGATAACGTGAAGGAAATCTCCCAACAGCGTCACTGGCACCACCACGCCGCCAAAAGCCAGTGCGGCAAACAGAGACACTGTGATATCCCCTTTGGCGCCAATATGAAGGATACATTTCTTTAGTGCCCGGATAGAGCAAGCTACCGCCACCAGGCAACACAGAGCCAAGCCCAATGTGAAGAGTCCCACGCTCCGTTTCTTCACCACATGCATCGGAATTTCTGTGGTCTTCTCCGCTTCTCCATCTTGCAGCGAAATACGCAAACTGTACTCCCCTTCATTGATAGAAAAGGGATCCACATAGAGAGGAAGCACAGCCATTTGCATTTTATTTCCGTTCAGTGACAAGGTTGCTTCCGTGGCCTGGCTGTCCCGATTCACATGACCCGCTTCATCAGGAGCCGCCAAGAGTCCCGGCCGTACCTCTCCGGTTTCCTTGTCCATCAATTCTATACGGCAATGAATGGTGCGGGTGTCCTTTTTCGGATTTCGCATATCCAAAAGCAAATAGGTATTTGGCTTCGCCAGTACGCTATCCCAATCGACACCATGGCCCCCAGTGAGCCGATTCTTCATATTCTCCAGCGTCATATCGGGCACCACCAACGTTTCCTTTTCCTGCCGGGCGTCCCGCTGTCCCGATTCATCCACCGGCACCGTCACCGCTTGGATGTACCACGAATCAGCCGGCTTCTTTCCCCTTTCCTTCTGCGGTTCTTCCGCTGCACCTACGTTAAAAGAAATCATCTGCTCCTGATGCCCTTCTGGGCTGTCCAAAGAAACAGGAATTTCGTACGATCCCTGCGAAGCTCCTTCCGGACAAACCACCGGAATGGCGGTGAACTGTTCTCCATACTGGGCTGGCAGTGTCCAGTGAATTTCAACCTGCTGCCCATCGATGGTCCAATTTTCTCCAGCCAGGGCCCGAAAGCCCTCCGGTAGCGTGAGCGTCACCGTAGCCTCTTCTGCATCGGGCTGGTTGAAATTCTGCACACTCACATAGAGCAGCTGGGTACTTCCCGGATGGGCTTCCTCTTTTTTGTCAGTGGCACTATAAGGAAAAGCTGCCGAAAGCAACGCCTCCCCTTGACAGGTCAAAGGATGGAAACAAGCACAAAGAATGCCCAGTAGAAACAATAGACGAAGGAACATAGAAATCCTCTTTTCATCATTTTCTCATAAAATTCTATAGACTATACAAAATTATACAAAAAAAAGAGCCATTTCTCAAGGAAAGACTCTCTTTTTTGGTGACGGGGGACTAGGTAAAGGGATTGGGGATTAGTAGCTAGGCCCTAGGGATTGGGAAATAGGGAGGAGGGAGAAATGAGGAATGAGGAATGAGTGCGGCGAGCCCTCGCATTGCTCTTATACCGATGGGTATCAAGTATCATAATTCCTTTTTATATAGCTCGCCGATTTTAGGAAAACGGATAGAGTCATATTTCATGCAATACGATATGTATAAAGGTTATTTAGGGTTATGCGAGAACGATATTCCCATAACCTTATATACCCCTTTATAACCTTTTGACTAGCTTTATTTCGAATATGTTAGAAATGAGGAATCAGTAGAATAATAACCTTTTTATATTCTGCGGCGCTTTATAAGTTGTGCGCCGCCGCCTGCATTACGCACTACGCACTTCGCATTACGTATTAAAATCTCCAGCGAAAAAATGCAAAATAAAAAAGAGCCTGCATATCACAGACTCTTTCATTTGTAAGATTAACCTTCAACAGTCTTGCTTACAACCTGTTTGCCTTTATAGAAACCGCATACTGGGCATACATGATGAGGTTTTTTCAGTGCATGGCACTGTGGGCATTCCACAAGACCCGGAACAGTCAGTTTCCAATTTGCACGTCTCTTATCACGACGGGATCTAGAACTTTTTGTCTTCGGAACCGGCATTTCTAGCACCTCCTTACCTATCGGCCGTTATGCCGTTATAGTCATTTCACTGCGTTGCAGCGCTCTAATAAACTTAGAGAAAATTATCAACTTCAATATTGTACAAGCTATCGTGATTTTTGTCAAGCATTTTTCATGGAGTTTGCAACTGCCTACACCACCAAATGCGTGATGCGAAGTGCGTAGTGCGTAATGGCAGAAGGGGCACACAAAATTTGGAAGTACCCCAATCCCCCTATTATCAATGTCATTAAGTTAAGCAAAATACGGGATGATCCCTTTTGTGATAAAGTTTCTCAGGTTGCTCAAGATTCTCAAGTTTCTCAGGTTCCACGAATGAGATGATAACACTAGTGCCTATCAGCACATTCGAGGAACCTGAGCAGCCTCAGCAACTTGAGAAACCTGAGTAACCTTTAATCACAAGCGGAATCATGCTTATTGTCTCAAATTCTTAACTTAACAGCATTGCCCCTATTATAGAAACAACTATGAAATAATGGTATACCATCAAGGATAGCACTACAGGAAACTTTTTTGGCATTCTCAAAGTAACTTCTCATCTTTCATCTTCTTATACCGTTTAGCTGCTATATCATACACACTGTCATTCTCTCTAGCGCCAATCACAATAATGAGCATTTCACTGTCCGTCTGTATCAATGCGTAGACAATTCGAATCCCGGATTTCTTCAATTTAATCTTATATAAACCAAAGAGCTGATTGCCGCTTTTATTTCCCAGTGGCTTTCCATAGCCATCGGGCCCCGGATTTTGTACCACTTTCTCAATGGCTTTATCAATGACCTTTTGATGATATCTAGCGAAATGCTTCAAATCCTTTTCTGCATAGACAGAAAGCTTTTTATGCCAAATCATTCAAATTCAACCTCAGAATCATCAATATCTTCTAAATCCTTAGGTGTGATATTCAACTCTTTCATCACTTCATCCCAGTCTCTGGTATTCTGTAAAGCGCCATGTTCTATTCTATCCAATGCCAAAGCAAGCAACTCTGCATTTTCCAATTTTTCCGTGATTTCCATATAGGTTTCTGGAGAAAGGAGAATACATTCTGGCGCATTGTTTTTCATGACTATTTTAGAGCCATCTTCTTTGACGCTTTTAAATATTTTTCCTGCTAGCCCTTTGTTAAATAAGCTGATCGGAATTGTATTTTTCAACGCCGGTGTTAAATTTTCCATATGCAGCACCTCCAACCCCATTGTACTAATTATTAGCAAATTTATCAATACATTTATTAGCCCTTAGCGCTAAAATAGATGGTAATCTGAAAAAGTATGTAACATGGGTTAGCCCTTCGGGCAGGTTATTACTCTACCAGGTTCTTTATTCTAACAAACAAAATCTACCGCTTATCAAAAGGTTAAAAGGGTTATAAAAGGTTATGGGATTTTCGATAATCTCATAACCTTTTTATAACCCTTTTGCTTTGGATAATTATACATTGTTAAAAAAGGCGTCAGTTAATCATAACCTGCCCGAAGGGCTAACCTTTACTACTCACTTTACTCTTTGCTTTCCACTATCAGTCCTTGAATCACCATTTGTTTCTCGTCTTTCCTCATATGGAAAAATTGATACACATTGTGGGCAGCCCGTTTGTTCATTCCTGGCACCTGGGCCAGTTCTTCTTCGGTAGCTTTTCGCATTTCATCCAGCGAACGGAACGCGTGCCACAGGGCATTTCTGCGATTGGGACCGATGCCTTCGATGTGGTCCAGCACGGACTCGGTATTTCTTTTGTTGGTCCATTTCCGATGGTAGGTGATAACGAAACGATGGGCTTCGTCTCGAATGAATTGGAGCAGCTGCAGGGCCGGTTCGTGATGGTCTAGCACGATGGGATCTTCACTGCCTTCCACGTAGATTTCTTCGATACGTTTTGCCAAGCCAATCACTGGAGTATCACAACCAGCAGCACGAATCACCGGAAGGGCTGCATGCAATTGCCCCAGGCCGCCATCGAGGACGATGAGGTCCGGCGTGGGCCAATCGGGATGGTTCCCATAACGGCGGCTCATCACTTCTGCCATGGATTTGAAATCGTCGGCGTGCCCCTGGGTGGTTTGGAGTTTGAACTTGCGATATTCCTTTTTCGCCGGGCGACCGTGTTCAAAAACCGCCATGGAACCGGTGGTTTCAGCCCCCTGGTTATGGGAAATATCGAAACATTCCATCCGCTCTGGCAGCCGAGGCAGGTGCAGCAATTCTTTCAATTTCTGTACCGCCCCCTGCTCCCGGGCGTCCTGGTACTCCCACTGGAGTTTCTTATCGGACAAATATTTCCCAGCATTGGCCATGGCCATATCCTTCAGCCGCCGTTTGAACCCTCGTTCCGGCACGATCAGTTTCACTTCACTGCCACGAAGCTGGGTCAGCCAGGAAGCCAAAAGATCCCCTTCTTCTGGCAGAAGAGGCAAAATGATTTCCTTTGGCACAGAGATAGTATTTTCTCCATAGAAATCTTTTAGAAATGCAGAAATAATATCCTCGTCCGTTTCAGATGCACTTTCGGGAATGCTGAAATTTTCCTTTCCCACCATGCGGCCGTACCGGATATAAAACACTTCCAGCCCCGCATGGCTGCCATCTCTGGCCAGGCCCACCACATCGAAATCTCCTTCATTGGACACAATGTGCTGACGCTGCTGCACGCTTTCGATGGCCCGAATCTGGTCCCGATACTTGGCGGCCGCTTCAAACTCCATGGCTTCCGACGCGTCCATCATTTTCTGCTGCAGCTCTTTCACCAGTCCCGTGCTTTTCCCTTCAAACAAGTCACACACGGTCTTCACGTCCCGGTCATAGTCAGCCTTTGAAATATGACCGAAACAGGGCGCACTGCACAGGTGCAAATGGTACTGCAAACAAGGGCGGGCCACTTTCATGGACCGACAAGTCCGAAGAGGATAGTACCGCCGGAGGAGACTCAAAGTCTGCCGCAAACTGGTCACATCGGTGAAGGGACCGAAATACTTGGCCCCATCATCGCGACGAATATTTCTTGTCACAAAAATGCGAGGCCACTCTTCTTTGACAGTCAGCTTCACATAGGGATAAGACTTATCATCTCGAAGAGAAATATTGTACTTCGGGTGGATTTCCTTAATCAGGTTGCACTCCAAAATGAGAGCTTCCATCTCGGTGCCGGTCATGGTGATATCCAAATCATCGGCATGGCGAATCATGGCCGCCACTTTGGGCGACCGACTCTTGTCCTCCCGCACGTAGGAACGGACTCGATTTTTCAGATTCTTCGCCTTGCCCACATAGATAATCCGTCCGTCTTTATCCTTCCATCGATATACGCCAGGCGAATCGGGAAGGGCTTCGACCTTAGCTCGTATCTTTTCATTGACCGCTATCATCATGTATCATTGAATCCTTTATTTGCAAAAGTGCGTAATGCGTAGTGCGAAGTGCGTAATGATGGCGGCGAGCACGCCGAATTACTCTTATAACGGTTGATTCAAATGGTGCAAAGTCCGTTTCTATAGGCTCGCCGATTTTTTATATGCACTTCACTGTTGTTGATTGTCTGCTGTTTGAAGCCAAGCAACTAACAAGGAACAGCTATTTATAATAAAAAGGGGGTATTGGGGCGCTATATGAATTGTGCGCCCCTTCCGCCACTACGCACTACGCACTTCGCATTACGCACTCAAACCACTAATCGTTCTTTTTCATCAACCCAAAAGTTCTCTCGATCACCGGCCCCAGGTACTGTCCCGTATAGGACCGTTTCACTTTGCAAATTTCTTCCGGCGTACCGGTAGCAACCACTTCACCGCCTTTGTCGCCCCCTTCGGGTCCCAGGTCGATGATGTAGTCCGCAGTCTTGATGACGTCCAAGTTGTGTTCGATGACAACCACCGTATTTCCTTGGTCCACCAGTTTTTCCAGCACAATGAGAAGTTTCCGGATATCTTCGCTGTGAAGCCCTGTGGTTGGTTCGTCCAGGATGTACAGGGTATCGCCGGTACCGCGACGCATCAGTTCCGTAGCCAGTTTCACTCGCTGGGCTTCGCCGCCGGACATGGTAGTGGCTGGTTGTCCCAGATGGATGTATCCTAAACCCACTTCCTGCAAGGTGGTCAGTTTCCGTAGAATTTTGTCATGATTTTCAAAGAATGGCACCGCTTCATCGACGGTCATATTCAGCACATCAGAAATATTTTTCCCTTTGTACCGTACTTCCAAAGTTTCTCGATTGTACCGAGCCCCATGACACACTTCGCATGGCACGTACACATCGGACAGGAATTGCATTTCAATCTTGATAATCCCATCGCCATGGCAAGCCTCGCAGCGGCCGCCTTTCACATTGAAACTGAACCGGCCCGGTTTATAGCCTCGCATTTTTGCTTCCGCAGTTTGACTGAATAGTTCGCGAATATCATTGAAAATGCTGGTGTACGTAGCCGGGTTGGACCGAGGGGTGCGGCCAATAGGCTGCTGGTCGATGTCGATGATTTTATCTACATATTCTGCCCCTTCCATGGTGTCGTATTTCCCAGTGGCATAGGAGGTGTGATTTTTGATATTCGACAATCCCTGGAAAAGAATCTGATTGATCAGGGTACTCTTGCCAGACCCGGATTCGCCGGTGACTACCGTGAAAGCCCCCAGCGGAATGGACACATTGATATGCTTCAGATTGTGCTCCGCGGCGCCTTTGATGGTGAGAAATAGCCCATTTCCCTTTCTCCGTTCTGCTGGCAAAGGAATGTATTTTTCGCCTCGCAAATATTGACCGGTAATGGAATCTTTGACTTTCTTGACCTGTTCCGGCGTGCCTTGGGCCACCACATAGCCGCCATTTTCACCGGCACCAGGGCCGATATCGACCACCCAATCGGCAGTGCGAATGGTGTCTTCATCGTGTTCTACCACAATCAACGTATTTCCTAAATCCCGCATGCCCTTCAAAGTGGCTAACAGTTTATCGTTGTCTCGCTGGTGCAGACCAATAGACGGCTCATCCAAAATGTAAAGCACCCCGACCAGACCGGACCCAATCTGGGTCGCCAGACGGATACGCTGGGCTTCGCCGCCGGACAGCGTAGAGGCCCCGCGGGATAGGGTCAGGTAGTCCAATCCCACGTTGACCAAGAAGGACAGACGGCTCTTCACTTCACGCAGAATCTGGTCCGCAATGATGGCTTCCTTCTCCGACAGTTCGACCGTATCCAAGAAGGCCAGCAAATCCACCACCGGCATAGCAGACAACTCAGCGATATTTTTATTTCCTACCCGGAAGGCCAAACTTTCTGGACGGAGACGGGCCCCATGGCACACCGGACAAGGCTTTTCAATAAGGAAATTGGAAAGACTTTCTTTCATTTTCTCGGTCCAAGCCTCTTCATAACGCCGCTTGGTCAAAGGCACCAACCCTTCAAAGACACGCTCGTAGGTCTTGGTTTCCCCATCCATATTCGTGTATTTGAATTTCAAAAGCTTCGTGCCACCATACTCGAATTCTTTCTGGGCTTCCTTAGGCAAATCATCGAAACAAGCATCCATGGACAGGTCATAGGATTTCAAGAACGCATCCAGCTGCTTGTAGAGCCAGCTTTCCTTATTATAAGGAAATGGTTTGATCGCCCCCAATCGGAAAGACAGGGTATGGTCAGGCAGAATTCGCTTGAAATCCGCTTCCAGAGAAGAGCCCAATCCCATGCAGGCCGGGCAGGCACCGAAAGGCGCATTGAAAGAGAAAATGCGAGGTTCTGGTTTGGGCAAAGAAATACCACAATCAGGGCAAGCGAAATGGGTGCTGAAAATCATATCTTTCCCGCCGATGATAGCGCCGACCATCATGCCGTCTCCCAGTTTCAGAGACGCTTCCACCGAATCGGTGAGACGCTTGATAATCCCTTCTTTGATAATGATGCGGTCCACCACCACTTCGATGGTATGTTTCTTATTTTTTTCCAATTCAATATCATCGGAAAGAGGCAGCACAGTGCCATCTACGCGAACGCGGACGTACCCTTCCTTTCGCAGTTCTTCCAGTAGTTTCTTCTGGGTCCCCTTCTTCGCCACTGCCACCGGTCCTAAGAGCATCAGCTTCGTCCGTTCTGGAAGGGCCATCAGAGCATCTACAATCTGGTCCACGGTCTGCCGCTTGATGGGCTTTCCGCACTTCGGACAATAGGCCCGGCTGGCATGAGCATAGAGCATACGAAGATAATCATGAATCTCCGTCACGGTCCCTACGGTGGAACGAGGATTGTGACTGGTGGATTTCTGGTCGATAGAAATAGCCGGGGACAGCCCGGAAATCTTATCCACATCCGGCTTGTTCATCTGTCCAAGAAACTGCCGCGCATAAGCAGATAGAGATTCTACATACTTCCGCTGCCCTTCAGCATAAATGGTATCGAACGCCAGAGAAGACTTTCCGGACCCCGATAGGCCGGTAAATACAATGAGTTTATTGCGAGGCAGCGTCAGATCGATATTCTTCAGATTGTTCTGACGCGCCCCCTGTATAATAATTCCTTTTTCATCCATGGTTATATGTTATTCCTTTTCTATTTTTAGTGACTGGTGACTCGTGACTCGTGACTGGTGACTAGTAGCTAGGGATTAGTGGCTAGGCCCTAGGGAAACACTGATTTAATCATTTCAAACTCTTTGATTAAATCAGTGTTTCCCTAGAAATTGAGGATTAGGTTTTACATACCAGTGATAGGTCCGTAGGACATCGCCCCCCATCGGGGGAGATACCGTAGGCAGAGGGGGTGTATTTCCTTCGGCCGTCAGGCCGGTTGTATGGTTTTCTAAATACTAAGCGGGATAAAAAAGTTTGGCAAGTATCAAGTATTGAAATTTATATTTCCCTGTATTAAAAAAACATACAACCAGCCTACGGCTGAAAAATGCACCCCCTCTTTTTATTCTCCCCCGGAGGGGGCGATGTCCTACGGACCTATCACTGGTATTTCAATAGTGCTTGATTCTCAAAAACAACTTACCCTAATCCCTAGGGCCTAGCCACTAGCTACTAGTCCCTAGTCCCTAGTCACCAGTCACTAGTCACCAGTCACCAGTCACCAGTCACCAGTCACCAGTCACCAGTCACCAAATACATTATACCTTTTTCTTAAACTGCCTATAAATTCGTTTCTTCACCGACGCCTGTCGTTTCAGTGCTTCATCAGCCCTTGAGCCATAGCGGTCGGTCCAGAGTTGACGAAGTTTGCCCAGTTGGTCACGCCAACGAGCGGCTTCTTCAAATTCCAGTTCTTTGGCTGCCCGTTTCATATTCTTTTCAGCATCCTTCATCTGCTGATAGATTTCTTCATCAGAAAGACTGTCTGCAGCGTTCTTATTTCCATACTCTGCCGGCTTTTCTTCTATTTTCGTCAAGTCAATCAAATCTTTGACCCGCTTCTGCACCGTGTGGGGCGTGATGTGGTGTTCCTTATTATAGGCCTCCTGGATGGTGCGGCGGCGATTGGTTTCGTCGATGGCATATTTCATAGACTTGGTCACCCGGTCAGCGTACATGATGACGTGACCGTGCTCGTTACGGGCCGCACGACCGATGACCTGAATCATCGATGTTTCGGAGCGCAGGAACCCTTCCTTATCCGCATCGAGAATGGCTACCAGCGAGACTTCCGGCATATCCAGCCCTTCTCGGAGCAGGTTGATCCCTACCAGCACGTCAAAGACGCCAGCTCTTAAATCGCGGATGATTTCCGCACGCTCAATGGTCGCCACGTCAGAATGGAGATATCGCACCTTCACCCCCGCTTCGGTCAAGAAATCCGTCAAATCTTCGGCCATCTTTTTGGTCAGTGTGGTGATGAGCACCCGTTCATTTTTATCTTCCCGCTTGTGAATTTCTCCCAACAGGTCATCCATCTGCCCCTCGATGGGCCGCACCTCGATGCTCGGGTCCAGGAGCCCGGTAGGACGGATAATCTGCTCCGCCAGATTGGTCTGTACCCCCATTTCATAGGGCCCCGGCGTGGCAGACACATAAATGATCTGATTGATTCGTTCCGTAAATTCATCAAAAGTGAGCGGTCGATTATCCAACGCCGACGGCAGGCGGAATCCATAATCCACCAACGTCCGCTTACGGGACAGGTCCCCATTGTACATGGCCCGCAGCTGAGGAATCGTCACATGGGATTCATCAATCATAATCAGGAAATCGTCAGGGAAATAATCCAACAGCGTAAACGGCGGTTCCCCTGGCGCCCGATTCGACATATGGCGGGAATAATTTTCGATGCCTGAACAATAGCCCACTTCCTGCATCATTTCCAAATCATAGTTGGTTCGCTGCTCCAATCGCTGGGCTTCCAAGAGCTTATCCTGGTCCCGCAGCTCCTTCAGCCGGCCCTGGAGTTCCGTTTCGATAGAACCCATGGCCCGACGCAGCTTATCCGAACTGGTCACATAGTGGGACGCCGGGAAAATGCCGATGTGGTTTCGCTCCGCCACGGTCTCCCCAGTGAGCACATCAAACTCGGTGAGCGAATCGATTTCATCGCCAAACATTTCAATCCGGACCGCCACATTATTTTCTGACGCCGGAAATACATCGATGGTATCGCCCCGGACGCGGAAGGTGTCTCTGGTGAAATTCATATCGTTCCGCATGTATTGCATATTCACCAATTTTTCCAGAATCTTGTCCCGCTCGATTTCTTCCCCTGGACGCAAAGACAGCCCCATGGTACTGTAATCTTCCGGGTCCCCCAAGCCATAGATGCAAGACACGGATGCCACAATGATCACATCCCGCCGCTCAAACAACGCCATGGTAGCAGAGTGACGGAGCCGATCGATTTCCTCATTGCGGGACGAATCCTTCTCGATGTATGTATCCGTCTGGGGCACGTAAGATTCCGGCTGATAATAATCGTAGTAAGACACGAAATAATACACCGCATTGTCAGGGAAGAAATCCTTAAATTCACTGGCCGTCTGGGCTGCCAGGGTTTTATTTGGAGAAATAATCAACGTCGGCCGCTGCACTTCCTCAATCACCTTCGCCATAGTAAAAGTCTTCCCCGTACCGGTGGCCCCCAAAAGCACCTGGGCCCACTGCCCTTCGTTCAGTCCATTGACTAAAGACGCCACCGCCTTTGGCTGGTCCCCCTTCGGCTGGAACGGGGCTTTCAAAGTAAACGGCGTGGCCGGCTCTATGTATTCTCGTTTAATTCGGCTGCGATCCATTGGATTCTCCTTTTATTCTGACAGGTTGCACAGGTTTCTTAAGGTGCTCAGGTTTCTCAGGTTTTAGCGATGCAATCCCTAAAGAGACTTGGCTACCATTTTCCTATAGCATTTCACATTATCGATTTTTATCTATTTATAGTATAGCATAGCGGGGCAATAGGGTGGGCTGGTGACTGGTGACTCGTGACTCGTGACTGGGATTAGAGATTAGTAGCTAGGCCCTGGGGATTAGGAGTAAGTTGGCAATTAACCGTCACCGTCATTTCGACCGGTCATATTTGTGCTTGTTGCATAGATGGATTGAAATGAGATGCGCCCCTGAGTGGAGAAATCCCATCAGCACCAGCGGTAAGGGCTTAAAGAAGCATAATTACGGCTTATTCAACAAAGCAATAGAACTCGGTAGAGTTACTTCTCTCGCTTTGCTCGAGATATCGTCTCACCATTACGATTTGATTCATTAAGCCCTTCCCGCTGGTGCTGCGAGATTTCTCCACTCTCCTACACATCCAGTTTCATATCATATATGACAACTAGCACAAAAACGACCGGTCGAAATGACAGTGAGATAATACCACCAGCATATATAGGCACATTCGAGAACCTTCAGAACCCTAAGAGCCTAAGCAGCAAAAAAGGACTGAGTCTCAGGAAAACTATTTCCTAATCCCCAATCCCTAATTACCAGTCACGAGTCACCAGTCACTAGCTACTACAACAGCCCATACAGCACATCCACCACATCGCTGGCACTATCAGGATGGACGTTTCCGCAAGCGTCTGCCATGTGTTGCCGCAGCATAGGATCCCGCAGAATCCGACGAACCGTGTCGGCCAGTTCGCCTCGTTTTACCCAATCGGCGCAGCCTTGGTTTTTCATGTGCATGGCGTTGGCCCGTTCTTGTCCGGGCAAGGTATTTACCAGCACCATGGGCAGGTGCATCACCATGGCTTCGGTACAGGTGAGCGCCCCTGGTTTCGTTACCAAGATTTCGCTTCTGGCCATGATGTCGGCCACTTTATTGGTGTAGCTGTGCAGTTCCACCGGGTGACGCATTTTTTCTGCCATGGCGGCTACTTTTTCGTACAGGTTGATATTTTTCCCCGTAATGACGATGAATTTAGATATTTCCTCTACTTCATCGAGACGGGAAATATTATCCACCACGTTTCCCAATCCCAAGCCGCCGCCCATTACGAGGACCGTGCCTTTTTCCATCGGTGGATGGGATGATTCTTTTTCGTAAAAGGCTTTCCGAACCGGGATACCGGTCACGTGAATCCGTTCAGGCAGAATTCCGTAGGTTTCCATCAGGTCTTTCAAATCCGGCGTTGCCACACAGAAGGCATCCAGATATTTATCAATCCACAGTTGGTGGATATCGAAATCGGTGATGACCCCCAACATGGGAATGTTCGTGTCCCCTTCTTGTTTCAAAAGGTCCGCCGCCCCTGCGGGGAAGGGATGGGTAAAAATCATGGCGTCGGGCTTCAAGGTGCGAATCAGATTTTTCATCCGTTTCTTGAAAGACAGGTTCAGCATCTTTTGGGACATTTGCCCAAACCGGCTGCTCTGGGAATCGCTATAGAGATGGTCGTACATGGAAGGAAATACGTCAATCATCTTGAGGTACGTGTCTTTGATGATGTGGTCCACAGAAAAAAGACTGCTAGACACGAAATCAAGGACGCTCACCGAATCCCCCGGATGGGTCCGCTGCATAGCCTCCGCGATCGCCCTGGCAGCCTGACTGTGTCCGGTGCCTATGCTTGCTGTCAATATGATAAACTTACGAGCTGGCTCTGCCATTCCATGTCTCCCTTTTTTGAAATACTTGTACTGCCTTTTTCTATAAAAATGCGTAATGCGTGGTGCGTGGTGCGTAATGGAGGAAGGGGCGCACCATTCATAAAGCGCCCCAATACCCCTTTTTTACATGTAAGCCCTCCAACCATCACTTCCTATATCATCGATAAATTATAACATAATCGGTAAAATTTAAGTAGTGGTCAATTAACGGTTCTAGGTAGTTCCATCTATATAATATAAATCCGAGGCGCTTTTATTTTTTGATGCGCCGCACCTTCACTACGCATTACGCACTACGCACTTCGCATTCAAAAAAGCGGTAAGCCGCACTTCCGCCGCCTACCGCTTTTATTTTCAAAAAGAGATTACACAATCGGTTCTCCATGATACAGTTCTCCATCGATGTCCGGTTTGCAACCATAGCCGATAGCCCATTCGCATTTGTATTTCAACGCCTGGGCGTGGATATTTTTCACTTTATCGATGGTACGAATCACTTTGCCCGGTACGCCTACCACGAGGGAGTTCGGCGGAATCACCGTGCCGCCCAAGACCAACGCACCAGCAGCGATGATAGAGCCTCTGCCAATCTTGGCACCGTCCAGGATGGTGGCATGCATGCCTACCAACACGTGGTCTTCGATTTCGCAGGCGTGAATGACTGCAGAATGACCGATGGTAACGTAATCGCCAATGATACACGGATTGTCATCAGCCACATGGAGACAACACAGGTCCTGCACGTTGCTGCATTCGCCGATGGAAATATAATTCACATCACCGCGAGCCACCACACCGGGCCAGATGCTGGCATATTTGCCTACCCGAACATCGCCGGACAGAAAAACATTGCCTGCTACAAAAGAATTGGGATCAATTTTCGGATGTTTTCCGTTAAATTCAGTACCAGAAAAAGTATACATAGCAACTCCTCCTTTTGATTTGAAAGCCAGGGATTAGATGGGTAGCTAGGGATTGGTAGCTAGGCCCTAGGAAAATATTTTCGAATCCCCAGTCTATTCCTTTCATTACCAGTGAATAGAAACGTTATAAGAAACGTTTAACAGATAGACTTTTTGCTATCTTTAAGACATTTATATTATACATCAAGTGTTATAACTTTTCCATGATATTTTTAGATAGAAACTCGAACAAGTATATAAAATTGGTATAAATGCCTCACTGTCAACAGGCATAAATTTGCTAGCGTTTTCAGCTCATTCAAGAAACTTGAGTAACCTTTATATCAACAGAAATCATCACTTATTTCACTGACCAACATAATCATCATCCAAAAAACAAAAAGGTTATAAAAGACTAGCTTTAAAAGCATAACCTTTTATAACCTTTTGACAAGCGGTCTATTTCATTTGTTAGGACGCAGAAATCATAGAGTATACCCCTTTTCGCTATGATTTCATACCACTTGAGACAACTCTCGTAAGAATTATTTTTCCACCTTCGCAGTATTTTCTTTCAAGCCCGGGAAATCCAGGGTAGCGAAGAGGTTGGACAGGGTTTCGTTTTTACGAATCTGCTGGATGGAACCGTCGGTGTGAACCATGATTTCCTGGTGACGGAGACGGCCGTTGTAGTTGTACCCCATGCTGTGTCCATGAGCACCGGTATCGTGAATGACGATGAGATCGCCCATTTCAATTTCCGGCAGGGCTCTCTGAATAGCAAATTTATCGCAGTTTTCGCAAAGAGAACCGGTCACGTCGTACACATGATCCTTCGGCGCATCGGCTTTGCCCAGCACGGTGATGTGATGGTACGCCCCGTACATGCCTGGACGCATCAGGTCTGCCATGCAAGCGTCGGTTCCGATGTAGTTTCTATAAATGTGTTTGTAATGAATGGCTTTGGTGACCAGGAAGCCGTAAGGACCAGTCACCATACGGCCGCATTCAAAAGAAATACGGGTATGGTCGAAGCCTTTGCCAGCCATTTTTTCTTCAAACAGTTTCTTGGCCCCTTCGCCCAGCCCTTCCAGGTCCACTGGATCCTGTTCCGGACGGTAAGGAATGCCGATGCCGCCGCCAAAGTCGATGAAAGACACAGTGACGCCCAGTTTTTCTTTGATTTCATTGGCCAGGTCAAACATCATGCTGATGGTGCCCAGAAGGCCCGGCAGCTGCAGTTCAGCAGAAATGACCATGGTGTGAATGCCGATATAGGAAATTCCTTTATTCTTTGCCCATTCCACAGCCTTGAGGAGCTGCGGACGGGTCATGCCGTATTTCGCTTCTTCTGGCTTGCCGATGATGTCGTTGCCGCGCGCCATGTCCGGTCCTGGGTTGTAGCGGAAGCAAATCTTTTCCGGTACAATCTGGAGACGTTCCATATCGTCCAAGTTGGAAATATCGTCCAGGTTCATGATAGCGCCCAGTTCATAGGCTTTCTTAAATTCTTCGTCCGGTGTGTCGTTGGAAGAAAATACGATGTTGTCCCCGGTGATGCCTACAGTTTCAGACAGAACCAGTTCTGCCATGGAGCTGCAGTCTGCGCCCACATTGAGAGTTTTCAGGCTCTTCATAATCCAAGGATTTGGAGTGGCTTTTACAGCAAAGTATTCATGGAAATTGGGATTCCAAGAGAATGCCTTCTGCAGCCGTTTCATATTTTCCAAAATGCCTTTTTCATCATAAATATGGAAAGGTGTGCCATAAGTAGCAGCAACCTGTCGAATCAGCTCATCGCTAAATGGAATTTTCTTTTCGTTCATCCGGTGGGACCTTCTTTCTTAGAAACGGTCTAGTGACTCGTGACTAGTGACTGGTGACTAGGAAAAACAACCATTCCCAGTCACCAGTCACCAGTCCACCAGTCACCATCATGTTTCCGAATATATCGTGATAGTTAGATGTTTCATTATAACATAGGAGAATTGGTATTGACTAGAGCTTTTTTAGTTAGAAGTGAGAAGTTAGAAGTGAGAAATCGTGGTGGCGGCGCATACTATTTGGAAGCACCGCCAATTATATAAAAGGTTATTATCCTGCTGATTTCTTTTTTCTAACACACAGCAATTAAGGCTTGCAACTAGGTTATAAGGGTTATAAATGGTTATGGGATTTCCGCTGGTGACATAACCTTTTATAACCTTTTTACCCCAGTCGCAAGCCCTATTTTTTCTATGTTATAAAGGAGAAAACTGCACAATCATAACCTTTTATATGCCGCGGCGCTTCCAAATATTGTGCGCCACACCACCACTCCTCACTACATATAAAAAGGTGTGAAAGCCAAGAGCCTCCACACCCTTTTCTCAACAATTATTTATTGTCTGCGTTAGAAACAGCCTTCTTGCTGTATTCTTCGGTCCATTTCTTGAAATTGCCGTTGTCAGTATTTTCTTTGATCACTTCATTAACCACAGCCAACACGTCTTCATTGCCCTTCTGGATAGCAGCAGCGGAGTTCTTTACGGCGTTCGGGAATTTGATATCCGAGAACATCAAGTCATCATTGAAAATCACATACTGCTGGCCAACGATGCCTTCCACGACCAGACCATCCACTTTGCCGTGTTTCAGTTCCAGCACCACTTCCGGCACATGGGCCAGACCTACGATCTTTGCATCTTTGATTTTTTCCTTAGCCAGTGCTTCCTGGGTAGTGGATTTCTGTACGCCAATGGTCTTACCGTACAGGTCTTCTACTTTCTTGTATTTGTCTGCGTCGGCTTTCTTGATAATCACCATCTGTTCTGTTGGCAGGTAGTTATCGGAGAAGTCCATGGTCTTTTTACGTTCATCGGTCGGGTTAATTCCAGCGATGGCCAAATCCACCTTGCCACTGGTGAGAGATGTGAGTAAGGCCTGGAAATTCATATCCTGCACTTCCAGCTTCACGCCCAATTTATCAGCCACCTTCTGGGCCAGTTCCATATCGATACCGATAACCTTCTTTTCGCCAACGGAAGTATCTACAAATTCATATGGCGGGTAACCGGAAGAGGTACCTACCACCAATTTTCCTTCTTTCTTAATCTTCTGCATCAGCGGGCTTTCTTTCTGTGTACTAGCTCCCTGGCTAGCAGCCGGTTTGCTGTCCCCACCGCAACCTGCCATAGTAAATGCAGCCGCAACTGCCATCCCCAATACGGCCAATTTGAAAAGTTTGCTCTGTTTCATCATGTTCATGCACCCCTTCTAGTGTATTCGAGCCCCTGCCATTTTTATGAAATAAGCGATGATTCCGTCTGATACCAAGTTTCTCAGGTTGCTCAAGGTTCTCAAATTTCTTAGGTTAATCGAACGAGATGATACCAATAGTGTCTATCAGTCCATTCGAGAGACATAAGAACCCTTAGAACCTTCAGAACCCTTTCATCCCTATGGAAATCGCACTTACTCACGCAACCATAAACGACATCGGTCCTTTGTTTTTGTATGCATAGATGATAGCATTTTTATGCAGCTATGTCAATATTTATTCATAAAATTCTTCATTTTATACGAAATAAATTCTATTCCGATGAATAGATGAAATAAAAACACAGGAAATCATCTGATGGTATCGACATCAGACAGATTTCCTGTATGTAGATAGAAATATACAAAATATGCATGTTCTCTTGCGTGGTAAAGGTTCTGAAGGTGCTAAGGGTTCTTAGGTTTCTCGAATGAGCCTATAAACGCTAGTGTTCTCATTTCATTTGAGGACCGTGAGAACCTTCCTACGAAAGGGATCATCACATATTTCGCTTAACTTAACAACATTGCCTTGGAGAAGGGGCCTGAGGTATAGACCTCTT
>ERZ808242.809-NODE-809-length-20748-cov-3.490407_pt1 | contig 20748 bp, 13 predicted proteins | sample MGYA00521244_ERZ808242 | MGnify/ENA primary metagenome ERZ808242 (study PRJEB31516, sample SAMN03275573) | gut metagenome | biome: mammalia-associated habitat; material: feces | host: Papio cynocephalus | place: Kenya | collected 2012-07-27 ... | reverse complement strand
CGTCCTCATGTACAGCTCTTTCGGGCGTTTCTCGCTCGACGGTGCGCGTTGTTCTCGTTTCCGTCGCTTTTTCGTCCGCTACGGGGCGGGTAAAATCGCGACGGGTATCGGTACGGGTATAAGATGAAGTATCCTGCGTTCTTCTCGCCGTATCTTCCCTCGTTCTGTCGTAAACGCCGTAGTCCGCGCCGCGCGTATCGGCCGTTTCTCGTCCGTAAGTATCGCGCGCCGTTCTGTCCACGACGGGTACCCCGCGGGAAGTTTCGTTGACTACGTAAGCCGAGCGGCGGGTGTAATCGATATTTTCGGTTTCCCTTGCGCGGTCTTTCGTGGTGTCGCCGAATATGGGCGAAACGCCGATATTGTCAAGATTGACTTTGCCGACGGGCTTACCGTCGCGGATAACGTCCGAAACGTCGCGTTCGGGTCTTTCCGTAGCGGATTTAGGCGGAGTATAGGAAACCTTTTCTCCTTTTCTGCCCGTATAATCGTCGGAATAGCTTCTTTTTGAGTCGGGGCGAACGGGTTCGCGGCTCGACATTCCGCTCTGCGCCGGATTTTTAAATTCGAATCTGCCGTCGAAAACGCTTAGCCTTGACGGAACGCCGCTTGCGGCTTCGCGCTTAGACTTAAACGTAAACGGAGATTCTTCGTCCAAAAAATATCCGTGCGGCGGCACTTCCTTTTCGGATTCCGCCTTTTCGCGGTCGCCTTTTACGCCTCTGTCGGCTCTTGCCGTTTCCGCGCTTTCGCCGCCCGTGAACGGGTCCTTACCCGCTTTCACCTTTTCGGGCGTGGGGATTTTGGGCTTAGCTTCTTTCTTTTCGAATTTAAATCTACCCCTAAATAGTATTGCGAAAACCACTAAAAGCGCAATCGAAAGGATAACGAACGCGCCGGGGTAGGAAGCGATTTTTGCTACGGGTGCCGTTACAAGCGTTGCTATCGCGCCGCCCGGGGTGGTGGTCGCAAAGCCGCCTTCGCCTTTAGAAAACGACGAGGACATATGCGCGCCGACGGACAAGGAATTATCGAAACCTACTGCCATGTGAACGATAAGAAAAATTATCGCTATCGCAAGAGAAATTAAGAACGTTGCGAGCCTTTTTTCCTCGGGGATAACGCTTTTGCCCGAAACGAGCTTAAAGCCGAGAAGCCCCGTGTGCAGTAAGAAAATAAAAGAGTACACGCCGAAAGAGCCGAGCAAAAACGACTGAACGCCGCCGCCCAGCGGATATACGAGCGCGTTGCCCGTGACGAGGCAAAAAAACGCCAGCACGGCAAACAATATGAGAGCCATTCCGAAAACTTCTTTCGTGAAAGAACCCGCTTTTTTACCGCTTTTAGAGCTTACTCCTTTACTCAATGTCACAATCCGCCTTATATAGATTTATATACCGTATAAGTATACCATGTTAAGCCGTTTTACGCAAGTTTTTTGAGCCTTGCGACATAGTCTTTTTATTAAAATTTTGTGATAATTTTGCGTTAGTATCGGAAATCGAGCGCGATAAAAGTTTGCTTGCGCAATAGAGGCATTTGAATTTGCAACAAACATAAAAAAAGCGACGGAATAAAACCATCGCCTTTTAAATAAAACAAAATTAAGTTTTGCCGACCGCTTTGCCGATAAAACAAAGCGTCAGCCTATAAAGCCGACCTTAGCCGAGCTTTTTTTGAAGGACTTTGAAAACGTCGCCCACGGTGGACATTTTCGCCGCTTCGTCGTCGGAGATAGAAACGCCGTACTGTTCTTCGATGTTCATAATGAGTTCCACGACGTCGAGAGAGTCTGCGCCGAGGTCTTCAATAATGCGGCTGTTCGCGGTGATTTTTTCGCGAGCTATTCCGAGCTGTTCGGAAAGAGCGTCTATAATTTTATCGATTGTCATGATTTATCCTCCATATTCGCCGTCAAAAGGCGTAACATTTATTTGATTATACATTAAAATTTTCGCTTTGTCAACGAAATTTTAAGGCGTTGAAGTTTTTCGACGGTTGTTTAATCCTTATAGCGGCGAATTATAAGTCAATTAGCGTTAGGAAGCCGAAAGCTTGGGGTTTTTGCGTAGCGACAGCGAAATTCTGTTCTTCTTCAAATCTACGCCGATGACCGTTACGGTTACGACCTGACCGACTTTCAAAGCTTCGTTCGGGTGGCGGATATAGTTGTCGGAAATCTCGGAAACGTGAACGAGACCGTCCTGGTGAACGCCGATATCGACGAACGCGCCGAAGTCGATAACGTTTCTTACGGTACCCGTAATCTTCATACCGGGCTTTAAGTCCTTAATGTCCATAATGTCGGAACGGAGCATAGGCTTGGGCAAGCTGTCGCGAACGTCTCTGCCCGGTTTTAAAAGTTCCGCCACGATATCGCGCATGGTAAGAACGCCCAAGCCAACCTCTTTAGCGGCTTTTTCTTCGCCGTAAGCTTTGATTTTTACGGGCAATTCCTTGATTTTTCCGTTAGCGACGTCGGCTTCCGTGTAGCCGAAAAGCTTTAAAAGTTTTTCCGTGGCTTCGTAACTTTCGGGGTGAACGCCCGTGTTGTCGAGAACGTTTTTACCGTCAGCGATGCGCAAAAAGCCCGCGCACTGTTCAAAGGCTTTTTCGCCGAGCTTACTAACCTTTAAAAGTTCCTTTCTCGTCTTGAATTTGCCGTTATCTTCCCTATACTTTACGATATTTTTGACTATCGCCGCGTTAAGCCCCGAAACGTAAGAAAGGAGCGAAGCCGAAGCCGTGTTGAGGTTTACGCCGACTTTGTTTACGCAATCTTCGAGAACGCCTTTAAGCACTTCGTCAAGCCGTTTTTCGGGCATGTCGTGCTGGTACTGCCCTACGCCTATGGACTTTGGGTCGATTTTGATAAGTTCTGCGAGCGGGTCCTGCAAACGCCTTGCTATGGACACGGCGGAACGCTCGGAAACGTCGTAATCGGGGAATTCTTCCGCGCCGAGTTTGGAAGCGGAATATACGGACGCGCCCGCTTCGCTAACTACTATATAGCTTACTTTATGGTCTATTCTCGTATCTTTTATAAGCTCGGACACGAAAATTTCCGACTCTTTTGAAGCCGTGCCGTTGCCGATAGAAATAACGTCTACCTTGTATTTGTTTATGAGTTCGATGAGTTTGTTTTTAGCCTCTTCTACCTTGGACTGCGGCGGGGTCGGGTAAACGACGGTTTTATCGAGTACTTTGCCCGTTTCGTCGACTACGGCGATTTTGCAGCCCGTGCGGTAAGCCGGGTCGAACCCCATAGTCACTTTATCCTTAACGGGCGGCTGCATTAAAAGCGGCTCTAAGTTGACTTCGAACATTTTTATGGCTTGTTCGTCCGCGATATCGGTTAAGTACGAACGAATTTCGCGCTCGATGGACGGGTAGATTAAGCGTTCGTAAGCGTCGTCGCAAGCTTCCTTTACGGCTTGGCTCGTCACGGAGCCTTCCTTTACGTAAGGAGCGGCGCAAACGCGCCGGGCAAAGTCCTTGTCAAGCGACACTTTTACCTTTAAAAATCCTTCCTTTTCGCCGCGGTTCAACGCTAATACTCTGTGGCTTTTTATCTCGGATACGGGTTCCGAATAATCGGCGTAAGTTTCGTAAGTCTTTGCGCCCTCGTCGTCGTTTTTCGCCATTTTGGAAGAGATTTCGCCGTTTCTTAAGAATATTCTGCGGAGTTTTTTTCTGAGTTCCGCGTCGTCGCTCACTCTTTCTGCGATGATATCCTTTGCTCCCGCGATAGCTTCCGCAACGGTCTTTACTTCCTTTTCCTCGTCTACGTACGGCGCGGCTAAGTCTTCGATAGTACCCGTTTTTACGTCCTGCGCGAGAATTATGTCGGCAAGCGGAGAAAGCCCTTTCGCGATTGCGACGGTCGCTCTCGTTTTCTTTTTCTGCTTGTAAGGTCTGTAAATATCTTCGACCTCGGTAAGCGTTTCGGCGGCGGAGAGAGCCGCGACTATCTCGTCCGTGAGCTTGCCTTGTTCTTCGATTGCGCCTTTAACGTCTTCTTTTCTCTTTTCAAGGTTTCTAAGGTACGTCAATCTGTCGGCGAACTCTCTTAAAAGCTGGTCGTCGATATGCCCGGTCATCTCTTTACGATAACGCGCGATGAAAGGTATAGTGTTGCCTTCGTCGAGGAGTTCGACGACGTTTTTTGCGTGAGTCGGGTTGAGCTTGAACTCTTCCGTCACTCTTTGTAGAATGTCCATATTTTCCTCTTTTTTTTAATGTTTTTTTATTATTTAGCGGGCTATAAGTCGATTATCGCCCGTTTTTTACTCAAAGTATATTTCCGCGGAGTCGCTTTTCAAAACGTGCGTTTCGCTTTTCTCGCCGCCGCTCAACATAGGTTTTAAGGGGCGCGAAAATTTAAGTTTAACGTCCGCGTTTTCACGCGAAGCGGCTATAACTACCGACTTGTTTTTAAATTTTCTTTCAAAAATTACAACTTTTTCGTCGGTGTGGATAAAACGGAAAGTTCCCGTTTTAAAGACTTCGTTTTTACGGATTTCGCCGAGCTTACGGAAAAATTCCAAAAGCTCTTTATCCTCTTTGCCCCACGGGTAACAAAGGCGGTTATAAGGGTCCAAATCGCCGTAAACGCCCGCTTCGTCGCCATAGTAAAGCGACGGGACGCCGTAAGCGGTATAGGCTAAAACATACGCGATTTTCGCAAGATTTTTGCCTTTTGCGTATTCCTCTTCGTCGAGCGTTTCGTCTTTCATTAAGTCTTTATCGACGATAACGCGGCTTCTCCCTAAAACGGTGATAAGGCGCGAAGTGTCGTGTGTGGACAAAACGTTCATCAATACGTCGAGAGAAGCTTTTGGGTAATTGTTTATCTGTTCGCGCGCGACTTTTACGAAAGAAGTCGAGTCGGCGTGCAGCAAAAAGTCGATTATGGCATTTTTAAGCGGGTAATTCATTACGGAATCGAGTTCTTTTCCTAAAAAATACTTGCGCCTTACGCCGTAAGCTATTTTGTTAGTCGCGTCCTCCCACACTTCGCCTATCACGGCTCCGTCCTCGTCCTCGTTTTTGACCGCCGCGCGGATATCCTTAACGAATTCGTCGGGGATTTCGTCCACCACGTCGAGCCTCACGCCCGAAAAGCCGAGCCGCATGTATTTGGGGATAACCTCTTCCAAAACGAATTTACGAAAGCCCGAATAGGGGTTGAGCTTAGGCAAGCTTTTAAAGCCCCACCAACTCTCGTAGTCCTCGGGATAATTGTTGAAGTAATACCAGCTCAGATACGGGCTTGACGGCGAATTGTACGCACCGCACGACGAATACGTTCCGTACTTGTTAAAGTACAGACTGTCCGCTCCGGTGTGGTTGTAAACGCCGTCGAAAATGGCTTTTATACCGGCTTTTTTAAGCTCGGAAAGCATTTCTTTAAGCTCTTTTTCGGTGCCGAGCTGCATATCGGGCGTTAAGTAGTCGCCCGTGTCGTAACGGTGGGAAGAATAAGCTTCCGAGATAGGGTTCAAATAAACGGTCGTGACCCCGAGCGATTTTAAATAATCTGTTTTAGAACGTATCCCGTCGAAGTTCCCGCCGAAAAATTCGTTGTTCAAAACCTCGCCTTTTTCGTTTTTATATGTCGGCATGCCGCCCCAGTCGTAGCGTTTTATTTTGCCGTTTTTTATCGGCTTTTCGCCGACTTTGCAAAACCTATCGGGGAAAATTTGATAGATAAGCCCGCCTTTTAAAAATTCGGGCGTGGTAAAATCTTCCGCGTAAACGCTTAACTGAAAGTTTTTTAAGGAGCCTTTTGCAAGTTTTAAGTTTTCGCTTGCGCCGTAACGTTCGCCGTTTATTATAAAAAAGTAAAAGAAAAGCCCCCTTTCTTCGGCTTTAATCGGCACAAAAAAGCCCCCTGCGGATTTTTCCATAGGGTAGGCTTTCTCGCCGCCGCCGTCCGACTCTAAAACGAGAAAAGCTTCGTTATAGTCGTCGGACGCGGCAACGAACATATTAAGCGTCGAATTTTGTTGCACTGCGCCGGTTATCGACTTATAAGCGGTAACGAGCGGGTCGAAGTAAGGTTGCATTCTTAAATAGTTGTTGTATTTTTATGCGTAATCGGGGTTAGCCGATTTGATTTTTGCGTTGTTTTTCGTTATTTTAAGCCTTTAAAATCGATTATTTTACCGATTTTAAGTGCCAAATTTTGTCTACGTATTCGCCTATAGCCCTATCCGCCGAGAAGTAACCGCTTGCGGCGATATTGCGCAAAGCCATAACGTTCCACTTCTTTTTGTCTTGATAGTCGGCGTCGATTCTGTCCTTAGTTTCTTTGTAGGAATGAAAGTCCGCCATGCACATATACGGGTCGGCAACGGGAGAGTTAGTAGTGAGATACTGCGCGAAGATATCGAAGCTTACGCCGTTGAAGCCGCGGCGCATACTGTCGATTACGCGGCGCAAGCGGTAGTTGTTGTTGTAGTAAGAGGACGCGTCGTAACCGCTCTTCCACAAATCTTCCACTTCGTTAGCGCGTAAACCGAAGATATAGATATTATCCATACCGACTTTTTCGCTCATTTCCACGTTCGCGCCGTCCATAGTGCCGACGGTGAGCGCGCCGTTAATCATGAACTTCATGTTGCCCGTGCCGCTTGCCTCTTTGCCTGCAAGAGAAATCTGTTCGGAAAGCTCGGTAGCAGGCATTAAAAGTTCGGCTATGGTTACGGAGTAGTTTTCAATGTAAACGACCTTTATTTTATCCCTTATTCTCTTGTCGGGATAGTTGTCTATCTCTGCGGCAAGGCAGCAAATAAGCTTTATAACCTGCTTTGCGAGGAAGTACCCCGGGGCGGCTTTCGCGCCGAAAATAAAGGTCTTGGGCTGCATTTCCATGTCGGGGTTAGCTTTCAACTCTTCGAAGAGGTCGATTATATACATAGCGAACAAAAGCTGACGTTTGTATTCGTGCATACGCTTTGCCTGAACGTCGAACAAAGAGGACGGGTCGATTACGATATCGTTGTGCTTTTTGATATATTCGGCAAGCTGAGTTTTCTTCTTTTTCTTGATTGCTTCAAGCCTTTTAAGCACCGCGGCGTCGCTCTCGAAAGCCTTGAATTTTGCAAGTTCTTCGGAATTTTTAACGAAACCGTCGCCTATGCAGTCGGTTAAAAGCGAAGTGAGTTCCGGGTTAGCCTGGCACAGCCAGCGGCGGTGCGCTATACCGTTGGTTACGTTTAAGAACTTATCGGGCGTAAGCTCGGCAAAGTCCTTAAAGATACTCGTTTTTATGATATCGGTATGGAGAGCCGAAACGCCGTTTACTTTGTGGCTGCCTAAAACGCTCAAATTTGCCATTCTGACTCTGCCGTGGCTAATTATCGCCATGTGTTCTATCTTATCCCAGTTGCCGGGGTATCTTTGCCACAGTTCGGCGCAGAATCTCTGGTTGATTTCCCTAATAATAGAGTAAATTCTCGGCAATCTTCTCTGGATTAAGTCTTCGTTCCATTCTTCCAAAGCTTCCGCCATAACCGTGTGGTTGGTGTAAGCAATCGTTCTCGTGGTCAAATCCCAAGCCTTTTCCCAAGAATAGCCGTGTTCGTCCATCAAAAGGCGCATGAGTTCCGGCACGGAAAGCGCGGGGTGCGTATCGTTGATGTGGATAGCGACTTTTTCGGGGAGATTGTCGAAAGTCTGATATCTATAATAATGGTCGGCAAGAATGTTTTGTAAAGACGCCGAAACGAGCAAATATTGCTGTTTGAGCCTTAAAGACTTGCCTTCGAAGTGATTGTCCGAGGGGTAAAGAACCTTGCTCAAAAGCTCGGCTTCGTTGTTTTCCTGCATGCAACGCGCGTAGTCGCCTTGCGAGAACATGTGCATATCGAAAGTTTTGGTCGAGCGCGCCGCCCACAATCTCAAAACGGAAACGGCTTCGCTGTCCTTGCCGGAAATCATCATGTCGTACGGCACGGCTTCGACTTCGGTCGCGTCTACATGGTTGATTTTTACGCCGTTTTCCGTCCAGTTTTCTTCGATTCTGCCGTCGAATTTTACTTTAAAAGTCTTATCCGTTCTTTGAGTGAGCCACACTTCGCCGCCCGGGAGCCATTCGTCCGGGAGTTCCATCTGCCAGCCGTCTACGATTTTTTGTTTGAATAAACCGTATTCGTATCTTATGGAGAAGCCGTAAGTCGGGTAGTTGCCCGAAGCGAGCGCGTCCATATAGCAAGCGGCAAGTCTGCCCAAGCCGCCGTTGCCGAGTCCCGCGTCCGGTTCCATTTCGTAAAGGTCGTCAAGCGTTACGCCGAAGCTTTTTAAAGCCCCCGAAACCGCCGACTCTATGCCGAGGTTGTAAACGTTGTTTTTAAGCGACCTGCCGAGCAAAAACTCCATGCAAAGGTAGTAAACCTTTTTGGATTTGTTCTTTTTGGTGATGTTGTGATAATTGTTGCGTTTTTCGAGAAGAATATCTCTTACCGTCATAACGACGGCTTTATAAAGCTGCTCCTTGGTGCATTCGCTCGGGGCTACTCCGAAGTATCTCGTGAGCTTACCCGTTATAGCCTCTTTCGCTTCTTTTTTAGTGAAATTTTCGTACATACAAACTCCGTATTCAATCCTTATGTTAAGGCAAGAACGAAGCGCGACAAAAAGGCTTATAAAAAGCCCGTTTATCGTTTTTCATTCTTGCCCCTTACTTTACCTTATATCTTAATATCGTTTCCTTACGCCTTATTTAAATAAGTCGTACAACTTTTCATATTCCTCGGCGGATTTTTTCCAACTGAAATCGGTCGTCATAGCGCATTTTACTATCTTCGCCCATTCGGGTTTGTTGCCGAAAGTGTAGATAGCGTCTTTCAAAACGTAAAGCATTTCGTGCGCGTTGTAATTTGTAAAAGCAAACCCGTTGCCGGTCGTTCTGTCCGTATTGTAAGCGGTTATGCTGTCGTTCAAACCGCCCGTTCTTCTCACCACGGGGATAGTGCCGTAACGGCAAGCTATCATCTGCGAAAGCCCGCAAGGTTCTTGCTTAGACGGCATTAAGAATATATCCGCGCCCGAGTAAATTTTGGACGAAAGGTCCTTATTGTAAGCGATAATCGTTTTGCATTTGCCCTTGTAGTTATCGGCTATATACGAGAAGTATCCCTCGTAATACGGTTCGCCTTTGCCAAGAATGACGACTTGAACGTTTTCGGCTAAAAGTTCTTCGAGAACGCATTTTACAAGGTCAAGCCCCTTGTGCGCCACAAGGCGGGAAATTATAGCTATTATCGGAGCGTCCGTTCTTTCTTGGAGTCCGAGCATTTTTTGAAGTTCCGCTTTGCAGACGGCTTTGCCGCTCATATCGTCAACGGAATAATTTTTAAAGAGCGCCTTATCCGTTTCGGGGTTGTAAACCTCTTCGCTTATGCCGTTCAAAATGCCTATAAGCTTGCCCGCGTTGTCGTTAATAGCGTATTGAAGTCCGTGCGCAAAGTATTCGTTCTTTATTTCTTCCGCATAAGTTTTGGAAACGGTCGTTACGTAATCGGAAAGCTGAATCGCGCCCTTCATAAGGTTTAGGCACCCGTCGTAATCGAGCGCGGGTTCGACTTCCCAAGGAAGCCCGAACAAATCCTCCAAAATTTCCTTACCGTACTTTCCTTGATATTCTATGTTATGAATGGTGAAAATCGCTCTAATATGGTCAAAGCCCCAACGATTAGCGTATATCGTTTTAAGGTAGATAACGGCGAGCGCGGTCTGCCAGTCGTGGCAGTGCATAACGTCCGGATACCAGTTCATATACAACATGGCTTCAAGCACCGCGCGAGAGAAGAATGCAAATCTTTCGCCGTCGTCGTAGTGTCCGTAAAGCGTGGAACGACGGAAATAATATTCGTTGTCGATAAAGAGATACGTCACGCCCTTTCTCTTATACGAGAAAAGCCCGCAATACTGGTTTCTCCAACCGACGGGAACGTTAAAGTTGCCGATATAGGTAAGATGATTTCTGTAACCCTCTTCCATAGTGCCGTATAAGGGGAGAATAACTCTCACGTCATACTCGCCGAGGTCGGAAATAGCAATAGGAAGCGAGCCTATAACATCGGCAAGTCCGCCCGTGCCGACAAACGGGTTACACTCGGAAGCGACGAACAAAAGCGAACGCTTGCGCGTAACTTCGACCTCTATGTCTTTTTGTTGACTTTCGGTCTGTTCTTTATTCTCTTCGGGAATAATATTTTCGCTTTTTTCCTCCTCAACTTCTTTTTCGACAAGCTTTTCTTCGAGCTTTTCGTCCTCTTTTTGAGCTTCTTCGTCGGCTTTTTCCTCTAATTTTGCCGCCTCTTTATCTGTTTTTTCAACCTTTTTAGCGACTTTTTTAGCCGTTTTAGCCTTTGCCTCAGCCTTTTTAACGGCTTCTTTTTCTGCTTTAACCTCTTCTTTTGCCGCTTCTTTTTCTTTCTTTTCGGCAGGCTTTTCAGTCGCTTTAACCTTGGATTTTTCTTCCGTTTTAACCTCTTCTTTTACTGCTTTTTTAGCCGCTTTAGCTTCCTTTTTCTCTTCCTTTTTAGCTGCGACCGATTCCGCTTTCGCTTGCTTTTCGGCTTCTTCCTTTACTTCTTGAGCCGCTTTAACGGTTTCTTCGACAGCCGCTTTAATTTCTTTTTCAACTTCCTTCTTTACTTCTTGAGCCGCTTTAACGGTCTTTTCGGTCTGTTTTTCAGTTTTTCCTGCTTTTTTGATTGACATTTTTTTACCTCTCTTTGGCTTTTTTAAGCCGTATTTTTTATATGCAACCGGCCAAGACCCTAAATATGGAGCTTAGCCGAATGTAAACGTATTTTTAGTTAAACGATAGTGTCTTTTGCGATATAGAACGGGTGCGTATCGGCACCCGAAAGCACGCGTTTATCCTTGACGACGACGTTTTTGTCCGTAACAACGCAATTAAGCGTTACGTTTTCGCCCGTAAAGGTATTCTTCATGATAACGCTGTCGCGGATAACGGTGCCTCTGCCTACCTTTACGCCGCGGTATAATACGCTGTTATAAACCTCGCCTTCTATTACGCAACCGTCGGAGATGAGCGAGTTTTTAACGACGGCGTTTTCCCCGTAAACGGTCGGCGCAGAGTCCTTTACCTTTGTGTAAATTTCCGCTCCGCCGAAGAGTTTTTGCATAACCTTTCTGTCCAAAAGCCCTAAGTTGACTTTGTAGAATCTCGTAAGCGAAGAAATCTCTTCAAAGTAGCCGTCATGGCGGTAACCTTTTATTTTAAGGTCGCCGAGAAGTCCCGCTATCATATCCTTGATAAAATGTCTCTGCCCGTGCGCTACGGCGTCGCTCACGATTGAAACGAGTAAATCGCGCTTCATGAGTATTATGTTGCCGTAAAGGTTAACCGTACCTTTCATAATAGGGTCGGTCAAAATTTCTTTGACGTTGTCGTCTTTATCGAGCTTTAAAACGACGTTATTCGTTCCGGAAATATCCGCGCTCTGTTTTTTACAATAAAGCATGGTGATATCCGCGCCGGATATTTCATGCTCGCGGAACATAGGGGTATAATCGACGGAATATACGGCGTTGGAATCGGATAAAAGTATGTACTTTTCATTGCAACGCATAATAAATCCGAGAACGGTTTTTAAAGCTTCCAATCTCGTTCCGTAAAGGGAAGTCGAGTCCTTTTCGCCGAACGGCGGAAGAAGGACGAAGCCGCCGTTTCTGCGCGCCAAATCCCAGTCCTTACCGCTGCCGACGTGGTCCATAAGCGAACGATAGTTGCGCTTTGTGATAACGCCGACGTGAGTTATTCCCGAATTAACCATTGCGGAAAGCGGAAAGTCTATAAGGCGGTATCTTCCGCCGAAAGGTATTGCCGCAACCGTTCTGTTCATAGTGAGTTCGGGTACGTTGTTATCGTGTATGTTTGAAAAAATCAATCCTAATGCGTTCATATATTTTTACTCCCTTATTTTTTAGGTAAGCCGTTTTAAGAATACTCTTAACAAGCAAGCAAAGTCGTGTGGCAAATTGAAAATTGAAAATGGAAAATTGAAAGTTGCGGATACAAATATTATATAAAAAATTCGACCTCAATTTTCAACTTTCAACTTTCAACTCTCAACTTATCAAAGTTCTACCATTTCGCCTTTTTCGATAACAGTATCATCCGCCACTTTGTATTCGCGACCGACAACGGCTATCTTCTTTTCGTCGTTCATTTCGCCGACTTTCGCTTTTTTACCGACAGAAACCTGTTCGTCGATAATGGCGCATTCTATCTTCGCACCCTCTTCGATAACGGTGTCGCTGAAAATAACGCTGTTTTTGACGACCGCGCCCTTTTTGATGATTACGTTGTTTGAAAGCACGGAGTTTTCCACTTCGCCCTCGATAACGCAACCTAAGGAAACGATACTGTTAATTACTTTGCCGTTTTCGCCGATATAGTGCGGCGGCGCGATAGGATTGCGGGAATGGAGCCTCCAATCGGTATCGGTAATGTCGAATTCCGGTTTTTCGCCCAAAAGGTCCATATTCGCGTCGTAAAGCGAAGCGATTGTTCCGACGTCCTTCCAGTAGCCCGAGAAATTGTAAGCAAACATCTTCTCGCCGGCGTTAAGCATCGTCGGGAGAACGTTCTTGCCGAAGTCGTTCTGCGAAGCGGGGTCCTCGTTGTCCGCTTCGAGATACTTATAAAGCTTTTCGGCGGTGAATATGTAAATTCCCATAGAAGCGAGCGTACTCTTCGGCTTTTTGGGCTTTTCTTCGAATTCGTAAATACTGCCGTCCGCGTTGGTGTTCAAAATACCGAAGCGCGAAGCGTCCGCAAGGGGTACTTCGTAAGCGGCAATCGTGCAAGCCGCGCCCGTTCTGATATGCTCGGCAAGCATTTTGGAATAATTCATTTTATAAATGTGGTCGCCCGAAAGTATAAGCACATATTCCGGGTTGTACATTTTTATAAACGGCAGGTTCTGGTATATGGCGTTAGCCGTGCCTTTGTACCAGTCGCTACCCTTTTTTGCTTGGTACGGCGAAAGGATATGCACGCCGCCGAAAGAGCGGTCGAGGTCCCACGGTTGACCGTTGCCGATATATTCGTTTAAAACGAGCGGTTGATACTGCGTAAGCACGCCTACCGTATCAATTCCCGAGTTAACGCAGTTTGAAAGCGGAAAGTCTATAATTCTGTATTTTCCGCCAAACGGCACCGCAGGTTTCGCAATACGGCTCGTTAATGCGTAAAGTCTTGAACCCTGCCCGCCGGCAAGGAGCATTGCAACACATTCTTTTTTCATTGACATAAAACATCACTCCGATTTATTTTATCATATATTTTGTTAAGTTGAAAGTTGAGAATTGAAAGTTGAAAATTGCGGATTTAAAATTTATATATTAAATTCGTCCTTATCTTTCAACTTTCACCTTTAAACTTTCAACTTCTTTGCCTTTCTCGTAGCTTGCTATTAGAGCCTTGAGCGTGGAGAGTGCGTCGGATTGCCACAGCCGGTGACAGCGACCGATAGGCGCGTACTAAAACGTACGTAACTAAAGGTCGGTGGCGCACGCAGTGGCAAGGCGGCGTGCTATACTCGCTCAAGGTACATGAAAGATAGCGGTACCAAGTTCACCTTTATACTCTTCTTTTTTCCATGCATCGGTTTGCGGTTGGCTACGAAATCCTTTTTGCGGAAAGTGCCGTCGCCGCCGTAGAATTTGGAGTCGGAACTGAACTTCATAACATATTCTCTGCCGTCAACGCCTACACGGTAGTCGCGCAAGGTTAAGCCCGAGAAGTTGATTACGCAAAGTAGTTCTTTTCCGCTAACGCCTTTGCGGACGAAAGCCAAAACGTTGTTAGTAGAATCGTCGGCAATGACCCATTCGAAGCCGTCCCACGATTTTTCTATCGACCAAAGCTCGTCGTTGTCGCGATAAAACGCGTTGAGTTCTCTGAAAAATCTATGAGCAAGCGCGTTTTCTTTGCGTTTTAAAAGTTCGAATTCAAGCCCTTTTGCGAAATTCCATTCGTTGTACTGGTCGAATTCCTGGCCCATAAACATTAGCTTTTTGCCCGGGTGCGCCATCATGTATCCCATAAACGCGCGCACGCCCGCATGTTGCATTTTTTCGTCGCCCGGCATTTTGTTGAAAAGCGAACGCTTGCCGTAGACTACTTCGTCATGCGAAACGGGGAGAATAAAGTTTTCACTGAAAGCGTACATCATTGAGAACGTGAGCTTGTTATGGCAACCGCCCCTAAACAACGGGTCGGTGGAAACGTAAGAAAGTACGTCGTTCGCCCAGCCCATGTTCCACTTGAAGTTGAAGCCTAAACCGCCGATTGAAGCGGGCATTGTAACCATCGGGAACGCCGTGGATTCTTCGGCTATCATAAGCGCGTACGGATATTCTGCGAAAACCGCGCTGTTTAACTGTTGTAAAAACTCAACCGCTTCGAGGTTAATGTTGGTGCCTTTTTCGTTAGGTCGCCATTCGCCCTGCTTTCTGTCATAATCGAGATAAAGCATCGAAGCGACCGCGTCCACCCTTATGCCGTCGATAGCGTAAACGTCGAAGTAAAAGAGCGCGGACGAGATAAGGAAAGAACGAACTTCCTTTTTGCCGAAGTCGAAAACGCGGGTACCCCAGGACTTGTGTTCCTTTTTAAATTCGTCTCCGTACTCGTAAAGACAAGTGCCGTCGAATTCGTAAAGACCGTGTTCGTCTTTCGGAAAGTGCGCGGGAACCCAATCCAAAATTACGCCTATACCGGAATTATGGAAAGCGTCGACAAGGCTTTTGAAATCCTCGGGCGTACCGAAGCGGGAAGTTACGCCGAAGTACCCCGTCACCTGATACCCCCACGAACCGTCGTAAGGATATTCGGACACGGGCATAAATTCGACATGCGTATAATTCATGCGCTTAACGTAAGGCACAAGTTCCCTTTCGAGTTCCTTATACGAAAGATAGGAGCCGTCCTCTTTCCTCTTCCACGAAGCAAGGTTTACTTCGTAAATATTGACCGGAGAATTATACGGCGAATATTTTTCGCGTTCTTTCTCGTACCACTGCGCCTTGCTCGTAAGCTTTTCTATATCGTAAAGCTTCGAAGCCGTAGCGGGTGCGGTTTCGGCGTGGTATGCGTACGGGTCGGCTTTAAGCACGGTTTTCAGTCCGTGCGTGATAGCGTACTTGTAGTTGTCGTACTTATGCATGCCCTTAATTCGGATTTCCCAAGTTTCGCCGTCCTCCGTTTTGTGGAGTTGGTCTTTGCCGACCACCCAGTCGTTGAAATCGCCGACTAAGCTAACTGCGTCGGCATGAGGAGCCCAGACTCTGAAAACCACGCAATTTGCCTTATGGTCGAAGTGCGCGCCGAAATACTTATAAGCGCGATAGTTTGTGCCTTGGTGAAACAAATAAAGCGGTAAATCCGGACTTTCCGACGACGGATTATTAAGTTTGCGCGAACGCTTTGAAGCCATATTATCTCCGTAAAACGTTCGATCTTTCTAAAAAAAACGAACGCATGAATATTCTTAATGATTATTATTTATTTAAGTATACACGAAACGAGAAAAAAATTCAAGACGTTTTGTAAAATTTGAGTGTGTAAAATGCGATTTTTAGTTATTTTACACATAAACGCGGCTTAAAATTCAACAAAATTCACATGCCGCCGTCAACCGAAAGTATCTGTCCGGTAACGTACGCGTTTTCCATAAGGAAAGCGACCGCTTCCGCAACCTCTTCCGGGGTGCCGACGCGCGGAACGCTAAGTCCGTCGCAGAAGTCCTTTTTATCCTCTTCGGACAAATGCGCGTTCATCTTCGTGTCGATAAACCCGGGCGCGACGGCGTTGACGGTTACGCCCGACAAACCGACTTCGCGAGCAAGAGCTTTTGTTAAAGAATTTATTGCGCCTTTCGTCGCCGAATACGCGACTTCGCACGAGCCGCCGACGACTCCCCACACGGAGGAAACGTTGATTATTCGCCCGCGCTTTTCGCTTATCATGTCGGGCAAAGCTTCCTTTATGCAGTTGAAAGTTCCCGTGACGTTTACGGCGAACAAATTTTCAAATTCTTCCTTAGTAACGTCGGTTATGACTTTCTGCTTTAAAGCAATCCCTGCGCAGTTTATAAGCGCGTAGATTTTGCCGAATTTTTTATGAACTTCTTTAAAAGCCTCTTTTACCTCTTTTTCGTCCTTAACGTCGCATTTAACGGCGTAAAAACCGAAGTTTTTTTGCAAATCTTCCGCGGCTTCTTTGTTCGAAAAATAGGTGATAACGACGTTATAGCCCGACTTTTGCATTCTTTTTGCAATCGCCGCGCCGATACTACCGTTGCCGCCGGTAACTACTACCGTTTTCATAAAAAGTTCCTCTCTTCGGCGTTTTAAAAAAAGGGAAAAGCCCGACAAAAAAAGTCGGGCGTATAAACTTACTTTTTAACGCGTTCCATGTATTCGCCGGTACGAGTATCGATTCTGATAACGTCGCCCTCGTTGACGAACATAGGCACCTGAATGGTAACGCCCGTTTCAAGCGTAGCGTTCTTGGTCGCGTTGGTAGCGGTGTTGCCGGCAACGCCCGGTTCCGATTCGGTAACCAAAAGTTCGACGAAGTTTTCGCAGTCGACGGAGAAAGCTTTACCCTTGTAGAATTTAACGGTAACGGGGTCGTTTTCCTTTATCCACTGCAAAGCGTCCTCAACCTGTTCGTAGCTCAAAGGTTCCATGTTATACTCTTCGTCCATGAAGTAGTAAAGACCGCCGTCGTTGTAGGAATAAGTCATCTTCTTTGTTTCGATGACCGCGTTTTCTACTTTTTCGGTCGGGTTGAAAGTTTTTTCCAAAACGGCACCCGTGATGATGTTTTTAAGTCTCGTTCTTACGAAAGCCGCGCCCTTGCCCGGTTTAACGTGCTGGAAGTCTACTATAACGTAGATGTTGCCTTCGTATTCGATGGTGACGCCTTTTCTGAAATCGCCTGCTTGTACCATAATTTATCTCCTGATAAGTTAAAATGTTTTTATTTTTTTTGCGGCGCGGCGCGCCGACTTTTTCGTTTGTTATTGTTGCGAAAATTTTTCCGCAAAATCGCTTTGTTGTCGCTAATTATTGTCGCTAAATTTTAAGCCCGAAAAAAGCGGAAATCACAATATTTCGAGCTTTCTCGTAGTCGTCATAAACGGAACTACTTTGCCGTCTTTAAGAGTTACCGTGTTTTCTATTCTTATACCGAATTTGCCGTCGATATAAACGCCCGGCTCTATCGAAAACACCATTCCGTTTTCAAGCGTACCCTTACCCTTAGGCGAAACTGCGGGCGGCTCGTGAATGTTCACGCCTATGCCGTGACCCAAGGAATGAGTAAAGTATTTGCCGTAACCTCTTTCTTCGAGAATATCGCGCGCTATCTTATCCGCGGCTACGCATTCGATACCCGCGTAAATGCCCTTTTCGGCGGCAAGGTGCGCGGCAAGCACGGCTTCGTACGCCTTTTTGAACTCCTTGTCCGGTTTACCGTAGAAAAACGTTCTCGTCATATCCGAGCAGTAGCCCTTATACAAGCAACCGAAGTCTATAAGCACGCATTCGTTGTTTTTGAGCTTTGTCTTGCCCGTTTCGTGGTGCGGAACGGCGGCGTTTTTGCCGAACGCGACGATTGTGTCGAAGGACGGATTGCTTGCGCCGTGTTTTTTAAACTCCGCTTCCAACGCGGCGGCAAGCTCTAATTCACTCACGCCCTCTTTGATAAGAGGCTTAATACACCTTAAAGAAGCTTCCGCTATCGCGCACGCTTTTTTGATTTTTTTGAGTTCTTCATCCGACTTGAACTTCATCGAAGCGACCATATCTTGCGAGCAGTCTTTGAGCGAAAACCCTAATTCGCCGTATTCTTCCGCTTCCGCAATGCTCGTCTTTGTATAGTCGATATAAAGGTCCTTTTTGCCCGTCGACTTCAAAAATTCGAAAGTTTCGTTTTTAAAACCTTTCACGACGGTAACGTCGGAATTTTTAAGAGCCTTATCTGCGGCGTAAAAATATCTCGGATCGACGAAGAGATACTTTTTCCCTTCCGACACGACGACGTATCCGTCCGTCGCAAAAAAGCCCGTAAGGTACAGTCTTTGCTTTTCGTTAGTCAATAAATAAAGGTTATTTTCGTTAAGCATAATTTCACCTTCTTGTATATCTTAAATATAATAGCACACATCGGCGGCAAAGTCAATACAAATAAAAAGATTTTTCTTGTAATTTTACCGATTTTTCCCCTTTTACCCCTTAAAAACGCCTTGTTCTTGAAAATCTAAAAAATTTCCGTATAAATTTTCGATAATTGCTAAACGTATGTTTGACATAAAAATAAGTCGGGTGTATAATATACGAGTAAAGCATATGTTCGAAGATGAAAGGAGCGTAAAAAATGATTGACGAGAGAAAACTTGAAATTTTAACGGAAAGCGCGAAGTATGACGTTTCTTGTTCGTCCTCGGGTTCGTCGCGAAAAAACGTCAAAGGCGGAGTCGGTAACGCAAGCTACGGCGGAATTTGCCATTCGTTCACGCAGGACGGGCGGTGCATATCGCTACTAAAAATTCTTTTATCAAACAAGTGCGTTTACGACTGTTTGTATTGCGTAAACCGCCGCAGCAACGACGTTCCGCGCGAGTCCGCCTCGCCCGAAGAACTTTGCGAGCTGGTTATGAATTTTTACAGGCGCAACTACATAGAGGGGCTGTTTTTGTCGTCCGCAGTCGAACGCAGCCCCGATTACACTATGGAACGGCTTTTAGACGTCGTAATGAGGCTAAGAAAACTATATAATTTTCACGGCTACATTCACCTTAAAGGCATACCCGGCGCAAGCAAGTACCTACTAAACAAAGCCGCGAAGTACGTTGACAGAATGAGTTGCAACATTGAGCTTCCGAGCGAAAAAAGCCTTAAACTTTTAGCCCCGCAAAAATCCAAAACCGCGCTTATCGAACCGATGGGAATGTTAGCCGAAAACTTGCGGCAAGCAAAGGCGGAACGCAACAAAAAGTTCTTGCCGGCGGGGCAGACAACGCAAATGATTGTCGGCGCTTCGCGCGAAACGGACGGGCAGATAATACGCTTAACGCAGGCTTTATACAAAAAATTCGATATGAAGCGCGTATATTTTTCGTCGTATATACCTACGAATTTTACATCCAACCTCTTGCCCGCCCGCCCCGCGGGGCTTTTGCGCGAACACAGGCTTTACCAAGCCGACTGGCTCATGCGGTTTTACGGCTTCACCGCCGCCGAAATTTCCGACGAGAACGAGGACCTCGATTTGACTATGGACCCAAAGTGTCGCTGGGCTTTACGGCACCCCGAATTTTTCCCGATAGAAGTAAACGCCGCGCCGCCGGAAGTTTTGCTTCGCGTTCCCGGGATAGGGTTCAAAAGCGCGTATAAAATAGTTGCGGCAAGGAAGTATTCGAAGCTTGACTTTAACGACCTAACAAAGCTCCGCGTAGTTTTGAAACGCGCGGCGCATTTTATCACTTGCGCGGGCAAGTTCATCGGCGACGACAAAAACCCTCAACGGCTTTTGCTACTTTCCGAAGCCGAGCAAAAATACGAACAACTGTCGCTCTTTTCCGCTCCGGAAATTTCTATGAGCGCGTTGACGGGGCAATTATGATTTATTTTATCCCTTGCGGGCGCGACGGAATTTTGTGCGCGCTATACGAAAGCTTTACTAAAAAAGAATCCCCTTCCGCCGTGTATTCGTCCGCGTTTTCGCCGACTATCGGGGAAGAGGTAAAAGAGATAATTTTTAACGCCGAAAAAGCCGAGCGCGTGAAGAAAGGAATTTTAAAACACGGGGGTATAAGCCTGTTATCGGCACTTTTTTATCCTTTGCGCTCAAATTCCGAAGAGAAAGAAACGATAGTTTTCAAAGCAGCCGAGCGGTGCCTCAACATGCGCAAAAACGTGCTTGACAACTTTTCCGACAAGTTCGTTTTAAAGCATTACGAACTGACCAAACAAATAAGTTACGAAGTCCACCGAATGGAAGGTTTTCTCAGATTTGAAGAAGCCGAGGGCGGATATTACGCGCGTTTTACGCCCGACAACGACGTTATCGACCTTGTCGCCCCGCACTTCAAAAGAAGATTTTCCGACGAAAAATTCATCATTCACGACGTAAAGCGCAACAAGCTTTGCTTTTTCGACGGCGAAACGCTGCGCTACATAAAGCCCAACAAGCCCGTCACTGTCTACCTGACGGCGAACGAGCAAGCCTATTCGAGTCTATGGAAAAAGTATTTCAAGTCTGTAAGCATAGCGGAGCGCAAAAACGAACGTCTCCAAGACAACTGGCTCCCCCGCCGTTACCGCTCAAACATGTCGGAATTCTCCCCTCCCGAAAGCTTCAACTGAAAAGAAGAGCAAAAATCTCGGTCGTTCAACCGAGGTTCTTTTTGTCTGTTAAGACTATTTACTTTCTTTTTCGGACAAGCTTTTCAAAGTAGACAACATTGCCGACTTTGTGGAAGAAGATAGTTTGCGATACGCTTTTACAAGTTCTTCCTCGTCTGCGTTAAGAATTACGCCGTTTTCACCACCGATTATTTTACCGAAATCATCTTCTCTACCTAAAAGATAGTCAACGCTACAGCCTAACACGTCGGCAATTTTCGAAATTGTTTTTAAATCGGGTTCTCTATAACCTTGTTCGTAACCGGCGTAGCCCGTAATTGACAAGCC
>ERZ808242.808-NODE-808-length-20761-cov-4.964986_pt1 | contig 20761 bp, 18 predicted proteins | sample MGYA00521244_ERZ808242 | MGnify/ENA primary metagenome ERZ808242 (study PRJEB31516, sample SAMN03275573) | gut metagenome | biome: mammalia-associated habitat; material: feces | host: Papio cynocephalus | place: Kenya | collected 2012-07-27 ... | reverse complement strand
ATTTTTTGAAGCGGAGACTATTTTGCCTCTTTTAGCAAAACGTTGCTTTGAACTATTGAATAGACCTCTTCGCCTAGTTATTTTAAGCCACTTAGGTTTAGAAAGGGACAGAGTTTTGGCCGAGAACTTGCCACCAGGCTGCTGGATTTTGGGCGGTCACAGTCATACTGTAGTTTCCGAACCAGTCAAAATTGGCGGCAATTTTATCGTTCAAACTGGTGCTTGGGCTAAAAATATTGGCAAATTGGATTATAATTTTGAATATCCAGAATTAAGCACCTATCAATTGCTAAATCTACACTAACTTTCTAAGGGGAAAAATTATGGCTTCTAATCGTGTCCTGTTTATATCCAACGGAGCTGGTGAAGATTCAATTGCCAGCCAAATTATAGCCGACTTGCCAGAATCACTTCCCCGAGAAGCTATGCCTCTGGTAGGAGAAGGCTCTGCTTACAAAGATTTAGCTCCGGTTGTAGGCCCTAGACAGGCTATGCCCAGCGGAGGGCTTATCCAAGAAGATTGGCGCAATTTATGGAAAGATATAAATGGGGGCTTATTTTGTTTAACGCTTAAGCAAATAGCTTGGTTGCGCCAACAACGCCAAAGATTCACCCAAATTGTAGCTGTAGGCGATTTATGGCCTGTTATATTGGCCGTACTTTCCGGAATACGTCCCATTACTTTTATAGGTACAGCCAAATCAGATTATCATCATCCATACTCAGCCTTAGAAGCTTTTATATTGAGAACTTTCCAAGTTCATTCTTTAGTCAGAGATGAACCTACAGCTGAAAGTCTACGTCAAAAAGGCGTTAAAGCTGCTTGGGTTGGTAACGCTATGATGGATGGTTTAGTTCCCCAGGAGTTAGACTTTAAATTAGATAAGACTAAAGAAGTGGGCTTGGCACTTTTCCCTGGCAGTAGAAAAGCTACCTATCAGGTGCTACCTCGTTTGTTAAAATTGAGCCAATTGCTAGCTAAGCGTTTGGGAAAAGACGTGTGTGCTTTTATCGCCGTAGCTCCTTCCATAGATACAAATGAGCTGGCTCAAGCTTGCTCAGATTTTACTTTAGGAGATTGTCCTTATCCAGGTTGGCATACTTTAACGGATAAGCACGAAACTGCTGATCCTCAGGCTCGTTTTTTCTTGATAAAAGGCCATTTAGCTGATGTTTTAAAGTATAGCCGAGTAGCCTTAGGTTTAGCTGGAACGGCTCACGAACAAGCTGCCGGTTGGGGGATTCCCATTGTAGCTTACGAGCCCGGAGGTGAGAGTCACTTGAGGTGGTATAGAGCACGCCAAAAGGGATTATTAGGCGACGCCCTTATTGTCAGTGAAGATCGCGATCCAGATATAGTGGAAGCTCTCTTCAATCTTATTCATAACGAAGCTGATAGACAAAGACGCGCAGAAATCGGACGAAAGCGTCTGGGCCCTCCCGGAGGCTCTGAACGAATGGCTGCAATTATAACGGAAGCTTGCCAATAGCTCTTACAAATAAAAATAGCCAGACAAGAATCAGCCAGCCCCAAGTGCTGTACTCGAAGCGAAGCGATTTCCAAGAGAATGATTCCTCTTCACAACAAGTACCGCTATTTGATGTTGAGTTAAAGCGAATAAAACTCCTCACAAACTCTGGAATAGAGCTCCAGCAAGGCAAAATCGCTGGTGTGCGTGCTTTGTAATTTAAAAAGATCTCACCAAAGCGAAGAGCTAAAAAAGCCTCTTCTGAAACGATGCAAGAAGCATAAACTACATATAAAGATGAAGCTCCCAACAGCCACATGCCCAAACTAGCAGCTAGGGAAAGGGAACCGCAAGAAGCTACCATAACACCGCAACCAGTTAGGATATTGCCCAAATAAAGCGGGTTGCGTATATATTTGTAGGGTCCGTTCGTTACCAAAAAAGAAGCTTTCAGTTCCTGGCTGCGCGTATGCTCTCCAGTCCATCCCAGGGCCCAAGAGCGCAGCGTCTCACCAAAAATAGCCAACATTATTCCCCAGCAACACGAGCTTACGGTCGGTCGGGCGGCTATCAAAATAATCGCGGTAACTACAGCCATTATGAGGCCACGCCACTTAAAAATAAAAGGCGAAGCTACTTTTTTCCCTTGCCTAGAAATATCCATTGTTATAAAGCTGCCGCCTCCAAAATAAGCTCAGCCATACGTCGGCCAGCTCCTTCACTTGTTCCCATAGTTTTTCTTAAATCTTCAGCCGTTTGCGCATATTTATCAGGATTTTCAATCCATTCAAAAATAGGCTGAGCTAGAACAGAAGTATCTTTTTTAACTAAAACTTCCGGTACTACCTGGCGATAGGCAATGCGGTTGGGGATAGCAGCAAAGCCGTGACGAGCATAAGAACGCAAACGCAAGTAACGTTTTATTTTAGAAAAGAGGGGAGCGTTTTCCAAAAGGCCACCGAGACCACCTCTGGGCAAAGAGGCGTCAGCTGATAGACCAACGACCATTGGCTTACCGCAGCTACCAAGTTCTCCAGTGTTGGTACCAGGAATTGTAAGAGCCATATCAATTTCAGCAATAGCCTGGTAGGGATGGCTCCAAAGTACTTCAACTTCAAAACTGCGTCCGGCTGCCCCCTCAGCTTCTTGAGGGCAATCAACTAAAATGCAATCAGCTCTAACCAGCTTTCCTTTGGCTACGGGTAGTCCCAAGCTTATAGGATGATACAAAGCAGATTCCAATCTAGCCTTGGAAACAAATGGAGAAACTGAAAGTACAAAATCTACTTGCGGGTAACGTGTCTTTATAAGAGCAGCCACGCGTAAAAATACACCTAAAGCGATTTTAGTATGTAGAAACCGCGATCCAGGGAAAATACCTATCTTCCAAGTTCCGCTCTTTTCTTTACTTTGAACAGCACATTCGCGATCTACATCGGAGAAAACACCATCGATGCTTAAATTACCGACACTGGTAACTTTTTTAACTCCTAACTCTATTAATTCTTTAGCTAAAGAGGCATCTGAAACAGCTATTTTATCAAAATAAGGTAAAAGATAGCTATATCTAACAGCATAAGCTACAGATTTGTATTGCAAACGCCAGGCTAGAATTTTAGCATGAAGTAAATCTCCGCCTAAGAAGACAACAACACCGCGCCGACGGAATTTAATTTCGTTGAATAATCCACACATCAGGCGTAAAGTCTGGCTCGGTTTTAGAACTGCAGAAACACCGGGCAAAGATGCAGCCACTTCTGCCTCGGCTCCAGAAGCATAAGGGCAAGGGACCAAAGCCACTATCACTCTAAACAATCCCTTATTGACTGTGTCTAAATAGGCAACAGTACGGCGTACCCAAGCAGCAACCTCACCGGGAGAATTAGAAGTAATAACAATATCGAACGGTTCATTCTGACGGTGCTCGGCATTTTTTTTAATTCTTTCGTAGAGCGAAGCCGCTATCTTATCAACAACTCCTGGAGTACCCATAGAGTTTTTCATATCTTGAAGATTTTGCTTGATCTGGCGTCGTTCAGGAGTGTCAGACATAAAATTGCGCAAGTGTGGAAGTATATTTTCGACATTGACTTCATCTTGAATAAATTCAGGGACAATACGTTTGCCTGCGACCAAACTGGGTAAACCTATATGATCTATTTTCAAAAGATGAGCCCAAAGTAAGAAACGTCCCACAACCGCATCAAACGGACACAATCTATAGGCCAAAACCATAGGAGTGCCCAATATAGCCGCTTCAAGACTGGCTGTACCAGAACTCATTAGAGCAGCCCGGCTGGACAAAAGAGCTAAACGCGATTGACCATTGAGAAGACTAACGTAAGGAAAACGTCCTCCCATTATCTCTGCAATCTGATGGCGCAAAGTTTCGGTAGCGCATGGAATAAGCACTTGCAAATCTGGCTTTTCCTCATGCAATTTCTCGGCTACATCCAAAAATGTCGGCAAAAGATACTTTATTTCTGGTGCCCGACTGCCTGGCAAAATGGCCAAAATATTATCACCTGATAAGCCTAGAACACGCTTAGCTTCTTCAGAAGAGACAGACAATTCTGGCATGTCCAATAAGGGATGGCCGAAGAAATCGACATCCATACCAAAGCGACGATAATTTTCAGCGTTACTCAAAAAAGTACATATGACTCTGTCAGTACGACTAAAAATTTGACGCAACCTAGCTTCACTTGTAGTCCAGGCTGAAGGCGGGAAATAGTAGACACAGTGGTAGCCGTATCTGGTTAGAAGACCGGCATAGCGCATATTCACAGCCGGACAATCAATCAAAATAGTCAGATCAGGCTTAGCCTTAAGCAAATGAGAGCGTACATATAGATAATGATATATATACTTATGCAAACACAAAAGGGCTCCGCCGGGACCTATAATAGCCATATCTGTAGTTTTCAACCACAGATTCACTCCCGACGCGGCCATATGCGAACCGCCTACACCAACAAACTTTAAGTTTGGGTTAATTGCCAGCAGAGCTTTGGCTAAGTTGCCTCCGTGAAGATCACCAGAAGGCTCTATAGCAATTATGGCAACTGTAAGCTGTGGGCAGGCGGATGATTGCGAATGCTGATTATTGGCCAAAATGCACCAACTAGGCGTTGTTGTGGGTTCTAGCTCCCACATTGCTGGCTTTGTTGAGCACTCCCATGCGCGAAGGTGCACGCAAGAAGTCTAAAAATTGCTCAATTTCAGGGGTATGCTCTAATTCACTGTCGATGCGCTCTATAGCTGCGCTGACAGTTAACCCCATAGAGCCAAGTATAAAAATTGCTTTCTGTATAGCTAAGCGGCTCTCTTTAGAGATATCACGGCGGCGCATGCCTCTAAAGTTCATGCTAAATAAGCGGCATGGATTACCGTCAACAATACTAAAAGGAGGCAAGTCTTTATTGATCTTGGAGCAACCGCCAACCATACAAAGACGCCCAATACGGGTATGCTGGTGAATACCTACCAAACCACCTAAAACAGCCTGATCATCTACCACAGTATGGCCAGCTAAACCGGCATAATTAGCCATAGTCACTTGGTTGCCTATGCGACAATTATGAGCAATATGAACATTGGCCATTAAAAGGTTGCCATTACCGACCGAAGTTAGACCGTCTTCATTAGCAGCTCTATGTATAGTTACATATTCACGTAAATCATTATTGTCACCAATAGTTACAAAAGAACGCTGCCCTTTATAGCTAAAATCTTGAGGAGCTAAACCGATAGTTACACCAGGATAAATGCGATTATTTTTGCCAATGGTCGTCCAGCCATCGATAACTACGGAAGACATAATTTTAGTGCCGTCCCCGATTTCGACATTTTCGCCAATAATAGAAAACGGGCCGATTTCTACTCCTTCGCCTATGCGTGCCTTGGGGTGTACTATAGCGCTGGGATGGATCACTTTCAGAATCTCCTCTCAATCAAAAAAATACTAAATACCGAAAAAAACTTATTCGGCGATTTTTATTCTATGCATGTTTTCCAAGACACGCACAGCTAATTCTAGAGCACGTTCACCATCTTGCCCGGAGACAACAGGTTCTTTGTGGTTAGCAACACAATCCGCGAAGTTGCTGAGTTCCAAACGGAGAGGTTCTTCTTTTTCAATATTCACAAATTCGGGTTCCAGAGGGCGACCGTCAGGTCCGGGACGTAAAATTGTCAAAGTTTGGTTAATAAAATCTAAAGAAAGTACACGTCCACTCTTTTCGGTAATCTTTAAGCAACGCTTACGCTCTCCAGAATTGCGACTGGCTACTAGACTAGCTACAGCGCCACACTCAAAGCGAATTTGTACATGGGCGACATCTTCAAACTGAGAATAAATAGAAGTGCCCATAGCATGAATTTCTGCAGCCGGAGACTTATATAAACTAAGGAGAATATCAAAATCATGGATCATCAGATCCCAAATGATACCAACATCTAAGTTGCGAGTCGTAGGGCCAGAGAGACGATGACACTCGATAAGAACAGGGGTGTCTACCATTTCTTTAAGTTTAATAATCGCAGGATTGAAACGCTCTAAATGGCCGACTTGCAAAGTTAAGTTTTTTTCTTTGGCCAAAGCGACCAAACGCTTAGCTTGCTCTACTTCCACAGTAATTGGTTTTTCAACCAAAACATGTATTCCATGCTCTAAAAAATCTTGAGCAATCTGATAGTGAAACGGAGTAGGAGAAACGATAACTACGCCGTCAATTTTCCCATAAAGACTACGATAATCTTTGTAATACTTCGTACCGTATTGCTCAGCCAAAGGAGCTACCCTAGCTTCATCTAGATCTACGATACCTGCCAATTCGATCTGAGGCAACTCTGAACATACTCGGGCATGGTTTTTACCCATGCTACCGATACCGACTACGCCAACCCTAATTGGCTTCATACTGTGCATCCTCCCAATTCCGTGTCCGTCAAAAAGCTAACGCGTAGAAAAGCGCTTATTTCGCCCGCAAAAAGGTAGTTTCCTACAATAAGTAGTCAACAAAAAACCTTCTAACGCCAAGCGAAAGTAAGCATGCCCTCACAGGCAGTGTTTTCTCCTACACAAGCACGCACTGACAAAGTAACATTTTTGTCATCGCGCTCAATCTCTTTGGCATAAAGTTCGAGACGATCTCCAGGTACTACCTGAGTTCTGAACTTGAACTTTTTAGCGCCTACTAAATCCAATGCAGAAACTTTTATAGGAGAGTTATCGTTTCCGACATAAAGCAACCAGCAAAGCTGGGCCAAAGCTTCCATTTGCAACACACCAGGCATAATGGGGTTGCCAGGAAAGTGGCCTTCGAAATGAGGCTCAGCCATAGTCACATTTTTATAGCCCGATATTTCCGGGAAATTGATGTCAGTTACAATATCCACGAAAAGCATGGGGCTTTTATAGGGAGTTCTGTGTAATATATCTTTGGTATTAAGCATTTTTGCGCATCTCCTCAGCGACTTTGCGAACAAATTCTACATGTAATTTATGACCGGCGCGAACAGCTAAAACAAAAGCTCGCAAAGGACGGCCGAGCAAGCAAAGATCGCCAGCTAAATCTAAAACCTTATGGCGTACAGGCTCATTTACAAAGCGCTGGCTGCTTTTGGGGTCGAAACCTGGACGATCATAAATTAAAGCGTTGGAAAGGTCTCCACCTTGCCCCAGACCGTTTTCCAACAGAGTTTTTACTTCTGACCAAAAGCCAAAAGTGCGAGCAGGAGCGACATGAGTGACAAAGTTGTCGTAACCACAATAGCGGAAACGCTGACTGCCAACTTGCTTACTGGCATAGCTGACGGCTCCCTCCAAATTGTACTGAGAGTCAGGCATAGCTAACACCAATCCCTCACCTTCAGCTACAAAAATAGGTTCTTCGACGTAATAATCTTCTACTTCGCTACCTTCTTGATTGACAATACCAGCCTTTTCCATAGCTTGGCAAAAAGGCAAAGCAGAGCCGTCTAAAATAGGCACTTCGGGCCCATCAATTTCTATTAACGCATTATCTATGGACAAACCGCCAAAAGCGGCCATTAAGTGTTCTACAGTGCCAACCACAGCCTGGCCTTTTCCCAAAGAAGTAGAACGCTTAGTAGAGACAACATACTCGTAAGTAGCTGGAATATATTCACCACCACTAAGAAACACGATTCCATGATCGACAGGAGCAGGCTTTATTGTCAAATGACCGGGCTTGCCGGTATGGATGCCCACTCCCTCAAAAGAGATCTCTTCAGCTAAAGTACGCTGCGCTCTACACATGGAAATGTTCTCCCCAATAACTGTAATATAATTGATTGAAAAACTCCGCCAACTTTTTTATATAAAATTGGCTATTCCTCCATTTTGGGCTGGAAGCCATTCCAGCATACATTTGTCTACCTAAAAAAATAATAGCTTGCCAAGTCATATTGACTTTAGCAAGCTATTATTTGCAATTAGAATTGCCAGTAACCTCAGTCTATTTCACGCAATTCATACTGCGCAGGATAACAAGAAGTTGCTTCCGGCAAAGTAATTATTTCTATCGTGCTACTCGACTCAGGAGATAATTCAATTTTGGCTACCAGCACTTCGTCACCTTTTTTGCGAAAAACAGCTTGATAGACAGAATTTCCAATTAAGAAGTTAGCTCCACCAGGCCCTGACAGAGGTGTAAAGTAAAGCCCGACCGTCTTAGTACGTCTAGTAGGATTTTTCAACTCAACTAAAGACTTGTAAAGAACACCGAAATTGCCAGTATTAGGCAAACCAGTCTCAAAATCAATCAACCATGGACTTTCTCCATAGCGAAATGTTAGAGGACTGCCACCAACCACAAATTCACCTTCATTTTCAAAATAAGGCTGAGCGAACACCCCATGGGGATGGATTTTAAATGGATTAAAAGGAGCACCAATTTCTGGAAGCGTACGTCCATCGTTGCAATTGGGATTTAAAGCACTGCGAACTTCCACAGTAGCGCTAGGGCCTTCCAAAATTTGGAAGTTTATAAAGCCACTTACTAAAGCCTCAGGACGCATAACATAAGAAGCTAATTCCAACGCAGAGTTGGGGGGCAAAGTAACGACATAACCAGAATGGCAAGCTAAATTTTCCAAAAAGCGTTTAGCTGCGGTCTGTCCTACGTAAATTTCGCTGCGTTCAGGGCCAGCAGAAGTTCTGCTAATGGCAATTTTTACCGGCTCGTCGTTCAAGTTAGCTAAATTAATCCATAAATAACGATTTTTAGCAGAAGCATTAAGGTGAGAAAACATCAAGCGACTAGGCTCGCGCTTTTTAAAGTTATACTTCATAAGCACGCCGTCGGTATCAACCCTTTCGGGACGATTGCTCACCAAAAGTAAATTTTGCTCAACATAAGGAATGTCAATGTTCTGGATTAGTACATTGACATCGCCTCTAACAGCGAAATAGTCATCAGAAGCATTTATGCCTACAGGGACACTAAGGCGCATACTGTCACCTTTAGGCACAGGCACAGGATGGAAATTGGAATCGTCAACATAGACAGTACAACCTGGTTGCACAAAAGTATTAGCAGCGATAGAAAGCATAACCGCTTGAGAAACAGCATCAGTTTGAGCAGGAGTACCGCTAACTTCAACCACAACTGACTGCGGTAATTTACCAGCCCAGTCTTTAACTTGTACAAATACCGTAACGACAGCAACGCCCTTGCTGATAGTTAGAGAAGATCTACCAACTTTTTTGCCAGTCAATTTTATAAGGCCATTATCTTGATCGACATCGATATCTACCAAGCCGGCGCCTTCTTCTACAATAAGCGGGCCATTAGCTAAACCAGTAGCAGAAATAGTTTTTTCACTATTGACAGCTAAGACAGCCCGAGCTGTATCAACATTTAAGAGACCGATATCGACAATATTGCGCATATTAGAAGCCCAAAGATTAGCTAAAGATTCAGGAGAAGAACCATTTTGTTTAGCTATTTCATCATTGACTTCAATAATTAACTCACTGCCCCAATACAGCTTATAGATGAACTTTTTAGTCTTAGGGGCATTCTTATCGCTAGACTCAGTATTTTTTTTATCCGTTGCTCCGGCGATTTCTTTGCGAACCACTTTAATCGAAGAGGAGGAAGCTCCCCTTTGCAACATGGCTTCGATCTTTTCGGAAATTCTTTCCGCTTGCTCTTCATCACTTATGCGGAAGACAACCTGTCCGCCAAGCACAACATCAGCAGCCCAAGCAGCTGGAAGAGCGCCAAAATAAAAAGCAACAAAAGCTAGCACTAAGGCTAAAAGCTTATGACCTTTCATAAAAAAACTCAGCTCCAAAATATCTGCTATCTCTCTTTTCAAGTAAGAGCAGCAGTCCCAATTGATTCCCCCAAATAATGCAAAATTACCGCTGAAGTTGGCTTTCCTTAATAAGGAGACGCCACCTTTACGAAAAAAAACAGCCCTCGGAGGGCCATTTAAAATTGTTATGCCCGCCAGAGCTGTACGGTGTCGGCGGGCATAATAATATTACTTCATATGCTCTTTTAAAAGCTTAGGAAGCAAATTAAAAGCAGCTTCAATACGACGGACTTCAGCTACAGGGCGACCAGGATTACCGGCCAGAACTTGCCCAGCCTCATACTTGCGCATAGCCGTAGAACGGTCCATAAGTACGCAACCGTCTCCTAATTCCACACGCACTCCGATACCACATTGAGAGCCGATGGTGCAATTATCTCCAACCACAGACGAACCAGTTAAGCCACTTTGATCGCCGATATGACAATGGCTGCCAACCTTACTGTTATGGCCAACCATGACCATATGACCAAGCTCGGTATAATCTCCAATCAAGGTAGAAGCTGTAGCTGCTCTATCTACACAAGAGCAAGCGCCAATCTTAGCTCCTTCACCTATGACCACATTGCCAACCTGAGGGATCTTGCGGTGGCTCTTGCCATCAAAGACATAGCCGAAGCCATCCATACCCAAAACAGCTCCAGCTTCAACTACAGCATTGTCGCCAATAACGGTATCATCCATGACCACAGCGCCGCAGCCTATTACAGCTCCAGAACCAACCTGGACATTGCGGCCGACGTAAGCCTTAGGGCCTATCTCAGCTCTTGCTCCTACCTTGGTTCCACTTTCAACCACAGCCATGGCTCCAACTTTGCATCCTTCGGCCAAAGAGGCAGAACTGTCTATGCAAGCACTAGGATGTATAAACTGTTCTTTCATTTACTTAGAGCCATCCATTTTCAGTAAAATATCTAAAGTAATATTATCTCCGCTAGTGTAAAGCACAACTGGATAATTTACCGTATTGACGACAACTAAGTCTATGTCTTTTTCTTTGGCAACTTCACAAGCTTGGTTTTTAATATCTTCCCGCAAGCCTTTCATACTCTCGTTGTAGAGCTTGTCAAACTTACTAGATCTCTCTGCAGCGTCCTTGGCCAGCTTTTCTTGCAAAGCTTTTTTCTGAGCTGCAGACATATTGCTGACGTTATTAGGAATTTGTGAATAGACTTTGCTGCGCTCGTCGGAGAGAATAACATTAAGCTCCATATATTTGGGGTTTTCCCTAATGATTCTCTCAGTGTTGACAACACCAACTTTTAAAGGGCGCTTGGCACAGCCGCTGCCACATAAAAGTAAACTAGCACCTACAACCGTAAGAATTAAGCAGTGCACAAACTTCGAATATTTCAAATTGTTTATCCCTCCGCTCTTTCTACTTGCTACCCTTAGAAGCATTTTCCGCCGGTTTGGCTTCTTTAGTTTGCTCGCCTTCAGCATTCGCATTTCCAGCGAATCCTGGCATCTCTGCTAAAACATTAGCGGTAACGTCATGGCCACCGTACTCCACGGTAGGAACGTCGTTGGAGTCAATCAAAATGATATCGAGCCCTTTATCAAGAGCCACTTTCGCAGCGGCTTTCTCCATACTCTTCATCTTAGCATCGATATAGTCAGCAGTGCGCTTCTGCCACTTGGATTCTACATCATTCTGAATCTTCATGAGCTTGTCATAAACAGACTTATCACTGACGACACCGTCAGCATTGGAATTTTCTTTAACTATGCGCTGTACTTCCTGACTAGCCTTAATACGCTCAGCGAAGTACTGACGAGACAATTCCTGATATTTGTCATCTTCCTGAAGTACAACCGTACTGTTGATAGTGCCGGTACGAATGACAACTTTCTCCTTGGGTGTACAACCGGCCGCATAGAGACAGCCGACTGTAAGCGCAGCCATAACCGCCCCGCACCATAAAATTCTATTCACCGCGACCTCCTAGTGTTGGTCCTCTTTTTCCAAAGCAAGCATTGCTTTATCGGTAAGATCCAAGCAGTCGATATTGACAACATAAGAACCTATAACAGACGGCTGCCCCTCTTGTTCAGCTGCGATTTTGCTAATTACTTCGCGCAAATCATCAGCCATACCGTCGTAAAGTTCCTGACGCTGCTTTTGCAAGTCTTCTATCTTGGCTTTAATATCGTCCATTTTTTTGCGAGTTTCATCGCTAACATCTTTGGAAGAATTGCTTACCATAGATTCCAATTGCTTCTGTGTCGCCCGCAGGCGCTTCTCCAAAGCAGCTTGCTTTTGCTCCATATTGCGTTGAGCTTCTGCGGATTTGCTCTGCATTGCAGCTGTCATCTCAGCTTTTTTAGCTTCCATTTCAGCATTGATGGTAGACTTTATCTTAGCAATCTGAGCTTCAACCTCAGTTTGGTTGACCTTAGGAGAAGGCACTTGTACGTTTTTCAAAAGACGATCTCGCTCGGCAGCAGCTTTGGCCTTAGTTTCCTCGTCAAGTGAAGCCTCAAAAGCCTTAACTTTAGAAGTCACATTGGCACGTTCCTCAGCTTCCAAGCGTTTATACTCAGCCGTAAGCTCATCACGTTTAGCTGATTTTTTGGCTGTTTCAGCATCTCCGAGAGCAGCCAACTTGTCTTGTATAGCCGACTCCTCTTCAGCGTTGGCCGCAGTTTGCAATTGTAACTGTAAGTTGACACGCTGCTCTTGATTTTCTTGCATTAAAGAACTGTCGTATTCAGCTAAACGTTCATCCATAGAAGCACGAGCACTTTCCAAGTTGTTTTGCATAACTCGCTCGAGCTCTAGACGCTTAGCTGAAATACGCTGCTGGCGTACACTGGCCAAATCGCTTAAGAAGCTGTTCATACGTTGCTGTACATCTACCGGTACTTGAGGAGCGGCCTTAGGAGCCAAAGCTGCCACTCGCTGACGCAAAACATTCTGGTAATGACTATTAAGAGCTTTACTTTCTTGTTCAAGCTGTTTAGTCAAATCATTGCGAAAAGTTTTCAGCTCATTACTTATACGCGCTGACTCAGCTTGCAATTCGTTGCGAGCCTTTTCTACTTCACGCTCCATGCGCTTGCGCCCGGAGTCAACTTTACGCTTACGATCTGCCAAAGGCAAAAATTCAAGTTCTTGCTGCAATAAGCGAATTTGCTCATCAAGTTGAGTTATGCGCTCATAATCGGGACGATCTTTTAACAGCTTTTCAAAGTCTACCACGGCCAACTCGGAAAACTTTTCCTGAGCCTCACCGGAAGCAGCAGATTTTTTCGGGGCAGTCCCCTCGGCACAGGCCATTCCAGCAAAATCGACACTGGCCGTTAGAGCCACACCAGCTAAAAGGCCGCATGCTCCCAGCCAAACGCCTGTACGTTTCAAATTAGGGACAGAAAAAAACTGCATAAAAACACCTCAATTACTTAGAAGCTTTCACGTCCTTGGCAGCGGCCTTACTATCGGCAGCAGGGGCTGCATCGGCACTGTCATTGCTCAAGCTGGCATTGAAAGTATCAATTACCTCGTCGGTAATATTGCGGCCGCCATACATAACGGTCTGCTTGCTCAGAACTAAAGAGATGCCCAAATCTTTGGCAACTTTATTGACGGAATTATTAACTTTTTGATAAAGGGGAGCATACTGCTGCTGACTGAGAGCTTCAAAACGAGCAGACATCTCACGTTGCAAAGCTTCACGCTCGGAAGCAGAGAGGTTGGGCGCTTTCTTTTCATATTCACGCATCATATCTGCACGAGCTTGGCTCAATTTAATATCAACTTCACCGAAAACTTTCAGTTTGCGCACAATACCAGAGTCAAAATAAGCGACAGGAGAATCGCTAGTATCTTCCTCGGCAGGCACCTTAAGCTCACCTTTTTGCTGGAAGAGTTTCTTTACATCTTCAGTAATATCGGGGACACCACAAACGACAACGCGCTTGTCGAGCACAACATTTAAGCCTTTACTAGCGGATACAGAGGCAATGGCTGCAGAAACTCGGTTATTTAAAGGAAGAATAATCTTGTTGCGGTTGACTTCTACTTCACCCTGAAGCTTGCTATAAAGGAGTTGAAGCTCGGTCTCAGCACCTTCTTTACCGTTTTTCTCAGAAACGGCCTTTTCGAACTCTTTATTCTTTTTCTCAGCGAAATCGGCAATTTGCTTTTCTGCATTTTTAAATTCGTCGAGAGCGTAGATAGCGGAAGCGTCAATGCAACCAACTTTTTTGGCCGGAGAGGACATCATGCCACCGGGACTCAGGAACATCCAAGTGCCGACACCGATAACGATTAAAGCCACAATGGCAGCAACTATTGCTACAGTCTTTTTCTTATTGCCGCCGGAAGGAGCGGCTGCTTCACTGCTCTTCTCGGCAGCAGCGCCGTCGGCAGCGGTCTTACTCAAATCAATCTCAGACATTTAAACCTGAACCTCCTTTAAGGGTTCTTGGGAACTGCCCCCAACAAAATTGATGGAGGGGGGAATTATTAATTTTACAAGGCAACTCTCGTTCTGCTAAGCAGCTATTCAACCTTTTTGAGCTCCCCTACCCCGCCCTGTTTCATCTACAGAGCTCAATATTATAAAGCCATAAGCAACCGTTGCCGCTAGGCAGCCCAAAGATAAAAATCATCTCTCGACCCCCAACGGCACAGTAACTGCAAAAAGGCAAGCCATTTAGAAGGACTGACCTATACCTATACTGGATCGTGATCCATCTTTACCGAAGGCATAGTCTATACGAATAACGCCCAATCCCAGATTGGGGAAGACGATACGTAAACCGACACCAGCATCAGTATAAAGTTCACTAGATTTATAACCAGAAATCCAGGCATTACCAGCGTCAACAAAGACAGCTCCACTAAGCATCTTAATATTGCCAATCGGGAAACGGTACTCGGCATTGAGTAACACTACCTTATTACCGAACATGGAGTTATCTTGATAGCCACGTAAAGTATCAGTACCACCAGCATAGAAGTACTCAGAAGCGGGAGCTCCGTTACCAACTGTGCCATACATACCTCGCAAAGCTAACGTAGAACGCTTAGTCAGAGGAACGTAGTGGCGACCTTCTACAACAAACTTTTTGTAATTATAATCTCCGCCAAAGCCAGCGAAAGTAAGGGCCACATTGGCGTAGCTTCCTTTGTGAGGGCTGAAGACATCATCACGAGTATCGTAAAGTGTCGACAAGCCAATGGCATTTAAATCACCTTTGCCCAAGCCAACAGGTACATACAGAGACTTACCAGACATGGTCAAATTGATGGTCTCATGGCGCAGAGTTACAAAACCGCGGAAATCGTCGGAGAAGGGGTGACCGTAAGTTACAGTAGCGCCGTAAACTTCCTGATCGTAGTAAGCATAAGTGCCATAATCGGCGCCAGTAACTTGCTGTTCCAGATCGTCAACGCTGTTGTAATAAGCAGATACGCCGATGGAATCTTGAGCAGAGTTGATAGCTGGATCATAGTAAGAAATACTATAGGCACCAATCTGAGCACCACGCTGTAAGTTTACAGAGAATTGTTTGCCTTCACCGAACAAGTTGCGTTCAGAATAAGAAATAGCACCTGTAATACCAGGACGCACAGCGCCAGATCCACCACCAGCATAGCCTACACCGACAGTAGCCAAACCAGTCTTTTGCTCCTCGATATTGAGAACCAAGATAGCTTGTCCGGGAGCAGCTCCAGGCTCAACTTCGGGCTCAACTTTTTTGAACAAGCCCAAATTATTCAAACGCTCTAAATCTTTTTGAATGCGATCGCGACGCATTACCTCACCGGGCTTAGTGCGAATATTGCGCAAAACGGTGTCATCTTTAGTGCGATGTTTAGTGGCGCTGGTGCCAGTCCAAGTAAGCTTAATTTCTTGAAGTACAGCTTCAACTACATTGACAGTGACAACACCAGTCTCAACGTCAACCGAAGGTTTAATCGTATCTAAAATATATTGTTTCTCATCATAAAGGGCAGAGATTTTCTCAGTATCGGTACGCAAGGTGTTACGATTGAACAAATCGCCAGGCTTCAAGGTGATCATGGAAGCGATCTGATCATGAGGGAAAACCGTCACACCCTCAACCTTTACTTCTTTAACCACAATACCGTCAGCCAAAGTCAGGGTCAATTTTCCATCGTTAAAATCAAGCTTGGTAATGTGGGAAGGGCTAATAGTGTAGCCTAAATCTTCATTATAGTACTTGTTAATAGACTGTAAGTCGTTTTGCAAAACGCGCGTATTGAGTACTTTTCCAGTTTCCAATTGCATAAGAGAACGCAATTTATCGGTGGAAGCTACGCTATTGCCTTCCAAGACAATTTCGTTAACCACAGGGTTTTCCAAAACACGGAAAATTACACGCACACCGTCAGACGTATAGCGAGTATCCAAGCGAACATCAGTATAGTAGCCACTGTCGTATATAGCTTGCATATCGCGACGAATACGCGGTTCCAATAAAGGATCACCAATACGAGTTGAAATTATTTGTAAAATTTCTTCAGAAGAGACGGTTTTATTACCCTCAACTTCAATGCTAACAACCTTGGGAACATCGGCATCTTCCAAGCCAGAATTACTATCTTCTTGTACAGTGTTCTTGTCGTTAACTAACTCAGAAGGGATATCGCCAGGGAAAACATTTTTGGGGGCTTCACCAGATAAATATCTAGCCGAAGTAACCCTAAATCCACCATTTTCCGAAACTTCGTAAAAAACGGACAAGCTATCGCCAATTTTTATGCCCTCGGCCATTTGACTATTGGCGTCTACAATGAAGTCTAAACTTAAGGGCTCACCGCTGGCACTTACTCCTGCAATACGCAAAGAGCTATCAGTTATGGCTTCTACAGTACCGCTAAAAATAGGAGAAATGGGAGCAGAAGCTTTATCTTCTGTTTTTTGTGCTTTAGCAGAATTTTGATCAGTAGACTTTACGGTTGTCTCGGCTTGTTTGGCTTCGTCAGTAGTAGTGTCTTTTACTTGCTCAGAAGTAGATTCGGTGGCTGCAGCCTGATTAGCTTGGCTATCCACAGCCTGAGTATTATCGGCAGCCTGGACATCTTTGGCTTCCTTGGGCTCAGCAACTTGTTCGGGTAGCTCTTGCTGCTGAGCTTTACTCTTGTCAACAGCTTGGCTATTTTCGGCCTGAACTTGTGCTTTAGTCTCTTCAGCCTTGGACTCGGTCGAGTTGATATTTTGGCTCGGCTCGACACGCTTTTTAGAAGCTGTGCTTTTTGCTTTGGAATTGGAAGCAGAAAGTTTTCTGGCCGCTCTGCTTTGGGCCAGTTTGGCTTTGGCTTTTTCCAATTCGGACTTGCCAGTGCTTTTAGAAGCAGCCTTGTGTTCAGCTTGGCTGCTCACTTTTTCTGAAGCAGTCGACACAGTGGCTGTTTTTGAAGAGCCTTCAGGTTCTGAAGCACGAACTACCTCGGCGGCTGCCTCGGGCTCGGCACTTCCGTCGGAAGCGACCAACTTAAGAATGCGTGGTTGCACATACTCACAATTCTCTGATTGGCTTTGCGAAGCTAAAACACGGGAATTGTCGCCGACAGAATAATCATAGCTAAGATCGGCCCCTGTTTTGACAACAGCCGGTATGGGATCGACCGAACTTCCTGCTGTACTTCCGGGCAAACTTTCTGCGAATGCGGGAAGAGAAGTCCCGAAGCTGCCTACAAGCACTGCTGCTGACAAGACATGTCCGAGTGCGTTCCTCATCTAATTCCTCCAAACAAAAAAGCAAAATACGACCACCGCCGAAGCCGTGAGCTTTACGAAAAAAAATCGAAAGCCTCCTCAGCCAGCTTTCTTTTTATAAAAATTTTATAGCTTTCAACCTGACGTTATGCTCTCACAAATGCCAACGTCATCAAATGCTTCCAATATAACAAGTACATCCCATTAAGTGCTTATCCTCCGTAGCTATCGAAAAAAACGCCGAATATTCCCCACACACGGTCATCCTTTATCAAGCTCAGAGCGCATTACAAAACAGGACAAAGTCTTAAGACGAAAATAGCCGCAAAAACGGACTTTTCAGCCTTAGCCGCCAACCGAAAGCGCAGCAAAAATTTCCGCAAAATCCCGCCCTTTTTCGCTACCCTCCAGACCTATCCTTCATAGGCAAAGCCTTTAGAGAAGTGGCCAAGTTATACTCTGTCAAGATCAAAAACTATTAGCTTGCCTTCAGAGGCTCAAAGTGACACGCCAGGAACAGGCTTCCCCAAGCAGAAAGATGCATGTGATACCATGTCCAGACTTAGCTTTTCATCTATTGTTTTGTCTCTAGCCACCCTAGCTGTATGCTATATTCAAGCATGGCCGGGCAGGGCTGAAAACATTTCCGAGTCTAACAAGCTTTCTTCCGAGCCATCTCCAATTTATATAATGGAAGAGCAGGAATATAAAATTCCTTATGGCCGTTTCTATCTTAATTCTAAGCCACTCTGGGAAAACAACTTCAAGGCTCCTATAGCTTGGCTTTCAGTAAGCAATCGCTTGTTAAATGTCGGCTCTCTGTTTGCCAAACGAATAACTTCTTACGATATAACTAGTGGCCTTGCTATCTGGAATACTTTTGTCAGCGCCCCTATTGCCTCTCCTCCGTTATACTTGGACAACATATTGATAGCTAATGCCAAGGACTGCTCTGTAAACAGTTTGGACACAATTAGTGGAGAAACTAAATATTGGGTATTGCCCTTTCCTTACGATCGACTCATTCAAGAGAGTAAAAAGAAGCTTTCTGAGTCTGTTCAAAGTTCTTCCGAACGTCTAAGCGCAGCTCAAGCCATGGCTAAAGCCAAAGAGAAAGCGAAAGAACGCCAATTTCGCAATCAGTTATTGCGTTTAAAATTCAACACTCTGCCCCGTCTTTCTTATAGTTCGCCCTGCCAGGGGAAAGAGAAAATTGTTTGCCTTTCCGGAGACGGCATCATCACTCAGTTTGCTGCCGACGGTACGAATGCTGATTGGTATCTCTTAGAATGCAATGGCATAAGTAATAAACCATTTATCAGCAGTCCGGCTATTCAAATTTTCAGTAACAAAAACTCAGAATACTTATATGCAATCAGTTTAAATGGTCGGCTATGGAGCGTTGATCTAAACGATCCCAATACTTCCGTAAGCCAGCGAGTTGGCTCAGGTCATTTAGAATTTCGTCAGCCACTGCGCATTGTCAAAAATTTCCTATACGCTACCGCTTCCAACGGTCATATTTTTTGCTACGCTTTAGGGGCCAGCTCCGAAGGCGATCAGTACTTTAGGCCTAAATTAGTCTGGCGTTACATCCAAGCCAAGCATAGCGGAGAGCAAACAAACTCTCAAGGCGTTTTGATTAACACACCGAGTTTCGACTTTCACAAGCCTCGCTGTTTCTTTATCAATGATAATAGCATTGTGTCTTTAGCATCTCTAAGTGGAAAGCTTCTCTGGCGTTATCAGAGCACTAAACATTTTTCAACCCCTGCTTTATATTGGAATGGCAGCATTCTAGCTGCCACAGAGAATCAAAGCCTTTTAGTTTTAGATGCTGAATCGGGACGTCTCAAACAAGAATATAGCTTGCCATTTACGCCTTCTTGTCCATTAGTTGTTGATGACAAATATCTTTATATTGGCGGAGCTCAAGGCCAAATAGCTTGTTTTGAAATTGGCGATGTTCCCTCAGACTTACTTAAAGATAATTCCTAATATTGAACATGCTCACCTTACAGGGGACTACCCGAGAGTCAAAACATAAATAAAAAATAAAGAAATTGCGGTACATTCAGGTAGCAATAATGCTTATATATGAAGCTATAAAAAGTCTTAAATTGCTGTATTTTTATTGTTTATTTAGCTTGCATTTATGCTCCACAGATATACTTTCCCACTTTAATCTTTTTTTTAATATCAGTTTATGGTACTCAAAGTAAAACCCATTTACTGAGGCTGAGTAGAGATCGATAATACTGGCAAGAAAAAAAAACTTCTCGTCTTACGGAGGTAATTATCATGGGAACTCTTACTACTGCTGCCAGTATCGCTCAGATGACCGCTAACGATTACCAGAATGCTCAGAGCATTTACACCTCTATGCAGGCCGACGCTCAGAAGAGCCAGATGAATCGCTGGCAGATTCTCCAGGACACTCAAACCAAGATCTTCGAAATTCAGCAGGACGTCACCGTCAATAGAGCTCAGACTCAGGACAAGATGTTCAGCAAGTGGGATGAGTACATCCGTGGTTAATTTCTAGTATCGGTTTTTGGAAGAGCCTAATACCTAGATAAATAAAAGAGCCGCCTTGGCGACCAATCTGGCCAAGGCGGCTCTTTTTGTTTAAGTTATTAACATCGTGTAGACCTATTTTTATATTTTCTTTAACTTAGCTTAATCACACTTATATTTATTTCCATTTACTAATGTCTTTATCAAACTGATAATATCCGTAAGAAAAAAAACTTTTCCGATTACGGAGGTAATTATCATGGGAGCTGCCACTATTGCTGCTAGCATCGCTCAGATGCAGGCTAACGATCTTCAGAATGCTCAGAGCATTTACACCTCTATGCAGGCCGACGCTCAGAAGAGCCAGATGAACCGCTGGAAGATCCTCCAGGACACCCAGACCAAGATCTTCGAAATCCAGCAGGACGTCACCGTCAACCGCGCCAAAACCCAGGACAAAATGTTCGGTAAGTGGGATGAGTACATCCGTGGTTAATTTTTAGCCTTCATAGCTAATTAGAGGAAGCGTCTCCTTCGGGGGGCGCTTTTTTAATTTCAAAAGCTTGACTAACAACTTCTTAATAAAATTATTATTTTTCTATAACAGGTCTTTACTTTTTCTTTAACTAGAGTGATACTACAGGCAAGAAATAACTTTTCCGATTACGGAGGTAATTATTATGGGAGCTGCCACTATTGCTGCTAGCATCGCTCAGATGCAGGCTAACGATCTTC
>ERZ808242.807-NODE-807-length-20792-cov-19.734629_pt1 | contig 20792 bp, 13 predicted proteins | sample MGYA00521244_ERZ808242 | MGnify/ENA primary metagenome ERZ808242 (study PRJEB31516, sample SAMN03275573) | gut metagenome | biome: mammalia-associated habitat; material: feces | host: Papio cynocephalus | place: Kenya | collected 2012-07-27 ... | reverse complement strand
GGATTTTATTCGACCTAAAAAGTAAATACTTTTCATCAAAGAATACCCTTTATCGTGTTGCGATATACCCTTTATCATGACGCGATTAACCCTTTATCGCATCGCGATAAAGGGTTAATCGCAACACAATATACCCTTTATCGCAAAATTACCCCACGCAAATCGCATCGCGACCGACGAAAAACCCGATTTTCGCGCTCTATTTCATCCGTCGTCCATGACAAACTTTTCGACCAAAAATCATGACAACGATAGGGGTAACGGCAGGATTACAGTATTCCTCTCTTGTACTTTACATGGCTGTAAAGCCCCCATGCATGATTTAGAAACTGCTGTTCATATTTGCAACTTTGTTTGTGGTTATTCAAAGATCGGAAAAACCAGCAGTTTTCTTTTATCGTTTCGTCAAGTTACCACTCCCAATACCGGAAGAACCAAAAAAGACAGCCTTTCGCTTTGCGTTGTCGGCGGTTTGCCTTACCTTTGCACGAACATGACCACTTATCCACTTCTCTGGCACCGCTTGTTGCCACTCTATGATGCTGACGAGGCGCAGAGCATCGTTCGCTGGTTGCTCGACGCCTGTTTCGGCTTGTCACTGACCGACATCGTCTGTGGCAAGGTTGAGCAGTTGCCTGCCGATGACGCCCACCGCCTGGAGGGCTTGATGCTCCGCCTGGAGCAGGGTGAGCCTGTGCAGTATGTCGTGGGCGAGGCTCCGTTTGGCGGCCGTTCGTTTCATGTGGAGCCTGGCGTGCTCATCCCCCGCCCGGAGACGGAGGAGTTGTGTCGGCGCATCGTGGCGGCCAACAGCCGGCCCTACTGTGGGTTGCAGCCGCCACGCCCCCTCGACGTGCTCGACGTGGGCACAGGCAGCGGGTGCATCGCCTGCACCCTGGCTCTCGACCTGTCGCCCGTGAGCGTGAGCGCATGGGACCTATCGCCCGACGCATTGCTCGTGGCGCGCACGAACGCCCATCGGTTGCAGGCCGAGGTCAACCTCTCGTGCCGTGACGCGCTGCTCGCCGCATGCGAGGCGGAAGGACGGGGTGAGACCGGGCGGTGGGACATCATCGTCTCCAATCCGCCCTACATCGCCGAGAGGGAACAGGCCGACATGCGCCCCAACGTGCTCCGCTATGAGCCGCGGATGGCCCTCTTCGTGCCCGACGACGATCCGCTCCGCTTCTACCGCGCCATCGCGCAGTATGCGCGTCGCACGCTGCGCGGCCAAGGCCAGTTGTGGTTTGAGATCAATCCGCTCTTCGCCGCACCGCTTGAGCGCATGCTGGCGGAGCAAGGCTTCGACCAGGTGGACATCCTCTGCGACCAGTTTGGCCGAAAGCGGTTCGCCAAGGCTTTGCAACCCTGTGACCGACCGGGAAACCACACCAACCATCCCTAACAAGAACATGGAAAACAAGAAGACCATCACCGAGGAGAAGGCCCTGGCCAACCTGGCCAACCTCTGTTCCAAGGCTGAGCACTGCGCGGGCGAGATGACCGACAAGATGCGGCGCTGGGGTCTGCCCGACGACGCCCAGCAGCGCATCATCGACTATCTCACGGCTCATCACTTCATCGACGAGGACCGCTACTGCCAGGCGTTTGTGGAGGACAAGGTGAAGTTTGACGGTTGGGGCCGCCGCAAGATCGAGCAGGCCCTCTTCGCCAAGCGTGTCAGCCGCGAGGCCATGGCGCGCGCCCTCGACAGCGTGCCCGACGACGACTACCTCGCCGTGCTCCGTCCCCTACTCCACGCCAAGTGGCCCACCATCAAGGCTCACTCCGACTATGAGCGCAGCATGAAGCTCATCAAGTATGCCATGGGCCGTGGCTTCGACCTGCGCCTCATACGCCTGTGCATCGACGACATGGCGGATGCGGACGATATGGACGACGAGTTATAAAAGGCCCTTCCCGGATTTCGGAGTGACAGGACGGCTTTTTCGAATGTAAACAGAAATAAACCCCAGGAGTGTGGGGAAGCCCTGACGGGCTCATGCTGTTGTTTGCGTCCTTGGCCTTGTGAGCAAGCTCACGGCCCATGCCACAAACATCAGCATGGCGGCTATCGCCGTCTTCCCACACCCCTGGCGATAAACCAAATTTAACCGCTCACGCGTGTCACGCAAGCCGTGCTGTTTACACTCCGTGGACATGGACGGATGAATGGCGTGAGCAAGCACCGGGAAGGACTGCTTGTGACGCCTCGCCCACAAGCCCATAAGTCTTTCTTTTAGCAAAAAACACATCGTGAACGGCATACGCTGTTCACTGGAGAATTTCGGCACCTTCCCATGTCTCGAGGGGAAGCGCATCGACATCATCCCACTGTATGCCATAACCAACTTGTTTTGAACAATAAGAGCCACTGCTCACACGGGCTGTAGGCCCAAAAGTCCACAGCCCGGGGCAAGCGAAGCGGCGCCCCGGGTGAGGAAGCGTGCGTGAGCCTACGCCCTACAGGGGCAAAAGTAGGGTTGTTTGGAATGCCACTTCGACTATACTTTTGCACCTATAGTGCATATTTACATTGGCCTACCTGCTTGCCCTGGGTACACACAACTGACAAAAAAATCATTTGTAGCAAAGTTTTAATGCATTTTGTTACTTCTTTTGACGGAAACTCTTTAACTTTGCAACCGATTAACGTTAACAAATCTTTTAAAGTATGAAGAAAATTCTACAAACAATGACACTCTTCATGCTGATGGTGCTCCTAGGGGGGGGGTAACCTGTTAGCACAAGAGGAGAAGACGGTTACGTTCACCGTTGGAACGGACAAGGGTAGCAACTCTAAAGACAGCGGAAAGGACGAGATGTCGAAAGATGGTGTAACCATCAGTGGAAGCGGTGCAGCTTTTACTTTCGCTGAATATTACCGATTCAACAAAAGCTCAACGACTACAGTTTCCATTGAATCAGGAAACATCACCAAGGTCGAATTCACATGTACTAAAGAAGGAACCACCAAATATGGCCCTGGATGTTTTGGCAAGCCTTCAAGTGGAACTTACACTACCAGCAGTACCGTTGGTACGTGGACTGGAAGTGCCAAAACTTTCACTTTTGCCAAAAGTACCAACCAGGTTCGCGCCACAAAGATTGTAGTCACTTATACTACAAGCGACACTCCATCCAAGACTTCCACCAAGCTTTCCTTTGAGAAGGGCGATGCCTCTTTCGACCAAGACGCTAACGCAAGCGACACTTACGAGTACACCAACGTTGCCACGGTGACAACCAGCGATGGCACGGCTGTTGAAGGCGCAACTGTCACTTACACCTCAAGCGACAAAGACCATGCTGATGTAGACGCCAACGGCAATGTGACCATCGACCCGACCGAAGCCGGCACTTACACCATTACCGCCACGTATGCGGGCGACGACACCTACGCCGCCTCTGAGGCCACCTACACTATCACGGTGAAGAAGACCCTGCAGCTCACCGGAAAGGGCACCAAGGAAAGTCCCTACACCGTGGCTGATGTCATCGCCATTGTCAATGCCAATGAGCAGACCGAAGACAATGTCTACGTCAAGGGTATCGTAAACTATGTGAAGACCACTGCCACCAACATCACGAAATACAATAATTGCGACTATTTCATCGTTGACAGCGAGGGCTCCGCCGACTCCATCGAGGTTTTCCGCGGCAAATACCTTGGCAACACCGGCTTCACTTCCGCCGACCAGATCGCAGCAGGCGATAAGGTCATCCTCTACGGAGCACTTACCAAATACGACAAAATCATAGAGCTCAACAAAGACAACTACATCGTTGAGTTCTGGAGCAACAACGAGATGACGCTGGACGAGACAGAAAGCAACGACATCCAGAACATGCGCCACGCCACCGTCTTGATGGCCCGCAAGTTCAACGCCAATGCATGGAACTCACTGGTGCTCCCGTTCAACATGAATGCCGATCAGGTGACCATGACCTTTGGCGCTGACGCCAAAGTGGCCAACTACACCGGAACGACAAAGAACACTGATGGCACCTACACCTTGAACTTCGAGACGACGACCACCATCAGTGCCAACACCCCAGTGTTTGTCTATGGTGCCAAGGATGTCGACGTGGAAAGCATCAAGGATGTCAACGTGGTGGCTGGCGAACCTACTGTCACACCCGACGGTGCAGCCTTCTCTTTCACTGGCAGCTACAACAACATGACATTGGAAGCGGGCGATTGGTTTGTCTCCAGCGACAACAAGTTCTATCGCGCTCAAGGCACAGAGAACATGAAGGCCACCCGCGCCGTCTTCCGTCCCATAACGGCAGAAGCTGCCGCCAAGGGCATGAACGTACGCATTGACGGAGAAGCTACTGCCATCAATAACATTTCCACCGACAAGACCGCCACTGTCAACGAGCCCGCCTACAATATAGCTGGCCAGCGCGTAGCCAACACCTACCACGGTCTCATCATCAAGGGTGGAAGGAAATACGTGAACAAATAAACCAATCATTCATCAAAACGAATAAGACTATGGAAAAGAAATATGTGAAACCAGCCATCAAGATCCAGAAGATCGAGATGGACGAACTGATGCAGTCTGCATCAATCAACTCGTCATCACCCACCAACGGACTGACAGGAAATGACCCTACCGTCGGAGGCGACAACGACGGAACCCATGAGGTTAGTGCCAAGCAGAACACTTTCAGCGTGTGGAATGACGATGAAGAGTAATTGACTGTCTTAACAAAAAAACTTTAGGAAAGAGATAAGCAATCATCACTGGTGCTTATCTCTTTCTTTTTGTTTACACACATTCCCTCAAGTTTAGAATGACCTCCGCAGGCAGCGGTTGACGGGGATGCAGTGTGAGTCCTTGATCTCGCCGATGACGATGATGCTGTGGAGGCTGCCGATGCAGTCGATGTTGCCAAGGGTGTTGAGCATGAAGTCCTGATAGTCTTTCATGTCGTGGGCGTAGACCTTGATCTGGAAGTCGTAGTCGCCCGTGGTGTTGTAGCACTCGGTGATCTGGTCGATGGTCTGCACGGTGTCCATAAACTGCTGGATGAGTTCATGGGTGTGCTGCTTCAACCGTATGTTGCAAAGCACGATGACGTTGTGCCCCATCTTGTGGTGGTCCACCACGGCCGTGTACCTTGTTATATAGCCCTCACGCTCGAGCCGCTTCTGCCGTTCGAAGGTGGGCGATGGCGACAGGTTGACGCGAGCAGCGAGCTCCTTGACAGTCATGTGGGAGTTTTGTTGCAACAGTCGGAGAATCTTCACATCGATCTCATCCAGTGTCTCTTGATAGGCCATTTGCTTGTGTTTTGATTTCTAATGTTATGCTGATGACAAGCGAATATCACAGAACAATATTCTGCAAAATCATCAATTTCTCGGCAAAGATAGAAAATATTTCCGAATAACAAAGAATATTTTGAAATAGAAATATCATTCCTTACCTTTGCCCCCGAAATCAAGACAACAAACAAAAAAAGAAACACATCATGAGCAAGAGAAACCAGCATTTCGATGCCGTGGGCAGCTACCTGCGCCCCGCCGAGTTGAAGGAAGCGCGCGCCCTGGCAGCCGCAGGCAAACTGACGGCCGCCGAGCTTCGCGCCATTGAGGACCGCCTCATCGAAGACGTGGTCAGGAAGCAAAAGGCCCACGGCCTGCACTACATCACCGACGGCGAGTTTCGCCGCAGCTACTGGCACCTCGACTTCATGTGGGGCTTTGGCGGCGTGGAGCACATCGAGCTCGACCACGGCTACCAGTTTCACGGTGAGGAGACCACCAAGGGATCGCTCCGCCTCACCGGCAAGATCACAGGCGAGAACCATCCTTTCATCCAGGACTTCCTCTTCGTGAAGCAATTTGAGGAAGCGGATGTCGAGGCCAAGCAAACAGTTCCCGCCCCGGCACAGTTCCTCGCCGAGCTCTTCCGTGGCGACAACGCCAAGAACACCCGCGCCTTCTACCCCAACACCGAGGAACTCATCCACGACATTGCCGAGGCTTACGCCACCTTCTTCCGAGAGATTTATGCCGCCGGTTGCCGCACCGTACAACTCGATGACTGCACCTGGGGCATGATCGTCGATGATGACTTCTGGAAGTCAATGGCCGGCAAGGGCTTCACGCTGGAGCACGAGGCCCTGCAGTACCTCACGGTGAACAACCTGGCCATCGCGGGCAAGCCCGAGGGCCTGACCATCAACACCCACGTGTGCCGTGGCAACTACCACTCGTGCTATGCCACCAAGGGTGCCTATGACCCCGTGGCGCCCTACCTGTTTGGCCGGGAGAATGTGGACACCTACTACCTCGAGTACGACGACGAGCGCTCGGGCAGTTTCGAACCGCTGCGCGAGGTGTCGGGCGAGAAGCGTGTGGTGCTGGGCCTGGTGACCACCAAGTCGCCTGTGCTTGAGGACAAGGCCACCGTCATAGCCCGCATCCGCGAGGCAGCGCGCTACGTGCCGCTGGAACGATTGAGCCTAAGCCCACAATGCGGGTTTGCGTCCTGCGAAATTGGCAACAAGCTCACTGAGGCCGAGCAGTGGGCCAAGATTGACCTGGTGCGCGACATTGCGGAGGAGGTCTGGGGGTAAAGCGTCAAAACGGCAAATGCAGTGACCCCTCAAGCAAACGCGAAAGAGGCGAATGGCCTGCGGGATGTGTGTCTCGCGAGGGCCATTCGCCTCTTCTCGTAGTATTCTTGCCAGTCTCTCTTGCGCCTTCCGAGCAGGAACAGGAGAGAGGGTGGCCGATGAGCATGGTTGGCGCTTAGTGACGGTGAAAAAATAAATTGGTATGATTTGAGCCTCATATTTTTGAGCTATTTTTCTCACTCAAAGAGGGAGTATAGCGGGCTATACGACCGATGAGAGGGAGGAAAAGAGCCAAAAAGATGAGGCTGGAACCATCTCTGCATATGATAGAATTCTCTCTCAAATCGTACCAAGTTATTTTTTCATCGTCACTTAGTCGTTGTCGCCCCAGCCCAGTCCACCGGAGGAGCCTCCGCTTCCTCCGCTTCCCCAAATATTTCCAGCATCAGGTTCTTCCACTTCGCCCTCCTTGTTACCATCGACATTCCATCCTGAAGCAAACTGCTTCATCAAGGACAGTTGCACCACAATGGTCTCTGTCACCGGTGCTTCGTATCTTTTCTTCATGTTGCTGTCTATTTGTTGTTTCTGACCACTGTTTTCTTTCCGTTCACGATGTAGATGCCGTCGGGCAGTCCCTGCGTGCTGGCATCATGGCGCATCATCTGTCCGTTGAGGTTGAACACGCCCTGGGCGTAGCGTCCCGTCACCCCTGCCAGGGGATTGTCGATGTCCACATCGCCAATGCTGGTCACCTCGTCGCCGACACCATCGATAAACACCTTGGGCGCTGCCTGCGCCTGGGTGCCGTTGAGCCTGTACTCAAACCAGCAGCGCATGCCCTTGGTACCATAGGGCTGGCCCTGCGGCAGCGACCGCATCGTGTTGTCCTTCATCACGTAGGCGTAGGCGTTGCCCGTGAGGTTGAGCGTGGCGTGGCCGTCGACAATCTGTGTGCCCTCATAGTTCTTGCAGTAGGTGCCCTTCATGGCCATGGTGCCACGCCCGTCACCGTCCACGGCCTGGGCTGCCTTCACATAGACATTGTCCGTGTATTGGTCGGTGAGCGTCGTGAAGTTGTAGTGCTCCACTCCATTCGAGCCCTTGGTCATCGGGCCATCGAGCGTCACACCCAGGATGGTGTAATAGGGGGTACCCACGGTGACCTCGACGTAGTCAGTACCATTGGATTCCCACGTGTAGATCTTCTGCGTGGCCGTGGTAGCGTCGGCGGTACCGGCGGCCTTGGTGGGCCAGATGATGTAGGGCTTGCCGGCCTCGAGCACCACGTCGCTGGCGGCGGCGTTGCGGAGGTCGACCGATGTGAAGTTGACGCGTGTGGGTGTCAGGCCGGTCAGGGTGGCCAGGCGACTGTCCTCGCCGAAGGCACCGCCAAACTGCGCCTTGGTGAGGCTGACGGGCAGGATGAACGTGTTCCACTTGCGCAGGGAGAAGTTGCGGTGCAGCAGCAGCGACTTGCCCGCATACTTGTTCAGACCCGCATCAATGTAGTCAAGCGAGGTCTTGTCCTCGTCGAGGATGAGGAAGGAGCTCCGCTCATCGCTGGCGCCACCAAACTGTATGCGGAAATCGTCGAACACCGTCCACTCGTCGGCCGTGCTCACCTGGGTGGCGGCTGCGGCCACATCAGCGTCGGTCAGCTCCACACCGATGGTCAGCTCACCAGGATTTTCGTAGCTCACGTCGTCGACATAGAGCAGCACCTGGTTGTCATACTGCTGCGGGTTGGCATCCTTGCGGTAAGGGTCGTTCATCCAGACCGATGATGTAGATGGGCATGCTGGTGTCCATGGGCCACTTGGCCACGCTCACGTCCGAGCTGCGCAACTTCGTGAGGTCATCGGCAGAGATCTGTGTCAGCACCTTGGTGTTGCTGCTCTTGCCATGCTCCACAAAGAGCTTGGCGCCCACGTTGGTCATGCCCTTGCAGTGGACCACGTACCATCCCGTGGTAAACACCTTCAACTTCTGGTAGAAACGTCCGCGGCCACCGTTGTAGATGTTGACAGCCATGTAGCGCGCATGGTTGTAGCGCTTGTCCCTGCCCTCCACGTTGTCGGCATCCGTCTCATTGATGTAGCTCTTGTCTTGCGTTGAGGTCTTGTAGTAGCCGTCGTAGCCGATGCGCAGGCAGGCCTTGTCGATGTTGCTCGTCCAACTTGCGAGAGCGGCGTTCTCTCGCGCGAAACTTGGGTCGGCGATGAGGAACGAGGCATCGATCTGGTCGGCCAGTTCGCTGTCTGACCGCTTCATCACCTGATAGTAGTCGTAGAGCGAGATGGCCTTCCAGTAGCACGAGTCGCTCAGCTTGCTGGTCAGCTCCACGTCTTGCTGCTCGGTGACATTGCTGAACGAGCCAGTCTCGCCCGTGTCGCTGTCATACCACTTGTTGCCAGTAGGACCATACACATACTTCTGCGTGGGCGCCAGGTAGAACTGTTTCTTCTTACTGAGGCCGGCACCCGTAGAGGACTCGGCATTATAGGTCATGGTGAGCGACAGGGTGTAGACCTTCTGGCCGCGGCCCGTGGGGTCTTCCACCGCGTCGATGGACCATTGCGACACCTCCGGACCGTTCATGCCTACCGGTGCGTTGATACGGCGGTCGCCAAACACGCCACAGTTGTAGTCGCCGTACTGGCTCTGCAGGTTGGTGTAGGCCATGAAGTTGCCCTCGGCAGCCATGGCATCGTCCGACTTGTTGAAGCTCGACGAGATGAAGTAGGTCTGTCTCTTTTCGCCTCTACTCTCGTCTGCGTAAATATAGTTGGTGTATATGCGCTGGATACGTTCGCCATTGTCATCGATGACGTAGTTGTTATTCTCGTCGACATCGGGAACGTTTTTCTGGACGTTTTTGAAACGCACGATCTCGCCCTCGTAACCCTCACGATAAGGGATGGAAATCTCCTTGAAGCAGCTCCTGCCGTTGATGACAAGACCGTCGGCCAGGGAGAACACCACGTAGAGCGGTGTGGACTTGTCGACCGTCCGCTGGAGCTCCAGTTGCTGGCCACGCCCTATGTAATAGAGTAGAAGTTGGCCTGTCTCAGCCGTATAATAAATGTGAACGCGGCCGATGGAGTCTTGCTGGTCCGTGTCCCAGGTACCCACTCTCCACTGGTCAATCTGCCTTCCGATGGAGAGGATGTTCTCGTTTGTCCCGGTGCAGGTGCTGATGTCAATCTCGGCCTCCACCTTGTCCTTGTGGATGTCAATGACCCTGCTTTCGACAAATCCGGCCTTCTTCTTGCTGTTGAAGGTGTCAGTGAGGTCATCACCACCGACGGTCACCTTCTTGTAGGTGGCATTGCTGCGGTTTTTGCCTTCCTTGCTTCCCACCTCGATGGTGTTGCCCTCACCTTCGGAGAAAGGAATGTCGAGCTCGGAGAAGAGCGTCGTGGTGCTGGCGCCGCCGTTGGTGACCACCACCCCGTCCTTGCTCATCGTGATGCAGAGAGGAGCGTTCTTGTCTTTCACGGTGAAGGTCTTACGGTAATTTGTACCATCAAACTTGTCCTTGCCCGTGTAGTCCATCTCAAGCGTGCCGCTGCTGGCGGTGTAATAGACGTGCAAGTTGAAACCCAGCCACTTGCCGATGGCACGGCCGATGGAGAGGATGTTCTCGTTGTTGTTTTTGCAGGTGGTGAGGTCAATCTCGGCCACCACCTTGTCCTTGCTGATGTCAAAGGTGTGGTTGGTGCCGCAGTCGGTCTCCTTCTCGTGCTTCACGCCCTCGGCCAAGCCGATGGCGCTGCCAGCAGCCTGGTAGCCGTCCTCCACGATTTTCTCTGTGGTGCCGCCGCCCCGCTCGATCTGCAGTTTCCTGTAGGTGGCATAGCTGCGGTTTGTGCCTTCGAGGCTACCCACCTGTATCTTGCCGCCATCCGTCAGGTTGGAGACGATGTCGGAGAAAAAGGTGTTGGTGGCCGCCACATTCACGCTGAGACCCTTGTTGGTGAGGGACAACTTGAGCGGCGACGAGGTCGACACATTGTAGAAGTTCTGCTTCAAGCCGTTGGCATTGTTGCAGCGCACCCCCAGGTACACCACCTGCAACTCGTGAGCGCCAAGGCTTTTGGTGGGCTGGTCGGTGGCATTATAGTAGATATGGATGTTATCGGCCACGGCATGCTTCTCCTCGTCGCCCCATCCCCACTTGTCAATGTCGCTGCCGATGGAGAGGATGTTCTCGTTGTTGTTCTTGCAGGTGCTGAGGTCGATCTCGGCCTCCACATGCTGCTTGGTGAGGTCGATGTCGTGGTATTCGCCGAAGTGGCCGCTGGCATCCTTGGTGGTGGAGATGGTATAGGCCACGGTGCCCGTGCTCGTGCTCGAGCCGTTGTTCACCACCTGCAACTTGGTATAGGTGGCAAAGCTCTCGTCGCCCTGCTGGCTGCCGATGCCCACCTGTCGCTGCTTATCATAGTGCGTATTGAACATGTGCTCCAGCAATGAGGGCACCACTGTGGTTTCACCCGGATTCTCGGGATAGCGCACGATGTTGGTGGTATTCACCTTCTCGCTGTTGCGGCGCTGCAACCAGAAGAGATAAGGCACCTCGCTCAGCACGGTGCGCATGCCCCACCAGCCACCAAGGCTGAGAAACTTTTTGGTCTTGACATTGTAGAAGGCGAAGATGCGTTTCATCACATCATCATTGGTCTGACCTTCCACGGGCTGTGTCGGGTTGTCCACACTCCAATGTTCCTTGCGCGTAGCATAACTGATCTCCGTGCCCAACAACTCCTCCGCATTGCTGGCTTCGTCGTTGCTCGTGACTTGCGTCTGCGTGGTAACCTCATTACCGCCCGTGTCTTGCGCAAGAGCACCGGTGGGCGACAATACGAACCATGCAACAAGTGCAGACAACGCACACTTGCTCAAAATTGTGTCCATCAATAAAATATTATTACTGTTCTATTTATACGTACAAACGATGTTGCAAAAATATTAAATTTGGTGTAACAAATTGGGATTTGAGCAAATTTGTTCTCGCTAATAGTTGAATTTCTTGACATAGATCAATAATATACAACTATCCTATTTTGCGCGTGTTAGAGAAAAATTCCAAATGATTATTCCGATAATTGTTATGATTTTCTCAGGTCTCGCGAAAGGAGCGCAAGCACCCATCAGGGAACGTACGCAAAGGAAAAGGGAACATGCAGAACACGCAAGGAACGTCATAAAAACACGCAAGGAACGTCATAAAAACACGCAAGAAACGCCACAAGAAACACGCAAAGAACGCCACAAAAACACGCAAGGAAAGGAAAAAACGAAAGAAACAAATGAGCAGTCTGCCCAAAAAGTGATACCTTTGCCGTAAGAAACCATCATTATCACTATATGAAAGCCAAATACACATTGACCGCCTGTGCGCTGTTGCTCGGCCTACAGGCACGAGCCAACCCCATCAGCCGACGGGAGGCACGCCAAGTGGCACAACAGTTTGTCGGCATCAACGACGCCACAACCGACAATGTATCCAACGCTCCTTACTACATCTTCTCGCGCGGCGCCGGCAAGGGCTACGTCATCGCCAGCGGCGACGACGAGACGGCACCCATCGTGGGCTACACCGACCAAGGCGACTATGACCCGGCTCACCTGCCCGACGGCCTGAAGAACCTGCTTGCCTCGTGGACCAAGAAGGTGGAAGCCCTGCAGCAAACCCAGAAGACACGCACCCGTAAGGTGGCGCGGCGCTCCGTGGCCCAGCGTCTGCAGGTGCCCACCTACAAGAGCACATGGACCGACGTGCAGCCCCTGGTGAAGACCCACTGGAGCCAAGGCTACCCCTACAACATGCTGGCGCCACACCGCTCGGACAACGGCCAGCAGGCCCTCTCGGGATGCGAGGCCACGGCCGCCTCGCAGATAGTCTACTACTTCCGCCGTGACAACCCCGACACCCTGCTCTACGCCACTCCTACCTACAACGAGGGTTGGTTTCACGCCCCCGTCACCATGTCGCTGCCAGCCGGCACCCCCGTGCGCTATGACCTCATGAAGCTCAGCGGCACCGGCTCCCTTCAGCAAGACTCCGCCGTGGCGGTGCTGATGTACGCCGTGGGCACCTGCGCCCACCTGGGCTACGGCTACCAGGACGGCACGGCCACGGCCGGCAACACCGACAAGATGGGCGAATCGATCTCCGGACAGTTTGCCCTGGCCAACGACTATGTGGGCAAGTGGAACTACAGCCAACAGGGCTGGGAGAACCTGATCTACTCCAACGTGCGCAGCGGACGTCCCCTGCTCTACTCGGGAGCCAATGACAGCCAGGGCGGACACGCCGTGGTGCTCGACGGCTACCAAGCCTCCACAGGCCTCTACCACTTCAACTTCGGTTGGGGCGGACAGGCCGACGGCTACTACACCGTGGACGACTCCACAGGCATGAACGGCTTCAGCAGCGGACAGGCCGCACTGGCCAACATCACGCCCAAGCGACAGAACCTGAGCGGACACCTCGACTGCGGCAAGATGTACTACCGCACGGAAGGACAGGTCGTGGCCACACTGAAGAACGAGGGCACACTGGCCTACCGCGGCGTCTACCTCTATTGCAGCTACAGCAAGAACATGCCCACCACGGCCACAGCCTACGAGATGACGACCTACACCGCATCGGGCGACAGCGCCACCTTCTCCTTCACCTACCGCCCCACACAGAACAAGCGTCTCTACCTCTGGCTGACCGACGCCAACAAGAACATCCTCGACACACTCTCGGTGGAGGTCAACCAGAGCGTGGCCGACCTGCACCTGGGCAGCATCAGCGTGGAGGCGAGCGCCACAACCCTTGACCACGACGGCATACGCTACCAGCAGATCAACGACAACCGGGCCATCGTGGCCGTCAGCCTCACCAACGGGGCCAACGGCAGCTACTGCCAACCCGTGTTCACCTGTCAGCTCGACAGCCTCAACGGCACCACAGGCGAGTGGGACAAGTGTGCCACGCGAGCCGTCAACAAGTTGACCTTTGAGGTGGGACAGACACGCGACACCACCCTCGTCTTCACCGGTCTGCAGGAAAACCGCTATTACCGCGCGTCAATGGTAAAGCGCGTCAACGCCGGCCTGCGCTCCGACATGATCTTCGACACGCCCGACAGCATCGTCTACTTCGTCGCGAAGAACCCCACCCTGACCATCACGGCACAGGGTCGCACGGCCACCGTGACGGGCGACTGGAGCGCCACACGCTTCACCGAACAGGCACGTGACGCCACCGTGACCGCCTACGACATGACCGCCGTGGCCGAACTGGCCTCACAGCCAGAGGCCGCCAACCCCAACGCCCTCTTCTTCACCACCGCTCCCATTACAGGCGCCAAGAACATCGTGGCAGGCGGCGTGTGCGACAGTCTGGAAATCCACACCGCCCATGAGTTTGCCACGCCGACGGCCTTCACCGCCAGCAAGGCCGTGCTCGTGCTCGACAGCGCACGTGCCGGACAATGGGGTGACGTGGTGATGCCCTTCGCCGCTCAACTGCCTTACGGCATGCAGGGACGTGTGGTCACCGAGGTATTGCGCTCGCGCCTCACGGTGACGAACGTGCGCGAGGTGGAAGCCATGGCTCCGCTGCTCTATCTCACCGACCATGATGCCCTGCGCACCATCGAGGCTTCCAACGTGACACTCTCGACCGACACCACCTGCGCCCGTCTCGACGGCCTGTGGCGCGGCTCCACACTCCGGACCACGCTCAGCCGTGACGCAGGCCTGCTCACTCCCACAGCCACCGTGCCCGCCTACATGCCGACGGACAAAGGCACCGTCCTGCCGCCCTTCGCCACCGAGCTTGACACACTCTACCGCCTGGGCTACCGCATCTCCAACACCTCCGATGTCAGCGTGGACCGCAACTACATGGCTCTGGCCGACACCATCAACCTGGCCTACCAGGTCATCGCCCAGTATGGTGAGGGAGCTCGCGCCTACCTGGCCGACAGCCTGCAGAAGAGCGAGGACATCTTCACCTATTATACTTACAGCGGCTCACAGTATCCCGCATGCCGAAAGGCTTACGAAAACCTCGGAAAGACCATCCGTGCCTTCCTGGCCGACCCTGTGGCCAACGCCATCCACGACGTGGTGGTGAGCGATGAGACGCGTGACGACGCTGACGCTCCCGTGGTCTACTACTCCATCGACGGCCAGCGCCTGACGCAGCCACAGCGTGGCATCGTCATCGTGAAGAAGGGCCGCAAGACGTGGAAGATGACCGTCAGATAGCGGGAAGCATCTGCTCTTGACGACAATGGAGACAACAGGCTCACGCATGGGCGGCAAGACGCACTCGCCATGAGCGTTGTCTCCATTGTTGTCTATCACAAAAACTCCGGAAGAACTAAAAAAATCCTAACCGCCTGGATGTGAGCGGTTAGGATTTTTTGTGTGCGCCCGACAGGACTCGAACCTGCACGTCGCAAGACACCAGATCCTAAGTCTGGCGCGTCTACCAATTTCGCCACGGGCGCAAACGTGACGGATTGCAAAGTTACACAATTATTCTGATATTCACCGCCTCCATCCTCATTTTTCTCACTTGTTGGTGATGAAAAGAGGTTTGGAGGCGGTTTTTCTTCTGTCTTTCGGAGCGTGGCGGCAGACGCGCCGTCACTTGAGCTTGGGCTTGAGCTCGTCAGGCGAGTCGTGTGTGTACATGTTGACAGGCGGTGCCGTCTTGGTGAAGAAGTCGGTGATGACCTGTGCGTCGAGGGTGAGCGACGGCTGGAAGTCGGCCGACTGCATGTAGTCGACAATGGCCTTGCGCATCTGGCGCGCCACGGGCCTATGGTCGAGGTTGGAGGTGATGTCCATGGTGGTCATGAGCAAGCGGCCACCCAAGACATTGGCCTCCACGATCATGCCCAGCTTGCGGCTGACGTGCCAGGTGTCGATGGGCTGCACGGGCGACTGGTAGGAGGCAGGCAGCTCCGAGAGGTTCATGACCTGCGCACGGTTGAGCAGTTCCCACCAGTTGAGGTTCGACCAGTCATCGGTGGGGAACTCGCGGAAGATCGGATGCTCCTTGTCGATGTAGGCGCCTGTGGTGTGTGGCGGCCGCATCTTGAACCAACTGGTGTTCCAGAAGACGGGCAGGTACTGCTGCTTGACATCATTGCCATAGCGCACGCGCCCCGCGGCGGTGATGAGCACCTTGCCTCCCCGCTTGAGCACGCCGACGGCCTTGGCGTCGAGCGTGTCGGCCACGTAGATGTCCTTGGTCGAGAGCTCAGCCTGCTGTGTGGGGTAGACCCAGTAGTCATAGGTATTGGTGTAAGTGCGCTGCCCCTCGGCCAGAGTGAGCGTGAGGGTGTACTTGCCGGGCAGCGTGGTGTCGGTGAAGAGGGGCACGCGCGCCACCTTCAGGCTCTTGCCCGCCGGCAGGTCAGCGGTGAGCACGGTGCCGCCCGTCCCAGAGGGCGAGATGGCGTAAGACAAGCGCGCCTGGCTGAGCGTGCGGCCGCCTGTGGCGTTGTAGACATCGACCGCCACCTCAGCCTGCTCACCGGTGGTGAAGACAAACTTGGGGAACTCGGCCATGACCACCACATCGTTGCAGAACTGCCGCCACTGTGTGCTGTCCACGTAGCCCTTCTCACGGAAGAAGACATTGAGCGGTCCGACAAGCGCCGTGCCCTGCCCGCTATAGTCGTTGAGGGCGAGGAGCATGAAGCCGGCATAGCCCTTGGTGCGCAAGTTGCGCTCTATCTCATACTTGTAGCAGAGGGTCTGCAGCTTGCCGCTGGAGTGCAGGAACTTGGTGGCCATCTGCTCCATGCCGTGGTCGCGGAGCAGGTCAGCGAAGATGTCGAAGTTGTAAGCCTTGTAGACACCCGTGTACTGCGAGCGCTCGCTGAGGTCGGGGAAGGCGCACCACTGTCCCTGCTCGTGTGCGATGATGGGCGAGTTGTTGGGTTGCTGCCCCTTGTAGTTGCGCGGATAGAGCAGTTGGTCATAGTAGTCGTCGGTGCTCTGCGGGGCGCGCCGGTCCCAGTCGAGCCCACGCGCTCCCGCCTTGGCGTGATACTGCGATCCGCCATCCCAGGCCCATCCGCCACCCACATTGAAGCTGGCGTAGATGCGGCGCGCGTCGGTCTTCTTCCAGTAGTCCACCCATCGGTCGCCCCAGGCCACCCAGTCGCCGGCCGGCTCATTGCCTGCCGACATCATGACAAACGAGGGATGGTTGCCGTAGGCGGCGGTCATGCGCTTGGTCTCGTCCATGAGATAGGTGTCGATGTACATGCCGCGGTTCATCTTCACGCCGTGGTTGGGCCAGCTGGGGCCCTCGGGCTGGAGGTAGAAGCCCACCTCGTCGGCAGCGGTGAAGGCCGCCTCGGGCGGACAATAGCTGTGGAAGCGCATGGCGTTGAGGCCATACTGCTTGCACTTGGTGAAGAGCGCCTTCCAGCTTGCGACATCTGTGGGCGGAAATCCCGTCAGCGGGAAGTCGCAGTTGCCCACCGTGCCACGGATCCAGATGGGCTCGCCGTTGAGGTAGACCTGCATGCCCCTGACGGTAATCTCACGCATGCCGAAGGTGGTGCGCACCGTATCGTCGCGCGTCGAGACCGCCAACTGATAGAGGCGCGGCGTGAACTCCGACCACAACTGGGCGCCCTTCATGGGCACCACATAGGTGGAGTCGTCCTGCCGCGAGGCCGTCACGGGCGTGCCGTCAATCGCGAAGCGCAACTTGCCCTTGGCCTGTGGCACCACCACGCGTGCCACCTGCTGGTGAATGTCAGGGAAGACAGCCACGCGGCCCACGGGCTGCCGCCCTTCGCAGCGCAGCTCCATGCGGCCCACGATGCCGTTCCAGTTGCCTTGCGTCTGGTCGGTCACGCTGTGCGAATCTTGTCCCACACAGACGTTCTCGATGCCGTTGTAGACGGTGACGGTGAGCTCATTGTCGCGCCCATACTGCAGGCAGTCGGTCACATCATAGACGTGTGGCGTGTTGAGGCTCATCTGGTGGCCCACCCGCCGGCCGTTCACGGTGACGGTGGTCTCGATGTGTGGCCGCTCCAGGAAGAGCTCCACGCGGCGGCCTTTCCACGTCTTGGGCACCCTCACCGTGCGGCTGTAGGCCACCGTGCCCACATAGTGGCGGTTGGGGGTAAGGAAGAAGGGAAACTTCATGTGACCCGCATGGCGGTACTTTTCCATGTAGGGATTGTAGTAGAACGACGAGTCGTAGAGCGACCCTGTCCACTGGGTGCTGACCGAGGGCAAGTCGCCGAGGTCGTTGGTGAGCATCGAGCCTGGCAGGGTCACGGCATGGGTGGCACCGTCGAAGGTGGCCTTCCACGCGCCGCCAAGGTTGACCACATGGCCAGCAAAGGCTTGCGCGCCCACGCATATCATACTGAGGAGAATGGCATGTCTCATAGGTCTGATGGTTTTAGCAGTGTCCGTTTGTTGATTGTGTATGATGCAAAGTTACTAAGTTTTTGGGCTTTTCGGCCTATGCTTTTTGATTTTTCTGCCCCACAGATTGATATGGACAGAAACTGTAAAACCGGCAATGCCAATGGACTGAGCCCGCCTTAGGAACATCCGGAAACGCTAACAAACGTTAAATAAATACAGAAAACAGGTACTTTGCGTTGCAAGGTACATAATATTGCATTACTTTTGCGGTCGAACAACATACAACCCCAACCCAACATGAAGAAAGACAACTCCAAATCGCAGATGCGCAAAGGGATGCTCGAATACTGCATCCTGCTGCTGCTCGACGGACAGCCGGCCTACACCTCCGACGTGATCCGCTCGCTCAAGGAGGCCGAGCTGCTCGTGGTGGAGGGAACCCTCTACCCTCTCCTCAACCGCCTGAAGAGTGATGGCGTGCTGCAATACCACTGGGAGGAGAGCCGGCAGGGCCCGCCCCGCAAGTATTATGAGCTGACCGACCTGGGCCGTCAGACGCTCCGCGAGCTCGACGAGGCCTGGAACGAGATCGCCAACACCGTGAACTACCTGAAGAACAAACACCAACAAAACACCTGATCATGAAAAAGAACATCACCATCAACATGCAGGGTCGCCTCTACGCCATCGATGAAGACGCCTACGACCTGCTGAAACAATATGAGGACTCGCTCCGCAACTATTTCGCCTGCAAGGAGGGCGGACACGAGATCGTGGACGACATCGAGGCGCGCATCGCCGAACTCTTCGACGAGGTGGTGGCCTCGGGCAAGGCGGCCATCGACATCAGCGATGTGCAGGACATCATCGGGCGCATGGGAAATCCCCAAGAGATGGACGGCACCGACGACGAGGAGGAAGCCCACACGCAGGCTGACGGCAAGACGGGCACCGCCTCATCGGTCTTCGAGCAGCTGAAGCGCGTGCTGCTCAGGCCGGGCAAGCGCCTCTACCGCGACACCGACAACAAGAAGGTGGCGGGCGTGATGGCCGGCTTGGCGCACTACTATGGCGGCGACGTGACCTGGTGGCGCCTCGCAGCCATCACCATCCCGCTGGTGCTGGTCTGCTGCCACTTACACCACATCGTGTTCTACTGGATCGTGGCCTACTTCATCCTGGGCATCACGCTGCCTCCGGCCTACAGCCCGGAGGACCGCCTGCGCATGAACGGACGCGACGTCAATCCGCAAAACATCGCCGAAGAGGTAACGGCCGACAGCGTCAACCAGGCGCAGCCGCAACCCCGGCAACGCGAAGGGTGTCTCTCCACATTGGGCGAGATGATCCTCTTCGGTGTGAAACTGGTGATGTGGCTGACGGCCGTGGCAGTGGTGCTGGGATGCCTGTGGCTACTGGTGATGTTGCTGTTGCTGCTCTTCGTGCCATCGCTGACCATCTTCAACGGTGCGGGTGTCGCCTTCAGTTGGATGGAGCATCCCTGGGTGGGAAGCATCGGCCTGGTGAGCCTCGGCCTGTTTATCAGCCTCATCGTCTTCGGACTGACCTCCAGCCTGCGCTCGCGCCACAACCCTAACCTCAGCCTCTCGGGCGCCAGCCGCCTGGCCTTGGCCCTACTGCTCGTGGCGTCGCTCACAGGGGCTATAGCCTGTGGCACCATCATCATCAGCAACCTGGCGGAGCAAAGGTCGCTACACATCCAGCGCCAAAACGAGATGTGGATCAAGAACAACACGCACAACGGTTTCTACATCGACGATGACGAGTGGAGCTACATGAAGGCCAACGGCTGGACTCTACTGCAAGGCGACAACTGCAACGACCGCTACACTGCCTCCGGCGAGTATTACACCGGCAACGAGGACAAGCGCTATCTGGACTGCTACGACGAAAACGGTGCGCAGCTCTACCGCATGGAGCGCACCGACAGCTTGCAGGAGAAGGGCACCTACACGCTGACGGCCGTCGTGCGCTCCGACGGTCCGGGCGCCTTCGTCTACGCCCTGGCCGACGGCAAGATTTACCGGGCAGAGATTCCGGCCGAGGGCAACACGGGCGGCACGCTGTGGCAAGAGGCCAAGGCGGCCACGCAGGTGACGGGTGACCGACCGGCGCGGTTGCTCACCAAGATTGCCGAGGCCAACGACGGCAACGGATACGGATGGTGCAAGGTGGAGATCAAGGGCATCAAGGCTTCAAGGGTCGTCAGGTATGGCGTGACCACCGTGCCGGGCATCACCAAGAGCCACTTCGACGGCACCTGGTTCTCGGCCACCGACTTCCGTCTGGCCAAGGACTAAGCTTCCTGCGGACTGCCAGACCATGAAAGGCATTTGCGGAATAGGGAGTGATGAGGCCAACGGTTCGAAGGTTAACCGTTAAACCGCTCACGCATACGCTGTGCTCGGTTTCGCCACTTGCATGGCCTGCGCTCGATTTTGTCGCTTGCACGGCCTGGTACAGGTAGCGCAAGGGTGGGCTGTCCGAACGCAACCCACCCTTGCCTCCATTGGTCTCTATTGTCGGCCTAAAAGCCACAATCGTAGTGCAAACAGTCGTCATGGCACCCAGCTTTGAAGAAAGCGGACAATGTATATAAAAAAACAGGCGTTATTTTCAACTTCAAAATATTTTGGCCGAAATACGCGAATTTTCGGCACTTTTCGTAATCAACTGATAATTAGTGGTTTATAAGATTTGCGATTTTATTAAGCCTGAAAAGTAAATACTTTTCATCAAAGAATACCCTTTATCGT
>ERZ808242.806-NODE-806-length-20830-cov-4.359711_pt1 | contig 20830 bp, 17 predicted proteins | sample MGYA00521244_ERZ808242 | MGnify/ENA primary metagenome ERZ808242 (study PRJEB31516, sample SAMN03275573) | gut metagenome | biome: mammalia-associated habitat; material: feces | host: Papio cynocephalus | place: Kenya | collected 2012-07-27 ... | reverse complement strand
TTCATGATGCAGCCTCGCCCATCACCGCAGGTGATTTTCATGGGCGATGGTTCCCGTAATGACATAAAAATTAAATCTATATATAATAAATAAGAGGTGCTTCACACAATGGAACTGGCAGTTACAATGTTTGACACGATATGCGAATTTTTTATCGGCTGTTACATTACCAAAACTTATCTGCATAAATCATATAAGCCACAACGCAGGGATTTCCTTGCCTGCTGCTGTCTGCTGCTCGTCTGTATCTTCATTCCGGATCATAAGGGGATTCTGACCTGGGCATGCGCACATGTGATCTATCTGACTTATGTATGCACACAGCAGAAACGAGGAGAAGCCTCTTTGCAGGACCGCTATCTGCTTTTCTGTCTGATGCACAACTCCATGCTTATGATAGAAGGCATATTTTCTATCCCGCTTACTCTGCTGCTCCGTCTCATTCCAATGCCGGAGCTGTTGTTTATGCTGATTGCCAATATCATACTGTCTGTTTTGACGCCTGTGCTCTTTCTGGTTCCTGCCCTGCGCAATATGTATGACAAGATCAGATATGCTGCCCTTCCGTTCAGACTGATCCTGATCAACAGTTATATGGTGCTCCTCTTTCTTCTTTTATCCTTCAAACTGAACCTTCTGACACTTTATAAGGACGAGATCTCAGCAGTTATCTATTGCTGTACGGCGCTTTTTCTTGTTGCGATCAATCTCTGGCTTTTATACTACGACCAGCGCACCAGGCTCCAGCAGCAGGCGATCAACAGTTATCAGAAAAATATGCCGCTCTATGATTCCCTGATCCAGGAGATCCGTGCCAACCAGCATGAATACGTGAACCGGCTGCAAAGCCTTGCCAATCTTCCCGTTATGTACAAGGATTATGATTCGCTTTCCAAAGCACTGCAGTCTTATGCGCAGGAATTTTCCGATCCGGTGTCAGATTATCCGCTTCTGCAGATCAATATGCCTCTGCTGGCTGCTTCTCTTTACAGTATGGCAGGCCATGCAAAGGAAAAGGGCATCACATTACAGTTTGATATTGTTACCCCCAGGCTGGAAAGCCATATACCAGAGCATGAGCTGACCGATCATATCACCACTTTGACGAAAAATGCCATCGAAGCCAGCAAAGAAGGGGATACGATCTCCATTCTATTGGATAGTAAGGACGGGTATGTCCATTTCGAGCTCCGCAGTCCGTCATATTCCACAATTCCCTCTCAGATAATTTATTGATTTTTGACAATTTACAAGCGACATTTACACTCTTATAATACAAGTATGAAATGAAATCGATTTCATATCTTATTTCAATCTTTTTCACATAGTTTGTAAATTGTGTTGTAATAATCGCAATTTTAAATATGATAACGATTGCATTAGATATAAGCCACTATTGATAAATATTGGGAGGTGCCACATGGATTATAAGATCTGTGCCAAAGAAATTTATGAAGCGGTCGGCAAAAAAGAGAATCTGATCTCTGCAGCACATTGTGCTACAAGACTTCGTCTTGTCATTGCCGATAATGACAAAGCAGATGTCAAAAAACTGGAAGCGATCGATGGTGTAAAGGGTGTGTTCAATGCATCCGGTCAGTTACAGATCATCATCGGAACAGGAACTGTAAATAAGGTATATGATGAGTTCATTGCCATTGCAGGCATTCAGGCAGCCACAAAGGAAGAAGTCAAACAGGCTGCCAGCGCTAAAACGTCCATTTTCAAGCGGATGATCAAGACACTCGGTGATGTATTTGTTCCGATCATTCCGGCGATCGTTGCCAGCGGTCTTCTGATGGGACTTTTGGAAGGTCTCTGCAATGTCTTTCCACAGATGGCAGACTCTTCTACTTATACGATCATCCACTTATTCAGTAATGCAGCCTTCGTCTTCTTACCGATCCTGATCGCATTCAGCGCGGCAAAGGTATTCGGCGGAAACCCATACCTTGGTGCTGTCATTGGTATGATCATGATCCACTCCGATCTGATGAATGCCTGGAGCGTTGCAGGTGCAACCGATATCCCGACCGCAGATGTCTGGTTCGGACTTTACAAGATCAACCTGGTCGGCTATCAGGGACATGTCATTCCTGTTGTCATTGCAGTCTGGTTCATGAGCCTTCTTGAAAAGAAGCTGCATAAGATCGTACCGGAAATCATAGATCTGTTTGTAACACCGCTCGTCACCGTACTTGTAACAGGTTATCTGACACTTACCATTTTCGGTCCTATCTTCTCAACACTTGAGAACTGGATCCTGAACGGTGTACAGTATCTGATCACTCTTCCGTTCGGTATCGGTTCCTTTATTATCGGCGGTATTTATGCACCGACTGTTGTAGCGGGTATCCATCATATGTATAATGCAGTAGAAGCAGGTATGCTTTCCGCAAACGGTATCAATACCTGGATGCCAATCGCAACTGCTGCCAATGTAGCCCAGGGTGCTGCTGCATTAGCACTCGCATTAAAAACGAAAAACCAGAAAACAAAATCCATGGCACTTCCGGCTTCTCTTTCTGCCTTCCTCGGCATTACAGAGCCTGCCATCTTCGGTGTCAACATGCGTTACTTCAAATGCTTTATCGCAGGCTGCATCGGTGGTGCCTGCGGCGGACTTGTAGCAGGTCTGACACACGTTGGGGCTACAGCTTACGGTATTACCGGTTTATTTGGTTACCTGATCACAACTCATTATACACTGCAGTATACGCTGATCATGCTCGTTGCCTTCGCGGTTGCTTTCCTCTGCTCCTGGATCATGTATAAGGAAGCGCCTGCTAACGCCGGAGACACTGCAACAAAAAATACAGTAACAACAAAAGCCACTGAAACAGAAACTATTCGTTCCGCAATTACTTCCGATGCAGAATCCGTATCAAATGCAGGCAACACAGAAAAATTTGTTTTTGCTCCGTTAAATGGCTCTGTTGTTCCGCTTGCCGAGGTTGCGGATGAGACATTTGCCAGTGGCGCACTGGGACAGGGCTCCGCAATCCTGCCATGCAGCAATACAGTATGTGCGCCGTTTGACGGAACAGTCACCATGGTATTTGATACGAAGCATGCCATCGGACTGGAAAGCAAGGACGGTGTAGAGCTTCTGATCCACATCGGGATCAATACCGTAGAACTGAACGGAGAAGGCTTTACCGCATTAGTCGAAAGCGGACAGGAAGTTACAAAAGGACAGGAACTGATCCGTTTCGATGCAGAAAAGATCAAAAAAGCCGGCTATGATCTGACAACACCGGTCATTGTCACAAACAGCGACGATTTTACATCCATCAGCAACTGCAAATACGGTGATATCCGGATCGGTGAGCAGCAGCTTACTATTTCATAAGATCCGGAAAGTCTGAATATACACAAAGGAGTTTATCTATCATGGTTCACGATACAATACAGGACAATAAAAAGATCAAAGAGCTGGAACAAGATCACATGGCTAAGGTTTCCCATACGGATTCCGCCCTTTCCTTTCATCTGATGCCGCCGTCCGGATGGCTGAATGATCCAAACGGGCTCTGTCAGTTACATGGCACTTACCATATTTTCTTCCAGTATTCTCCTTACTCCGCCATCGGCGAAGGAGACAAATACTGGGGACACTATGAAACAAAAGATTTTATAAACTATACTTATACAGGCATCTTTTTATCACCGGACTGTGAGCTGGATAAGGATGGCGTTTATTCCGGAAGCGCTCTTGTGGAAGATGATACCATGTATCTTTATTATACAGGCAATACAAAAGAAGACGGCGATTTCGATTTTACCTATGAAGGACGTGGTTCCAACACCACATTGGTCACATCAAAAGACGGCATCACAGCTTCTGCCAAAAAATGCCTGATGACAAGCGCAGATTATCCAAATACCTTATCCTGCCATGTCAGGGATCCTAAGGTTTTTAAGGAAAACGGGAAATACTATATGGTGCTCGGTGCCAGAACAAAAGACGATGTCGGCTGCGTCCTTCTTTACGAAGCTGAGGATAAAGAACATTTCCATTTTAAGCAGTACATCAGCCCTGAAAAGCCTTTTGGTTATATGTGGGAATGCCCGGATCTGTTCCGGATCGATGGAAAGTGTTTCCTCTCCATTTCCCCACAGGGCATTGCTGCAGAGGAATATCAGTACCAGAACGTTTATCAGTCCGGCTATTACCGTATTCTCGGAGATCTGGAAAATAATACCTTATCTCCTTTCACAGAATGGGATATGGGCTTTGACTTTTACGCACCGCAAAGCTTTGTCGATGAAACAGGCAGAAGGATCCTGATCGGCTGGATGGGCATTGGCGATATCGAATATAAAAATCCGACTGTAGCTGAAGGCTGGCAGCACACGCTGACCGTTCCGAGAGAGCTGACACTCGATGCATCCGGCGGTATCTGCCAGAATCCGGTAAAAGAATTATCTGCCCTGCGCAAAAACGAAATTATCATTCCGTCGGACCGTTTCCTGACAGAAGGCGCTTTTGAAATGCAGGCTGATATTGCAGGAAATGAAGATTTTTCGATCATCATTGACAAGGGAATGCGGATTTTGTATGACGCAGCTTCCTCTGTTCTTTCCCTTTCTTTCTTACCGGATCAGGAATGTAAGCCGGAAGATGCAAAAGGCTGCGGTCGCTGTATACGAAAAGCAAAAATCAGAGAGAATAAAGTGAGCAGACTGCAGATCCTGGTCGATCATTCTACTATTGAAATCTTTGTCAATAACGGGCATTATGTATTTAGCAGCCGTTATTATAAGACAGGACATGCACATACCGTAGAGTTTGCGGGTGATATGAAGATCACTGCCTGCACACTCTCCGGCTTTCACTGCAAAACTACAGACAGATAAAGGCAAAACATTTTTATAATATAATCTCAAGGAGGCTGACCATGAAAGAATTTCAGTACACAATCAAAGACGAGATCGGAATCCATGCAAGACCTGCAGGACTGATCGTAAAAAAAGCAAAAGAATTTTCTTCCAGATTTACACTGACAAAGGACGGAAAGACTGCAGAACTTACAAAGCTTATGGCGCTGATGTCCCTTGGTGTCAAATGTGGTGACACCGTGACTGTTGCAGTAGAAGGTCCTGATGAAGACGCAGCCGCTGCTGCTATGCAGGCATTTTTCGCCGAAATATTATAATGGTGTCAGGGGCAGAAGTCAAAAACTACGTTGTGCCTGCACATGAGTGATTTTATGCGATAGCAAGGAGGGTATGATATGGAAACCTATCAGGGAAAATCAATCTTTAATGGAATTGCGATCGGAAAGATCTGCAAATATGAAAAGGAACAGCAGCAGGTAAAGCGGACCAAGGTCTCCGATCCGGAAGCCGAGATCAGCCGTTTTGACAAGGCACGCGAAGAAGCCGGAGCACAGCTGCAGGCTCTTTATGACAAAGCACTTGCCCAGGTTGGCGAATCCGGTGCTATGATCTTTGAGATCCATATGATGATGCTTGATGATGATGATTATCTCGACAGTGTTTACCATATCATCCGTTCCCAGCAGGTAAATGCAGAATTTGCGGTTGCAAGCACCGGCGATAACTTCTCCCAGTTATTTGCATCTATGGACGATGAATATATGCAGGGACGTGCGGCCGATGTCAAAGATATTTCAGACCGTCTGATCCGTGTCCTTATGGGACAGTCCGGTGAATCCGAGATCAGGGAGCCTGTTATTATCATGGCAGAAGATCTTGCCCCGAGTGAGACCGTACAGATGGATAAAAACAATCTGCTTGCCTTTGTAACAACGCTCGGCTCTTCCAATTCCCATACCGCTATCTTAGCGCGCACCATGGGAATCCCTGCACTTGTCGGTATTCCGGTCAAAGATGAATGGAACGGCAAAATGGCGATCGTGGATGGGCATAACGGAACGCTGATCATCGAACCGGATGAAGCACTTCTTGCCAGGATGCAGGCAAAAAAAGAAGAAGAACTGCGCCAGAAACAGCTTCTGGCAGAGCTGAAAGGAAAAGAGACCGTTACAAAAAGCGGTAAAAAGATCAATCTTTACGCCAATATCGGTAACGTATCCGATGTTGCGGCCGCGCTTGCCAACGATGCAGGCGGAATCGGACTGTTCCGCAGTGAATTTTTATACCTGGAAGCAAAAGATTATCCGACCGAAGAAGAACAGTTCCACGCCTATAAAACGGTTGCGGAAAATATGGCAGGCAAGAAAGTCATTATCCGCACACTTGATATTGGTGCAGACAAACAGGTTTCTTATTTCGACCTTCCGAAAGAAGAAAATCCCGCTATGGGCTTTCGTGCGATCCGTATCTGTCTGGAAAGACCGGAGATCTTTAAAGTACAGCTCCGTGCGATCTTACGTGCCAGTGCCTATGGAACGATCTCGATCATGTTCCCAATGATCACTTCTGTGGAAGAGGTCAGACAGATCAAACAGATTCTTACTGAGGTCCGCGATGAACTGACGATGCAGCAGATTCCTTTCGGAGAGGTTGAGATCGGTATTATGATCGAAACCCCGGCGGCTGTTATGATCAGTGATCTTCTGGCAAAGGAAGTAGATTTCTTCAGCATCGGTACAAATGATCTGACCCAGTATACACTGGCGATCGACAGACAGAATGAAGCACTGGATACTTTTTACAATCCGCACCATGAAGCTATCCTGCGCATGATCCAGATGGTCATTGACAACGGGCATAAGGAAAACTGCTGGGTCGGCATTTGTGGTGAACTTGGCAGCGATACTGCCTTGACAAGGCGTTTTATTGAGATGGGTATCGACGAATTATCTGTTTCTCCGGCCTATATTTTAACAATCCGAAATCTGATCAGAGAACTTCCGTAAGGGAGTTCTCTTTTCATTGACACACATTCCAATTTCTTCTATGATATAGGTAGTAAAAACTTTCGTTTCTAAATGAAACAGGTTATTTCTGCAAAGAGGTGGGAATGCGTATGAGAAAACTTCTTGTAAAAGATTTACATCCCGGTATGATCACAGCGGAAGATATTTTTTCCATAGATGGGCAGCTGATCCTTCCGAAAAAGATCATCCTCACGCAAAACGGCATCGAAAAACTGGAAGCCTTTGCAATTTACTCCGTCCGTGTTGAAGACGAAGAAGTTGCTCCGCCGCAGACCAGTTTTTTTGACACGCCTTCTTATAGTGAACGTATCAAATCCAATCCCGATTTTATCAATTTCAAAAAGAGTTTTGAAGATCATGTGGAATCCCTGCATACAGGGCTGAATCAGATCGCAGAATCCAATTCCAGTTTTGATGCGGAAAATCTGCTTTCCCAGACACTTGCCCTGATCGGTGAAGGAAAAGCTTCCTCCATCAGCATGATGGATATGCTGCTGAACATGCGGGATTATGATGATTCCACTTATGCACACAGTATCAATTCCGCCATTATCTGCAATATTTTCGCCGGATGGCTGAATCTGAGCAAGGATGAACGTGTACTTGCCACATCCTGCGGGCTGTTCCATGATGTCGGTAAGCTGAAGGTACCGGAAGCGATCCTGAAAAAACCGGGCGCCCTTACAAAAACAGAATTTGAAGCGATCAAACGCCATCCGCTTGACGGTTATAATCTGCTCGATCAGTATAATATGCCGGAAGAAGTCAAAAATGCGGCTCTGATGCATCATGAAAAATGTGATGGCAGCGGGTATCCGTATGGTTTTACAGCCGATAAAATATCATTCTTTGCCAAAATGGTCACGATCGTCGATATTTACGATGCCATGACAAGTAACAGATGCTACCGCAATCCACTCTGTCCGTTTTCCGTGATCGAATCATTTGAACAGGATGGTTTTCAGAAATATGATCCGGAGCTGTTTCTGGAATTTCTGAGGCACATCAGCAACAGTCTGATCGGCGAACGCATTTTGTTAAACAATGGTCTGGAGGGAGAGGTTGTATTTATGAATCCTTCTTATCTTTCCAAACCGACGATCAAATGTTGTAATAAATTTCTGGATCTGGCTGCAAATCAAAATATTAAAATTGCATCTATCATATAATGCATACATATAAAAGGAGGAAATTATGGGATTAATTAAAGCAACCGGAAATGCAATCGGATCTGCGCTCGGAGATCAGTGGCGCGAGTATTTTTACTGTGACTCCATGCCGGCAGATGTATTGGTAACAAAGGGGGAAAAGCGAACCAGCAATAAGCGTTCAAGCAGCAACACAAAGGGAGAAGACAATATTATCTCCAATGGTTCTGTTATTGCTGTCAATGACGGACAGTGTATGCTGATCGTTGATCAGGGCAAGATCGTCGAAGTCTGCGCAGAACCCGGTGAATTCGTATACGATACATCATCCGAACCGAGTATTTTTTATGGTTCTCTGGGAGACAACATCAAACAGACCTTCGCCATAATCGGTAAACGTATTTCCATGGGCGGTGATCCGGCTAAGGATCAGCGTGTATACTTCATCAATACAAAGGAGATTCTGGGCAATAAATACGGTACGATGAATCCGGTACCTTTCCGTGTCGTAGACAACAATATCGGGCTTGACATCGATATCGCCCTTCGCTGTAATGGAGAATATTCTTACAAGATCGTAGATCCGCTTTTATTCTACACAAATGTCTGCGGTAATGTCACAGAAGATTATACAAGAGATAACATCGACAGCATGCTCAAAACAGAGCTTCTGACAGCACTGCAGCCTGCTTTCGCAAAGATTTCCGATATGGGTGTCCGTTACAGCAACATTCCTGCCCATACTATGGAGCTGGCAGATGCATTAAATGATGTTCTTTCTGAAAAATGGACGAATCTTCGTGGTATCAAAGTAGCTTCCTTCGGTGTCAACACGGTAACAGCTTCTCCGGAAGACGAAAAGATGATCAAAGAGCTGCAGAAAACCGCAGTACTGCGCAATACAGGCATGGCTGCTGCCACTCTGACAAGTGCACAGGCAGAAGCAATGAAAGCCGCTGCCAGCAATACAAGCACAGGTCCTATGATGGCATTTGCAGGCATGAATATGGCAAACGCAGCAGGCGGTTTAAATGCCAATACATTATTCAACATGGCTGCACAGGAGCAGGCACAGGCAGCACAGGCACAGCCTCAGCAGGCAGCTCCACAGAACGCTCCCGCAGCAGGTGAATGGATCTGCAGCTGCGGCGCAAAGAACAGCGGTAAGTTCTGTACGGAATGTGGTGCCAGGAAACCGGAAGAACCTGTGAAAACGCAGTGGTTCTGCCCGGAATGCGGTACAAAGAATGAAGGCAAATTCTGTACCGAATGCGGAACAAAGAAGCCGATGTAAGACTCGCAAAATCGCCTCTTCGAGGCTCCTCGCTACTACGTAGCTCATTTTGCTCATGTATGGCTTCGCCATAAAAAGAAAAAGTGGAGTAATCCTCTGCAAGCAAGCTTGCTCAGATTACTCCTTTTTTATACCGTATACCATAGACTCGCAAACCCGCACCTTCGGTGCTCTATCGTCTGCTCCGCAGACAGTTTGCATCTATAACAAACCGAGAGTACATTCGCAAAATCGCCTCTTCGAGGCTCCTCGCTACTACGCAGCTCATTTTGCTCATGTATGGCTTCGCCATAAAAAGAAAAAGTGGAGTAATCCTCTGCAAGCAAGCTTGCTCAGATTACTCCGCTTTTCTTTTTCCTCTCAGTTTGTTACATCTTGAAGATCGCGAGGGCTTCGTCAAGTTTACCGGCGAGCTGGCGGAGGTTTTCGGATGAAACTTCAAGGTTGTTCATCGTATCGCTCATGCCCTGTGCAGAATTCATCGTGCTCGTTGTAGAGGCTTCATTCTGCTCGGAAATAGATGCCAGATTATGTACCACATCCTGGATGGCATCTCCGGAATCGCTCAGAACGCTGACCTTTCCACGGATATTTTCAATATTATCAAGCGAGTTGCTGACACCAACAGCCACTGCATTGGATTTCTCCATCGTCTCATCCAGCTTTTGCTGCTGCTGATCCATCTTCACTTTCACTTCTTCCATGACCTCAACCATACGGTTAGATTCGGAAATGATCTCAGCAATGATCTTTTCTACTTCCTCTGCTGTCGTGTTAGACTGCTCAGCCAGTTTACTGATCTGCTGCGCAACGACAGCAAATCCACGGCCTGCATCTCCTGCTCTGGCAGCTTCAATACTTGCATTCAAAGAAAGAAGATCTGTCTCATCTGCAATATTCTGGATCATTGTAATCGCAGACTGGATGGATGCAATCGAATCATGCAATGTATTGATCTGTTCTGCTATCTTTGTCACAGATGTGCTGGCTTCTTCATTGGATGCATTTAATTCTCCGATGATCACCTCTGAAGCCTTTTCCGCATCTGACATCTGCTCTGCATGTCTTGTCAGTGCGTCTACCTCATCCGTAATGTATGTGATCTGTTCCCCGATACGATCTACATTATGCTTTGCAACACCTGTCTCATCTGCCTGCGTTGCAGATCCCTTGGTGATTTCCTCCAGCGACTGGTAAACTACATCTACGGTTCCTCTTGTATTGATCGCCATATTTGTGAGCTGATCTGCCGATGTAATCAGGTCTGAAGAAGATTTCTTAATATCGGATACGATACGCCGCAGCTCCTTCTGCAGCTGGATGGAAATATTATAAATGTCTCCCAGCTCATCATTCCGCTTTGTGATCTTTTTCTTCACATTGGTAGAAAGCTCACCTTTTACGATCTGTCCGAGGAACTTTCTTGTCTCTTCCATGACAGATACCATCCTGGATGCCAGCAGCACGATGATGATCGATACAATACCCATCAGGACTACGGACATGATGATGATCTTCGTTGTCTGCTCCTTGATGTTAGCCTGTACGTCTTCCGCCTCTTTTGCGACACCGATCGCACCTGCTACCGAACCATCCGCATTTAAGAGCGGCTGGTAATATGCGTAATAAACATTTCCTTCAATCTCTGCATTTTCTACAAATACAGATTCTCCGTTTTTGATCTTTTCGGCAATTTCTTTATCCAGTCTTGTTCCGGTAGATCTGCCGCCTTTCTCTCTCTTTACGGTAGTGATCAGTCTCATATTATTGAAATACAGCGTCATTTCAAAACCGGTTCTTTCCTTCAGTGCATCCAGCAGCTTATTATCACCTGTGATCAGCACTTCGCCTTTGGTCACACGGCCTGTCAGATCCTGCTTATAGTCGCCTTCATACAGATTGCTGTATGTTTCATCCAGAGAAGTTGCAACGATCTGAAGGGATTTTTCTATCTCCGCTTCCAGACCGGAACGCAATGATTTTGTACTGAACAGGGTGATCATGATACAGATCGCCAGCATCGGAACAAGTGCCAGGAACAGCATTCTGCGGGAGAAAGAGAAAAATCTCTTTTTCGTACCGACATCTGCCGCCGGAACGTATTCTTCTTCCTGGTCATTTTCTTCTGCAGATACTTCCTCTGCTGTATCTGCACTTTTCTCTGCATCTCCTGTGACAACGTCTGCTTCCGGTACCGGCTGTTCTTCCGCTTCCGGCTCTTCTGCCTCTGCAGCCTCCGTATCTTCTGCTGTTTCTGCAGGTTCTGTTTCTTCTGTCTCCGTATCACCCGCAGACTTCTGCAGCGGCTGCTCTTCTGCTTCTGCCATGTCCGCCGGTGCCTCTTCCGTCTCTGTCGCTTCCGTTTCAACCGGCTCTTCCTCAGCCTGCCTGATCTCTTCTCCGCTGGCTGCTTTATCAGCCATCATCTTTGCAAAGAGTGCATCGATATCGATGTCCTTTTCCTGCTGATTCTTATCCAATTCTTTATCTGCCATAGTAACTCCTTATAACAGTGCCTTCCCACACTGTTCCCATATTGCTTTCTGCCGTTTGCTATTACGGTTTTACTTCAGATTATTATATCTTATTATATCACACAATGATATTTCTGTCTTCACCTTTCAGAAAGGCTTCTATATTTTTGTAAACTTCATTGACCAGTCTTTCACGTGCTTCCACAGAAGCCCATGCCATATGTGGTGTAATGATCAGCTTGTTGCTGTCCCAGATCTTTCCAAGCGGATTGTCTGCCGCGATCGGCTCTTTTTCCAGTACGTCCAGTCCTGCTGCTGCGATCTCCCCATTTTCCAGTGCTTCATAAAGATCTGCGTTATTGACAACCGGTCCTCTTGCTACATTGATCAGAAGCGCAGATTTCTTCATCCTGGAAAGTGCTTCTTTATCGATAAAGTTTCTCGTCAGATTGGAAAGCGGGCAATGCAGGGATAAGATATCGGACTGCGCAAGCAGCTCATCCCTGGAAACCTGCTCATAATCTGTACAGGTACTCTTGCCTGTTACAGAATGGAAAATGACTTTACAGCCGAAAGCTGTTGCGATCTTTGCAACCATTCTGCCGATATTGCCCATTCCGATGATACCCCATGTCTTGCCTGCAAGCTCTGTGAATGGCAGATCAAAATTACTGAACCGGTCCTGCGCACCATAAGCGCCGTCCTTTACATAGGTGTCGTAATGTGGCAGATGCTCCAGCAAATAAAGTGCCAGTGCAAATGTATGCTGTGCCACTGCGGCTGTGGAATAATCTTTTACATTGGCAACCCTGATTCCTCTTTTCCTGCAGTACTCCAGATCAATATTGTCAAAGCCTGTCGCAAATTCACAGATCAGCTTTACATTTGGTGCATCCTTTAATGTCTCTTCGTTCATAGGTGCCTTATTGGCAATGATGATATCGATATCCTTTACCTTTTCAGCAGTATCCGCTGCTACTGTGTTTCTGTAATAGGTAACTTCTCCGAAATCTTCAAAGCGTGTTACATCTATATCTGTTCCGACACTGTTTCTCTCTAAAACCGCTATTTTCATTTTATGATCTCCTTTTCTTGCTGTTCGTTTTCTGTATTGTCTCTGCCTCATTTACAGCAGGATCTGTTTATGTATTTTTGCAGTCTGCCTGTTTTATTTATTATACGCAAGACAGCAATATATTACAAGACAAACTCCTGATACATGCCACTGTCGCTGCTGTCCGAGATCCATACACGGAATTTACCCGGTTCACTTCCATAGCTTCCGTCCGCACGTACAAACCGAAGCATTTCTTCGGTGATCCGGAAGCTGATCTCTTTCTTCTCACCCGGCTTTAAGCTGACCTTTTCAAAGCCCTTCAGCTCCTTTACCGGGCGGGCAACAGAAGCTGTTACATCACGGATATAAAGCTGCAGTACATCACTGCCTTCTCTTTCTCCCGTATTTTGTATGCATACGGATGCTGTTATCTCTCCGTCTTCTGTCAGCCTGTCTGAAGAAAGTATAACATCCGATACGGTAAACGTTGTATAGGAAAGACCATATCCAAACGGATATAACGGTTCATTTGGAATATCCAGATATCTGGACAGATATCTTTCTTTTTTCTGCGGATCATTCGGTCTTCCTGTCGCCAAATGATTATAGTAAACAGGAATCTGTCCTACACAGTAAGGGAAACTCATCGGCAGTTTTCCGGATGGATTTACCTTCCCTGTCAGTACATCTACAATGGCGTGGCCGCCTTCCGTTCCGGGGATCCATACTTCCAGCACTGCTTTCGCATTTTCCTTCACTTCTCTCAGATCAAGCGGTCTTCCGTTAAACAGCACGGCCACAATGTTGGCATTGACCTTTGCGATCTCCCGCAAAAGCACAAGCTGCGGATCCGGGATCTGTATATCTCCCCGGCTTGTTGCCTCGCCACTCTGCAGGTAATATTCCCCGATCGGCATAACAACGATCTCTGCCTGCTTTGCTGCTTCTATCGCTTCCTGCAGCATCTGCGCTCTTTCTGCCTCTGTATATTCCACAGGCAGCACATTTCCTGCCTGATCAAATCCTTCAAATACATAGCCCTGTGGCATAAAAGCACTTCCCTGCACATATGTGGTTTTTGTACTGTCAAATACTTCTTCTGCTGCCTCCCGGATCGTCACACAATCCTTTACATCCCCGGAGATTGCCCATGTACTGATCAGACACTTGCTGTCTGTATAAGGACCAATAAAAGCAATCTTCTTTTCTGTCGATAACGGAAGCAGTCCGCCTTCATTTTTCAGAAGTACAAAGCTCTCTGCTGCTGCCTTTCTGGCAAGTGCCCTGTGCGCTTCTGTCAGCTGTACCTGTGCCTCTTTTTCTGCTCCCATGCCTTTATAAGGATCTTCGAACAGTCCAAGCTTGTTTTTCAGTGTCAGAATACGGAGCACACTTTCATCGATCAATGATTCCGGAACTGTTCCGTCTTCCACCAGTCTGACCAGCTCACTTCTGTAGCACTCTGTCATCATATCAATGTCCACACCCGCAAGAGCCACCTTACCTGCTGCATCTCTGGCATCCTCTGAGCAGCCATGTGCGATCGTTTCATAAATAGCCGCAAAATCTGATATCAATACCCCGTCAAAGCCCATTTCTTCCCGGAGCACCTTTTTCATCAGCCATTGATTTATGGTAGCTGGAACTCCGTTTATCGTATTAAACGATGTCATCACCATACCAGCCCCTGCTTTGATCCCTTTTTCATAAGCAGGCAGATATTCATTGCGGAAAGAATTTTCGGATACCTCTACCGTATTATAATCCCGTCCGCCTATTGCACCGCCGTATCCTGCAAAATGCTTCACACAGGCGCAGACCTTTCCTTCCCGGCTCATATCATCTCCCTGCAGTCCCTGTACCATAGCTTCCGCAAACACGCCGTTTAAATAAGGATCTTCTCCGGTCGATTCCATCACACGCCCCCATCTGGGATCACGCACCAGATCGACCATCGGCGAAAATGCCACATGGATTCCACTGGCTGCTGCCTCCTGCGCAGCAACAGACGCACATTCTTTTACAAGTACCGGATCAAAGCTGGCTCCCTGCGCAAGCGGAACCGGAAAGATTGTTTTCATGCCATGGATCACATCATACATAAACATCTGTGGAATGTGATGCGGCTGGTTTTCCATATAACTTTTCTGGATCCTGGCAAGCTTTTCCCCGCCATATAAAAGGAGGCTGGAACCTGCCATCTTCAGATCCTCCTCTGTTACCTTCATATCTGCCATCATAGGACCGGTTATGATTCCCTGCTCTTTTGCATCATAAAGCATTCCGACCATCTGTACCATCTGCCCGATCTTTTCCGTCAGTGACATATCCTGCATCAGCGCAAGTATCTGTTCCTGCTTCATAAAACACCTCCATGTCCGTTCTTACTCTTCCTTTATTGTAACTTGTCCCCTCGGTATTTTCAATCATTTCCCATCCGCAAACGTGTCCGGGATTTCTCTTCTGTAATCTTAACTGGAATCATATTGAAATCAGAAAAACAGAAGCATATAATGAGGCTGGATAAAAATGCATGAAAGGAGGAGACAATATGAAACAGGTATCTTACAGGCGCGGCAAAGTTGCCTGCCTGCTTCTTCTTGTTCTGTTCCTTCTTTCTGTTTTAGACAAAAACCCCGAAATGCCTTCCCCGGATGAAGTTCCCTATCTGGGTTATACACAGACTGCTTCTGTTCCCTGTGTGCTGGAGGAAGATACAGGGATCATTCCGGATTTCATCAACGCGGAAGAAACCTTTTATGCAAGTCATGCGGTCGTTTTAAGCCGCTCTACGGTAAGACGTCTTACCAATACAAGAGCCGATCTTACCTGCCATGAAGCGACAGGCTATGGTATATTCTGTATCCTGTTGACGCTTATGCTCTTTTATCTGACAGCGGCTTTTCTATGCAGCCGTCAGTTTATCATCCGATATATCCACGATCAGGACGGGCAGAAAAACAAACTCCTTTATTCTGAAATCTGACATATCAAAATAAAGAGAATAAAGGAGATTATTGAAAATGGGAACAGGATTAACAGGTGTATTACTTTGTGCAGGAATTACAGTAGGACTGGCAGTTGCTTGTATTTTGATCGGAAAGGGCTTATCCCTGATCACCGATAAAATGTTACCTGACAACAAATAATACACAGCAAACCTTTACCGGTTCTTAGCCGGCTTACGGTTGACATCCTGATACTCCCGCCATAGGATATTTATTATAAAAGGGAGTAGTTTGCATCTACTGATGTCATAATGATCGTCATCACGCCGTAAGGCCGGTTATTGTGGGTAAGTAACGAGACTTTTATCGACTATTTTGTATGCGATAAAAGTCTCGTTTTTTATGCTTTTATCGCGGAAAGGATGGAACTATGGAATATGTATGGTTAGTTGCAGGTTTTGTGCTCCTGATCAAAGGAGCGGATTTTTTCGTGGATGGCAGTTCTTCCCTCGCCCGTCTTCTTCGTGTCCCCAGTGTGATCATCGGTCTGACGATCGTTGCCATGGGAACAAGTGCACCGGAGGCCTCCGTCAGCATGAGTGCAGCGCTGAGCGGAAGCAATGAGATCGCTCTCAGCAATGTCATCGGATCGAATATTTTTAACGGACTGGTCGTTGTCGGTGTATGTGCCTTTATGGCTGCTTTTTCCACCAACAAAGATATTTTAAAACGGGATCTTCCACTGAATATCCTGATCACCTTTCTTTTGTGCATCATGCTTGCAAACGGAACGCTCAGCCGTCTGGAAGGAATTCTGCTTCTTCTAGGCATGGCAGCTTACCTGACCAGCATGGTCATTTCCGCACTGAAAAACAGGCAGGACGAAGAAAATGGCAGGGTGTTGTCCCTGCCAAAGAGTCTTCTGTATATTGCCGGTGGTCTGATCGCGGTCATCATAGGCGGAAATCTTGTCGTCGATAATGCCTGTATCATTGCGGAAAGCTTTGGTGTCAGCCAGAATTTTATCGGTCTCACGATCATTGCGATCGGTACTTCCCTGCCTGAGCTTGTCACTTCTATCGTTGCCACCAGAAAGGGCGACAGCGGTCTTGCACTCGGCAATGCGATCGGATCGAATATTTTCAATATTCTGTTTATCCTGGGTATTTCTGCTGCGATCACACCGCTTGCTGTCCTGCCAGAATCCGTGATCGACTGCATCTTGCTTCTGCTCAGTGCCATCCTGCTGTATATCTTTGCCCGCAGCAAAAAATCCATGTGCAGATGGGAAGGCGCAGTATGTATCCTTTTATATATCGCTTATACGGGATATCTGCTCGTGCGGTAATACAGGTTATTTTTTGATCCGCGTCACATGGAAGTTACAGCAGTCGTCTCCGTTCGCAAGTGTCTTCGTCCGATGCAGCTGTCCGCCTTCATTGCGGTAATTCCGCTCGTCCATGTTACAGAGACAAGGCACAAATGCAAAGCAGTTTTCCCGCTTGCCCAGCTTGCAGATCCCGCACTCCGTGTAGGTATTGTAAAATTCATCTACGCCCTTTTCGTAGGTAAATTTCCAGTCCAGTTCATAAGTGGAATGCTGGCTTGCTTTACTCTCCGCTAACTTTTTGTCCTGTACTTTATCGGTAAACAGAGTACATTTTTTATTTTTATGTGCCTTGATCATAAACGGCGAATCAAATACCGCCGTTACCATTTCATCCACAACAGCCGGTGTGATCCGCGCCGGCTCTGCCTTGTGGAGGGAAAATACTAATGCGGCAATATACAGATTCATTTCCAGAGAGCTTCCACCGATATCCGGTGTTCTTAAAAGCATTTCCCTGTATTCTTTTTGTACCTTCTTTTTGTACACTGCCATATCCATATCCGGCTGTAATTCTGCCAGTCTGGTTAGCGACGGCTTAAAACATAACCACTCCACAGCCTTTGCTAACATACCATATTTCAGCATACTATCACTTCCTTTTCTTCATTCCTATGATCCATATAAGCAGGAAGAAGAAGATCATGCTTTCACTCATCAGTCCGTTTGTAAAGCCAAGACGGAATCCATTATCCGGCAAAATACTCTTAATTCCTGTCAATATACAATAAAAGACAAGTACGTTGCCTGCTGCTACCCATTTAGGCAGCAATGTTCTGCCAAAGGCAACCACATAAAACCAATAAAGAAATACCGGAAGCATAAATGCTTCACTTACATAGATCATCCAGGACAGGTGTGCAAACAACGCTTCGCATACAGGAAGTGCCATGTCCTGATACCCATTCCCGTTCATCCATGCATATGCATATAAGATCATAATATAAAACAGATGCAGGCAAAGCCATTGCCAGTCCGTTTCTCCATGCTGCGATCTGCGCCGTTCCCTGTGTAAGCCAGATCAGACTGCCTGTATGTGCGCTGTCTCCATACATCATCAGCCAGTCTCCGCCGCCATAGCAGAAACAGCCTAATATACCACAGAGCATTGCAAGTGATAACTGTTTTTTCTGTATGATTTCTTTTTGTTGTTCAGCCATTTTCTTCTCTCTCGTTTTTTCTTTAATGTAGCATAAATCAAATGACCAAACAACCAGCGTTATTGATGGATTATTCTCAAAAACCGAGGCATAGCCTTAGTTGCCCGCCTCTAATAATTCTCCCGTAGGATGATCCAGTTCCAGATCTTTTAATAAAATGGTATTACCCTTCTGTACCATTGCAAGTGGCAATGCTGCAAGCAATGCACAGATGATCGCATACAGATACAGATAACGATAGCCGATAAACTCCATGACCGCTCCGGAAAGGATCGGCGTGATGATCTGCGCTGACATACTGGCTGTATAGTAGTATCCGGTATAACGTCCGGTCGTTTTTTCACTGGCAACCTCCATGATCATCGGATAGATTGTGGTTGCAACAGTTCCCATACCAACACCTGACAGGGAAACATATACATAGATCAGAGGACTGTAACCGGGTGTCATAAAAATGCAAAGCCCGCCAAGACACATCAGACCGATTCCGATATAAGTAGTCAGCTTTCTGCCGATCCTGCAGGACAGATTCGCCATCGGCATATAAGAGAGCAACGTTACCATCGTGGCAACAAGCTGGAAATTTGCAAAACTTCCGCCGCCTGCACCCCATACCTGGCTGGCATATTTACTGAAAGCAGACGTAACCGCATTAGATGCCATAAAGTAGAAGAATACGCAAAGCAGAATACCGATCAGCGATCTTCTGACCGCCACATCTGTTTCCTTCTCCTTTCCTCCTTCATCGGAAGTCTCTATATCCGACTCGGAAATCCCCATGGCAAGACTTTCCGCATGCATCTTTTCCACCGCTTTCTTTTCCCGGAAGAAAACCGCAAACAGAACTGTACAAAGGACAATGATGGCTGAAATGATCAGAAAAACAGGCATATAATTGGGATGCTCCACGTCCGGAACCGCAAGGGAAATACTGATCAGGATCACAACGCCGGAAGCTGCTGCCATCAGGGAATTGAACGCATCCGCCTTTGCCCGGATCGGCCGCGGTGTTACATCAGGCATCAGTGCCACACAAGGGCTTCTGTAGCTGGAAAGTACAACCAGAAGCAGACATAATATACCAAAGAAAAACGGCAGATTTCTCATCTGATCTGCAACAGCCAGAAATGGTATTAACAACGCCGCAAGCAGAGATCCGATAAGAATAAACGGCGTACGCCGTCCCAGACGACTGTGACAACGGTCGCTGATACTGCCGAAAAGCGGAAGTAAAAACAGAGCGCACACATTATCGAGTGCCATAACTGCTCCTGCGAGTGTATCTCCCAGATGGAACGTATCACGCAGGATCAGAGGAATAATGCCATCATATGCCTGCCAGAATGCCAATGCTCCGGCAAAAGGAAGCGTCACCAGTAAAGTACGGCGCATATCCAGACTTCGTAAATTTCTTTGTTTTTTACGCATTTCTCAATTTCTCCTCATTTCTATATTCTTTCTGTCCCGGCCAGCAGGTCGGTGTATGGGTATCAAAAAACTCCTTGACCCGGTTATCGGTATGCGGTGCCACAATGTCCCGGTAACGAAGCACTTCTGTTTCGTACTGCATCGGACGATCTACATGGAATGTAAGCAATCTTCCGCCACGATCCACTCCCGGTCCGTAACAGGAAAAACCACCGGACGGTGTATAACCGAGATCAATACCATCCACGCGTCCGACAAAATCGTTTTTATGATCGTGTCCGCAAAATACCGCCATGACCTGCCTGCTCCTTTGCAGCAGTTCAAATTCACCTGCATTTACTGCCGGAGAACAAATGCGTTCCTTCAGGACAACATTTCTGCATTTCTTGTACTCCGGTAACGGGATATGCTGAAATATCATGGATGGAACCTGATCCTGGGAAAGTTTCTCTTTTAACCAGTCCAGGACTGCTGGTGCAGGCGGCGCATACTGCCCATGTACAGTCTGATTGCCGCTGTCTATCAGATAAAAGCGCAGCGCTTCGGTTCCGCTGCTGTTTCGGATCTTCAAATAAAATGTACCTGCAGCCTGTTCTTCTGCCGGGCAGATGCAATAAGGGCAGCTGCGGTAAACAGCCGCCTGCTCCTCATTGGAAAGGCCGCATTGCGCATCATGGTTTCCGAATGTAACTGCATACGGAATTGCCCGCTTCTCCATAGGCTCTGCCAAAATATGCAATGTATTTTGAACACTTTCCTTTCCCAGAAGCCGGAATGCAGGCGAATATCCTTTTAACTGATCTCCCGTCAGAATGACAAGATCCGGTTTTGCCGTATCCAGAAGAGCATTTAATAAACGAAGGGTATCCTTCTTGGGCCGAACACCCTCCTGCAGATCCGTGATATGTAAAACACGAAAGGTACCGTCTTCCCGAAATTCAAGATATGGTTTTCCGTTCATACACTATCCTCCTTTTCTTGTAGAATACTGCCTGCTTTGAATTGATAAAATCAAGATGAGGTAAAAGATTTGTCTTGTTTTTGTAAAATTATTGCATAAAAAAG
>ERZ808242.805-NODE-805-length-20847-cov-12.276404_pt1 | contig 20847 bp, 15 predicted proteins | sample MGYA00521244_ERZ808242 | MGnify/ENA primary metagenome ERZ808242 (study PRJEB31516, sample SAMN03275573) | gut metagenome | biome: mammalia-associated habitat; material: feces | host: Papio cynocephalus | place: Kenya | collected 2012-07-27 ... | reverse complement strand
GCAACGGCCAGCCCAAAACATTGCAATTTAGTCAAAATATTCCGTATTCCCATAAAAAAGGAGGCTGTTATAGCTGTTATAGCTGTTATAGCAGCGGTGCGAAAAGGCGCATCAGACTTTCAAGAAGGCGAGAGTACCACGGTCGCCGGCTCCATTCCTCCAGGGTCAGCTCTCGGCATTGCCTGATGTCATGCATGAATATGTTTTTGTTCATAAGAGCGGCCTCCTCATCGTAGATGTAGGAGTTGACTTCGTAGTTGATGGCGAAGCTTCGGAAGTCCAGGTTGGCCGAACCGATGCTTGAGAGGTAGTCGTCGCAGACGAAGGTCTTGGCATGGATGAACTCGCCCTGGCGCAGGAATATTCTTACTCCTGCCTGCAGGACCTCTTCGTAGTAGGCTCTGTTGGCCGGACGCATCAGAATGTTGTCGGCAACCTCAGGAAGCATCAGACGTACATCCACGCCGCAAAGCGCGGCTGTCTTGAGGGCATCCATGACAGGTTCGGTCGGAACAAAGTACGGAGTCTGGAGGTAGATATACTTTTTGGCGTGCTGGAGTGTCCATTCATAACTCAGTTGCAGTATCGGCAGCGGCAGGTCCGGCTCGTCAGGAACAATCTGGACCAGTTTGTTCTTCAAGGTCGGATGAGTGGCATGAAAGTCGATACCCTCTTCCCCGATCGCCGGGCTTGCAGAAGCGATGTTGTCCATGACCTTCGCCTGTTGCCGCACGGTCACAGAGTTTGCCGAAGTGACCGAAGTGGAATCGTCTGTGACCTGATTTTTCGCCATCGGATAGAAATCGATCATCGGCTTGTCAATAGTCCCTCCACCAGTCAGCCAAGAGTCCAGAAACGTGTACTGGAGCACCGCTACGGCATCACCGGTGATACGCATGTGCGTGTCTCTCCACTGACGGAAGTAATGGTCGTTGATGTTCATTCCGCCCGTGTATCCGATTTTCCCGTCAATCACCACTATCTTCCTGTGGTTGCGGTAGTTGAGTTTCGTGGCAAGATCCAGCAGGTGCATTCTCGGGTTTGTGAATTTGACGACATCGACACCAGCTTTCTTCATGTCGTTGTAGTAAGCTGAAGCGATAGGGAAATTGGCGATGTTCTCGTATAGGAAACGTACCTTTACACCCTCCCTCGCTTTCTGCATCAGAAGCCTTTTTATGGCCTTGCTTCCCTTGTCGTTGCCGAAGTGGAAATATTCAATGTGGATCGACTCTCTGGCAGCAAGAATGTCCTCTCGGAGCAGGTCGAACTTCCTCTGTCCGCTCGTGATGATTTCGATGTCATTGCCTGACGTGACGGAAGGGTAATGCTCTGCGCCCAAAAGTCTGGCCAGCGGACGGAATTCCTCACGGATCTTCTCCTCGTAGAGATGCCCGAAAAGGATTCTGCTCAGTTCCGGGGTCGTACCTGCATCGAAGATGTCCCTGTACCGTTGGTGCCTTCGGTTGAAAATCCAGTGATGCCGGTAGTTGATACCGAACATCAAGTAAAGCACCAGACCTACGACGGGAAGCACCGCTATGATCAGCAGCCATGCGAACTTCCTCCCAGAATCACCCTTGTCAATCAGAATGACCGTGAAGACACTGAGAATCAGAAGAACATAAAACCCTGTCAGAATCCACTGTAACATATTTAGTTAGGCTAACTCTCCGATAAGTGTGGCGGATGTGCAGGAAAGCACCTTGACATCCACATAATCTCCGGCTTTGTGTCCACCGCCCGGGAACACGCACATCTTGTCGCTTCCTGAGCGGCCGCACAACTCTTCCGGATTCTTCTTGGACGGCCCTTCCACGAGAACCCTGAAAGTCTTACCGATGTCATTCTGGTTGCTCTTCAGACTCAGTTCGCTTTGCAGAGCGATGATCTCGTTCAGCCTTCTGGTCTTGACATCGAGCGGAACGTCATCCGGATAGTGCCTTGCGGCGAGGGTCCCGGGCCTTTCTGAATAGTAGAACATGTAGGCATAGTCGAACCCTACCTTGCGGAACAATTCAAGTGTCTGCTGATGATCCTCCTCGGTCTCCGAGCAGAACCCTGCGATCACATCCGTGGTGATTCCGCAGTCCGGCAGGACCTCACGGATCTTCGCCACGCGCTCAAGGTACCACCCGGCCGTGTAGCGCCTTCTCATCTTCTCCAGAAGCCTGTCGCTGCCCGACTGGACCGGCAGATGAATATGATTGCAGATGTTGTCGTACCTCGCCATTGTCTCTATCAGCTCATCGCTGATGTCCTTGGGATGGTTGGTGGCGAAACGTACCCTCAGGTCAGGGCTGATCCGCGCGACCATCTCCAACAGTTCGGGAAAGTCACAGCCTTTCCCCTCGGCCGGTTTCCAATTGTAGGAATCCACGTTCTGTCCCAGCAGGGTGACTTCCTTGTACCCTTTGGTGAAAATATCACGCGCTTCATTCACAATGGTCTGCGGATCTCTGCTCCTTTCCGCGCCCCTTGTGTAGGGCACGACACAGTAAGAGCAGACATTGTTGCATCCCCTCATGATCGAGATGAACGCCGAGACTCCGTTCCTGTCGGTCCTGACAGGGACGATGTCTGCGTAGGTCTCCTCGTGGGACAGCATCACGTTGATCTGCGGCTTATCCGGAGCGATGTCGCGCAACAGCGCCGGAAGTGTCCTGTAGGAGTCCGGACCTGCCACAAGATCTACCTTGTGCGTGTCCAGAAGCTTGTCCTTCAGCCTTTCGGCCATGCATCCGACAATCCCCACGACCACACCAGGTCTCTTTTCCTTTTGTTTGTGGAACACTTCGATACGTCCCCAGACCCTTTGCTCGGCGTTGTCCCGGACGGAGCAGGTGTTGGCGAGGATCACATCCGCGTCGTCCATTGACTCGGTGCGTTCATAACCTTCTTTCCCGAGGATCGAGAAAATCACCTCAGAGTCGCCTACATTCATCTGGCAACCGTAAGTCTCTATGTAAATCTTTTTGCTCATTCTTACCATATAACAGTCTTTTGCAAAGATAGATAATAATCCTTGAATATGGCTTGGTGGTGTTCGTCAAATTGTCCATTAATGCTTATTATGGATTTTTTTCTATCTTTGTGGTAACAGTGTAGATGAAATGAGGACATTAAAGAAAACAATATTCGGCGTTTTTGTGGCTTTGTTGGCATGCGCCATCCTTTCCGGGTGCTCCGGATTGAGAAAGGTCAAGGACATAAAGGTGACCTCGTGTGGCCTGGAGTCATATTCATTGAAAGGCCTGCGCTCGATTGACGCTGTGCTTGCCGTGGGAATCGACAACCCCACGTTCGCGTTCAAGGTGATGGACGTGAGCGGCATCGTGAAGTACAACGGGGAGGATTTCGCAAGTTACACTGCGGACACTATCAGCGTGGACAAGAAATGTTCAAAAGTGTATGATCTGCCTTGCACCGCGACCCTGAGCGATGGCGTGAGTCTCATGAAACTGATGCAGATTGTAAAGAATGGAAGTCTGGAAGGGTTCACAACGGATGTGACGGCGACCGTCAAACTCAAGAGCGGGGCGGGCGCCACTTTGAAATTCAAGAATATTGATCTTAATAAAATGGCAGAGTAGTTATGAATATCCTGACTCATAGATTAATTGCGGCTGTTCTTTTTTTCGTTTCAACCGTAGGCCTGGCTTTTTCCCAGGACAGGGAAGCGGGACGGGACTCTGTCATCTACAGACAGAGTGCATCGCTGGACTCGACCTTGGCCGGGAAGGACATATTCAGCCTTCTTTCAGGACATTATGGGGAAAGCTCGAAGGTGAGCGTCCATCAATCGCAGCGAATCATTGACGCGTTCAAGAACTATGTCGCATCCAACTCTTCCAGAACCTCGACGGGATTCCGAGTGAGAATATTCAATGACAACAAGCAGACTTCGAGAAATGATTCCGAGGTGGCTTTGGCTCGCTTCAAGGGAATGTTTCCCGGAGTCTCGGCTTATCGGACATATTCCAACCCGTTCTTTCGGGTCACTGTCGGTGATTTCCGCACCAAGTCTGAGGCCATGCAGTTGCTGCTGCAGGTCAAAGGGGCTTTCCCGGCGGCCTTCATCGTCAGGGAAACAATCGGCTACCCAGTGGTTGACCGGTTCAATTCCTACACTGTAGAGACCGTTAATCAGGAATAATTTATGCTCAAGCAAGGACTAGAACTCAAACAGACTCAGAAACTTTCACCGCTTCAGATTCAGACGATCAAACTCATTGAGTTGCCGATCCAGGAACTGGAGCAGAAAGTCAAGGCTGAACTGGAGGACAATCCGGTGCTGGACGACTCTCCCGCTCCGGAAAAGAATGATGACAACGATGAGCCTAAAGACATATCAATAGACGAGATCGACGAGAACGACCCTATCCCTGCCTACAAACTTCATGTGAACAATTACGGGAAGGACGAACGTCCTCAGTACAACACGTTCTCTGTCAAGGAGAGTTTCACGCAGAGTCTGATGGAGCAGCTCGGCTACCGGAACCTGTCGAAACACGACCACGATGTGGCCGCTTTCATCATCGGCAGTCTGGACAGCGATGGCTACCTTCGCAGGGACATCGACAGCATCGTGGATGACCTTGCTTTCAGGGCGAACATTGAGTCCACCCCGGAAGAGGTTCTGAGTATGCTGAAGGTGATCCAGGAGTTTGAACCGGCGGGGGTAGGAGCCAGAGATTTGCGTGAGTGCCTGCTTTTACAGTTGAGGGCTCAGCCGCAGACAAAGGTTGTGCGGACGGCTGAGAGTATCCTCACGGATTATTTCGCTGAATTCTCCAACAGACATTTTCAGAAGATCATAACCAAACTCGGATTGAGCGAGGAAGAGATGAAGTCTGTCATGGCAAAGATTGTCAAACTGAACCCGGCCCCGGGCGGTCAGATTGATGATTCGTACAATGATCAGGCTCAGCAGATAGTGCCTGATTTCGTCCTGGACATCGTGAACGGAGAACTGAAATTGTCAATGCCACGTTTCAATATTCCTGAGATTCGTGTGAACCGCAAGTACGCCGAACTGCTTGCAGAGGCGCAAGGGTCTTCTGACAGGCAGAAGAAAGAGGCCGCGACGTTCGTGAAACAGAAACTGGATTCGGCAAAGTGGTTTGTGGAGGCTTTGAAGCAGCGCTATAATACTCTGGAGAGCACGATGAAGGCCATCATCGACTATCAGCATGATTATTTTATGGACGGGGATGAGTCGCATCTCAAACCTATGGTTCTTAAGGATATCGCCGAAAGGACAGGTTTTGACATCTCGACGATTTCCAGGGTTGTGAACAGTAAGTACATCGAGACGCATTTCGGGATTTATCCGTTGAAATATTTCTTTTCCGAGGGGCTTGAGAATCAGGAAGGCGAGGAGGTTTCCACTCGTGAACTGAAGAAGGCTTTGCGGGAGTGCGTGGATGCGGAAAATAAGCGTAAGCCGTTGACTGACGATCAATTGGTGGCCGAGATGAACAAGCGTGGCTATAAGGTGGCGCGCCGCACGATAGCCAAGTACCGTGACCAGCTCGACATCCCTAAGGCACGTCTCCGCAAGGAATTATAACTGAGTATGCCCCATCGGCCGCTGAGCTTGTCGAAGCGCTGGACTTAGAAGGCAAGCCCGAATTACCAGAAGGGACTGGGGGTGAAGGTCAAGTTGTGATTATTGGTCTGCCAATAATCACAACTTCGCTCCGAAGGCCAGGTCACCGGCGTCTCCCAGTCCGGGGACGATGTATGAGTGGCTGGTCAGCTCTTCGTCAACAGCGGCGGTCCAAAGTGTAGTGTTCTCCGGAAGGTGCTTCTGGAGGAACTCGATGGCGTAGATGCTGGCGATAGGGCAGACGAAGTGTGTGTGGGCTGGCTCTCCGCCCTCCTGAATAAGTTTGCGGTAGCCGATCTCTATTGACGAGCCTGTCGCGAGCATGGTGTCGGCGATGATGAGTGTCTTTCCCGTCAGGTCAGGACAGGTGCAGTACTCCACGTTGATGTGGAACTCGTCTCCCTTGTCATATTTCCTGAAAGCCGCGATGAAAGCGTTCTCGGCGTTATCGAAAACGTCAAGGACACCTTTGTGAAGAGGCAGACCGGCGCGCAGAATGGTGGAAACCACAATCTTCGCGTCGCAGGTACGCACTTTTGCCGTGGCAAGCGGAGTGATGACATCCTTCGGGCTGTAATCCAACACCTTGCTGATCTCGTAGGCAAAGATATGCCCCAACCTTTCAAGGTTGTAACGGAAACGGAGGCTGTCTTTCTGAACGGTTTTGTCACGCATCTGCGCAACGATGTTGTTGAGGACCGAATCGGTCTCGCCAAGATTGATGACTTTCATTGGTTTCTCGAAATTGATTTTCGAAAACCAAAAGTAGGGATTTATTTTCAGACCAGCAAATTTTTTCTTCACACCAGTGCCGCCATTGTCACCCTGTCATCGGCGAAACTGAAGTAACAGTCGTCGCAGATGATGATGTGATCAAGCAGAGCGATGTCGAAGGTGTTCGCGGCTTTTTTCATGCGTTCTGTCCCCGTCAGGTCGCTTTGCCCCGGCCTTGGGTTGCCGGACGGGTGATTGTGCACCATGATCATGCCGCTGGCACGCTTGTCCAGCGCCATCCTTACCACAAGTTTTGGATCGACCACAGTGGAAGAAAGCCCTCCCAGACTTATCATCTCCTTGTGAATGATGTAGTTGGCTCTGTTCAGAAGGATGATCCAGAATTCCTCGTGGTCCAGACCTTTGAGGCGTGGACGCATCATTCTGAACACGATTTCGGCATTGGTCAGGGGAACCTTTTCTATACCGGGATCCTCAAGGCAGCATCTTTTCCCTAGTTCGAAGGCGGCGGCTATGGCCGTGTACCTGACACTGCCGATGCCACCGATCTCTTTCATCCTTGTCGCATCCATCCCAGCTATCGCTGACAGTTTACCTTCACCTTCGGCCAACAACCTGTTGGCGACCTCGATCACATTTTCCTTTTGGGTTCCCGACCCGATCAGAATGGCGAGCAGTTCGGCGTTGCTCATCGCTCCCGCTCCTTTGGACAGCATCTTTTCCCGTGGCCTCTCGTCCACACAAAGTTCTTTGAGTTTCATAGTTTGTTGTATTATTCAGCGGATGTTTTGGGAATATGGCAGCGTCCGGATGGCCGCCATCATATTCTTCTGGTCCGCATGTTCACGGCCTGCAATATATGTATAGTAAACAGAAAAAAAGTTAAGAAACATAAATGTCTCCTAACTTTTTTCTGTTTTTTATGAAAATTTCTGTTTTTTATCGGCTTTCCCTGCCGAAGCGTCTGCCTACTTCCTTTCCAGAACCTTTCTGGCTGCCTCCACGATGTGTGGAGCGTCAATTCCGTAAGCGGCGAGAAGCTCGGACGGCGTTCCGCTCTGGCCGAACTCGTCACGTCCGTTGACATATTCAATCGGCTTAGGGGAGGTGGCGGCGAGAACTCCGGCGATCAGTTCGCCAAGGCCGCCGGCCATGTTGTGTTCCTCGGCGACAACGACGGCTCCTGTCTTGATGGCTGAAGCGATGACTGTCTTGGTGTCAAGCGGCTTGATGGTGGCGATGTCGATGACCTCGGCGCAGATGCCCTCCGCCTCAAGTGTCTCGGCTGCCTGAAGAGCCTCCCCAACCATGTGTCCTGTGGCGAAGATCGTGACATCCTTGCCTTCGTTCAGAATGTAGGCCTTTCCGATCTCGAACGGCTCGTCAGAGGTGAAGTCTGCAACTTTCGGTCTTCCGAAACGCAGATAGACAGGACCGTCATATTTGGCTGCCGCTATGGTGGCGTTCTTTGTCTGTGTCCAATCGCAAGGATTCAGGACAACCATGTCAGGAAGGGCGCGCATGAGAGCGATGTCCTCCATTGTCTGGTGTGTGGCGCCATCCTCCCCGAGTGTGATTCCGGCGTGTGACGAAGCGATCTTGACGTTGGTCTTGCCGTAGCAGACTTCCATCCTGATCTGGTCGTAAACACGGCCTGTGACGAATTCCGCGAACGATCCGGCGAACGGAATCTTTCCGGCCAAAGCCATTCCTGAGGCCACGCCTATCATGTTGGACTCGGCGATGCCGCATTCGTAGTATCTCTCCGGGAACTCGGCCGCGAAAGCGTCCATCTTGAGGGAGCCCTTAAGGTCTGCGGTCAAAGCCACGACCCTTGAGTCAGCCTTTCCGGCTTCAAGAAGGCCGGCTCCAAAACCACTGCGGGTGTCCTTCTTTCCTCTGTCGGTATATTTCTTCATGATAGTCGTAAATTAAAAATCTCCCAATGTTTCCTCCAGCTGGCTCAGGGCATTCTGGCACTGCTCCTCTGAAGGCACACTGCCGTGCCATTTGTGAGTGCCCGCCATGAAATCGACCCCGTGTCCCATCTCTGTCTTGAACAGAATCATCTTAGGTTTGCCGTTTCCGGCTCCCGCCTTTGCCTGTGCGAACGCCTCCAGGATCTTGTCCATATCATGACCATCGGCGATGATGACTTCCCATCCGAAAGCCTTCCATTTGGCCTCAAGGTCTCCAAGACCAGCCACATCCTCTGTAGTGCCGTCGATCTGCTGGCCGTTCCAGTCGGTCATGGCGATCAGGTTGTCGGCCTTGTGGTGGGCTGCGAACATCGCAGCCTCCCAGATCTGACCTTCCTCCGTCTCGCCGTCTCCGCAGAGAACGAACACGTTGTGAGGGTCATTGTCGGCTTTCTTGGCGAGAGCCGCTCCGGCGGCTACTGAAAGTCCCTGCCCGAGCGAACCAGCTGCCTGTGCCACACCCGGAAGGCCTTTCCTGACTGAAGGATGTCCCTGAAGGCGGCTGCCGAATTTGCGGAATGTTCCTAGTTCGGATGTAGGGAAATAACCTGCTCTGGAAAGAATTGAATAGTACATTGGAGTCAGATGCCCGGCGGAGAGGATGAACATGTCCTGATCCTTCGCCGCGCGTGTCCAAGTCGCAGGATTCTGATCCATGACATTAAAGTACAGAGCTGTCATGAAGTCAGCGCTGCTCATGGATCCGCCCGGGTGTCCGGAGTTGGCCTTGACGACCATCCTGATGATGTCCCTCCTTACTTGGGAGGCAATCTTTTTCAGATCTTCTGTTGACTGCATTTTCTATTTGATATTTTGAATTTGAAATATGCTAAATCGTTTGTAGACCGCAAATATAATCCTTTTTTATGTCAAGAAGAAATTTTAACTTTGTATATATAAGAAGTCACTTGCGCTTTATGAGCCGTGAACGACTTAAGGCAGTGAAATTTAACAATCATAATAATTAATGGCACACGTAATCATCATGCCCAAACAAGGGCAATCCGTAGAAAGCTGCATTGTCACTGAATTCAAGAAAAAAGTGGGCGACAAAGTCGCCGTCGGAGATGTCCTTTTCAGCTATGAGACCGACAAAGCGTCATTTGACGAAGACTCTAAGGTGGAAGGCACCGTCCTGGCCTGCTTCTTCAACGATAACGACGAGATTCCTTGCCTGACCAACGTGATGGTCATCGGCGACCCCGGGGAATCTTTTTCTGAATATGCTCCTTCGGGGGCCGGCGCTTCTGCCTCTCCGGCCACGGATGCATCATCGGTCACAGAGCCTGCCGAAGTGACCGCCCCCACAGCGCTGGCCGCTTCGATGGCAGGTGAGCCATGTCTAACCACAGGCTCAGTCGCTTCGACAGGCTCAGCGACCGTCAACGCTCCCGTCTCACCAAGGGCCCGCAGGCTCGCCTCCGAGAAAGGCGTGGACACCGCACAGATCGCCGGCACAGGCCCTCATGGCCGAATAATCGAGCGGGACGTGATCGCCGCACAGGGCACTCCGAAGTCCGGCCTCGCAAAGGCCATGATGGCCGACGGAGGTCTTCAGGCACCAGCCGCTGGCTCCGGAATCGGAGGAATGGTCAAGGGCTCCGACCTCAAGGTCTGGAAACCAACCCACACCGAGAATCTTGCCGGGGAAGGTGAAGAGTTCAAGGTCGAGAAGATGTCCAACATGCGCAAGCTCATCGCCAAGTCGATGTACAACTCCCTCCAGAACACGGCCCAACTCACCCACATGCTTGGAGCTGATGCACGTCGCATTCAGGCTCTCCGCAAGAAGGCGAAGAAAGCTCTTGAGGAAGGGAGGATCGATGCAAACATCACGATCAACGACTTCGTCTGCTATGCTGTCATCAAGGCTCTGAAGAAATTCCCGAAGGTCAACTCACACTGTCTTGGGGACACCATGAGGATATTCAATGTCGTCAACCTTGGCTGCGCTGTGGACACCGAGCGCGGACTGATGGTGCCTTGCGTCAAGCATGCCGAGGACTTGAATATCATAGGCTTGAGCAAGGCTCTCAAGAAGGTGGCCGAGGACTGCAAGAAGGGTTCGATCAACCCGGACCTGCTCTCGGCCGAAGGTGCTTCTTTCACTGTCTCCAACCTTGGAGGCTTCGGAGTGGAGTGGTTCACGCCTGTCATCAACGTGCCTCAGAGCGCGATCATAGGAGTCGGCACGATTGTCCCTCGTCCTAAGGACCTGGGTGCCGGAGTCTATGCTTTCGTCCCTTATCTCGGTCTGTCCCTGACCTACGACCACAGGGCGCTTGACGGTGGAGAGGCCACCCGTTTCCTTAAGCAAGTTGCAGTAGAAATAGAAAATGTTGAAATAGAATTTTAAATATTCACGAATATGTACGATTTAGCGGTAATAGGTGGCGGTCCAGGTGGTTACGTGGCCGCTGAAAGAGCCGGCGCCGCCGGCCTTAAGGTTGTCCTCTTTGAAAGGAAATCACTTGGCGGAGTCTGCCTCAACGAGGGTTGCATCCCGACCAAGACTCTTCTTTACAGTGCAAAGGTCTATAACTATGCCCTCACCGGGGATCACTACGGTGTCTATGTCAAGGAGCCTAGGTTTGATTATTCCAAGATCGTGGCCCGCAAGAACAAGGTCGTGAAGAAACTTGTCGGCGGGGTCAAGCTGGCGATGAAGTCCAACAATGTAGAGGTTGTGGCCGCCGAGGCCATGATTCAAGGTCGTGACGCGGAAGGTATCAGGATCTCTGCCGCTGACCAGACTTACGTGGCTCGCAACATCCTCATCTGCACCGGTTCAGAGGCCGCTGTGCCTCCGTTTCCAGGCCTTAAGGAGGCCGGTGACGTGATCGTTACAAACCGAGAGATTCTTGCGCTCAATGAGCGTCCATCAGAACTTGTTGTCATCGGTGGCGGTGTCATCGGAATGGAATTTGCCGCTTTCTATAGCACTCTTGGTACGAAAGTGACAGTGGTCGAGATGCTTCCTAAGATTCTCGGACCTCTTGACGATGAGATCAGCGCTATGCTCCAGAAGATTTACGCGAAACGTGGCGTGAACTTCTGCCTCAAATGCAAGGTCACCGGAATCGAGGGCAACACCGTTGTCTATGAGGATCCGGAGGGTAACACCCAGAGGGTCAGCGGGGACAAGATTCTCGTGTCTGTGGGCCGCCGCGCCAACATCAGCGGATTCGGCCTTGAGAACCTCGGTGTGGAGATGCTCCTGAACCGTGGCGGAAAGCCTTGCGGAATCAAGGTGGACAGCAGGATGCGCACGAATATACCCGGAGTCTACGCCGCAGGTGACGTCACCGGCTTCTCGATGCTGGCCCACACCGCGAGCAGAGAGGGCGAGGTCGCGGTCAACAATATTCTTGGAAAGGAAGACCGTATGCGCTATGACGCCATCCCCGGAATCGTCTACACCAACCCTGAGGTCGCGGGAGTCGGGCTCACCGAAGAGCAGGCCAAGGCTTCCGGGAAGGAATATTCAGTCGTCAAACTTCCTATGGCCTACGCCGGCCGCTTCGTCGCTGAGAATGAGGGCGGTGAGGGAATATGCAAGATCATCGTCGGCAAAAAGTACCACGAGGTTCTTGGCGTGCACATGCTCGGCAACCCTTGCTCCGAGATCATCCATAGCGCCTGCATCGCCATCGAGTCGGAGATGACCCTTGAGCAACTCAAGGAGGTTGTGTTCCCGCACCCGACCGTTTCAGAAATCATAAAAGAAACAGCGTTCGCACTGAAATAACAGTGTTGTAAAGTGACTGTTACCAAGGAATATAAACAATTAATACTATACTAATATGCCAAAAGCGCTATACATCGATCCTAACGAGACCCTTCGTCCTCAGGATCACGAGCTTGAGCTTCCGAAGATTCCTGTGATGACGTACAGCAAGACCGTCAAGGAAGAGCTTAAAGAAGGCAATTTCACAAAGGAGGATCTGCTCCGCATCTACCGCGACATGTCTTACATCCGCGAGTTCGAGACCATGCTCAATCTGGTCAAGACCACGGGTGGTTACAACGGAGTCGCTTACAATAACCCTGGGCCTGCCCACCTTTCAGCCGGTCAGGAGGCCGCTGCTGTCGGTATGGCCTACTGCCTTGACACCGATGACTTCATCTTCGGCTCGCACCGTTCTCACGGTGAGATTCTCGCCAAGGGTCTGCGTTCCATCCAAATTCTCCCGGATGAGGAACTGAAGAAGGTTATGGAAGAGTTCTGGGGCGGTGCCACCCTGAACGTGGCCAAAAAGGCTTATGAAGGAAAGGATGTCAAGGAACTCGGAATCCGCTTTCTGCTCTACGGAGCGATGGCCGAGATCTTCGCCCGCACGACCGGTTTCAACAAGGGTCTTGGCGGATCGATGCACACGTTCTTCACTCCTTTCGGAATATACCCGAACAATGCCATCGTGGGTGGTTCCGGCTCGATCGCCGTGGGCGCCGCTCTCTACAAGAAGGTAAACCGCAAGAAAGGTATCGTTGTCGCCAACCTCGGTGACGGCGCGATGGCCCGCGGACCTGTCCTTGAGGGCATGACATTCGCCTCCATGGATCAGTTCAACACTCTTTGGGAAGGCGACATGAAGGGCGGACTTCCAGTCCTCTTCAATGTGATGGACAACCAGTATGCCATGGGTGGCCAGACAAAGGGCGAGACGATGGGTTACGTGTTCCCTGCACGCCTTGGTGCCGGATTCAAGGCCGATGCCATGGAGGCGGAAAGGGTGGACGGTTACAATCCGCTCGCTGTCATCGACGCTTTCAACCGCAAGAAGGCCTACCTGCTTGAGAAGAAAGGCCCTGCCCTTCTGGATGTTGTCACCTACCGCTACAGCGGGCACTCTCCGAGCGACCAGTCGTCTTACCGTACAAAGGAGGAGATCGAGGCCTGGGAGAAGGAAGATTGCATCTTCACCTTCGGAGAAAGGCTCAAGGAGGCCGGAGTCGCGGATCAAGCCACCCTTGACATGATCCGCAAGGAGGTGGACGCCAACATATTCGATTGCTACAAGCTTGCGATTGACACCGATCTTTCTCCGAGAATGGATCTCGTGAAGGAGAGCGAGCTTCTGGGCGACATGATGTTCTCCAACCAGAGCGTCGACTCCCTGAGCGACGCGAAACCGGATGTGAATATGCCTCTGGAGGAGAATCCGCGCGTGAAGCAGATCGCCGGCAAGTCCAGGTTCTATCTTGACAAGGACGGAAAGCCTGCCAGCAAGATGAAGACCTACAACATCAGGGACGGAATCTTCGAGGCTGTCGCCGACCGTTTCTATAAGGATGCCTCCCTGGTGGCTTATGGTGAGGAGAACCGTGAGTGGGGCGGCGCTTTCGCTGTCTACAGAGGACTGACCGAGGCACTGCCTTACCATCGTCTGTTCAACTCTCCGATCGCTGAGGCCGCCATCATCGGAACCGCCATCGGCTATGCCATGTGCGGTGGCCGCGTGATTCCTGAGATCATGTACTGCGACTTCCTCGGCTGCTGCGGAGACGAGATATTCAATCAGCTTCCTAAGTGGCAGGCCATGTCCGGCAACATCCTGAAGATGCCGGTTGTGGTTCGTGTGTCCGTAGGTTCGAAGTACGGTGCCCAGCACTCGCAGGACTGGACCTCGTTGTGCTGCCATATTCCTGGACTCAAGGTTTGCTTCCCGGTCACTCCGTATGATGCGAAGGGTTTGATGAACGCCGCGCTCCAGGGCACCGACCCTGTTATATTCTTTGAAAGTCAGAGGATTTACGACAAAGGTGAGATGTTCCACGAAGGTGGTGTGCCTGAGGAATATTATGAGATTCCGATTGGCGAGCCGGATGTCAAGAGGGCCGGAAAGGACATCACATTCCTGACCGTCGGCGCCACTTTGTACCGCGCTCTTGAGGCCGCTGACATCCTGAAGGAGAAGTATGGGATGGAGGCTGAGGTCATCGATGCCCGCTCTCTCGTGCCGTTCAACTACGAGAAGGTGCTTGTTTCCGTGAAGAAGACCGGCCGCATCGTCATCGCTGGTGACGGCTGCGCCCGTGGCTCGTACCTCAATGACATCGCCGCCAACATCACTGAGATGGCGTTCGACGACCTCGACGCCGCTCCTGTGGTGCTCGGCTCCCGCAACTGGATCACCCCTTGCCACGAGCTTGAGGAGGCGTTCTTCCCTCAGCCGTCGTGGTTCCTGGACGCCATCAACGAGAAGATCGTCCCTCTGAAGGACTATGTCCCTGTGAGCAACCAGACCACCGCCGAGCAGATCATCCGCGCGAGGAAGGGTGTTTAAAAGGTGATGACCATGCTTACTAAAGCCGTTAGATTATATGGTAAGGAAGATCTTCGTCTTGAGGAGTTTGAGCTCCCCGAGATGAAGGATGACGAAATCCTTGCTAAGGTTGTCAGCGACAGTCTTTGCATGTCTTCCTACAAGTCTTCCCATCAAGGTTCTGACCACAAGAGAGTTCCGGGCGACATCGCCGATAATCCCACGATTATCGGCCATGAGTTTGCCGGAGAGATCATAGAGGTCGGCGCCAAATGGAAGGATCAGTTCAAGCCGGGTGACAAGTTCTCCATCCAGCCGGCCCTCAACTACGAGGACGGCCCTGCCGGACTGCTGTCCGCCCCGGGATATTCCTATCGCTACGCCGGTGGTGACGCGACTTACATCATCATCCCTTCGGATGTGATGGAGATGGGGTGCCTTCTGCATTACAATGGCCCTGGATTCTATCCAGCGTCATTGAGTGAGCCTCTTGCCTGTGTGATCGGTGCGATGCACGCCTGCTATCACACGCATCCCGGCTCGTATGTTCACCAGATGGAAATCAAGGACGGAGGCAAGATGGCTCTTCTGGCCGGTGTCGGTCCTATGGGCCTTGCGATGATAGGTTATGTACTCCGCCGAGAGGACAGAAAACCGTCTTTGTTTGTCGTGACAGACATCGACCAGGCTCGCCTTGACCGTGCCGCGACTCTCTACACCAAGGAGTTCGCTGCCTCACGTGGAATTGACCTGCGCTATGTGAACACAGGTGCGGTGGAGAACCCTGTAGAGACATTGAAGGAGATTTCCGGTGGCACAGGCTACGATGAGGTCATCGTGATGGCCCCTGTTCCCGCAGTCGTTGAACAGGGTGACGACATTCTCGGCCATGATGGTTGCCTGAATTTCTTCTCTGGTCCTGGACGCTCCGATTTCAAGGCTCCTTTCAACTTCTACAATGTCCACTACGCATCAACCCACGTGGTCGGCACCAGCGGAGGCAACACCGAGGACATGAAGGAAGCCCTCAAAATGATGGGCGAAGGCCTTGACCCCGCCGGTCTCGTGACCCACATAGGTGGCTTGAATGTAGTCCCTGAGACCACGTTGAACCTCCCGTCGATCAAAGGTGGCAAGAAGCTCATTTACACCCACGTGGAGATGCCGCTTGTCGCCATCACCGATTTCGAGGAGAAAGGCAGGACCAACCCAGTCTATGCCGAACTCGACCGCCTCTGCAAGGCCCGGGGCGGCCTCTGGAACGTTGAGGCTGAAGAATATCTCCTCTCCCACGCAGATGAGCTGAGCAAATAGTGCTCGTCATAGGGTTTGACCCCGCAAAGAATTTCCCCTTGCCGAATTTTTCACGTTACAAAAATTGCGGCAAGGGGAAATTCTTTGTGGGCTGCGGTTATAACCTCGGCTGCTGTTATGGCCTCTCCTACTCTTTTCGTCCGCTGTTCCTATGGCTCTATCCGGTAGCTGAACAAGAGGTTTGACTTGATCACCGAGCTTGTCGAGGTGCACCATCTATCGAAGCACTTGAATGTCTTGGAGGTTTCCTGTAGTTGTTGCTATGGGGTAGATACTTAGCAGTCAATTAATTATCTTAAAACTTGCGATTTTGTAAAATATATTTTATAAATTTGTAAAACACAATTTATAAAATCACTATGTACCAAAGGCGACATCTGAATATTCTTAAATCCCGAATGGCTGAGCCACGGCGTCGGATGCAGATAGTAATGGGGCCACGTCAGGTTGGTAAATCCACATTGGTTGGACAGTTTACGGAAGGGACTTCGGTTCCGTTTGATTTTTTCGCTGCGGATAATGTCAATCGCTTTGACACTTCGTGGATTCCGAACAAATGGCAGCAGGCGCGCATGCGGATGGATATTCATTCGGAGCAAGAACATATTCTTATCATTGATGAAGTCCAGAAAATCAAAGGTTGGAGTGAGCAGGTGAAGAAGGAATGGGATGAGGATTCCAGAAGTCACCGTAATTTGAAGGTGATTTTGCTCGGTTCTTCCCGCCTTCTGTTGCAGAAAGGACTTGAAGAATCCCTTGAGGGTCGTTTTGAAACTATAAAAATGGGCTATTGGGATTGGCAGGAAATGCATGATGCATTTGGTTTTTCGATGGATGAATATGTTTACTTTGGAGGATTTCCAGGACTTGCACCGGATATTCAAGATGAGGATAGGTGGCGTAACCTTATGGAAGATTCGATTATATCTCCGATTCTGACCAGAGATATTCTTGAGATAGAGGAGATTCGTAATCCAGCTCTTCTAAGGCAAGTATTTGAACTCGCCTGCACAGAATCCGCCAAGGAATTATCTCTTACTAAGATGCAAGGAACGATGAACAGTGGTACCGTTCCGACAATCAAAAACTATCTTGATATACTCAGCAAATCAATGACTGTACAGCCTCTTCAGAACTATTCCCCATCGAAGGTAAAGGAGAAACAGTCTGTACCTAAAATGCAGGTGTTCAACAATGCGTTCCGCAATAGATTCGGGACATTCTCTTTTGATGAGGCACGTGTGGATCCGTCAGAGTGGGGACGTCAGGTTGAGTCCGCTGCCGGGGCGCATTTGGCCAACAGGGCGATGACCGATGACTATGAGTTGTTTTATTGGAGAAATGAAAGAAGGCAAGAATGTGATTATGTCCTGAGAAAAGGACAGTCGCTTGTCGCCATAGAAGTGAAAAGTGGAAGCATTGACAAGACCGTGGGCTTTGAGAAGTTCAAAGAACAATTTGCGGACAAGATCACCGCGGCATTCATCGTCGGCCCTCAGGCTTTATCTCTTGAGGATTTTTTCGTAATGGATCTGAAGTCATTGTTCAAAAAGAAATAGATTATAAACCCTTTTCGTCACCCAAGGGAGCCTCTAAGTCAATGATAAAGGCACAAGTGTCCAGAATGGCATGGAAGCTTGCGCCATGAAATCCACGTGACCATCGCCCGCGACCATTGCCGAGACAATCTCCACAAAAGGTGCTGTCAAATCCGAAAATATTCCTACCTTTGCAACGTTTTGGAGTTTATCTCCAGAACATTACATATTGATGAAAGTGTTTTCGCACTATCCTTCAAAGAAAATCTGGCAGTTTTCAAAGACAGAAGGGAAGACGACAGCACCGTCATCTGTATCCGCTTGCGTGTACTCTACACCCAACGATACAGGTGTGGGGATTGTTTCAGTCTATTTTCTGTCAGGTTTTGCCAGAACCTTCTTTGAGATAGACGAAATCGGCTCCACACTTTTTGTATATCCATGAAAAAACTTCCTGGTTGAAGCCGGACGGGAACGGAACCAATGACAAACGGCATGAAAAAAGTATTTTCATTAAGTGCGTTGCTTGTCCTAACCCTGCTTCTGGCAGGCTGCCATAAAGGCCTAAAGAGGGACATCTGGAACATCAATGGCAGGCTTGATCAGATTGAGAACGTTGAGATCAAGACCATCAACCAGCAAATTACTCAAATCAACGCCTCAATTCCGAAACTTGAGCAGACAGACAAAGAACTGAAAGGTTACATCGAGGCACTTCAGAAGACATCTTCAGAATTTAAAAAGTCTATCGATGAGATTAACGGAAAGATCAAGGCCCTGAAAGATGAACTTGGCACATCCGGAACCGAGATTCTCTCCAAATTGGAGTCCGTCAAGTCGGACCTCGAAGGCCGTCTCGGCAGGATTGACCAGACCATCACCACATTGAAAGACAAGGACAGCGAACTTGAGGGCAGGATCGACGCTCTGAAATCATACGTGGATGAGAAGGATTCCGGCACAAGGGACTGGGCGTTGACGACATTCGCCACCATCGACCAGTACAATTCCGTGGCCGGGAGCGTCACCGCCATCCAGAAAAGCATCGAGAGCCTCAATTCATCAGTGGAGACCTTGGAGAAAGACATTAAGGAAAGGGTGAACCAAGAGATAGAGAAGGCGCTTGAGCCTATCCGTGACCAGATCGCCGCGGAGGTCGTCAAGTCCGTAACGGAGACATTCAACACCACCGTCACAACGGTCAGATCCGAGATCGAGGCCGTCTACAAGGCCGAGATCAAAGCCTCGATCGAGGGACTTGAAAAGTCTCTGAAGGAGTGGGTCAACAGTGCGCTCACCGGCTACTACACGATTTCGCAGACGGACGCCAAACTTGATGCTTTGAAAGCCGAACAGGAGGGGCAGCTCTCTTCTCAGAAATCCTACCTCGAAGGGTTAATCGGTGCCCTGTCCACCGACCTCACGACAAAGATCACTAACAACACCACCCTCATCACCAACCTCACCAACGAACTGACCACCGTCAACGAGGAGATAAAGAAATATTCTCAGACCGTGATCGAGAACACGAACAAGATCACTGAAATCTCCCAGACCATCGTCAACAACACGACACAGATCACCGACAACTCCAAGATTGTTGAGGAGCTTAAGAAGCAGATCAGTGATCTCCAGAGCGAACTGACCACGAAGGTCACGGAACTGGAAAGCAAGATATCATCCTCGACAGTGGAGAAAGAGACAATCGTCAAGGAGATTGAGACCGTCAAAACCGAATGTTCAGAGAAGATCTCCAACCTCCAGACCGTGCTTGAGGGGAAGATCGCTGAGAACAAGGTCCTGATCGACAACAACAAGGCACAGATCGAAGCCAACAGGAAGGCGATCGAGGAAAATGCCAAGGCGATAGCAGCCTTGAAAGCGAACACCATCGACTCAGAGGCCGTGGCAAGAAACACCGAGAAGATAGCAGAGAACGCCAAGGCCATAGCTGAGCAGGCCAAACTCATCGCGGAGAACGCGTCCGCCATTACTGACAACGCCACTGCCATAGCCGAGAACACTAAGCGCATCACTGCCCTTGAGAAAGACCTTCTCGACACCAAGTCCGAGATTACCAACGCCTACAAAGCTGCCATCAAGGTTGCTATTGAGGAACTTGACGGCAAACTGACTGGTGAGATTGCAGAAAGGGTTCTTGAGATCAACAACCGCGTCACCGATGAGGTCAATGCCATCAACGATGCGATGGAAGCTCTCACGAAAAGGGTCAAGACCCTTGAGGACGAGATGGCCGCGCTTAAAGTGAAGATGTCTGGCTACGACACGTCAATAACAAACCTTGGCGACAGAATCACCACTATCAACGAGCAGATTGCCGCCATCAACACCACGATCGAGAACCTCCAGAAGACCAATGAGGAGCTAAAGGAATATATCAAGAATATTCAGGCTCCATCAGAGGAGTTGAAGGAGTCTATCGCTGCCGCTGACAAGAAGATTGACGATGTGAAGGCTGCTCTAGACAAGGCCATTGAGGACGCGAAGGCAAGCGACAGCGCGATGAAGGAGGAACTGGTCAAGTCCATCGGGGACGCCAAGGCCGACGTCATCTCCCAGCTCACCTCTCTGCGGACCGAGATGACCGAGAAACTCACCCTGCTCAACGAGACTGTCACAACTCTGGAGAGCAAGAGCAAGGAGATCGAGTCCAAAGTCACGGAACTGAGGACCTTCGTCACCGACCAGATATCCTCCACAAAGGACTGGGCCACCGCCACTTTCGTGGCCCTTGAGGAATATTCAAAGGTCGTCTCCGACGTGACCTCGATAAAGGAGACAATCACCAACCTCACGAACTCCCTCACCGAGATGGAGACCAGGCTCAAGACGCAGTGGAAGTCCGACATCGAGACCGCCATCGCCCCGGTCAAAAAGCAGATCGAAGACGCGGTGACCTCCATCACCAATGAATATACCAGCGCGATCTCCGATGCGAAGTCCGAGGTGACCGATGCTTACCGCGCCGAGATGAAGGTGGAGTTAGGCAAACTGGAGGAATCCCTCAAGGCATGGGTGAACTCCAAGTTCGATTCCTACTGGACCATCACCGAGACCCAGGCAAAACTCGATGCCCAGAAGTCCGCCCTTGAAGCGCAGCTGAAGGCCCAGAAGGAATATCTCGAAGGCCTCATCAACAACCTCAAGCCCGGCTCCTCAGAGAGCGAGAACCGCGCCCTGATCGATAACCTGACCAAGGAACTGGAGGCCGTAAAGAAGACAGCCTCCGACAACGCCGCCTCCATAGAGATCCTCCGCTCCGACCTCACCAAAGCGACCGAGGACATCACAAAGGCCTACAAAGAAGCCATCACCACCGCCATTAATGAATATGACGGCACAGTCACCGGCAAGATAGACGCAAAGATCAGCGACTTGAACTC